>Ga0079300_10000607_pt1 | contig 13550 bp, 17 predicted proteins | sample Wag4_2014_7_11_FD_74799 | JGI IMG/M metagenome (GOLD analysis project Ga0079300, IMG submission 74799) | Fresh water microbial communities from Ohio, USA - Utica-2 Time Series HT 2014_7_11 | ecosystem: Environmental > Aquatic > Freshwater > Water tank | place: USA: Ohio | collected 2014-07-11
AACAGGATCATCGTGAATGCAACTACCCAGAGTGTTCTAACTGTCTCTTGGATGAACTCTCTAAGTAGGTATCCAGCAAGACCAACAGGTATTGAAGCAATGATGACAAGCCATGCCATTCGGTAGTCTGCATTGCCGCGTAGCCTGGCATTGAATACTCCCCTGAACCAAGCTTTTACTAAACGAGCTATGTCTTTTGCGAAGTAGATCAGAACAGCTGCTTCTGTGCCTAATTGGATTGTTGCAATAAAAGCTGTTGTCGCCGAGTTCTTGTCAGATAGTCCTGGAACTCGCATGAGTTCAGAGGCTATTTGAACGTGAGCACTAGATGAGACAGGAAGAAATTCCGTGAGACCCTGAACAATTCCTAGAATGATTGCTTCTAGGAAATTCATGACCAGTCTTCGTCGTCTTCCGCTAACTCCATAGGAAGTACTTCCCCGTATTCATCGGAAATAGCTTCTTCATAATCTAGAAAGGCAGTCTTGAGATGCTCATACGTTGCAACAACTGCTGGGTCTTCACTACCTCGACCGCTAGAAATTGCCTCGTAATGTCTTTCGAGTGCAGCTACCAAACTGTTCAAAGTGTTACGCGCTTCATGAGCCATGCTTCAAAACTACTCCTGCTAGGCCCAATTGTCATCAACTAAGGACCAAAGTCTTCACTGCTATTCGTAGTAACATTTAGAACTGGTAGTCAAAGATGAATGCCAACCTAAAGTCCGGGTGGCGAAATGGTAGACGCGCTAGCTTGAGGTGCTAGTCCTCGCAAGGGGGTAGGGGTTCAAGTCCCCTTTCGGACACGTAGTTTGAGACAGCTACCAAAGCCCCGGCAGCAATGTCGGGGCTTTACTTATTGATTGATGAAGAGACAGAAAACTAATGACGGATCAGAGCCAAGTGAATGTAGAAGGCCTAACTTCTGCTGCTCTGTTCTCTATCGAAACTGCAAGAGAGCGCTTAGTAGGCAAAAGAGTCTTTGTTTTGACTGGAGCTGGCCTGAGCACAGATTCAGGCATTCCTGATTACCGTGGTCAAGGCCGGGTTGCTAAACACCCAATGACCTATGACACCTTCATGGGTTCTGAGCTAGCACAGAAACGTTATTGGGCCAGAAGTTACGTCGGTTGGTCAAGAATCTCATCTGCTTTGCCTAACCCTGGACACATCGCCTTGGCTAAAGCAGAAGCTAAAGGACGCATCAGAGCCCTTGTGACGCAGAACGTTGATGGACTTCACCAAGAAGCTGGAAGTAAGTCTGTGGTTGATCTTCATGGACGTCTAGACCGTGTGGTTTGCATGGGCTGTAGAGATTCAATCGCAAGAATTGAAATGGACAGTTTTCTCAAAGAACTGAACCCTGGAATTACCAAAGATTTATCTGTTGAATTTACTCCTGATGGCGATGCTGAGATTGAAGGAACAGAGAGCTTCATTGTTCCAAGTTGCACTAAATGCAATGGTGTTTATAAGCCAGACGTCGTTTTCTTTGGAGAATCAGTTCCAAGCAGTCGAGTTGAATTGGCTCTGAATCTACTTGAAGATTCAGATGTTCTATTGGTTGCAGGAACATCGCTAACAGTCAACTCTGGTTATAGATTTGCCAAGCAAGCTGCAAAGACCCAGAAACCAATTGTTGTAGTAAACCTAGGTCCCACACGTGCCGATCATCTAGCGAACGCAAAGATTGAGGCGAACACTTCTTTAGCTTTAGAAAGGCTTTTAGTTGACTGAAACAATTCTTGGACTACTGCGACATGGTCAAACAGATTGGAACATAGATCTGAGACTCCAGGGTTCAACAGACATTCCTTTGAATGAAACTGGACGCAATCAGGCACGTCTTGCTGCGTCTGTATTGAATCGGGAAGACTGGGATGTCATCATCGCCTCTCCCCTATCTAGAGCAAAAGACACAGCAGATATTGTTGCTCTGGAGCTCGGCATGAATGTTGTTGTGGTGCCTGAGCTGATAGAGAGATCTTTCGGAGTAGCAGAAGGATTGGATCACGCCTCTTGGCGAAAACTCTACGAAAGCCATCAACACATTGAAGGTTTAGAGTCCTTAGAAGATCTGCGAACTAGAACTGTTCAACTTCTAGATCTAATAGCTAACGAGTATTCAGGTCAGAGAGTCCTAGCAGTGTCCCACGGTGCTTTCATTAGGAAAGTTCTCACGATTGTTACCAACAGTGAATTGCCACGAGAAGGCGAAAGACTAAGCAACGCATCTCTCAATAAATTTGCGCATGCAGATGGTCTTTGGACCATTACCGATTACAGACCAGAGTCTTTAGGAATCTAGTTCTTCGAATTGCTTGAGTAGAGCAGCAGCTGACTTATCCCAATCAAACTCATTTGCTTGCTTAGTGGACAACACTGACTTCTGCTGCCACTGGCGCTTGTCCTCTAAAGATTTGATAGCTTTTTCAAAACTTTCAGGTCTTTCAGGATCGAAGTAGGTTCCTGCAGAGGCTGCTACTTCCTTGAAAATCTCAAGTTCCGAGACGACTACTGGTGTTCCTAATTGCATCGCCTCAACAAGAGGTATCCCGAATCCCTCATCTTTGCTGGCTGAAACTAGAGCGAATGCTGACAGCAAGAGATCTTTGTATTCCGTGTCGGTAACACCGTTATGGAATACCACGTTAGCAGCGCTTAGTGCAGCGAGCTTTTGCAAAGCACTCTTTCGCTCTTCTGAGATTTTACTCAGCAGATGCAAGGTAAATTCAGGCGCTAGGCCTGCACCCTTGATTAGAGTCTCAACATTCTTGTAAGGCATGAAAGAGCCGATGTAGATCAAGTTCTTAGTGGCTGCTGTTGACCTGGATTTAACCTGAGCAACCTTCTCAGGAGCGTTGTAGACGATGCCTATAGGTCTACGAGTTAGGTGGTGCTGTTCCATCAACATTTTGGTTGTCCTAGAAACAGTTGATACTGCGTCAGCTCTATTTAGGAGCCACCTTTGTGGGTGGTAACTGAGGTGGTAGAGACGCCAGATGATTCGAACCAACAGATTCAGATCCTGAGGAGGCTTCCGATGGCGGTAATAGATCAAGTCGTGCAGAGTCAGGATGAGTCTGTACTTCCTGCCAACGCTTCCCATCAATTGCATTGGTGAGAAGACGTGGGTTGCTCCTAATCGGTTTAGTTTGCGAGCAATGAAGAATTCAACTGGAGATTGCGGGTTATTCAGGACAACGTATTCAATACCCGCAGGTAGGGATTCCAGTTGCCTCAGATCATGAATGATTGCAACAACTCGCACTTTGCTTGCCAAAGCTTTTACCAACTCAGCACTAAATCGGCTAATGCCATCGTGCCTATCTGTTCGTATGAATCTTGCGTCAAAGTGGAGTGTCTGCATCAGTTAGCTACTTAGAAAAATATTCGTTGATGACTGCGATAGCTTCAGATGCCGCTTCGTAGTGGACAAGATGACCGCAGCCTTTAATCTCGTGAACCTGTGCGTTGTCCATAGTCTTGGCAAAGTCATACACGGCAGAGACCGGTGTTATCTCATCAAGTTCAGCTGCAATTAGTAGAACTGGTTTATGTATCTCTTTCACAAATGGGATTACAACATTCTCTGTTGCCGCTAAGTAGGCTTCCCAAACAACTTGTGAATTTGCAAAGCTATTAAAGTGGCTGCGGTGTTGTTGTTTGATCCATTTACGCAGAGCCTTGTCCTTGGACTTAGTTGTGTAAGCAGACATTGAATCAACCAGCAGGTAAGTTTTAGTCATTTTGTTGCCAATGAATTCCGGAACGATGTGAGCCAACCAGTAGTAGAACTTCACAAATTCGAGAAGAACCTTTGAGATACCAACGATTCGTCCACCAGCTACCGGATTCACAAGCACAATCTTTGAGAAAAGGCCTAGCTTTGCCTCTGTTGAGCTGACTACCAAAGTTCCGAAGGAGTGTCCGACGACCAGAGGACTCTTTAGTTCGAGTTTGTCTAGAAAGGCCTTGAACCAAGTTGAGTAAGAAACCAGTGAGTGTTCTACGTTCATTGGTTCAGAGGTGCCGAACCCCGGCAAGTCAGGAGCAATGACGTTGTAGTTAGTCAATCCGCCAGCGAAGGATTCCAAACCATGGTGGTCTCCCCTGTAGCCATGAACTAAAACAAGAGTTTTGGCTTGACTGTTTTTTCCAGTGGTTGCTGGATATAGCCAGTAGTTTGTGTTGACGCCATCAATTGATACAGATTTCGCTACCGCTCTATCCCGTGCTTCTGCGGTAAGTTCTGCGGAAGATTTCATTTGCACCTCCCATGCCCAATTTCCTCCCCTAATTCTATCCAAACAAAGACCAGTAGGCCCTACGAGCCAATGTCCGTTGGTCCAAGTAGTCTTTTTGTGTGAATGAAGCGACTAACAAATTGAAACTACCGAGCTGGTTAGACACGATTGCAGTTTTTGATACAGAGACAACGGGATTGAATCTTGCCCAGGATCGAATCGTAACTGCAGCACTGCACAGGATGACATCGGAAGGTGAGATCATTCCGGGTGGTTTCGACTGGGTTCTCAACCCAGGTATTCCTATTCCAGAAGTCGCTAGCAAGGTGCATGGCTTCTACGACAAGGATGTGGCTCAAGCTATGCCAGCAGCCGAAGGTGTTCCACAGATCGTCGATGCAATCAATGCTTGCTTCGCTGAAGGTATCCCAGTCCTTGCATACAACGCAGCTTATGACTTCACGATCCTTCACTACGAGGCGATCCGAAATGGTGTGAACCCACTTGAGTTTGGTTTAGTCATAGACCCATTGGTAATTGATAAGACCATCGACAAATGGCGAAAAGGAAAACGAAACCTAGTATCTGCCGCTGAGCGGTATCAAGTCGAACTACTCGCAGCTCACACCGCCAAAGATGATGCAGTTGCGGCTGGTCATGTTGGTCTAGCAATGCTTAGGTTCTTCTCCGCTATGGAAAAGCCTGTCGTTCCGTTTCCTGATTCGGCTCAAGTTCTGCATGATGCACAAGCAAAGTGGGCCGACGACATCGAGGCGAGCTATGCCAAATGGCGTCAACAGGATGTACCGGACTACAAGCCAGTGTTTGGTTGGCCAGTAAAGAAGTTGGCTTAAATAGAAAATGGACCTCAATTGAGGTCCATTTTCATTGGTACAGAAACTAGTTCTGAGTACCGAAGTTCTTGTAACGCTCGTTGAACTTCTCAACGCGACCAGCTGAGTCCATGATTCTCTGCTTACCTGTGTAGAAAGGGTGAGACTCTGATGAGATTTCAACGTCGAATACTGGGTAAGAGTTTCCGTCTTCCCACTCAATTGTCTTGTTGCTAGTAACGGTTGAGCGAGTTAGGAAAGATACTCCTGATGCTAGATCACGGAATACTACTGTCTCGTACTTTGGGTGGATATCAGCCTTCATGAGAAAACTCTTTCAATTCAAAGGGATGTTGTGCTCTAAGCACTCTGTAAAGACTATACCAAAACAGGCCAGGTTCGCCAGTAGCTATTTGGCTCTAACGGCGAATCTTCCTGCTTGGAAGGCTACTTCTAAAGGCAGACCATAGGCTTCGCTCAGTTTTTCGGTAGTAAGGGTGTGGTTTATCGGTCCGCTCGCAATGATTCTGCCCTCATTTAGGACTAGAGCGTGGGTGAAACCAGCAGGTATTTCTTCTAGGTGGTGTGTCACCATAATGATGGCAGGAGCAGCTGGGTGGGACGCGTAACCGCTCAAGATCTTGATGGTGGCTTCTCTAGAACCGATGTCTAGACTGGCCACAGGCTCGTCAAGTAGGAGTAATTCTGGATCTGGCATTACTGCTCTGGCGATCTGAACCCTTTTTCTCTCGCCATCGCTCAATGTGCCGAATGCTCGATCGGCGTATTCACTAAGGTGCCATTCTGTTAGCACTCGTCTAGCTCTTCGCTCATCAACATCTTCATACATCTCTTTGAATCGACCGGTCACAGCGTATGAAGCGGTCATAACCGCGTCTAAAACAGTTTCTGAGTTAGGAATTCGACTTGCAATGGCAGTAGATGCAAAGCCAATACGAGTTCTTAGGTCAAAGACGTTTATCTCCCCTAGTACTTCTCCTAAGACAGATGCTGATCCAGAGCTTGGTTGCATTTGAGCCGCAGCAATCTTGAGAAGGGTAGTTTTACCCGCACCATTAGGACCAACAATGACCCAGCGTTCATTGTCCTTAACTGACCAGGTCACATCGCTCAAGATAGTTTTATCTGATCGCATAACCGAGACGTTGCTGAAAGAGAGCACTTCATTCATAGGATTTCAGCCTAGGCTATGGAAAATGTATGACGTTGTGTGACACACAAACACCTCATCAGCGAGTCGCTTGAGAAATAGGCAATAAGGTTTTCTTTATGAACCAAAGCCCTCGCCTTCTAGTCGTGCTCGACGTTGACTCTACGCTCATTGAGCAAGAAGTCATCGAGCTACTAGCTGATTGCGCCGGCAAGAGGCAAGAGGTCGAGGCTGTAACAGAGCGGGCGATGTCCGGTGAACTTGATTTCGCAGCAAGTCTGAAGGCAAGGGTGAGTTATCTCAAGGGCTTACCCGAGACTGTTATTCAGGAAACACTTGCTAAGTGCACTCCTACAAAAGGTGCCAAGGAGCTTATTGAAGCAGTTCGGGCTGCAGGTGGAAAAGTTGGAGCGGTCTCTGGTGGCTTCTCTCAACTTCTAGATCCAATTGCAAAGAATATGAATCTAGATTTCTCTAGAGCCAATCATCTTGAAATTATCGATGGCATTCTCACCGGTGAAGTAATAGGAACCATCATTGACAAGCCTGCCAAGGCTACAGCTCTAATCGAGTGGGCCAAAGCGTCTGGTATTGAACTTGAGAACACTGTTGCAATCGGTGATGGAGCGAATGACCTAGATATGATGGCTGTTGCCGGATTAAGCATTGGCTTCAATGCGAAGCCTCGAGTAAGAGCAGCGGCTGATTTGATTCTTGATTCTGGTGATCTAAGTGACGCTATTGCCCTTATCGGACTTCAGTGACCAGTTGAATGTAGTCCACCGTCAACGTGGATAATCTCACCAGTTGTCTTTGGGAACCAGTCACTTAGTAGAGCAACTATTCCTCTAGCTGCTGGCTCAGTGTCTGATAGCTCCCAGTGAAGCGGTGCACGATCAACCCAAATGTCTTCCATGCTTGAGAAACCAGGAATGCTCTTACCAGCTGGAGTGCGAAGAGGTCCTGCAGAGATCAGGTTCACTCTGATGTTGTCTTTGCCAAGGTAGCGAGCTAGGTAACGAGAGGTTGATTCGAATGCCGCTTTAGCAACACCCATCCAGTCGTATACAGGCCATGACACAGAGGCATCGAATGTTAGCCCTGCTACTGATGCGCCATCTCTAAGAATTGGTTTGGCGGCCATTGTGATTGACTTCAGTGAGTAAGCAGAAACTTGAACAGCTGTAGCAACATCTGGCCACTCAGTCTCTAGGAAGTTTCCGCCAAGTGCTGTGCCTGGTGCAAAAGCGATAGCGTGAACGATTCCATCTAGATGTGGAAGGTGCTCTAACACTCTTGAAGGAAGAGCAGCAAGATCTTCATCATTTGTTGCGTCAAGTTCAATCACTGCACATGGCTTTGGAAGTCTTAGAGCGATCTTCTCGGTGATTGCCATCATTCGACCGTAGGAAGAAAGCACAATGTCGGCACCTTGTTCTTGAGCCAAACGAGCAACCGTGAAAGCGATAGATGCTTCAGTTAATACTCCGGTGATAAGAAGTTTCTTGCCTTCTAGAATTCCCATTTTAAGTTGATCTTTCTGATTGGTTTATCTTGACTGTCTAATTCTGCCAGCATGTTGGCTGAAATCGGCTTAGTGCCCCATGCCAAGTCCGCCATCAACAGGTATGACAGCTCCTGAAATGTAGGCAGCGTCATCGCTTGAAAGCCAGACAACTACCTTCGCCACCTCTTCAGGAGATGCAAAGCGACCAGCAGGAATCTTGGACTTGTATTGGTTCTGAACTTCTTCGCTCAACTCAGCAGTCATGTCTGTGTCTATGAAGCCAGGAGCTACGACGTTTGCTGTTATTCCCCTGCCACCAAGCTCACGTGTCAAAGATCTTGCCATTCCAACTAATCCGCTCTTAGCTGCAGAGTAATTGACTTGGCCAGCACTACCTAAAAGTCCGACAACCGAGCCGATGAAGATGACTCTTCCAAACTTGGCTTTCATCATGCCTTTAGTTGCTCTTTTCAGAACTCTGAAAGAACCTGTGAGGTTAGTGTTTAGGACATCTTCAAAGTCTTCATCTGTCATTCTCATCAGAAGAGTGTCTCTGGTAATCCCAGCGTTGGCTACGAGGATCTCAACAGGTCCCAGCTTCTCTTCGATTTCCGCAAAGGCAGCATCCAAAGATGCAGGATCAGTTACGTCTGCTTTCACACTAAGTGAACCAGTTGGGCCCTCACCACTTCGAACAGTAACCGCAACGCGGTGTCCTGCTTTTATGAATTCCTCGGCAATAGCCTTACCGATGCCTCGGTTTCCGCCGGTGACTAAAACAGTTCTTGAAGTTGACATCTGGTTTCGCCTTCTGAAATAACTAGGTGATAATTGCTAGTGAGCACCACAAGTCTATATCTGGCTGTGTTTAGTGTGCTCAAGGTTAGGAACCTAAAAATTGTCTAAAGCTCAGTCGGTCACTTCCATTGAGGTTTCCCCTGAAGAGGAGCGCCGTTCCCGCTTCATTAAATACACAGTGGCAATGATTATCAGGGTTGTCTGTGTCATCTTGGCGGTTTTAGTGCCACTAGGTTGGCTCACCGTTCTTTTCGCCTCTGGAGCCATCTTCCTTCCCTATTTCGCGGTCGTAATAGCAAATGCCCAAGGAAATAGTTCTGCAAGCTCCAAGAACACCGCTGAAGCTCCAACTATTAGTATCTCTGCCGAATCCTTTAAAGCCGCGAAGAATATGAATGAAGACGACAAGTAAGCCTGTAAAAAGTTGGTTCAGTTGGGCACTTTTAGTGGTGTCCTTCACTGTTGCCTGCTGGTTCTTGTCGCAATGGCAGTTTGATAGACAAGCTGAAGTTGTCGCCAAGAACAATCTGATTGAGGCTAACTACAACGCTGAATCAAAATCGCTGAATGAGGTAATTGGGCCAGATCAAGAGTGGCAAAACGAGTTCGAATTCCGATCTGTTTCAGTCACAGGGAATTACATTCCAGAGGAGTCATTCCTAGTGAGAAACCGTCCCCTAAACGCCTATCCAGGCTTTCTGCAACTAGTTGCCTTTAGTACAGACCAGGGTTCTGTTATCTGGATTGAACGAGGTTGGCTTCCAACCGGTAGCGAAGCTGACACACCGGACGACATTCCACAAGTAGATGAGCGTTTGAGAACTCTCCAACTTCGATTGCGACCGGCTGAACCTGACCTAGAAAGAACCGCTCCAGAGGGACAGCTCTCGAGCATATTTCTTGATCAGATAAGTTCAACCTTCGACAACAATGTCTATACCCAGGCCTACGGGAGACTAATTTCAGAAACCTCACCTCTTCCAAAAGGGCAACAGATTCCAAAACCTATCTTGAGTGAAGGTAATCACCTAAGTTATGCGTTGCAGTGGATTCTCTTTGGGTTGATGGCAATAGGAGCTGTTCTTTGGACTCTTTCTCAAGAGCGTAGACGAAAAGCAGGATTACCACCACGGAGGCTGAGAATTCTCAACCGAGACAAAGATGCAGAAATCGAGGATGACCTTCTAGGTTAACAACTACTTCTTAACAGCTCGAAGTGCGACGATTCCAAAACCAACCTTGTTGATCACATCTGCAAACACATAGATGATTGCGGCAACGCAAACAGCCAGTTCGATTGTCTGAGCATCTGAACCAGAGATCTCTAAGAACTCTTGGATGGATGTTCCAATTGGATAGATGACCCAACCAAAGACCACGAACTTCTTCATAGCTTCGATAGAACTCTTCATTGCAGCTGTTCCCTTTGTTGGTTTGATATTCCAGATGGTGTAAGCGATCCAAGCCCAGGCAAGTGAGGAAATAATGAAGTTCACGTAGTTTCCTACCGTGCCTGGCTGACCAATTTCACCGAAGTATCCGGTGATGATCATTACTAGGTCAGCAAGAACCAATCGATAAGTGGTCCCCTTCGGAGCGCCAGCTAGAGAGGCAATAATTCCGAATTCCAAAAGAAGAAGTGGCGTTGTAAGAATCCAGTCGATGTATCTCAGTGGCATTGTGGATTCAATTGCAGCGACATCTGTAAGTCCTGGGAATGAAACTACATCCTTCATTTGCCAATACAAGATTGCTGCGATGAAAGTGATAAGCGCTGCATAAGTCGCGGTTGACTTGTGCTCTGGCTTTAGATCACTTCTTTCTAGAACGAAGTAAAGAGTTCCAGCAGCCATTGAGACGAAGCCAAGCATGAAGATGGCCTGTGTAAGAGTTACTAGATTCATAATTTCTGGTCCTTTCCAGTTTTCTAATGAAAACACTATTGGGGAAAGGAAGAAAAGCGGATTAAGACAGGACGATCAAGTCGCGGTAGCCATCATTCCAGAGGTCTTCCTGCCCGTCTGGCATTACTAGAACCCTCTCAGGATTTAGGGCGTCAACAGCCCCAACATCGTGAGAAACAAGAACAACAGCCCCTGTGAAGGATGCCAACGCTTTAAGAATCTCTTCACGGCTAGCAGGATCTAGGTTGTTTGTTGGCTCATCAAGAAGAAGAACATTAGCCCTTGATACAACTAGTGCCGCCAGAGCCAGTCGAGTCTTCTCGCCACCACTTAGTACAGCTGCTGGTTTATCTACATCATCACCAGAGAAGAGGAATGAACCTAGAACTTTTCTAGCGTCGGTGTCATTAAGTTCAGGTGCAGAATTCTGCATGTTCTGTAGCACAGTCTTTGTCACATCAAGAGTTTCATGCTCTTGGGCGTAGTAGCCGATCTTTAGACCATGTCCTGCGTCGATCTGTCCGGTATCCGGATCTTCAACAGCTCCAAGAATGCGAAGCAATGTTGTTTTTCCAGCACCGTTCAAGCCAATGATCACTACTCGTGATCCCCTGTCAATTGCCAAATCAACGGCGGTGAAGATTTCGAGCGAACCATAGCTCTTGCTTAGGTTATGACCGTACAAAGGTGTCTTACCGCAAGCTTGCGGGTCTGGGAATCTAATGTTGGCGACTCGGTCTCTTTCACGCACATCGTCTAAGGAGCTCAAAAGTTTCTCAGCCCTCTTGTTCATCTGGTGAGCAGCACTTGCCTTTGATGCCTTTGCTCCGAACTTTGCGGCTTGGAGCTGAAGTACAGAAGCCTTCTTCTCGGCGATTGCACGATCACGCTTGCGACGCTCTTCGTCCGCTTCACGTTGTTTCAGATAAGCACGCCAACCCATGTTGTAGATGTCTATGACACCTCGATTCGCATCAAGGTAGAAAACCCTGTTTACTGTTTCTTCGACGATGTCGATGTCGTGACTGATGACAATCAATCCACCCTGGTAACCCTTCAAGAACTCGCGCAGCCAAATAATGCTATCGGCGTCTAAGTGGTTTGTTGGCTCATCCAAAATCATTGTTGTAGCGTCAGAGAATAGAATTCGAGCTAGCTCAATTCTTCTTCGCTGTCCACCAGAGAGTGTTCCAATTGGTTGGCTAAGAACGTTCGGCTTGAGCCCTAGATTGCTGGCTATAGCGGCCGCTTCTGCTTCCGCCGCATATCCTCCATTTGCTTGGAACTCGTTCTCGAGCCTCTCGTATCTCTCCATTGCCTTGTCATAGACAGCCTCATCAACTGAGCCCATCTGCTCTCTTGTGGCCTCAAGCTTCTTCAAGATGGTTCCTAGCCCTCTTGCGTTAAGGATTCTGTCGCTGGCTAGTTCTTCTAGGTCCCCAGTCCTTGGGTCCTGAGGTAGATAACCGATCTCCCCAATTCGCTCTACTGAACCATTACTTGGTTGGAAATCTCCCGCAATGACCTTTGTCAAAGTTGTTTTTCCGGCTCCATTGCGGCCTACGAGCCCAACTTTGTCACCCTTAGATACCTGAAAATTGACCCCAGACATCAGAACCCTCGCACCTATGGTTATCTCAAGTTCACGCACGTTAATCATGACGGAACTCCAATTGGTGGGTGGTTTGATAAGGAAGCAGTTTAGCTTCGTGTACTAGCCTACAATGTAAGAAAACCAACAGGCACGAAAGGCCCACAAGTGAGCATTGCACAAACTAGGAACCTAACCTTCATTGATACCGTGATCTCTCGTTCAAGAGTTTCAGATGTCGCACTAGTTTTGGCAGGTGTTGTCCTTGTTGCACTCAGTGCTCAGGTTGAGCTTTACGTTCCTCCGGTACCAGTACCGTTCACACTTCAGACTCTCGCAGTTCTTCTTATCGGAGCCACTTACGGTGCAGCTCGTGGTGCTATCACTCTGAGTGCATACGCTCTTGTTGGCTTGATCGGGTTCCCTGTCTTCACAAATGGAGGAAGTGGTCTTGAAGTTCTATTTGGCGCAACCGGAGGATTTATTATCGGTTTTATCTTCGCAGCCGCATTGATAGGTAAGCTTGCCGAACTCAAGTGGAGCTCGAACATCTTGAAAATGATTGCTAGCTACGTACTGAGCTCCATCGTGATCTATTCAATCGGAATTGCTGTTCTAGCGATGGTTGCTTACTCTTCAGATCTACAGAAGGCCTTCACAGTAATGATTCCATTCTTAGCTTGGGACGCTGTAAAGGCAATTATTGCTGGAGCTCTTCTTCCATCAGCCTGGGCATTAGTAAAGGCTGTAAAGAAGTAATTAAATCGCGAAACCAATCGCACGCATCTGTTCTTTACCATCATCAGTAATTAGTTCTGGACCCCATGGTGGCATCCATACCCAGTTGATTCTAAAAGCTTCAACTACACCGTCCAGGGCCATACCCATTTGTTCTTCAATGACATCAGTCAATGGACAACCTGCTGAAGTAAGTGTCATGTGAATTAACAATGCGTCGTCTTCTGACTTCTTTAGGTCATAGATCAATCCAAGGTCAACAATGTTGACACCAATCTCAGGATCGATTACTTCCTTGATTGCCTCAAGCACTTGGTCGTACTTCTCTGGAGTTAGATCTAGTTCTGTCAAAATTTAGGCCTTTACGTATCGGTCGTAACCTTCAGCTTCAAGCTGGTCAGCTAGCTCTGCTCCACCCTGCTCGGCTACTTTGCCGTCAACGAATACGTGAACGAAATCAGGCTTGATGTACTTCAAGATTCTTGTGTAGTGAGTAATCATCAGCACGCCTAGGTCGTTGTCTTTGTGTGCTCTGTTGACACCCTCTGACACAATCTTCAGTGCATCAACGTCAAGACCTGAGTCTGTTTCATCCAGGATCGCAAAGCGAGGCTTTAGAAGTTCAAGCTGCAAGATTTCATGACGCTTCTTCTCTCCACCTGAGAAGCCTTCGTTGACGTTTCTTTCAGAGAAAGTTGAATCAATCTTTAGGTTACCCATAGCTTCACGAACATTTTTGATCCATGTTCTTAGAGCAGGAGC
>Ga0079300_10000610_pt1 | contig 13507 bp, 10 predicted proteins | sample Wag4_2014_7_11_FD_74799 | JGI IMG/M metagenome (GOLD analysis project Ga0079300, IMG submission 74799) | Fresh water microbial communities from Ohio, USA - Utica-2 Time Series HT 2014_7_11 | ecosystem: Environmental > Aquatic > Freshwater > Water tank | place: USA: Ohio | collected 2014-07-11
GCGGGCTGACCTGGGGGGAAGTTTTTCTAAATCAGGACCGCTCCGGCCTAGTGAACCCCACCGGGGCCTTGGGTAACGAGCGCCCCTTGTCTTGGTCCCTCTTTAACGCCACGGCGAATGGTGGCTCCTTCTACAACGCCAGCCAGCAGGTCATCGCTTCTTATGTCATGACCGAGCTCAAACTATTTCCTCAGCTCACCCTTACCGGAGGAGCCCGCTTTGAAAATACCAACATCAAGGTCGATGGAGAGGAGTCCCTTCTCTTTCCCGACCCGAACGTGAAAATCCAGCAACTCGACCTGCTACCGGCGGTGGGGGCCACCTTTCAGTTGATGCAGGATGTCAACCTTCGCTTCGCTTGGTCGCAGACGCTGGCGCGCCCATCCTTCAAGGAGATGGGGCCAGTGGTTACCCAAGACTTCTCCGATGCGCAGATTTTTGTGGGAAATACCAATCTGAAGCTCTCCTCGATCAACAACTATGACTTTCGGGCCGAGTATTTCCCCCGTGCGGGAGAAGTCCTCGCCTTTAGTCTTTTCTACAAGGATATTCAACGCCCCATTGAACAGTCGATTTTCACGATTGGTCAGACCCAGTTCTTCCAGTACGTCAATAATTCGGAAGCCCAAGTCTGGGGGCTTGAGGTGGAGGCTCGCAAACGCTTGGATCAGATCGACCCCATCGTCAAAAACTTTTCCCTTAACTTCAACTTCACCTACATCCAATCCGAAGTGGCTTTGACCGATGGCCAGATCCAAGCCAAGCAAGCGGAAGGCATCTATGAAACCACCCGGCCGATGCAGGGGCAACCCCTTTACATCATCAATGCCGGGCTCAGTTACGATGACCAGGAGCGGGGCTTCTACGCCGGCCTCTTTTACAACGTCACCGGCCCGCTTCTTTACGCCGCCGGCGAGAATCTTCCGGATATTTATGAGCAGCCAGCCCCGACCCTCGACTTCAATCTCACCCAATCCTTTGCTGACCAGTGGAGAGTGACTTTTCGGGGAAAAAACCTACTGAATCCGATTGTTCGCCAAACCATCACCTACGCCGGTACCGAATACGATTATCTGGCTTATACCAAGGGATTCGATGTCTCCCTTTCGCTCAGCTACGGATTTTAAAGTTTAAGGAACCGGCCGCAGGGCAAAATCGGGATCGGCCGCAGCCTTTTTCAGCAGGACTGCCGCTGTCGGTTGCAGCAGGGGAGCCAGTTCCGGATCGGTTCCCAAGACGGAGTCTAAGCCCACCCATTGATCTGTCCCGCTTTGCCAACGATAGCGGCGGGTGGAGGAACCCCGCCAGAGGGTCAGTTGATCCTCTGGACGCCAGCCTTGGAGGGCGGTGAGTTGCAGGTCGCGAATCGTGCTGGCTTTCAGCGAAGGCAGGCTGATGAGGTTGAGCCCGGCCGAGAGGGGCCGGCGCAGAAGGTGGCGCCGAACCTCCCCCGTTAAGGTCAGGCGGAGCAAGCCACCTTTGCGCTCCAAAATCAGACCATGACCTGGATCAATGCTGGGATCGGATGAAATTCCGCGGGTGTGCCGCCAGCGTCCATGGGGATGCCCGCTGGCCTGCTCAAGAAAGTAAGTGGAGGCGACACCGCCCCGCTCCAGGGTGACGCGATCGGCACTGGAGATGAGCCTCCTCGCCTGAAGTTGGGTGGGGCTGGAGCCACCCCCGAGCACTGAGGAAAGGGTCCAGTGAGGATGGACGGAAAAAAGGCAGTTTACCAGGTTGGCAGGAAGGTCGCTGCGGGTGTTCCCTGCATGATCCAACCGGAGGTGAATTTCGGCTTGGGGGAAGGTAACGGAGGCGCCTGAGACCCAGAGGTTCCAGCGTTCGCCCTCCAGCGTTGGGTCATGGGGAGCCGAGGTGATTTCCAAGAAATAACGGGATGTCGCAGACAGAGGCATATGTTCCGATAAGGTCACTTTCAAGCGATCGGAAGAGGAGACGCTGTTAATCTGACCTTGCATTACAGCGGGACGCAGCAGGGGGATGCCAAGGTAGGATGTTCCCCCGGGGATGGAGTAAGTTAAACTCGCTTCCTCCGCTGGAAGGATCGATGGGGAAGAAAAAAGGCAGAGAAAGCAGGAAAGCAAAGCCAGGGTTATTTTGGGCATAGCGAAATGGGTTTTCATGGTAGTACCGTTAAGGTGTAAGGTTTCGTGATATAACCCGATCCATTTTGAATATAAATCGTCACCGGAAACGTGCCTGCTTGTAGCGGAGTCCCGGTGATCATTCCGCGGCGTCGAGCCGATCTTTTGTACTCCACATCCTCGTCGTTCCAGCTTCCGACAAGGGGATCCGCACTGGCGGAATCGTCCACCCATTTTCTTCCGAAGTTCAGCCCTACCGGGAGTCCAGAGGCGTTGAAATACATAGATGAGTTATCCCCTTGATCCTGACCCAACAAAAACACCCCTTCCGCCCCATCGCTATGCCAGACGGGCACGCCGACCCGCATAATTCCAGAAGCAAAAGAAAAAGCGGAGGGATCAGGCCGTCCGACGGCCACGGAGATTGTGAGGGTTTCCCGATCCTCGATCGGATTTCCAAGGCGACCCGTGGTGGAGGCTACCAAAGTGACGCGGTAAGTTCCTCCAGCGGAAGGAACCCCCGAAAGCACGTTTCCGGAGAGGCCCAGCCAGCTAGGGGCCCCAATGAGCTGCCAAGTATGGGTATCGTTACTGCGGGCGTTATAAATAAAAGGCTTGTTCACGCCGCCACCGACGAAAAGGCGACCGGTAATCTGTGGGGTGGGGGGCTCCACCGTAAAAGTCACCGCCAAATCTGTACTGGTTCCGGCAGAGTTCGAGGCACGGAAAACCACCGGGAACTCTCCCAAAGTGTTGGGGCTTCCTGAAAGCGTGCCCCGCGTGCCGTCGAGTTCAATTCCGGGCGGGAGGCTTCCCACAACCGAGTAAATATATGGCCCGACTGACCCAACGCTTTGATCAATCTCGAGGGCGAAATTGACGGAAGAATTCCGGGTCAGCTCACTTTCTCCGGCGGCGAGCGGGAGCAGAGAGGGCACAGCGCTGACAACCGTAAATTCCAGATCGGTGGTGGCGGAGACGCCAGATCCGAAATTTGCTGTAATCGTGCTCAAGGTGGTCGCGACCACGGAAGTGGGCGTGCCGCTAATGGTCCCGCTGTTACTGTCGATCGACAACCCAGCGGGGAGAGTGGCGCTGAAAGTGGCGGTAGTTCCTGGAGAAACCGTCATGGTAACGGGGGTAATGGCCACGTTGCGCACCCCGTTCACATCGGCCACAGAGGGTGTTATCGTTGGATCGGAGACGGTCAAGGTGAAGGTCTCTTGGCTGCTCCCTCCCAGGTTGGCAGCAGTGACAGTGAGCACGTAATCACCAGCAGTAGCCGTGGTGCTCCCCCGAATCTGGCCTTGGGCGTTGATGGACAATCCGGCCGGTGCCCCCTGCAGGGTGTAACTGGTCGGATTTTCCGTGGCGGAGATGTCCAAGGAGAAGCTGGCGGTACGGACTAGGGTCTGGTTTGTCGGCGGGGTGATCACCGGGGGATTTCCCACCGCTGCTGCCACGGTCAGGGTAACGGATTTGGAGACTTCAACGAAAAAAGGGTTGTTGGCCTTCAACGTCACGTTAAACGTTCCCGATTCGGTCGGCGTACCTGAAATCTCCCCAGTGGCGGCATTAACGGACAGGCCGTCCGGTAGGCCCGTGGCGGAAAATAGCGTGGCCCCATTGTTGGCGGTGATCGTGTACCCGGCAAAGAGGTCGTCCTCCACGCCGTTGGGCGGATTGCCGCTAGTGATGGCTAGGCCGCCCGCGGCCTCGGCCAGGATGGTGGTGGTGTTGCTGGAATCATTAAACCGCAGATTGCCGAAAAACGGGGTAAAAAAAGCATCACTATCCGGGTCGGATTCCATCAGAGGGATAAGAAAAAGCTCTTTGTCCAACGAGGAGGTGCGGTCCTCAAAGGCAGCGGGTGATCCAGGGTCGTTGTAAAATCGGAAAACGCCGACTTGGCTAGCCCCAGCTAGATTATTGGCCGCCGAATCGAAAATAAGGAGGAATATATTCCGATTGATGAGCGCAGCGGCATCAAACTCAAATCCAAGATTGTCGCCACCATCTCGATCCCCCCAGGCTAAGGTTCCGAATTCCTGAAAGTTCGCCCCGTTGGTTAGGTTTGCCACCGCGTTGTTGCCGGTCAACAGGGTAGCGATGCCGGCCGCGTCAGTGTCTGGATCCAGGGTGAAGGAACCCAGACGGAAGGTATAACTGTCCTCAATGGCCGAGCCATCGGCCTGCGTATAGCCGCCGGCGAAGGGGAGGCTGACAAATAGGTTTTCCGAGCGGGCGACAGAAGCGAGAAGTATAAAGGACGAGGTAGCGAAAAGTGCCAATAGGCGCCTGATGCCCTTTGGCCAGATGCGTTCAGCTAAACCTGTATCTATCTTCCTCCTACTTCTCCTGTTATAATGTTCGGTTTCCATATTATGAAAGTTCAGTAAAGGGCCGCGCTAGTCCTAGATTTAGAGAACCAGTGGGGCGACCCTGCTCAGATCAAGTAAGTTCTCGTGGGCCAAAAAATCAAGAGTCTGGGCCGACTGCCACCAAATTGTCACAATTGAGAATACCTACATATAGAGTTATTTTTTTTCGGCTTTGTGATGAAAACCATTTCAACACAACATCTAGAAAATTACAGTGGCTGCTAGTTCGGGATGATTCTTTGAGGAGGGCTCCCTCGCTTGCCTGCCAGAGTCAACGTTTCAAATTAAGAGGATAGGCAATTTGATTAAGAGGGGGAGTCTAGGCAGGTCTGCCTCCGCCCGAATCGATTCCTCAGACAGGGTTGCGGGGGTGGTAAGAAAACTGTCTTGAAATTGTAACAATAAACCCGTTGCAGAAAAGCGATCGCTACGTATGTTTTGGGAAGTTTGAGCAACCCAAAACTAATTATCAAAGGAGAAAATAAAAATATGAAAAATCAAGCTTCGTTCGTTTTCGCGATGGTGGCCGCTGCCATTCTCGCGGGACCCTCAGCCAGTCGCGCCGGTGTCGGCGAGGCTAGTGCACTGTTTCCTGTCACCATTCCCGCTAAGACTAGTGGCGTGGCTGGCGTAAAGTTTGTCGGTATTCCCGTGGCGCGGCCCTCCATTTATGAGGGTTTGGTAACAACCACGGTGCCGGCCAACAGCAACAGCTCGACCGTTTTCTCGGATTCCGGGCTCGATGCCTCTGCCCTGGCTGCCCTTGGCAATCCCGTGGCCAGCACCGCTCGCGTGACTGACAACAATTTCGCGACGGAAGATAATCAGTACGTCCTCGAGATCACCTCGGGGGCAAACATTGGGCTGACCAAGATCATCTCGTCCTTTTCCACTGGCGGCGTAACCGTCGTGGGCGGATTTGCTCTCCCGGTTGAGCTTGGAACTAAGTACGTCATCCGCAAGGATTGGACTCTTGGGACCCTCTTTGGCAACAATGCTACCGCGATCGCCGCCTCGGGCTTATCAGGTGGGTTGGCCTCCAGCGCAGACAACATTGGCTTGGTGCGCAATGGTGTGCTCGAACTCTACTACTGGACAGGTTCAGCTTGGAAGCCTACCCGGAACGTGGTGACTGGCATCGATTACTCGCACGTCCGTGTCCCTCTGTCGGGTGGAATTTATGTAAAACGGAATAAAACTACGGATGCCACCCTGTACATGACGGGGATTTACCGTCCGACCCGCCTGCAAGCCCTTCTGGAAGGTGCTGACAATGCGGTCTTTGCCGTCTCCACCCCAAACTTCAAGGACACAACCCTTGCTGAAACTGGGCTACATCGTTACGTCAAAACCAGCACGCTGATCGCAGCTTGTGATGAAGTTCGTGTTCTGACATCGGCAGGTACGGTACAAAGCTATGTGAATTCCGCATCGCCGTCTGCCAACGGGTACACCGGAGGATTCTGGAACGGGTCGACCACGAACGCTCCCTCCTGGAAATCTACTCGCAGTGGTGCCGCTGGTTCGGCCAACAACCTCGTCATACCCGCAGGATCCGCCGTGCTCATCAAAAAAGAGGGCGCGGGCGCCCGCCAGCTCGGACTGGACCCTGCTTATACCCAGTAACCTGTAAATCCTCATCAAGGTAACCACTATGAAAATTCAAACTGTGAGCAAAGTAGTCGCAATCTTGGTTGGGGTTGTCTTAGGAGGAGCAAGCCCTCTGAGGGCTGCCACGATTGACCTAGGGCTGCAACTTGTCAGCGACAACGTTCTGACGAACAGTTCAGGGATTGAACTAGGTTCGGGGGCGGTTTTCATCGGCAGTTGGAAGGACAGTGTCTCGGACTACTCCGCGGCCTTGGCATCGGCAGTGGCTTCAGCAGTCGCTATGCCTGATCCCACGGCAGCTCTGGGCGGCGCGCTGTCGACCTACTTCACTATTGGCGCATCTGACTCTTGGAGCGGTATGACGTTCGATGGATCTGATGAGCTCTATCTGCGCACCATAAGTGATGACACTGGCCTAGCTGCCCGCTTCATCGACGCGGTATTTTTTACCGCGGGCGCAACTGAGTTCGGTTCTATACGATGGAATTCTGCCTATCCCGGAACAGACGATCTGGCTCGTGCAATCGACATCGCTCTGGTGGTGCCCTCTTTAGACGTCGACTCAGCGCCATCTACCCTCGTCGGTTTATTGATCGACAATGGGGATGGTACCGGACGATTCCAAACGATTCCTGAACCAACCTCTGGGATCCTAGTGGCGGGGGCAGGCTGCCTCTTCTGCCTAGCACGCAGTTTTCAACGTAAATCATAAACAAAAAAGGAGATTAGAAAAAACATGAAACAAACAATCCAATCGATGCTGGTCGCCGGCCTGCTTGCCCTAACGGTAACAACGGCTCAAGCCCAACGAACCTACACCGGCTATGTTGGTGCATATGATGGCACCACATTGCTCAACTCTTCGGCAAACTCTTCCACAAGTTACACTTACCAAATCGGAACCTTTAGCTACGGTAACGTAGCGAGCGGTACCGAGTGGTTGAGCTGGAGCACCAGTGGTTCTAACTATGGTTTTACGCAGTTGGCTTCTGGGACACTGAGTGGCGGTTTGCTTGCTCTAAATGGTGACGGCAATGTATTCGACTTCAACTACACTGCTGGTCCTGGCGGGCAGCTTTATACGTCCAGTTCCATTGATGGCAATGGAGTGCCGACTTTTGGCAATCCATCACTTGCCTACCTGGTGTTAACTTCTGGCAGCGCTTCATTTAACCCGTCGGTGGATACCCGTGAGGTTTTCGTTGGCCAGTTTAATGCCGCCTTATTGGGATATGATCCTGAGGCTATTGCGACTGAAAACTATCTTGGCCTTATTAATGATTCCGAGTTTTTCACCGCCCTCGTAGGCGGGATAAGCGGGTCGGAGGGCGGTACCACGCTGGCCTCTGCTTCTGTGCCTGAGCCTTCCAGTCTTTCTCTGCTGGTTGCTGGTGTTGCCGCACTTGTGGCACTCCGTCGTCGTCGGGCCTAAACAATCACACAAAACAAAAAGGAAATATCACAAATGAATAAAACATTCAAAATCGTCTCCCTAGCGCTCGCGCTAGCTGGATTGGGTCACACTGCCCAAGCCGGAAAATTCGTGTACGTCTCGGAAATTCCGGGCAATATCGTCAACAACAGCTCTTCTGTTTTGGCCGGCAAAATCTGCTTGATCAACCAAGACCAGCGTTGGACTGCGGATAAGGTCTACGTGGTCGACAAAATGGTGTTCGTTGAGGAGCCAGCGGTATTGACGATTGAGCCCGGAACCATCGTGCGTTTTGAAGCTAACACGGTTACTGGGGGAACTTCCACCAACCCAAATGACCCTGGCGCACTCTTTATTTGCCGTGGGGCAAAGATCGTCGCTCAAGGCACGGCGGACGCTCCAATCGTCATGACCAATCTGGACGACCCGTTTGTTGCCGGTGGTGCGACCACGATCCCTACGATTGCCAATGGCGGCAAAGGAAAGGAAGTGGCTGGCGTCTACCAAGATTTTACTCCTCGTGACTACACCTCAAGCGCCTCCGCTTCAACGCCTCGCTTTCAAGTTGACCAGGAGTGGGGTGGCTTGGTCATGCTCGGCAAGGCCAAACTCGCCTTCAACACGACGGGTACACTGGACGACGGGAGCAACATCAGTGCACCTGTTATTGCGACCTCAACCAAAGGTGTTGGTGCCAACTTTATTGAAGGAACGGCCGCGATCGACAGCTCTATCTACGGAATTTCTCCACGTGCGGGGCACACATTCTCCGGCGGACTGTATGGAGGCGCGAATGATAACGACAACAGCGGCTCCCTCCGCTTCGTTAGCCTTCGCTTCGGTGGCTTTCTCTTTGCGCCTGATAACGAGCTCAATGGCTTGACCTCGGGAGCTCTCGGCCGGAACACCTCCATCGAGTTTGTTGAGATCTATAACAATGCGGACGACGATTTTGAGCCCTTCGGCGGCAGGAATCACTTCCGCTACATCGTGGGCACAGCCGGTGGTGACGATGGCTTCGATATTGACCAAGGTTATAATGGTAATGTTCAGTTCATGCTTCAGCTGCAAGGCAACGTCTACTTCCAGGATGGTACGACCACGGGTCGTGCCGTTGGCAACGAAGGCGATATCCTCGGCGAGTGGGACGGGCCTGAGAGTGTGAAAAACGGTAAGCCTTACTCGGTACCAACCGTATTTAATTATACCGGTATCGGTGGCGGTTTCGATGGTATCGACCGAAAGGACAACGTTGGCGGCAAGGTATTTAATAGCGTCTACGTGAATCCTAGTGATTTGACCTTTGTTGACGGAACCTTGGCGACGGCACTTGCTGGCACAGACGGCACGGGTGCTATCCACCGTTTCTTAAACATGCGTGCCACCGGCGGTGAGTTCAACAATGTCGGTGACTCTACCACACCCACTGAGGAGGATTTGCTCTTTCGCAGCACGACCTTTGCGGTTCGTAGCTCGCTAAAGGTTATTTCCGGCAGTGAGACAAATAACGCTAGTGTGGTTGCTAAGTTGACCAACAATACCGGGTATCAGCTTGTGGTTGGTTTGACCAACGCAGTTCGTTCGCTCCCGGTTACCACGGTGAGCACCCTCCTAAATGGTGGCAAAACAAACAGCGCAGGTTCGCCCGTTATTACCCCTGCCTCCATTGCTAGTTACTATGGTAGTTTGGATCCTCGCACCGGTGCCTTGGTGGATGCTGGTGTCCGTCCCAGCCAAACCGCTGGTGGGGATGGCTACGCCCGTAAGTCCGGTTGGTTTGTCGAAACCGACTTCCGTGGCGCCTTCAAAGATGGTAACTGGCTCAGTGGTTGGTCAGTTCTTGAGGATGTAGGTGTCGCCCCGCAAGGTGGTTTTGCCACCGCGGCGTTCCCTGTGCCTACCGTTTCTCGTGTAGTCACGGGTAACATTGCTAGGGTCACATTCCCGACAGCCAATGGGGTCAAGTACTCTGTCCAAGCGTCGGAGGATGGTGGAAAAACTTATCTTCCGGTGAACTCCGCCACTGGTTTGACGGATGGAGTAGTGGTTGGTAACGGTAATTCTGCCACGGTTGATCTTGCTGGCAAAGGTAGCACCCAGATCTTTGTCCGCGTGATGGCACTGTAAGAGTTAGCCTACTGAGTTGTTCTGAGCGGGGGGAGCTTAACTCCCCCCGCTCTTTTTTTGGAGGATCGATATATGAATTTTTTTTATGTCATGACGATATTGCTAGCCGGCTTTTTGGCCGGGTGTGGTTCCAAGTCTTTGAAAGATAAGCAGGAGCCTTTGCCACCACAGCTGCTTTTGATGAAAGAGCTTTGGTCTGGGATTCGTGGGGATCAAGACGCCAAGGATCTAGCTGGTCAAGGGTTGGCGGTACAAATGGCCCAAGCGGGTTACCCAGTTCAAGCCATGGGAATTTTAGAAGCGATGGACACTCACCATGGCCTGGTCGGAATGGCCAAGCTGGCATGCTTTTTTGCCCAAAAAGGGGACCTGTCAGTCGCGCGGATCTATCTGCAGAAAGCGGAGCAGGAATCTGCCCGTTTTTTTCTTACCATGCCGAGAGAGTTAGCCATTGAAATGGCGCACGCCTACGCGGCGACGGATCAATTGGCCATGGCGAAGAAGTGGAAAGAGAAGCTCTTTGATCCGGCCGATGTGGCCGTGGCTCAGTCGTTGATCGAAGCTGAGCAAATTCGTAGGGGCAAGCTTTCCCTGGACGAGGTGGGTGTGCGAACGGAACCTGAGCTTCTCGAGGTGATCGCATTAAGCATTCGACCCGAGGCGGGGTCTTCCGAAAAGTTGGCCAACTGGTTAAACAAAGCGGAGGAGCGGGCCGATTTGATGTATGTCGTCGACCGCGTCCAAGCATATATTTCCTTGGCCAAAGCCGCGGACAGGCTCGGTCTGAAAGTTGATTCGGAGCGTCTATTGGATAAGGCGCAAAAAACCAGTCTGCAAATTAGTCCACGAATTGAGTCTGGCACCTTGGGGAGGGTTCTTGTCGCCAGGGCCTTGATGGAATCCGACAAAACCCCAGAGGCATCGGAATGGATTCTCAAGGCGAAAGAAACCATTCCTGAGAATCCTTATATGTCTCAGCCGAAGTGCTATGCTGAAATCGCCGAATTACTTTGGCGCATGGGGAACCAAGCCGAGGCGGAGCTTCTTTGGACCGAAGGTCTGCAAAGGGCAAGGACCCATCTCCACCCACGGGCGCGTCGTTTAGGATCGATGGCGGTTGTGGCAAGCCTATGGGAGAGCAAAGTAATGCTCACACCTGAACAGGAGGCGATGGTTCAATCTGTTATTCAGGAGGAGGTTCAGCCACCCCCACTCGCGACTAACCAGCTCGAGGATTACTTGCAGGAGGCAGGGGTGCCCGTTTCCGACCAAGAAGGAAAAGCCAAGAAAAAACCTACCAAAGCAGAGGGTACGAAAAAATCAAACGCGCCTTCTGGAGGCACACTAAAATCGAAAAAAAATCGTAGGTAAAGTTGGCTATACATATCTCAAGGCAAATCCCTTCATAGCTTAATAACTATGACCTCTGACCCCTAATTCAAAAAACTCCCTTCTAAGCAGCTGGCTTTCAACGAATTACATTACCTCTGACCCCATATAAACCCTTGTAAGTCATGCTCTTACATGCTTGGTTTTTGAAATCGACCTCTGACCCCATAATTTAAAAAACGCCTTTTAAATCACTGGAAATCAACAATTTGCAATACCTCTGACCCAATATAAGTGATTGGAGGATAATAATTTAGGTGGCTGTTTTTTGGGTGTGGAAAAAAAGTTTGGAATGACCGCATCCTTTTCTGATTTTCGAAGTTTAATACTATATGGCCAGAAAACGGAGATGCATTCTTCCGGGTGCGTATTATCACGTCTGCAATCGGGCAACGGAAAGGAGGGTGTTATTTCAGACCCCTGCGGATTTTGACCTGTGGGTAAAGACCCTGCGCGAAGCTCTAGAAATATTTCCGCTTAAAATCCATGCCTTTTGCGTCATGCCAAATCATTGGCATATGCTTGCAAGTTCTCCATCTGGGCCGACTTTCACCAAAGCAATGCAGTGGCTCGGCGCCACTCACGCAATCCGCTGGAGAAAGAGAGCGGATAGTGTCGGCAAAGGAGCTGTTTATCAGAGCCGTTATCGTTGCCATCGAGTCAAACCCAACCAGGTTTTCTGGGTCGTGGCCCGTTACATCGAGCGCAACCCAGTCCGAGCTGGGCTGACGGAATCTCCCAACAGCTGGGACTGGTCCAGTGCAGGACAAAAAAATGGGCTCTTGATCCCTATCAACGAATGGCCGTTGGCAAAACCTGAAAAATGGGAGGAGTTTCTAAGACGTGGCGGAAATCCAGTCGAGGAAGCCAAAGTTCGTGAAGCACTGACCCGAGGTCTCCCTCTTCATAAACCAAGCAACCCCTAGAACCCCTGAATTTCCCAAACCCTGCTCGCGGTAAATTGTCACAAAAAAATCACAATAAAGAGGTTGAGAGATGGTTTGGAGAGAACCAAGGTCTGAGAATAGAATTTCATAAATTTTTGATTGGCTCGAGGTCGATTAGGCACAAGGGCTCTGGAGTCCCTAGTGGAAGACTGATCGAAGTCCGGGCGATATTCTTCCCTCTGATTGCCCTGTTTTTGGGAATCGCAGGTTGGACATGGATGAAGAAGGCGGAAAACTACTCCTACACATCCCCAAAAATCGAGCAGATCTCTACTGCAGCAGGCAAGAATTAGAAAGCCGACGCCAAGAGGGCAGAACAGCTTTGACAAACAATCTGTAAAACATAGTATTACAGAATGATCAAGGCGATTACGAAAATTGGAAATTCTCAGGGCATCATTTTTGATTCTGCCCTAATGGAGTTGGCCCATCTAAAGGTAGGGGATGAGGTCACGATGAGTTATCACGAGGGCGGCTCGATTGTCCTCACTCCGATCCATCCGCGAATCTCCAAAGAGGTAGTTTCGGGAGTCATCGAAAAAACGATGAAGGATTATGGCAAGACGATGAAAAAGCTGGCGTGAGTGCTACTCCAGAAAATTGTTTTCATCTCACGGTAGAAATTGTCAGGGAGATTCACCAAGCGGCCATCCGGAACTTTGGTGGATCCGACGGGATACGGGAAAACGCTCTGTTGGAGTCGGCCGTGGCCGCACCGCAGGCAACCTTTGGTGGAAAAGCGATTTACGCATCCCTGACAGAGATCGCAGCGGCTTACCTGTACTATCTTTGCCGAAACCATCCCTTTATCGACGGGAACAAGAGAACAGCATTGGGCGCTTGCTTGGTTTTTCTGCGGCTGAACGGAGTAGAAACAAAACCGGACGGACCGGAATGGGAGGAGCTGGTTCTAGATGTGGCCGCGAGCCGAATCGACCGAGATGAAACAACGAAGAGATTAGGGCAGGTATTAGCCTAGTATCTTATACTTGAAAGGTATAGGCCTTCAGCACCCTACTTCGTCCTGCGGTTACGGGACTTCGAAGGGCCGAGAATTTAGTATCTTACACTTAAAAGGTATAGGCCTTCAGCGGGTGCGGTGGGAGGGGCGGTGGAGCGGGAGCGGGAGTGAAGAATTTTTTTCAGTTCGATGGGGGTAAGTCGACCTTGGCCGACCTTGACGAGGGCTCCGACCAGATTTCGAACCATCCGATAAAGGAAGCCGTCCCCCTCAAAGGTTAGCTCCAACACACCGCTCTTTTTCTTCACGATCCGAATGGAACGAATATTGCGAATGGTGGATTTTCGTTCGTATCCTGGGTTGGAGGTGAAAGCAGCAAAGTCGTGTTTCCCAGTCAGAATCTTGGCGGCTTTCCGCAACGAGGGAAGTTCGAGGGGGCGTGGGACGTGCCAGGCCCGTCCGATTTCGAGCGGGTGAAGAGGGTCAGTATTGGCAATTCGGTATAGGTAGGATTTTCCTTTGGCAGAGAAGCGGGCGTGAAAGCCCGGTTTCTC
>Ga0079300_10000616_pt1 | contig 13441 bp, 11 predicted proteins | sample Wag4_2014_7_11_FD_74799 | JGI IMG/M metagenome (GOLD analysis project Ga0079300, IMG submission 74799) | Fresh water microbial communities from Ohio, USA - Utica-2 Time Series HT 2014_7_11 | ecosystem: Environmental > Aquatic > Freshwater > Water tank | place: USA: Ohio | collected 2014-07-11
TTTAAAAATAAGTTGGCAAGACACATTGAATCACTTCCTCCACTTACCCCTAAAAGAAAAGATTTATCAGAAAAATCTTTATGGATGAGTTTATTTAGACTGTCTAAAAAGGAGGATTCCAACGATAACTTTCTCACTTTGCAATATCCATATAAATCATTTGAAAAGTACCGTTTATATCCCCAAAGACTAAAACATTCAAATTTTCCATCAATTTTATTTTTAATTCATTTGTATAATGCCTGATTGTCATTAGGTTACAATTATTTTGAATACTTACGGTAAAATTAGGCTGAAGAATCTGATCTAATTGAGCGGCATCAAAAAATGGACAACTTCCACAGACACAAAGATGAAGACCTGTATTTTGAATAAAATTAACCTGAAAACCAATTTCGTGAAAAACATTAAAAATAAAGGATAAATCCTTTTCCGCAATAAAAGAATAGTCCTTAGGTTCTATGGTTAATAAAATCTGATTTGATTCTTTAATAATAATGGGAGGGTAACTCATTTTTTCATCACCGCCAAAAAAAGTACCCTCAAGTTTAGGATGAATAAAAGATTTAACCTTGAGCGGAATATTTTTGGCCTGAAGTGGTTTAATCGTTTTAAGATGAATCACTTTTGCTCCATAATAAGTCATTTCAATAGCCTCCTGATAGGTAATAACAGGCAATAAAACAGCATCGGTAAAAAATCTTGGATCGGCATTATATACCCCTGCTACATCCTTCCAGATAGTCAAACTACTTGCATTTAGACAATGGCTCAGAATAGCTGCAGAATAATCGGAGCCTTCCCTACCTAAAGAAACGGTATTATTATCTATAGTAGAACCTATAAATCCAGGTATAACTACAAAAGAGCCATTTGCAATATGAGGCTCAATAACTTTTTTACATTTAGCATTGGTTTCGTTCCAATACACCCAGCCCTCCCTATAATTATCATCAGTTGTAATAATATCACGTGCATCTATCCAAATTGCTTTCATGTTCAACTTGAGTAATAAAGCATGCATTATTCTGGAAGATAACAACTCACCAATACCAATAATTTGATCATAACAGTAATTAAAATCTGAGCTTGGCTCCTCATCTAAGACCCAATCTATTTCAACGAATAAATCATTGATAACATCAAAAACTTCATCTGTTTGTTCCAAGAGAGAAGTTGCCAAAGTAAGATGATACGATTTAATTTCACTCCAAATTTCTTGTTGAGTTGTTAATTTTTTATGGTATGCCTGTATTAAGGATTCAAGTCTATCTGTTATTTTTCCCGAAGCGGAGAGAACAACTACGTCAGCCGTATGGGATTTAAGAATATTTGCCACGTTTAAAAAAGATGCGGTATCTTTTAGGGAAGCGCCACCAAATTTAAAAACCTTTAATTCCGAATTCATTCTATCTTTATTTGATTAAGGATAAACAAAAGTAAAATGAAAAAATGGAATTAGTTTTCTAATTTTGGAAATTAACCCAAACAACATGAAAAAATCAATCATTCCTACCGCTTTAATTTTGTTTTGCACCTTTATTTTTGGCGCTTTTTTTGAAAAGATGATAGAACCCATTATTACAGGTGATTCTATAAAGGAGGCTGCAAATATTATTGGACTAAATTTTTCTGCGCAGGAAATTGATTCTTTGTTGCCTGGCGTTTCAGAATTCAATAAAGGATTTAATAAAAACAGAGAAAAGGACATAGACAACGACGTATCCCCGGCTTTCATTTTTGACCCCAGACCCTCAGGATTTCAGGAAACCAAGGGTACTTCCGGATTAACATTAAGTGAGGTAAAGCCATTTAAAATGGATAAAAATAAACTTCCTTGGTATTCCATTTCAGAACTTGCATATTTAATTAAATCGAAGCAAATCAGTTCATTAGAGCTAACTCAGTTTTTCATATCGAGAATCAAAAAGTACAATAACACTTTATTTTGTGTAATAACGGTAACAGAAGATCTGGCTCTTCGGCAAGCAAAAAAGGCGGATGAAGAAATAGCTTCAGGTAACTATCGTGGACTATTACACGGAATACCTTATGGTGCAAAAGATTTATTATCCACAGAAGGTTATGTAACCACATGGGGTGCGACACCTTATAAGAATCAAATGATTAATGAAAATGCCACGGTAATACAAAAACTCAACGCAGCCGGTGCGGTTTTAATAGCTAAAACATCAATGGGTGCATTAGCATGGGGAGATGTTTGGTTTGGTGGTACTACTAAAAATCCATGGGATATAAACAGCGGCTCAAGTGGCTCCTCAGCGGGTAGTGCATCAGCTGTTTCTACAGGATTAATGCCATTTGCTATAGGAACTGAAACTTTAGGAAGCATTGTTTCGCCATCTACTGTATGTGGAACTACAGGATTAAGACCTACATTTGGAAGAGTAAGTAGACATGGAGCGATGGCACTTAGCTGGACAATGGATAAAATTGGACCCATATCCAGGACGGCCGAAGATTGTGCTTTAGTATTTTCTGCCATTTATGGAAAAGACAATAAAGATTTATCTGTTCAGGAATTCCCGTTCAATTATAATGCAGCGCTGAATATAAAATCATTAAAAATTGGTTATTTAAAAAGCTCTTTTGAAAAAAATTATCCGTTCCGACAGCAAGACAGCATTATTTTAGCATTATTAAAGAAAGAAGGGATTAATTTAATCCCCATTGAATTACCAGAACTCCCCTATTTATCCCCTATCTTATCTGCAGAATCAGCCGCTGCATTCGATGAGTTAACAAGGAGCAATAAAGATGATTTATTAGAAAGGCAAATTAAAAATGCCTGGCCAAATAAATTTAGAGAATCACGATTTATTCCCGCGGTAGAATATATTCAGGCCAATAGAAAACGTAAGATACTCATAGAGGAGATGAAAGAAAAGGTTTTCTCTAAAATTGACATATACCTTAATCCATCCTGGGGAGGAACAAGTTTAACCATTACCAATTATACTGGACATCCATGCATTGTAATTCCAAATGGATTTATACAAGGTAAACCTACCAGCATAACCATAACCGGAAATTTATATCAAGAATCTCAGGTTATTGCTTTAGCCCATTTTATCCAATCTAAATCAGAACACCACAAGCAACATCCAACCTTTCCATGAGTAAACCTACTGTTTTAATTATTGGTGGAGGCGCTGCGGGATTTTTTGCAGCCTGTTTACTCGCTGAAAAACATAAAAACTTAAATATCACCATCCTTGAAAAGGATAAAGAGGTGTTAAAAAAGGTTCGTATTTCTGGAGGGGGGCGCTGCAATGTAACTCATGCATGCTATGAACCAAGTGACCTGGTGAAATTTTATCCAAGAGGTGAAAAAGAACTTTATGCTCCGTTCTTTCAATTTCAACCAAAAGATACCATTGATTGGTTTTCCCAAAATGGAGTCGCTCTAAAAACAGAGGCAGATGGCAGAATGTTTCCCATCACAGATTCTTCAGAAACAATCATTGATTGCTTCACGAAAATATGTAAAAAGCATCATGTTGATATTAAGCTTAGTTGTCGAGTTACATCAATCCGTAAGGCAAATTCAAAATGGGAAGTCACTGTTTCAGAAAAAACAATGCTATCAGATTATTTAATAATTACGGCAGGGAGTAGTCCATCTATCTGGACTATTTTAGGTTCATTAGGTCATTCCATTGTACCCCCTGTTCCTTCTTTGTTTACTTTTAAGGTGAACGACAGGGAGTTAAATGAACTCGCTGGTATTAGTCTTCCAACTGTGTCTGTTAAAATTAGAGGCTTGAAACATTCTACCTTTGGGCCTGTATTAATTACTCATTGGGGATTAAGCGGACCGGCAATACTTAAAATGAGCGCATGGGCATCTGTTGAGCTTCATGAATTAAAATATGAATTTAATATAGAAATTAACTGGATATCTAATAATTATGATAACGTTTTATCAGATTTAAAACAGACAAAAGAAACAGAAGCTAAAAAACAAATGGGAAATGTGGTGATGTATAAAATACCCTATAGATTCTGGATCTACCTTTTAAACACATCATGTATTCAACCAACGCAACAATGGGCAAATATTACAAAGAAACAAACGCAGGATTTAGCCGCAAATTTGACCAGATTTCCTTTGAGTGTAAAAGGAAAGAGCACAAATAAAGATGAATTTGTTACCGCCGGTGGAATTTCTCTTAAAGAAATTAACTTTAAAAGCTTCCAAAGCAAAATTCACGAAAATTTATATTTTGCTGGGGAAGTTTTAAATATAGATGGATTAACAGGCGGTTTCAATTTCCAATCTGCTTGGACAGGTGCTTACATCCTGTCAAAAGACATATCTTCTAAATTATCAATCCTTTAATTATTAGTCAAATTCCTCATTAATTTCCACCAATGTTTATCAGGAGTTTCAGCCTCAATGGTAATCAGCGTTTTTTTAACGGGGTGAATGAATGAAAGGGAATGACAATGCAAGGCAATGGAAGCATCTTGTAGGGCAGTAGGAAAACCATATTTTAAATCACCAACAATGGGACAACCAATAGAAGCAAGTTGGACCCTTATTTGGTGTGGACGACCAGTTTTTGGTGTAACTTCCAATAAAAACCTGCCATCAATAATTCCAAATAACTCGTAAGAAGTTTCAGCATATTTAGCATCTGGGTTACGTCTTGAAGGAGCAGACAGCGCTTTTGAAATATTTCTTTCTTCATCTTTAGCGATATAATGGGTTATGATGCCCTTTTCCGCAGGTGGTTTGAAAGCCACGATTGCCCAATACTTTTTAGTAATCAGGTTATCTCGGAATAACTCATTCATTCTTACCAAAGCCTTTGAGGTTTTAGCAAAAATTACGGCACCACTTACTGGCCTATCAAGACGATGGACAGTACCAAGGAAAACATCACCTGGTTTTTTATATCTATCCTTAATATATTTTTTGAGCCAATCCCCAAGAGTAGCATCTTCTGTTTTATCACCTTGAACCAATAGTCCAGCGGGTTTGTTAACCACAATAAGGTGGTTGTCTTCGTAAATTACCTGCAATTTTTTAACTTTTAAGACGCAAAGATATGCAAATTAAATTGGGCTTTTCTCCTTGCCCTAATGATACCTTTATTTTTGATGCAATAGTTAACAAAAGAATTGATTTAGAGGGACTTGAGTTTGAAATTATTTTAGCAGATGTAGAAAAGTTAAATCAAATGGCTTTTCAAAACACGCTGGATATCACCAAACTGAGTTATCATGCTTTGGCATTATTAATGCCAGAATACCAATTGTTGCATGCAGGAAGTGCACTAGGGAATAATTGTGGTCCATTATTAATTTCTTCAGAAGAAGTGGAAATTGAAAATATAAGTAATCTCAAAATAGGCATACCCGGTAAATTCACAACAGCTAATTTTTTACTTCATTTTGCATTTCCAAATGCCACCAATACTAAAGAATATCTTTTTTCAGAAATTGAAGAAACTTTAATAAAAAAAGAAATTGATCTTGGATTAATAATTCATGAAAATAGGTTTACCTATAAATCAAAAGGGTTAAAGAAAATAATAGATCTTGGTGAATATTGGGAAAATCAAACAGGGCTGCCCATACCTTTAGGTGGTATTGGAATAAAAAGGGGGTTTTCTCAGGAAATAAAAAATAAGGTGGATAGATTAATAAAAAAAAGTATTCAATTTGCTTTCAAATATCCTTTGTTAAGTTTACCTTATATAAAACTGAATGCACAAGAAATGGATAATGAAATTGTCAGAAAACATATTCATCTTTATGTTAACGAATATTCTGAAGACATAGGTGAAAAGGGAAAGGAGGCTGTTATTTATCTATTTAAAAAAATTAATAACCCAACCACCAAACTAAATATTTGGGTGTAGAAGAAATGACGGAATAATGTCTTCTAATTTTGAAACAATCATTGTAGGCCGTATATGTTTAGGTAGTTCTTTTTGTTTTATGTTAAACCATATCGTTTTAAAGCCGAATTTCTGAGCACCTTCAATATCAGAAAAAGGATTATCACCTACCAGTAAAATATTTTCTGAAGGTATGTTTCCCAATGTTTGTTTTGCCAATTCAAAAATTTCTTGATTTGGTTTTGAAATACCAATCTCATCGGATACTAATATATGATCAAAAAAATGCGAAATGCCCGTTTTTAATAATCTTGGACGTTGAGCTTCTTTTAATCCATTCGTTAAAATACCCATTGGAATTTTGTCTTTAAAGAAATCCAATAAAGACGTAGCACCAGTTAATAGATTGGATTCATTTATTAAAAAAGAAATGTACTTGGCATTCATTTCAAAGGCGTCTGCTTTATCCACCCAATTCATAGAAGCTAAGAATCTTTCAAATCTTAAGGATCTAAGTTCATGTGATGAAATCAGATTTTGCTCAAATTCCAACCATGTTTGATGATTCCCCCTTTGATACACGTCAAAACATTGTTTATCATTAGGTAAATCATAATGATCCATTAAACGTATAAAAGCCTGCATAGAAGCGTTGGAAAAATCCATTAAAGTATCATCTAAATCAAAATAAATGAATTGAATATCATAAAACATACCTGGTATTTAAATTAAATCAAAGATAGTAATTCAAAATAAACCATTGAGATTACGACATAAAATACTTAATTTTGTCGCGCTCAAAAACCAACTAAAATACACAAAATGAAAATTGGCGTACCTAAAGAAATCAAGGCTCAAGAAGCCAGAGTGGCATTAACTCCAGGCGGCGTGTTAGATTTTAAAAAGAAAGGACACATTGTTTATGTTCAAACCAATGCTGGATTAAGCAGCGGATTCAGAGACGATTCTTACAGAGACGCCGGAGCTGAAATTTTACCGGATATATCTTCTATTTATCAGCAAGCAGAAATGATTATAAAGGTAAAAGAACCCATACAGGAAGAATATAATCTTATAAGAGAAAATCAGTTGCTTTTTACCTATTTTCATTTCGCTTCAAATGAAACTTTAACTAAGGCGATGATTGAAAAAAAGGCCATTTGTCTTGCCTATGAAACAGTAGAACAAGCTGATGGATCACTTCCTTTGTTAATCCCCATGTCAGAAGTAGCAGGTAGAATGTCCATTCAGGAAGGGGCGAAATTTCTGGAAAAACCTTCAAAAGGTAAAGGTATTTTATTAGGAGGCGTTCCTGGTGTTGAACCTGCAAAAGTAATGGTCTTAGGTGGTGGAATTGTTGGTATGCAGGCTGCAAGAATGGCTGCTGGATTTGGGGCTAAAGTAACTATTTTAGATTTAAACCTAAACAGATTAAGATATCTTTCTGAAACCATGCCTTCCAATGTAAACACTCTGTATTCAAGTGAATATAATATCAGAAGGTTAATCAAAGACCATGATTTAATTATTGGTGCTGTGCTTATTCCAGGGGCAAAAGCACCTAAATTAATTACCAGGGATATGCTTAAAGACATGCAACCAGGTAGTGTTTTGGTAGATGTTGCTGTAGATCAAGGAGGTTGTTTTGAAACAACGAGACCAACAACCCATGAAGATCCTATTTTTATCATTGACGATATTATTCATTATTGCGTTGCTAATATGCCGGGTGCTGTACCTATGACATCAACGATTGCATTGACCAATGCAACCCTTCCATTTGCCATTCAATTAGCTACAAAAGGCTGGAAATCAGCATGTAAAGAGAACAATGCGCTTCAGCTTGGCCTAAATATTGTTCAAGGTAAAGTCGTTTATAAAGGGGTAGCTGACGCTTTTGACTTACCATTAACACCCATTGAATCAATTTTATAATTAATTGATGTTTCAGCGAAATTTATAATACTGATTAGCACAAAATTCAGCAAATTAATGACTCTGAATAGTTATTAATTTGCTGAATTTTGAAAAATACAAGCTAAAAATAAAAAACAATTTGTTACTCTTGAACTGGATTAATTCATTTATTTCAGAACGGGAACTGGTATTAAAACACCATTTACTTCTTTAACAATATATGCATCTTTAAATCCAGCCAATCTAATCTCACTTAAAATTTGTTTAACATTATTCTCTGAATAATCTCCAATAACTTTTGCCGTGATATTATTTGGTTTTTGATAATCTTTTATGGTACCCAGATGAGCGACTTTCTTACCATCAAAAAATCTGGTATCTCTTAAAGCAACCAGTTGAATTTTGTAAGTTACAGAATTATTGAATACGGGTGCTTCAACTACTACAGGTTTCTCTACTTCTACAGGGGGCTTAGGTTTAACCATTTCAGCTGGTTTTTCTATCTCTACCATTTCAACTGGAACTAAATTGGTAAAACCAGGGCCATTTGTCTCCTCTACAATGAATGCTTGCGGGTAACCATTTTGTCTAACCCTTTCTAATGCTATTAGAACCTCATTTTGAGATTTAAAAACCCCCATTCTTATTTTTACCTGATTGTCTTCTCTTTTGACATAAATGTCTGCAATACTCCAAAGGTCACTAAATTGATTAGCAGGAGGAGTTGAAGAAAGAGCTAAAATTTGAATGGACCATCCTTTATTCAAACCATCATTAATGGTGGGAGAAGAATTATTAGTACCTCTTGTTAAAAATATTTCTCCTAAGATAGTTCTGTCTCTTCCATCAATTGTTGTTTTTATAACTTTTGAATAGTTGAGATAACCATCTTTTTTTACCATCAAATTATAAGAAGAATTAGGTTTTAATGCAAATTCAAAAACACCATTTGAACTACTCTGTGCGTTCATTATTAAGCCATTAGCTAAATTTTCAATCTGTAACTCTACTTCATTTAAAGGAAGTTTTGATTGATTATCAAATATCTGACCCAGATAAATTTCACCCAATCTTATTAAAGGTATCGTTATTTCCTCAGCATCAATATTTGCTTGGGTTAAAGTTATCTTTTTAGATGAAAATCCTTCTTTCATAAAAGTTAGTGAACATGGTATATTAATATTTTCAGTTAAATTGTAATAACCGATAATATTCGTAAGCATAGCAGGTTTATCAGGAGGCATACAATTCCCCCACTCTATTTTAACCTCAGAAACTGGTAAACCATCGAGCGCATTAACAACTTTTAATACAATACCAGAGGAGGATTTTTTAAATGAATAAATATCTTCTGCGCCCAATCCACCTGTCCTGTTACTGGTAAAAAATCCGCTGTTATTTATGGTCATAAAGTCAAAATCATCATAAGGAGAATTAACAGGCAGTCCCATATTATTAATGGCAGACCACTCATTATTTTCATTAAGGTTAACATTGAATATATCATAACCACCAAAACCAGCATGCCAATTTGATGAAAAAAATAATGACTTTCCTTTTAAAAATGGACTTATTTCATCACCCTGTGAATTAATTTTAGGTCCTAAATTTATGGGTGTTGTCCAATTTGAACCTTCTCTGTAAATAACATATAAATCCATACCTCCATAACCACCTTCCATATCACTGGAAAAATAAAGTGCATTTCCATCGTTTGATAAACAAGGATATCCGTAATTAGCCAAACCTTGATTTATTGCAAAGGGTAATTCATTTATTATATAGCTATTATTTTCTAATTGGTAGTTCCCCCATTTGATTTTACTTTTTAGGCCCGAATCCGGAATTAATCTACTGTTTTTTTTAATAGTCCATTGAGTGTAAGCAATGAAAGATTGATTTGCAGAAAAGGAGATTTGGGCTAAAGAATTATTTACACCCTGGAAACTAACAGGTTGAGGTAAACTTACCTTTTGGGAAGAATAATTTTCAGCACTATAATTTTGAATTTTAGTATTTCTCAGAGATGAGAAAATAATTGCACCTTGATTTGAAACAGTTGAAAAATCAGGTTCTTTAGAATTAAAGCCAGCATTTGTAACAAGGTAATCATCTGATTTATTGCCATTTGCCATTGCCCAATCACAAGCACTTACAAAATTATCACCAATACTTTGATTGATTTGGCTATACCTTAAAAACATATTTTTTGCTTCCCTATAATTTCCAGAGGATCTTAATGATTGTCCATAGTATAAGTAATAAGATGGAGGTAAATTGCGTGCATTGGCAATAGAGGAGAAAATGCCATTCGCTTCATACATTTTATTACAACGCCAAAAACACTCTCCTAACTTTACAACTACTTCAAGGTCACTGTTCTTTTTCTTTAGTGCTTCTGAAAAATAAGTTTGAGCCTCAGCATAAGACTTATTATCATAATATTCATTTCCTTTCTGAACCAGACTTTTATAACTTTGGGATTTTCCAATAATTGGAAGAGCTGTGAAAATAATAATGCAAAATATGTTTGAAACAAATATTGACGCATTTATTATTTTAATTTTATTCCTCATTATATTTCTTTTTAAAATTAAGCATTGGTTATGAAAACTGTCTCAAAAATAATCATTTATCCGATAAAATCACTTAATGGTGTTTCCCTCCCTTTTGCTAATGCAACATCTACTGGTTTTAAATATGACAGAAAATTTATGTTGATGGATTATGCTGAAAAAAAAATGATTACCCTTAGAGAATATCCTTCGTTGTATAGCATTAAAGTAAGCCTTATAAATGAAGATATTTTACAATTAGAGAATGTGGCAAAAAATCAAAATCCTATTTTCATTCATTTAAATCCTCCTTATCAAAAAAGTCCAATATATAAGGTAAACGTTTGGGATGACGTTATTGATGTTCAATGTATAGATAAAAATATAGATGAGTGGTTTACTGAAGCATTGGGTATTCGTTGTATGCTCGTAAGAATGGTACCTGATTTTTTCAGACAAGTTGATTTAAAATACGCAATAAAAGGACAAGGAGTTTTGTTTGCAGATGGATTTCCTTATTTAATTTGTACAGAATCAACCTTAGCTTCTTTAAACAAACATTTGGACAAAAAGGTATCTATATTACATTTTCGACCAAACATAGTTATTGAAAATAGTGATCTCCATGAAGAAAAATCGTGGAAATCTATTGAGATTAATACTCAAATTTTTAATTCATTTAAGCCTTGTGCGAGGTGTCAGGTAATAAGTATTGAACCTGAAACAATGAATATTAATGAGGAGATACTGCCATTTATGGCTAAGAATTTTATTGAAAATAAAAAAATAGTTTTTGGATTGAATGCCTGTTTAAAAACAAATAACGATAAAGACATGATTCAGATACATGTAGGTGATAAAGTAACAAGCGTCAAATAAATAAATCCAAGATAATAAATGCACCTAAAATAACACTAGCCATTCCGTTTGTAGTAAAAAAGGCTTGGTTTATTTTGGACAGATTTTTATCATTTACTAATAGATGTTGTCTTACCAGCAACATATTAAATAAGCTAAATGCGCCCCAGGATAACCATCCTATAGAGGGATATTGTTGATTCATTAGGAAAATACCCACAAAAAGAAATATAGACGATAAAACATGAGATATTCTTGAAATCGTAATAGCCCTGGAGATTCCAAAATGTGAAGGGATTGATTTCAAATGAAAGGAAGCATCAAAAGTAGCGTCCTGCAGTGCATAAATAATGTCGAATCCGCCTACCCAAAAGAATACACAAATTCCTAGTATTATAGTTAAAATATTAAATTCTCCACTAATTGTCAAGAAAGCACCAATTGGTGCTAAGGCTAAACCTAAACCTAAAACATAATGACAAAGCCAAGTAAAACGCTTAGTAAAACTATATCCTAATATTACCAACAATGCGATAGGTGAAAGATAAAAACATAATTTATTTATAAAAAACGTAGTGACTATAAATGCTACCATACATAAGATAATAAACCAAATGGCTGCTCGATTAGAAATTTTACCAGACGGAATTTCCCGATCTTTTGTCCTTGGATTTTTTGCATCTATTTCTCTATCAACGTACCTGTTAAATGCCATAGCCGAACTTCTCGCAAAAACCATGGCTAAAAGCACTAAAATAAATTTTGAAATAAAATCTGTTGGTTGATACTTTACATAAGCCAGATAGAAGCCAATAAGTGCAAATGGCAAGGCAAAAATAGTGTGACTAAACTTTATGAGTGATAAGTAAAGATTCAGCATAATAAAAAAAAAGGGAACCTCAGTTCGAAGTTCCCTTTGTTATGTTAGATATTTTTAATTTCCTTGTGGAGCTGCACCAGTTACGTCACCTTCAAGGTAAAGAAATGATTCTGGTGGATTTGTATTAGAAACGATAGTAACTCTTTTACTTTGAGCACCACTTTTTCCATTGCTATCAAAAACAACCTTTATTTCACCTGATTTTCCAGGAGCGATAGGTTCTTTTGGCCATTCCGGAACGGTACAACCGCAGCTACTACTTGCATTAGTGATAATTAGAGGTTCTTTGCCAGTATTTTTAATTTTAAAATTATGCTGAACCTTTTCACCCGCAGCCACTGTTCCAAAATTGAATCTTTCTTCTGAAAAACTAACGCTGGTAGTAGGTCCACTTGGTGTTTCTGATGGCATTGCTGTTGGATCTGTAGCTGTGGCAGCAGTTGTACTAGCCTCAGGATTAAGACTATCTTTTGCTGCATCCCTAACATCATTTTTTGAATCACAGCTAACTAAAATACTTGTTGAAACAAACAACATAAGGAAAAAACTATTTCTGTTCATATTCATTTTTTTTAAAATTTTAGTAATTTAAAATCAAGCGCAAAAATAGGCACATTTATTCAAATACTATTAATGCGGGATAATTTTTTTGTTAATACACGGTTAATTTACTTTTTTATTCTTTTCAAAAAGGTAGGTACATCGCAGGCATTTAAGCAAAGTTCCTTTATTAATTTTCCTTTCCTAGCCATATCCACCCCATATTGAATATCATTTATTCCTTTTACAGAGTGAGCATCAGGGTTAATAGAAATAAAAACATGTTTATTCATTGCATAAGGAATCCATTGCCAGTCAATATCTAACCTTCTTGGATTAGCGTTAAGTTCTATGGCTACTTTATTAGCACTACAAGCATCAATAATTTTTTTCATATCCAAGGGGTAGCCAGGTCTTGAAAGTAGTAACCGACCTGTAGGATGGCCAAATATTTGAGTGAATGGATTTTCAATCGCCTTTATTATCCTGAACATTGCCCTTTCCTCATCCATTTTAAGAACACTATGAACGGAAGCGATAACAACGTCGAAGGTTGATAGAATTTCATCATTATAATCTAAATCTCCATTGGAAAGGATATCACATTCTATCCCTTTTAGAATAGTGAAATCTACATTAATCTTATTTAGCTTATCAATCTCTTGTTGCTGTTGAATAATTTTATCCCATTTCAAACCATTTGCATAAAAAGCTGCTTGTGAATGATCTGTCATTACTAAATACGAAAATCCACTGTTTTGTGATGCCAAAGCCATTTCGGATATTGTATTAGAGCCATCGCTATAAAGAGAATGAGAGTG
>Ga0079300_10000620_pt1 | contig 13411 bp, 12 predicted proteins | sample Wag4_2014_7_11_FD_74799 | JGI IMG/M metagenome (GOLD analysis project Ga0079300, IMG submission 74799) | Fresh water microbial communities from Ohio, USA - Utica-2 Time Series HT 2014_7_11 | ecosystem: Environmental > Aquatic > Freshwater > Water tank | place: USA: Ohio | collected 2014-07-11
AGCCCGCACTGCTGCCGGCGGCAGCGAGCCCGCTCGCCAGAGCCATCCCCTGCATGCCCTCGACCGCGATGTGGTGGATCGCCTGCTGGCGGCGACCACGCCCGCCGACGCCGACCTGGTCGATGCGGCGCGCTTGCTGATGCGCTACCAGGGGTTCCCCGGTGCAGACGATCTGCAGCATGACCTTGAGAAGGTGCTGCGCCTCTGGGGTCTCGACCGGGAGGCGCTGCACGCCCGCACCCGGGCGCTGTGGGCCGGCGGCTTCCGACCGGCACCCGCCGCGGCGGAGGCGGTGGGATCGGGTTTTGACACCACCGATCAGGAGAACTGACACTCCGGCTGTTGCCCTGGCGACCGGATCTGACCGTTTCCGCCCGCTTCGGGTGATAGTGGAAGGGTCCCCATCACCCGGCCCGGCGTGCTCGCACCCGGGCTTTTTTTTGCGCCGGTCCCGGTCCGCCGCCTCCATCGGCCTCCCCTGCGCGGTTGAATTGGCACCAGCCCAGCCCACGCCCACCATGGCCGCAGATCTGCAGGGGACCCGCGAGCAGCCCGGCTGGCCGGTGCTGCTGGAGCGCCTTCTGGCGGCCCAGCCCCTCAGCGACGATCAGGCCACCGCCCTGATGCAGGGATGGCTGGCGGAGACCGTGCCGCCGGTGCTCACCGGCGCGCTGCTGGCGGCCCTGCGGGCCAAGGGTGTCACCGGCAGCGAGCTGGCGGCCATGGCCCGGGTGCTGCGCCAGGCCTGCCCGCTGCCCGGCGAGCGGCCCCCGCTGCACCTGGTCGACACCTGCGGCACGGGCGGTGATGGAGCCGACAGTTTCAACATCTCCACCGCCGTGGCCTTCGTGGCCGCGGCCTGCGGCGCCCATGTGGCCAAGCACGGCAACCGCAGCGCCAGCGGCCGGGTCGGCTCGGCGGATGTGCTGGAGGCCCTCGGTCTGCATCTGCAGGCGCCCCCGGAGCAGGTCGTGGCCGCCCTCCCCGCGGTCGGTGTCACCTTTCTGTTCGCCCCGGGCTGGCATCCCGCCCTGGTGGGTCTGGCGCCCCTGCGTCGCGCCCTTGGGGTGCGCACCGTGTTCAATCTGCTGGGGCCCCTGGTGAACCCCCTGCGGCCCGAAGCCCAGGTGCTCGGCGTGGCCCGCCCCGATCTCCTGGACCCGATGGCCGAGGCGCTCGCCGAACTCGGCCTCGAGCGTGCCGTGGTGGTGCATGGCTGCGGTGGTCTGGATGAGGCATCCCTGGAGGGACCGAGCGAGCTGCGGCTGGTGGAGAACGGAACCGTGCGCCGCCAGCAGCTGGATCCCGCCGCCCTTGGACTGGAGCCGGCACCGAACGCCGCCCTCGCCGGTGGCGATCTGGCCACGAACCGGGCCATCCTCGAGGCGGTGCTTCAGGGCCGGGGCCGTCGCGCCCAGGCTGATGTGGTGGCCCTGAACGCGGCCCTCGTGCTCTGGGCGGCCGGCGTGGTCGACGACATCGACACCGGCCTGGCCCGCGCCGCCGCGGCCCTGGCCGATGGCACCGCCTGGGGGAGGCTCGAGGCCCTGCGCCTGGCCCTCCCTCTCCCCGCTGGGGGATGATTCGAAGCAACGCCCGCGGAGTCGCTGTGACCAGCTCCACCTCCCCCGCCCTGCTGGTGCTGGCCGATGGCACCGTGCTGCAGGGCGAGGCCTTCGGAGCGCGCGGCACGGCCATCGGCGAGGTGGTCTTCAACACCGGCATGACCGGCTACCAGGAGGTGATGACCGACCCCAGCTATGCCGGGCAGCTGGTGACCTTCACCTATCCCGAGCTGGGCAACACCGGTGTGAACGGCGCCGACCAGGAGGCCGACCGGCCCCACGTGCGCGGTGTGATCGCCCGCCAGCTCGCTCCGGTTCCCAGCAGCTGGCGGGCTGAGACCGATCTCGACAGCTGGTTGCAACGCCACGGCGTGGTGGGCATCCGCGGTGTGGACACCCGCGCCCTGGTGCGGCATCTGCGCGAGGGGGGTGCCGTGAACGGGGCGATCAGCACCGACGGCTCCACCCCCGCGAATCTGCTGGAGCGGGTGCGTTCCGCCCCCTCGATGCAGGGTCTCAACCTGGCTGCCGGCGTGAGCACCGCCGAGCCCTACCTCTGGGAGCAGGCCTGCGGGGTGCCCTTCGATGCGCGCCCGCAGCGGCGCCCCGAGCGGCCGTACCGCGTGGTGGCCATCGATTTCGGCATCAAGCGCGCCATCCTCGAGCGGCTGCATGCCCATGGGTGTTCCGTGACCGTGCTGCCGGCGGATGCCTCCCTGGAGCAGGTGCTCGCCGCCGAGCCCGAAGGGGTGTTCCTCTCCAACGGTCCCGGCGACCCGGCTGCGGTGACCGGCGGCATCGCCCTGGCCCAAGAGCTGCTCGCCCGGGCTGACCTTCCCCTGTTCGGCATCTGCCTGGGCCACCAGATCCTGGGCCTCGCCCTCGGCGGCCGCACCTTCAAGCTCGGCTATGGCCACCGCGGTCTCAATCACCCGTGCGGCCGCACCGGCGCGGTGGAGATCACCAGCCAGAACCATGGCTTCGCCCTGGATGCCGACTCCCTGGCAGCGCAGGGGGTGGAGATCACCCATCTCAACCTCAACGACCGCACCGTGGCGGCCCTGGCCGTGCGCGACCGGCCGGTGTTCGGTGTTCAGTACCACCCGGAAGCCAGTCCGGGGCCCCATGACGCCGATCACCACTTCGGCCGGTTCACGGCGCTGATGGAGGAGCGCCGCGCTGCTGACGCAGTTTGACCGAGCCTGCTGCAGCCGTCGAAACTCTCTCTACACTTTCGCCCAGAACCGCAAAAGGGGGCGAGAGCCATCAACGACCTGCAGCGACTCACGGTGTCCCTGCGTGGGGGATTCGAGCAGCAGGCGCAGTGCCAGCTGTTCCGGTTCACCGGCCAGCTCGATGCCTATTCCGACAAGCAGTTCAGTGAGTTCGTCGCCGCCCACCGCAGTGCCGGTCAGCCCCTGCTGATCGATCTCACCCACATCGATTTCATCGATTCCTCCGGGCTGGGTGTGCTCGTGCAGCTCGCCAAGCAGTGCACCGCCGAGAACCAGCCCTTCTCGCTGGTGGGCAACGCCCGTGTCGTGCAGACGGTGAAGCTCGTTCGGCTCGAGGAGTTTCTGCATCTCCATCCGGATCTGCAGACGGCGCTAGGCAGCCTTGCCGCCTGAGCCCGGCGCCTGGCTGGCCGGGCTGGCTCCCGCTCCCCCGGCGGGGGAGCTCGGTCCGCTCCAGCTGGCCTGGCTCGGCGATGCGGTCTGGGAACTGCACCAGCGGCTGCGTCGCTGCGATCAGCCGGCGCGCCCCAATGCGCTGCATGGCCAGGTTGTTTCTTCGGTGCGGGCCGATGCCCAGGCCCAGGCCCTGGGTCGGCTGCAGGGCCTGCTCACCGACCGCGAACAGGACCTGGTGCGCCGGGCCCGCAATCGCGCCGGCAGAGGCCCCCGGAGTGGGGATGCGGCGGCCTATGGCCAGGCCACCGGCTTCGAGGCGCTGATCGGCTGGCTGTTTCTGCACGATCCCCCCCGGTTGGTCGAACTGCTAGATCACTTGGAGGAGAACGATCCATAAGCGAACGACCTGCCATGAGCCCTCGACCTGAACGCCGTCCAGACCAGTGGGCGGGAGCCGGAGGGCGCAGGCCATCCCGACCCCAGGGCGGCGGCGGTGACCGCCGGCCGTTCTCGCGCGGCGGCCCGGATCGCAGCGCACCCTCCCGCGGCCGCGGTGACCGTCCGATGGGGTCCCGCTCCCAGGGTGAGCGCAGCGACCGGCCCGCTTACTCCCGGGACCGTTCCGACCGGCCCTCCTTCTCCAGGGACCGTTCCGACCGCCCGTCCTTCTCCCGTGATCGGGGCGATCGGCCGAGTCTTTCGCGCAGCCAGGGCGACCGGCCTGGCGGCAGCCGGCGCCCCGGTCCGCCCGATCGCCGGGGCCGCCGCGTGCTGCCGGACCGTCGTCCGGCCTTCTCCGGTCGGCCGGTTCTGGAGGATGCCCCAGCGGTGCAGCCCATCCAGGGGGTGCACGGCGAGGGGGATCAGCCCAGCGACCTGATCTGGGGACGCCATTCGGCCCTGGCCGCCCTGGAGAGCGGCAGACCGCTGCACCGGATCTGGTGCACTCCGGAGATGCGCTTCAGCGCCCGCTTCCTGCAGCTGCTGCGGGAGGCCAAGGCATCCGGGGTGCTGGTGGAGGAGGTGACCTGGGCACGGCTCGGCCAGATCACCGGAGGCGCCGTGCACCAGGGCATCGTGCTGCAGGCCGCCGCCGCCGACACCCTCGATCTCGCCGCCCTGATCGATGGCTGTCGCGGCATCGGTGAGCCGCCCCTGCTGGTCGCCCTCGACGGCATCACCGATCCCCACAATCTCGGGGCGATCGCCCGCAGCGCCGAAGCCCTCGGTGCCCACGGGCTGGTGCTGCCCCAGCGGCGCAGCGCTGGCCTCACCGGCTCGGTGGCCAAGGTGGCGGCCGGCGCTCTGGAGCACCTGCCGGTGGCCCGGGTGGTGAATCTCAATCGCTCGCTGGACACCCTCAAGCAGGAGGGATACCGGGTGGTGGGTCTGGCGGCGGAAGGCAGTGTGAGCCTGGAGCAGGCCGATCTTGACGGCCCCCTGGTGCTGGTGACCGGTTCGGAGGGTGATGGGCTCTCGATGCTCACGCGCCGCCACTGCGATCAGCTGGTGAGCATTCCCCTGCGGGGGGCCACGCCCAGCCTGAACGCTTCGGTGGCATCGGCGCTGCTTCTCTACGAGGTGGCACGGCGCAGCTGGATGCGCGGCCTGCGCGGGGGGGATCCGGCGCCGCGGCTGGTGCGGCCCCAGCTGCCCGCACCCGCACCCGCACCCGCGTCTGCGCCTGCCGCCGAGCAGCCTGCAGAAGCCCTGGAGGAAGCCGCCGCTGATCCCCGGGCTGAGCTGCAGGAAGCCGTGTCCTCCGGCGCGTCAGCCCCTGAGTGTCCTGAACGTCCAGGCGTGCCTGAGCCGGCCCTCAGCGGCGAGCCATCGGAGCAGACCGCCGAGCATCCAGGGATCACCGAGCTCGCGGAAACCCTCGAGCAGGCAGAGGCCCCCGAGCCTGCTGAAGCCCCCGAGCCCTCGGCGTCTGAACCGATGCTGGAGACCGCACCCCCCGCTGACGCGTTCCCCCTCGCGGCGACGGCTGCCGCCGTTCTGCCGGCTCCCGGCGCTGCCGGTGCTGCCAGCTTCCACACCGACGTGCAGCTCTGATGCAACCGCGTGTGCGGGTGCCCGGTTAAGGGCACAATGGGGCGGTATCGGCTCCCGCGGCATGAATCCCCTGCTCTGGCCCGTGCGCCGTTGCGCCAACGGACTGGGTCTGGCCTGGTGGGCACGGGTCCGCACCCAGTCGCCGGACGTGACCTACTGGTTCGGCCCCTTCGTGCGACGCTCCACCCTCGAGGGTGCCCTGGCCGGTTTTCTGGAGGATCTCCGCTCCGAGTCGCCGGCGGACATCGCTGTGGATCTGCTGCGCACGCGCCGCGGCGAACCTCTCACCGAGGAAGCCGGCTGATCCCGGATCCCCGCCGCCGCCCGGCCGGGCTGTCAGCTCTGATCGTCTGTCAGCTCTGATCGGCTGTCAGCTCTGATCGGCTGTCAGCTCTGACTGATAGCGTCCAGACCAGTTGATCCTCGGTTGGATGGGCATCGCCGAATGGCGTGGGCAGCTGCAGCGCGGCGAGGTCTCCGCCCGGGAGCTCACCGATCAGCACCTGGATCGGATCGCCAGCGTGGATTCCACGGTGCATGCCTTCCTGGAGGTGACCGCCGAGCGGGCCCGCGCCGATGCCGACCGGATCGACGCCGCCCGTCGCTCGGGGGAGAACCTGCCCCCTCTGGCCGGTGTTCCCCTTTCGATCAAGGACAATCTCTGCACCCGGGGGATTCGCACCACCTGCTCCAGCCGCATGCTGGAGACCTTCGTGCCGCCCTACGAAAGCACCGTCACCGAGCGCCTCTGGCAGGCCGGTGCGGTGCTGCTGGGCAAGACCAATCTCGATGAGTTCGCCATGGGCAGCTCCACCGAGACCTCCTGGTTCGGGCCCAGCCGCAATCCCTGGGATCCGGAGCGGGTGCCGGGCGGCAGTTCCGGCGGCAGTGCCGCATCGGTGGCTGCGGGCGAGTGCCTGGGTTCCCTCGGCTCCGACACCGGTGGCTCGATCCGCCAGCCCGCCAGCTTCTGTGGTGTGGTGGGGCTCAAGCCCACCTATGGCCGGGTGAGCCGCTGGGGCCTGGTGGCCTTCGCCAGCTCCCTCGACCAGGTGGGCCCGTTCACCACATCGGTGGCGGATGCCGCTGAGCTGCTGCAGGTGATCGCCGGGGCGGATCCCCGCGATGCCACCTGCCTGCAGGCGCCGGTGCCCGACTATGTCGCCGCCCTGCAGCAGCCCGTGGCGGGCCTGCGGGTGGGCATCGTGCGGGAGTGCCTTGAGGCCGAGGGTCTCGATCCGGAGGTGAAGGCCTCGGTGATGGCCGCCGCCCAGCAGCTCCAGGCCCTGGGCTGTGAGCTGGTGGAGGTGAGCTGCCCCCGTTTCAACGACGGCATCGCCACCTATTACGTGATCGCACCCTCGGAGGCATCCGCCAACCTGGCCCGCTACGACGGCGTGAAGTACGGCCACCGGGCCGAAGGCGCCACCAGCCTGGCGGAGATGACCGCCCGCAGCCGCGCCGAGGGCTTCGGCGATGAGGTGCAGCGACGCATCCTGATCGGCACCTATGCCCTCTCGGCCGGCTATGTGGACGCCTACTACAGGAAGGCCCAGCAGGTGCGCACCCTGATCCGTCGCGACTTCGATCGCGCCTTCAACACCGTGGATGTGCTGCTCACACCCACCTCGCCCACCACGGCCTTCCGCTTCGGCGCCCACACCGACGACCCCCTGGCCATGTATCTGGCCGACCTGCTCACCATTCCCGCCAACATGGCCGGCCTGCCCGCCATCTCCGTGCCCTGCGGGTTCGATCGGCAGGGTCTGCCGATCGGTCTGCAGCTGATCACGGGCGTGCTGCAGGAGGAGCGCCTGCTCCAGGTGGCTCACCACTACGAGCAGGCCGCCCGGGTGATGGCCGCCCGCCCGGCCGCCGCCCTCGTCCCCTGACGCACAGGGCAGCGAGGGCCGCCACCCTGACACCAGATCTGGGGGTCTCCGCCTAAGGTGAAGCCGCCTCTGCCGCTACCGGTGGCCTTCGTTCCCCTCCACAACCACAGCGATTACAGCCTTCTCGACGGGGCCAGCCAGCTCCCGGCGATGGTGGAGCGGGCGGTGGAGCTGGGCATGCCGGCCCTGGCGCTCACCGATCACGGTGTGATGTACGGGGCGATCGAACTGCTGAAGCTGTGCGGTAAGGCGGGCATCAAGCCGATCATCGGCAACGAGATGTATGTCATCAACGGCTCGCTTGATGATCCCAACCCACCCAAGAAAGAGCGCCGTTATCACCTGGTGGTGCTGGCCAGAAATGCGGTGGGGTATCGCAATCTGGTGAAGCTCACCAGCATCAGCCACCTGCGCGGCATGCGCGGCCGGGGCATCTTTGCGCGGGCCTGCATCGACAAGGCCACCCTGGCGCAGCACAGCGAGGGTCTGATCGTGGCCACGGCCTGTCTGGGCGGCGAGATCCCCCAGGCGATTCTGCGGGGCCGCCCCGACGTGGCCCGCGAGGTGGCCCGCTGGTATCAGGGCGTGTTCGGCGACGACTTCTACCTGGAGATCCAGGACCACGGCGGCATCGAGGACCGCATCGTGAACACCGGCATCGCCGAGATCGGCGCTGAGCTGGGCATCGAGCTGATCGCCACCAACGATGCCCACTACCTCAGTGTGGGGGACGTGGAGGCCCACGACGCCCTGCTGTGCGTGCTCACCGGCAAGCTGATCAGCGATGAGAAGCGCCTGCGCTACACGGGTACCGAATACATCAAGAGCGAAGCCGAGATGCTGCAGCTCTTCGGCGACCACCTGGAGCGGGAGGTGATCGAGCGGGCGGTGGCCAACACCGGCCGTGTGGCCGAGAAGGTGGAGGACTACGACATCCTCGGCCGCTACCAGATGCCCCGCTTCCCGATCCCCGAGGGGCACACCCCGGTGAGCTACCTGCGCGAGGTGAGCGAGCAGGGGCTGCGGGCGCGACTCGGTCTGGAGGAGAGCGACGCCTTCGACGCCACCTATGGCGAGCGCCTCACGTTTGAGCTGCAGGTGATGGAGCAGATGGGTTTCCCCACCTACTTCCTGGTGGTGTGGGACTACATCCGTTTCGCCCGCGACAACGGCATCCCGGTGGGGCCCGGGCGTGGATCGGCTGCCGGCTCGCTGGTGGCCTATGCCCTGGGGATCACCAACATCGATCCGGTCACCAATGGGCTGCTGTTCGAGCGTTTCCTCAACCCTGAGCGCAAGTCGATGCCGGATATCGACACCGACTTCTGCATCGAGCGCCGTGCTGAGGTGATCGATTATGTCACCCGCCGCTATGGCGAAGACAAGGTGGCTCAGATCATCACCTTCAACCGCATGACCTCGAAAGCGGTGCTCAAGGATGTGGCCCGTGTGCTCGACATTCCTTACGGCGATGCCGATCGGCTGGCCAAGCTGATCCCGGTGGTGCGCGGCAAGCCGGCCAAGCTCAAGGAGATGATCGGCGAGGAGTCGCCGGCACCTGAGTTCCGCGAGAAATACACCAGCGATCCCCAGGTGAAGCGCTGGGTCGACATGGCGATGCGGATTGAAGGCACCAACAAGACCTTCGGAGTGCACGCCGCCGGGGTGGTGATCGCCGCCGATCCGCTTGATGAGGTGGTGCCGCTTCAGCGCAATAACGACGGCCAGGTGATCACCCAGTACTTCATGGAAGACGTGGAGTCGATGGGCCTGCTGAAGATGGACTTCCTGGGTCTGAAGAATCTCACCATGATCGACAAGACCATTGATCTGGTGGAACAGAGCACCGGCGAAAAGCTCGATCCCGATGCCCTGCCACTTGATGATCCCGGCACCTACGGGCTGCTGGCCCGCGGCGACCTCGAGGGCATCTTCCAGCTGGAATCCAGCGGCATGCGTCAGATCGTGCGCGACCTCAAGCCCTCATCGCTCGAGGACATCTCCTCAATTCTGGCGCTCTATCGCCCCGGCCCCCTGGATGCGGGTCTGATCCCCAAGTTCATCAACCGCAAGCATGGGCGCGAGGCGATTGATTTCGCCCACGAGAAGCTCCAGCCGATCCTGCGGGAGACCTACGGAATCATGGTGTACCAGGAGCAGATCATGCGCATCGCACAGGATCTGGCCGGTTACTCCCTCGGCGAGGCCGATCTGCTGCGGCGGGCGATGGGCAAGAAGAAGAAAAGCGAGATGGAGAAGCATCAGGGCATCTTTGTGCAGGGTGCCACCGAACGGGGTGTCGACCCGAAGATCGCCGAGGGGCTGTTCGAGCAGATGGTGCTGTTCGCCGAATACTGCTTCAACAAGAGTCATTCCACTGCCTACGGAGCGGTGACCTATCAGACCGCCTATCTCAAGGCCCACTATCCGGTGGCCTACATGGCGGCGCTGCTCACCGTGAATGCCGGTGACACGGCCAAGGTGCAGCGGTACATCGCCAACTGCAATGCCATGGGCATCGAGGTGATGCCTCCGGATGTGAATGCCTCGGGCATTGACTTCACCCCGGTCGGCGACCGGATCCTCTTCGGTCTCTCGGCTGTGCGCAATCTCGGTGAGGGAGCGATTCGCCAGTTGATCGAGGTGCGCCGGGCCGAGGGGGGCTTCGCCTCCCTGGCCGATCTCTGCGACCGCATCCCCGGCCAGCAGCTGAACCGCCGCGCCCTGGAGGCCCTGATCCATTCCGGTGCCCTTGACGCTCTTGAGCCGAAGGCCAACCGGGCCCAGCTGATGGCCGATCTGGATCTGGTGCTCGACTGGGCCAGCTCCCGGGCCAGGGACCGGGCCAGTGGCCAGGGCAACCTGCTCGATCTGCTGGGGGGTCTCGGCGCGGCCCCGGATGCGGCGGTGTCGGGAACCCTCAGCACCGCCCCCAAGGCGGCTCCGGTTCCCGACTACCCCCCCACGGAAAAGCTGCGGCTGGAGAAGGAGCTGGTGGGTTTCTATCTTTCCGACCACCCGCTCAAGCAGCTCGCCCGGCCCGTGAAGCTGCTCTCGCCGGTGGCCCTCGGCAGCCTGGAGGAGCTGCCCGACAAGGCCAAGGTGAGTGCGGTGGCCATGGTGCCGGAGTTGCGCCAGGTGACCACCCGCAAGGGCGACCGCATGGCGGTGCTGCAGCTGGAGGACCTCACCGGCAGCTGCGAGGCGGTGGTGTTCCCCAAGACCTACGCCCGCCTGGCCGATCACCTGATGGTCGACGCGCGGCTGCTGGTGTGGGCGTCGGTGGATCGGCGCGACGACCGGGTGCAGCTGATCGTCGATGACTGCCGCTCCATCGACGATCTCCAGCTGCTGATGGTCGAGTTGCAGGCGGAGCAGGCGGCCGACATCGCCATTCAGCACCGGCTGCGCGAGTGTCTGCAGCGGCATCGCCCGCCCCAGGACGAGGCGGGTGCGCGGGTGCCCGTGGTGGCCCTGGTGCGCCAGGGGGACCAGACCCGCTTCGTGCGCCTTGGTCCCCAGTTCTGCGTGGCCGATCCTTCTGCCGCGCTCACGACCCTCAGTTCGGCGGAGTTCCAGGCCCGGATCAGTTCACCCCTGCTGGCGGCCTGAGCGCCAGGGGCGGCGTCTGTTGGGGAACAGGACAGGCACGATCACCGCGGCCGTCACCACGCCCACCACTGCGCCGGCCAGCACATCGCTCGGGTAGTGCGACCCACTGGCGATGCGGGTGTAGCCGCAGCCGATCGCCACCAGCAGAGCCGGCAGCGCCAGGCGGGGATAGAGCAGGGCCAGGGTCATGCTGCCGGCGAAGGCAACCGCAGCATGAGAGCTGGGCAGCCCGAGGCCTTTGGTGCTCCAGGGTTGGTCGCTCCAGGCCTTGAAGAGGTAGATCTCCAGTCCTGATGGGCGCTTGCGGCGCACCAGCAGCTTGATCAGCTCCGCCAGAGCGCCGGCCAGCAGGGGGGGGGCCAGCAGGAGGAGCCCTGCCAGGCGGGCATGCACACCCCGCACCGCACCGCTCAGCTGCTTCTGCAGGCCTATGGCGAGAGCGATCAGGCTCCAGGTCCAGATGCTGCCCCAGATGCGCAACAGCATCAGCAGGTCGCTGCGGGGATGCTTGTCTGGCCAGGCCAGACGCTCCAGCAGGGCGCGATCCAAGCCGCTCACGCCGGCCAGCCAGATGGCTGACACGGTGGCGACCCCCACCAGCAGCCAGGTGTGGAGCTCCTGGGAGCGCAGCAGCGACCTAACTGCCTGCATGATTCCGCCCCGGCTCCCCCAGGGCAAACAGACGCGGGGCCCGGATGGAGTGCAGGGCAAGCCAGGCACCCAGCAGCCCGATGCTGGCGCCGATGCAGACATCGCTGAGGTAGTGGGCGCCGCTCAACAGCCGCTGCAGGCAGGCCAGGCCCGCCAGGCAGAGGAACACCGCTCGGCCGGGCGGATGGAACCAGCAGAGGGCAGCCGCCAGGCCCGCCGCGATGGCGCTGTGGCCCGATGGGAAACTCATCAGTGCCGCCCGTGAGTCTTCTCCCAACTCCAGCAGCTGGCGTCCGAAGGTGTCAATCGCTCCGAGGTGAGGGGCAAGGTCTGCGAAACGGGGGCGCACCCTGGGCACCACCAGCTTCAGGCCATCCACCAGCAGGCCGCCCAGATAGGTCGCCGCCACCAGCCGCAGGGGTACGGCACCCTGAGCGGCCCCACTGGTCCAGCGTTGCCGTCTCAGCCAGAGGGTGGCGAGCAGGAGCATGGCTGCGCCGGTTCCATGGCCGCCGATCTCGGCGAACTTGAAGGGCCGCAGCAGCTCCCCGGACAACCGGTTGCCTTCCAGCCAGATCGCCAGCGGCACGTCGAGCAGGAGTGCGACCAGGCCCACCACCAGCAGTGCTGCAGCCAGCAGCGGCAGGGAGCCGACCTTCCGCACCGTGATCACGACCCTGCTGCAGATCCGCAAAAGATCTCAGGCCTGGCTGCATCAGGTCGTGATTCGGCACACGGCCGCACGGTGCTCTCTGGCACCCCTTGCCCCGGCTGAACGGTCAGCCTCCCGGGCGACCCTGACGCATCGCGGCCACCGATTCGCGGATGCGGGCGATGTTGAGCGGGAGCTGCTCCGCACCCAGCACACTGCCGGGTCGCTCCTCCCAGCTGGCTGAGAGCACCCCGTAGCTCAGGCCGAGCAGGCCCAGTAGAAAACAGGCCCCCGATGCCACCAGGGTGGCACTGGGAGGGATGTCTGCGATCTGGCGGCTGACCAGCAGGTAGCTGCCGATGAACACCCCCATACCCAGCAGGCTGGGAATGCCGGTGGCGACGGCGATGCGCCGGGCCATCCTGTTGGCCACAGCCTCAGGAATCACCTGGGCCTTCGCCGCGGGCTTCTGTGGTGGTCTGGACCTGCCCGTGCCGCTCGGCCGGATCCCCTTGCCTGCCATGGATCGATCGCCTGCGCGTGCCGAGGGGAACGGCCCTCAGCCGCGGATGCCGAGCTTGGCGATCAGAACGCTGTAGCGCTCCTGGCTGATGCCCTTGAGGTAGCCCAGCAGACGCTTGCGGCGGCCGATCATCTTCAGCAGGCCCTGGCGGGAGGAGAAATCGTGCTTGTTCTGCTGCAGGTGGCCCGTCAGCTGGCTGATGCGCTCACTCAGCATCGCCACCTGCACTTCCACAGAACCGGTGTCGGTGCCGTGGGTCTGGTGGCTGTTGATCAGTTCCTGCTTCTTGTCGGTGGTGAGCGGCATGGAGTGGTGACGTGGGAGAAAAGCCGACCGGATCAAGGCGTGGCGCAACTCGCCTGCGGTTCTCGCAGGGTGCATCTCGCAGGACGGGGTGCATCACGCAGGATGCAGTGCATCACGCTGAACGCGTCAATGCCCGACCGGGACTTCTGTGCTTCAAACGACCATCTTACCGCCCGGCCCTAGGCCGCCTGGCGCGACAGCCAGCGCAGGCATTCCCGGATCCAGTCATCCGGGTTCCAGCCGTCGCCGTCGATCCGGGCGGCGGCCACGGCCCGCAGGGCCCGGTGCACCTCCAGGGCCTCGTAGCCGAGCGCGGCGAGGGTGAGCTGCACCTCATCGCGCTGGTCGTCCTCCAGGGCAGAGGCGGCGAGCGAGAGGGCGCCGTCATCCACCTCCCCCGCCAGCTGGCCGAGGAAGCGCTGCTGCAGCCGCGCCCGCAGTTCCACCGCCAGCCGTTCCGCCGTGCGCCGCCCCACCCCCGGGGCCTCACAGAGGCGGCGCACGGCGGAACGGCTGGCGGTGGA
>Ga0079300_10000622_pt1 | contig 13408 bp, 10 predicted proteins | sample Wag4_2014_7_11_FD_74799 | JGI IMG/M metagenome (GOLD analysis project Ga0079300, IMG submission 74799) | Fresh water microbial communities from Ohio, USA - Utica-2 Time Series HT 2014_7_11 | ecosystem: Environmental > Aquatic > Freshwater > Water tank | place: USA: Ohio | collected 2014-07-11
GCGCTAGCCGCGGAGCGGGATTAGCCGCGGAGCGGCGCTAGCCGCGGAGCGGGATTAGCCGCGGAGCGGCGCTAGCCGCGGAGCGGGATTAGCCGCGGAGCGGCGCTAGCCGCGGAGCGGCGCTAGCCGCGGAGCGGCCCTAGCGCGCAGCGCAAAAAGCCAACGAGCCAACCTTGCCAACCTTGCCAACCTTGCCAACGAGCCAACGAGCCAACGAGCCAACGAGCCAACCTCGCTGATAAGCCAAGCAACTATTCATTATCTTCGCCCCCATGCGTACCGTATACCTCATTGCCGCCCTGGCCCTTGGTGCTTCAGCTTTTGCACAGCGATCGTTTCACGCCGTAAACCTTCGCGGAGGATTCGGAAGCTCGACTTATGCCGGCGACTTTAATGGGGGCTCGTTTGCAGCCGCAGCCAGTGAAGCGCGCGGACATGGCGCAGCAAGCATTGGATTCCAATTCACCTCAAAGTGGGAATGGAATGTGGGGCTCGCCTACGGAAGCATCTATGCGCTGTCAACCGAAGGCGTGAACGGATTTACGGGGATTGACGTGCGATCCACCTACCTGCAGCCGAGCATTCGGATCCAAAATTACTCAGTGCCCTTTGGTCGGTACTGGAAGAAGAACGCCACCGCACCCTACTGGTTTGCCCAGCTATCGAGTGTGATCAGCCAGTCGAAGTACAGCACGAGTGTTCCGTACCCCGGCGACACCGAGTTTCACGAGGGAAGCAACTACAGCCCAGGTCTAGGTGGCGGAATCGGCGTTGTACACCGCATGAGCGAGCACTGGTCGTGGTTTATTGAAGCCAGCGCCAACGCCGTAACGGGCGACCAACTCGAAGGATTTACGCGCCCCAACCAAGAGGGCGCCGACGCGCTGGTGCAGCTCCGGGTGGGGGCCCACTACTCCATTTACACCTGGGACTGAGCCGCTTCGAGCTCTTCGAGCACGGGCTTTAACGTGTCCTGAGGCAAATCGCTGACGTCCATATACATAAGGGCGTCTACGGTATTGAATTCCGGATCGCGGTTAAACGCGATGACCTTGGCGTTCTGACCCACATACTTTTTGATGAGCACAGGAAAGCGCAGGTTGTGCGGCTCAATATCTGCAATGAGTCGGTCAAAACGCTGCATATCAGCGGGCTCGCTGTGCGCAATCAGTTCGCGGTCGCGTGGCCTGAGTCGAAGGCGGAACCTCTTTCGCGGCAAGATGAAGCGGGCCCAATGGGCATCCCTGAAGTGGTGGTTTAGGAATCCGAGCATCACCGCCTGGCTGTGGCGTGAATAGCTATTGGAGACCGACACGGAACCCACCACATAACGCAGCTGGCCGGGATAGCGCAGCAGGACGTGCACGATTCCCTTCCAGAGAAGGTAGAGCGGCATGGGCTTCAGTTGGGCCTCGGGAACAACGAAGGCACGGCCCATTTCAAGCGATTGGGCAAAAAACGGATGGGCCTCGCGGCGAATTCTGAAAAACCGACTGAGGTAAAAGGCACGGATTCCGCCCTGGTAGAGTTCAAACCCCAAGCCCAGGCGGTAGGCGCCCCAGATCGCCTGCTCGGACTCGTTCCAAAGGACGAGATGGTAGTACGTCGTATCAAAGCGGTCCAGGTCGCGTGCCAAACCGCTTCCCTCGCCGACGCCCCGAAAGGTGATTTCGCGAAGACGCCCCAGTTCCTGGACCACGGCAGGAATCGCATCGCCCTTTGCGAGGTACACCACGAGGTCGCGGTGCCGGGTGAGCAACGCATCGGCGGGTAGCGCCGCGAGTTCAGCGGTGAGCGCTGGCACAGAACCGGACGGCGCAATTGGCTCGAGGCGCCGCAGGGTGAATAGCTTGAACTTCCAGCGGCGAGCTTTAGTGGGCTTAACCGTGCGCAACTGTCGGCGGCGTTGGCGCACGGCATCGGCGAATTCTTGGGCTGACTGTGCAGGCTCGGGCTTGAGCGGCTTGCCCCAGCGCAAATCGATGCTGAAGAACCAGCGCGGCCGCACCGCTTCGGACGGCAAAAGAACCGTGCGCACCCAGGACCCTAGAAGGCCAAGCACATAGAAGTACCACGAGAGCGAGGCCCGAACGTCGACTGGCATCACGGGTGCGGCGACTTCGCGCAAAAAACGCTGACTCGCGCGGGGCCAAGGGCGGTCGTGCACGCCCCAACGGGCGAGCGACCACGCAGACACTTCGCCGGCGGGAAAAATGATCAGGGCTCCGCCCTCTTCGACCCACTGCTTGGCCTCGAGGAGTCCGCGGCCCGAAGCCACGGGGTTGCGGTGCTCGCCCTCAAACGGAACGACGCCAATCAGATAGGGCTTCAAGGGCTCGATGCGCTCGAGCAACGCGTTGCCCACCAAGCGCACGTCAGGACGAACCGCAGCAATTGTGTGCAGCAAGGCAAGGCCGTCCATGGCCCCGAGGGGGTGATTGGCGGCGAACACCACGCCTCCCGATCGCGGAATCCGGTCGAGGTCGCTGGGAAAGTAGCGGAGTTTGATTCCGCGCGAAGCCAGCAACGCACGCGCAAATTCAGGGCCCTGGCGGTCGGCGTATCGGGCATAGACACGGTTGAGTCGGTGCCAGCCCAGCACGGCAAACAGCAGCCAGAGCAGCGGGCGCGCCGCAGGAGGCCAGCCCAAGAAGCCGCGTACTTCGTCAATAGAAATCAGCGGCTCATTCTTCATCGGGCAAAGTTAGTTCGGTGCCGTGAGCACCTGGGCAACTTCATGATTTCGTAACACCATGCGCAGTGGGCCGCCCGCAAGGAGGGTGGCTACCGCGTCAGCATCGGGGCGGCGCACCGTAGTGAGCCTAAGGCCGTGTTCGGCAGTGGCGCGGTACGGACCGTTGAGGCGTTCGAGGGCGCGCGGAACCGCTACGCGGTCGTCGTTCACGGCAAACCGAGTTGACAGGGCGGTGTGCTGGGCGGCGCGCACCAAAAGGCCCTCTTCGGCAAAAATTCGGTAGACCTCGCTGAGGTGGCCCTCTGACAAAAAGCTCAGGTCACGGCTCGAAACCTCAATCAACACTTGGCCTTCGTGGCGAATCCAGCACGGAACCTCGGGGGTCAGCGCGGCAAACGGGCCCACTTCGGTTCCGGGGGCCTCGGGGTCGATGAATGACCTGATGCGCAGGGTGGTTCCGCCCTGCTCAAGCGGCTGAATAGTCTTGGGGTGAATGATGCTGGCCCCATAAAAGGCTAACTCGATGGCCTCACGGTACGGAACCTGTTCTAGGCGAACCACCGACGGAAAAACTTTGGGGTCGCCGCTGAGCATACCCGGAACGTCCTTCCAAATACTCAGACTGCTCGCCTTGAGCACGTTGGCAAAGATGGCAGCGCTGTAGTCGGACCCCTCTCGGCCCAACGTTGTGGTGGTTCCGTCGGGGGCCGCACCAATGAAGCCTTGAGTGACCGTAACCGCAGCAGGCTGGGCGAGGGCCGCAATGGTCCGTGCGGATGTTTGCTCCCAGTCCACAGTGGCGCGGCGGTAGACCGCGTCGGTGGCAAGCACTTGGCGGGCGTCGAGCCATGCAGCGTCTTGGCCGTCGGCCTTGAGGGCCGCCGTAAGAATTCGCGACGAAGCCAGTTCGCCGAGCGAAACGACCGCATCGTAGCGCGGGTTGTAGGCTTGCAGCGAATCCACGCGCTCTGCAGCGGCCCAGAGGTCGTCGAGCTGGGCCTGCAGGTCGGCGTCAAGCAGCCCTAGGTCACGCGCCATGTGGTCGTGAAAGGCTTTGACGGCGGCCAGCTCGGCCGCAGCACCGGTGGTGTCGCCGAGCTCGCGTGCCTGGATGTAGCGCTCGAGGGCGTTGGTGGTTTTGCCCATTGCCGAAACGACGACAAGCAGCGGATGGGTTCCGTACGCGCGCACCAGGCGCACTGCGTTGTGCAGGGCTTCGGGATCTTTGACCGAGGCACCGCCAAACTTAAAAATAGACCAGTTGCTCACAGCTCAGGGGGATAACGTAGCTCAAAATAGGTCAAGGCATCGCCCGCGAGGCGGCAAGGAATCCAGCCGCGGTTGAGTTCGGCGCCAATCCCCTCATAAAAGTCGATCGCGGGCTGGTTCCAGTCGAGGACCTCCCAGTGGAGGCGCTGGGCCCCAATGGATTGCGCCCAGACCACCGCAACTTCGAGCAGACGGCGGCCGAGTCCCTGGCCGCGGTAGGTTTCGAGCACCACCAGGTCCTCTAGGTGGGCCGTCAGGCCCTTCCAGGTAGAGTAGCGGCGGTGGCACAGCACCAGTCCGACGGCCTCTCCGTGCGGGTTCCAGGCCAACCAGGCCTCAAAGTGACCGGCCTCTAGGTCGGCGACCATCTGCGGTTCCGTCAGGGTGACTTCGTGGGGAGCCCGTTCGAATTCCGCCAAAATGCGCACGAGTCCAAGCACCGCGGGCACGTCAGCCGCAGTGGCTTTGCGAATCATAATTTCCACGGAATGGGCCTCCACTCAGCGAAAGTACAGCGATTCCGCTATCTTTACCGCAACCCCTGATAACCACGCTATGAGTGCAGCACGCGCTATTACGCTGGGCGAGTACTTGGTCGAAAACCAAGAAATGTTTCCCTATGCCAAAGGGGAGCTGACCGCCCTTCTTTCGGCCATTCGCCTGGCCGCCAAAGTCGTCAACCGCGAAATCAATAAGGCCGGCATCGCCGACATCCTCGGAGCCACCGACGACGACAACGTGCAGGGAGAGCGCCAGATGAAGCTCGATGTATACGCCAACGACGTGTTTATCAAAGCCTTGCGCCAACGCGGCGAAGTGGCCGGTGTCGCCTCTGAAGAGCTCGAAGACTTTATCGCCTTTACCGACCCCATTCACGCCAACGCCAAGTACATCGTGGCCATGGACCCGCTGGACGGATCGAGCAACGTCGACGTGAACGTGTCGATCGGAACCATTTTTAGCATTTACCGCCGGGTCACGCCGGTCGGAACCCCGGTGCAGCTCGAGGACTTCCTGCAGCCCGGAAGCGCCCAGGTCGCCGCGGGATACGTGATCTATGGGTCGTCGACGATCTTGGTCTATACAACCGGCCACGGCGTGCACGGATTCACGCTGGACCCGTCACTCGGTACATTTTTGCTGAGCCACGAGTCGATTCGCATGCCCGAACGCGGCGTGATTTACTCGATTAACGAGGGCAACTACGTACACTTCCCCGACGGCGTCAAGCGCTACATCAAGTACTGCCAAGAGCTCGACCCGGCCACCGACCGGCCCTACACTTCGCGCTACATCGGGTCGCTCGTGAGCGACTTTCACCGCAACATGCTCAAGGGCGGAATCTACATCTACCCCACCGGTACCAAAAGTCCGAAGGGCAAGCTGCGCCTATTGTACGAATGCAATCCGCTCGCCTTTATCGCCGAGCAAGCTGGAGGCAGGGCGACCGACGGATTTCAGCGAATTTTAGACATTCAGCCTGAGGAACTTCACCAGCGCGTGCCGTACTTTGCTGGCTCCACCGCGATGGTCCTCGAAGCCGAGGGATTTCTTCGCGGCTGAAGCTATTTGTGCCCGAACCAAGTTCCCTCTTAAGCATCTACCGCAGCGACCGACGGGTTGCGGATTTTTTACGCCGTTGGACCGCCGCCGCGCCCGGAAGCCCCGAAGCCCTGTCAGGGGCCGCTGGGTCACTACCGGCCGTGGTTGCCGCTTCGGCCCTGCTTGAGCTCAAGCGCCCCCTGGTAGTCGTTCGCAGCGACAAAGAAGAGGCGGCCTATTTTTTTAACGACCTCGAGAAGTTGCTGCCCTTGGGCTCGGTACTGTTTTTTCCGGATTCGTACCGCCGACCCTATGCCGACCGCGACCAGACCGACAACGCCAACATCGGCCTACGCGCCGAGGTGCTGGATCGGCTGCGCGGAACCCAACCCGTCGCGGTAGTCACCTACCCTGAGGCCTTGGCCGAAAAAGTCATTACCCGAAGCCAGCTCGACGCCCGAAGCATGGAAGTGGCTGTAGGTGCGCGCCTCGACGTGAACTTTTTGAACGAATACCTCTTTGAACTGCACTTTGAGCGGGTCGATTTTGTCGAAAAGCCCGGTCAGTTTGCTGTTCGGGGCGGAATCGTCGACGTATTCTCATTTGCCCATCCAGAGCCGCACCGGCTGGAGTTTTTTGGTTCTGAGGTAGAGAGCATTCGCACGTTTGACGTGGTCGACCAGCTGACGCTTCAGCACGTGCAGCGAATGACGCTGGTTCCGAACGTCGAAGACAAAACCAGCACCGAACGCCGGGAATCGCTCACGGCCTATGCCGGACCCTCAGCCCTGATTTGGGTCGAACGGCCCGAGGTCGCCCTCGAAAAACTCGAGCGGGTGTACCGATTGGCCGAGGAAGCGTTTGTCGGCTTGCACAGCGTGGTGCGCCGCCTGGAACCCCACGAACTCTACGTTCGAAGTTCTGAATGGGAACGGGAACTGAGCACGCGCGGCCATGCGGTGGACGGGCACCCTGGAGATTCCGCCTCATGGAAAACCCTGGCCCAGCCTGCATTTGCCAAAAATTTCAATCTGCTTGTAGAAACGCTTGACGCCCACCGAACGGCGCAGCGCGGACTGTGGATTATGTGCGGCCAAGAGAGCCAGCGCGAACGGCTGAAAGCGATTGTGGCCGACGTGCACCGCGGCGAAGAACTGCACATTAACTGGATCGACGGGGCCCTGCACCGCGGCTGGGAAGATCCCGACGCCGGCCTGGTGGCATACGTGGACCACGACCTATTTGAACGCTACCAAAGGTTTACCATCAGAGACCAGCACGAACAGGCCCAAGCCCTTACGCTCAAGGAACTGAACGGACTTCAAGTGGGAGACTTCGTCGCCCACATTGACCACGGAATTGGCAAATTTGGCGGCCTTCAAAAAATTGACGTCGGCGGAGTCACGCAAGAAGCCATCAAGCTCGTGTACCGCGACAGCGACGTGCTGTACGTCAGCATTCACAGCCTGCACAAGATTGCGCCCTATGCGACCAAAGAGGGCACGGAACCCTCGCTGAGCAAGTTGGGGTCGCCTGCGTGGCAGAACGCCAAGAGCAAGACCAAGCGCCGCGTCAAAGAGGTGGCATTTGACCTGATCAAGCTGTACGCCAAGCGGCGCGAAGCCAAGGGTTTCGCCTACAGCCCCGACAGCTACCTGCAGCACGAGCTCGAGGCCTCGTTTGCCTATGAAGACACTCCCGACCAAATGAAGGCCAACGCCGACGTCAAGGCCGACATGGAATCGCCGATTCCGATGGACCGACTCATTTGCGGCGACGTGGGCTTCGGAAAAACCGAAATCGCCGTGCGGGCCGCATTTAAGGCCGTTGCAGACAGCAAGCAGGTTGCGGTTTTGGTTCCGACGACCCTGCTGGCCTTTCAGCACTTTCGCACCTTTAGTAAGCGACTGAACGGATTGCCGGCCCGCGTGGACTACCTCAACCGGTCGCGCACCGCCAAAGAAACCAAAGCGGTGCTCGCTGACCTCGAGGCCGGAAGAATCGACGTCCTCATTGGCACCCACCGAATCCTTGGCAAGGACCTAAATTTCAAGAATTTGGGCCTCATGATCATCGACGAAGAGCAGAAGTTCGGCGTCAACGCCAAAGACAAGCTCAAAACCCTCAAGGCAAACGTCGACACCCTGACTTTGTCGGCCACGCCGATTCCGCGCACCCTGCAGTTTTCGCTCATGTCGGCGCGCGACCTGAGCGTTATGACGACTCCGCCACCCAACCGCCAGCCGGTGGACACCTACCTGATTGGCTTCAACGAAGAGCGCCTTCGCGACGCCATCGCCTACGAAATCAGCCGTGGCGGCCAGGTCTACGTCATCAGCAACCGGATTCAAAACCTCAGTGAAGTGGCCGGAATGCTGCAGCGGCTGGTGCCCGACGCCCGAATTGCCACCGGCCATGGCCAAATGAACGGCCACGAGATGGAGGAGCTAATTCTAGGGTTCATGGAAGCGCGGTTCGACGTGCTTGTCAGCACCACCATCGTCGAAAACGGCCTTGACGTGCCCAACGCCAACACCATCATCATCCTCGACGCCCACATGTTTGGCCTGAGCGACCTGCACCAGATGCGCGGACGCGTCGGCCGCAGCAACCGCAAGGCGTTCTGCTACCTGGTTTCGCCTCCCTTGGGCGGATTGCCCGAAGAATCGCGTAAACGTTTGCAAGCGCTGGAGCAGTTCAGCGACCTAGGCTCCGGATTCAAAATCGCCCTGCGCGACCTCGAAATTCGCGGCGCGGGCGACCTTTTGGGTGCCGAACAGAGCGGATTCATCAACGACCTGGGCTTTGAAACCTACCAAAAGCTGCTCGCCGAGGCCGTAGAGGAACTCAAAAAATCGGACTTCAAGGACCTGTACGAAGACCAGCGCGGCGGATGGTCTGCAACCCGCGAATGCCAGCTCGACACCGACTGGGAACTGCTGCTGCCCGACGCCTACGTGAATTCAGTCGAGGAGCGCCTTCGCATCTACCGCGAGCTCGACGCGCTGCCGGGCCCCGAGGCCCTGGCGGCCTACCGCCTCGGCTTGGTAGACCGCTTTGGCGCGCTGCCCAGGGCTGCTGAAAACCTGCTTCGCTCGCTGCACATTCGTTGGCTGGGCCAGTCGATGGGTATGGAGAAAATCCGCATTAAGTCGGGCAAGCTGATGGCCTACTTTCCCGACGACGCCAACTTCAGCATTCCCGAACACGTACTGGGCCAATTTTTGCAGGCCCTGCAGCGCAACCCTCAACGGTTTCAAATGAAGCAAAAAGACCAGCGAAGCTACTTGGTGGTCGACGCCGTGCGCAACGTCGACGAAGCCATTTCACTTCTCGAATCGTGGTCCACGCCAGCGACCAGCGACCAGCAACCAGCAACTAGTAACGAGTAACGAGCAACCAGCTAATGAACGCACTCACCGCCACCGGCCTGCACAAGCGCTACGCATCGCACCACGCGCTGCGGGGACTGGACATGGAAATTCCCGAGGGAAGCCTGTTTGGCCTGCTTGGCCCAAATGGAGCCGGAAAAACCACCTTTATTCGCATCGCGAACCGCATTTTGGACCCCGACGAAGGCCGAATTGAACTTTTTGGGGCTCCGCTGGGGCCCGACGCCACGAAGCGCATCGGCTACCTTCCCGAAGAGCGCGGCCTCTACAAAGGCATGAAGGTCGGCGAGCAGGCGATGTACTTGGCCCAACTGCGCGGACTCTCAGCCTCAGACGCCAAGCAGCGCCTGCGGAGCTGGTTTGAGCGCTGGGAACTCCAGAGCTGGTGGGACAAAAAAGTTAGCGATCTGTCCAAGGGAATGGCCCAAAAGGTTCAGTTCATCACCACCGTGCTGCACGAACCCGAATTGCTCATTTTTGACGAGCCCTTCTCGGGATTTGACCCCATCAACGCACAACTGATTCGCGAAGAAATGCTCCGCCTGAACCGCGAAGGCCGCACACTCATCTTTTCAACCCACCGAATGGAGAGCGTCGAAGAGCTCTGCAGCCACATCGCGCTGGTCAACCACGGACAAAATGTGCTTCACGGTAGCATTCAAGAACTTAAAGACCGCCACCGCTCGGGGCAGTTTGTGCTGCGCTACCGAAGCGAAAGTCCGATAAACCTCAACCTCCCCGAGGGCGCTGAGCTGACCGACCACCGCAGTGAAGCTCAGGGAATCGTGGCGGCTCGGTTCCGCGCCGAAATTAACGACGCGTCGCGCCTGCTTGCCGCGCTGGTTCCGCAGGTCAACGTCTACCAATTTGAAGAGGTGGTGCCCAGCATCCACGATTTATTTGTTCAAACCGTTCAAGGCGCATGAAACCGTTTCTACTCGTAGCCCAGCGCGAAATCACCACGCGCATTCGCAAAAAGAGCTTTTTAGTCATGACCGTGCTCGGTCCGGTACTGTTTGTCGGACTGATGCTGGCCCCCACAGTGATTGCCATGACGAGCGAAACCGAAGACCTCAACCTCATCGTCGTCGACCACAGCTACGTGCTTCCGGGCACACCCAAGGTCGACGGCGCCAACTTGGCGTACTTTGATCCCAAAGAAGTGAGCGAAGAGCAGGCCCTGGAGCTCGTGCGCACCCGCGACGACATTGACGGACTTGTGTACGTGCCGGAATCCGCCAACAGCGACCCCGAATTCAGCCTCAAAAATGCCAAACTCTACACCGAAGGCACGGCTCCGCTCGGAATCTCAAGCGAACTCGAAGGCCTACTCGAGCGCTTTGCCTACGAAGGCAAGCTGCGGCACTTTGGCGTCGACCCTGCCGTGGTGGCCAAAGCCAAGTCCGAGGCCAGTGTTCAGGCGTTTGAACTCAGTGACGAGGGCAGCGAAGCGTCCGGAACCGAGGTCAAAACCGCCGTTGGATTTTTTGCAGGCATCCTGATCTACATGTTCACCTTCTTGTACGCAGCCCAAATCATGCGCGGCGTCATCGAAGAAAAAACCTCACGCATCGTCGAGGTCCTCGTGACCACCGTCAAGCCGGCGCAGCTCATGCTCGGCAAAATTCTGGGTATCGCCACCGTGGGCCTTTTGCAGTTCGGAATCTGGATCACCCTCACCGCCCTCGCCTCGACGGCCATTGGCGCGATGGGGCTGCTTTCGACCGATCCCGAGCAGGTAGCCGCCCTAAGTGCTGCCGGCCAAGCAGCGCCTGAATTGAGCGGAATCCAGTCGGCCCTTGGGACCCTCGAAAGTCTCAATCTGCCCGCCCTGATTGGAATGTTCGTGTTCTACTTTCTCTCGGGCTACCTCTTTTATGGAGCGCTCTTTGCCGCCGTCGGTGCGGCGGTCGACAGTGAAACCGACACGCAGCAGTTCATGCTTCCGCTGACTTTGCCGCTGGTACTGACGTTTATTCTCGCAACGAGCATCATGGAAAACCCGCACGGCCCCTTGGCCGTGGCGCTATCCATGGTTCCGTTTTCGGCGCCGATTGCAATGATGATCCGAATTCCGTTCGGCGTACCCTGGTACGAAATCGCGGCGAGCATGTCGCTCATGGTCCTCGGATTCTTGGGCACGGTCTGGGTCGCCGGGCGCATTTACCGCGTCGGAATCCTGAGCTACGGCAAAAAACCTACCTACGCCGACCTGTGGAAGTGGATCCGAATGAAGCCGTAACTTAGGCAGTCATGACCTTAGAAAACATTCTAGAATTCCAGCTGCTGGCCTACAAAAACTTCGACGTCACTGTCTATGAGGTGGGGCAGGTTCTGCTGATTCTCGCGATCACCCGAACGATCACATTTTTGATTCGAACGGCCCTCAACCGGGCGGTGCTGCGGCGACGAATTGAGCGCGGTTCCGCGTACGCATTAGGTCAAATCATCATGTACGTGGTGTGGACGCTCGCCGTACTGTTCACGCTTGATTTTGTCGGGGTCCAAATCACCGTGATTCTCGCCTCGTCAACCGCACTTTTTGTGGGCCTGGGACTCGGTCTACAGGATACGTTCAAAGATTTTATTTCAGGAATCGTGCTGCTCAGCGACCGGTCCGTGGCCGCGGGAGACATTGTCGAGGTAGACGGAATCGTCGGCAAAGTCCATGAGGTCGGACTTCGAACCACCAAGATCAAGACGCGCGACGACATTTCAGTGATTTTGCCCAACAGCCGTTTGACGACTCAAGGCGTCATCAACTGGGCCCACCAAGCCACCACCTCGAGGTTTCACGTCGAAGTGGGCGTGGCCTACGGCAGCGATACGCGGCGTGTCGAAAAAGTCCTGCTTGAGTGCGGCCTGGCCAACACTCATGTGCTGAAGGACCCTGAGCCCTCTGTGCAGTTTCGCGATTTTGGATCCAGCGCGCTCGTCTTTCGCCTCTACTTCTATTCGACCCAGCTTTTTCTCATCGAATTAGTGAAGTCCGACCTTCGATTTGCTATTGACGAGGCGTTTCGCAAGCACGGAATCACCATCGCGTTTCAGCAAATGGACGTGTGGATCAAAGAGGCTCCGAAGTCGTGAGTGCCACCGCCATTCTCGACTTGGGCACCAATACCTTTAATCTTTTGGTGCGGAACGCCGACGGCGCCCTTGTGTTCAGCGATAAAATTCCCGTGCGCCTCGGGGCAGGCGGACTTCGCGACGGGGTGATTACCCCCGAGGCCGAAGACCGCGCCGTCGCCGCCGTCGCCCAGCATTTAGTAAGCGCGCGCGCCCACGGCGCCGCGCGCAGCTTCGCATTCGCCACCTCGGCCATGCGGTCGACGTCCAACGGACGGGAACTGGCCGCCCGCATCGAACGCGAGACCGGCCAACCCATCAACATTATCGACGGAGACCAAGAGGCAGCCTTTATCGCCGAGGGCACGGCCCAAGCATGGCCCGAGCTCAGCGAGCGCCACCTCATCATGGACATCGGGGGAGGAAGCACCGAGTTCATCATCCGCGAGTCCGGCCGCAACCTCTGGGCCGAGAGCTTTAGCCTCGGAGTGACCCGACTCTTTGAGCGCTTTCTGCCGAGCGACCCGCCCACGGCCGCACAGTGGGCCGAGATCGACGCCCACCTCGTGGCCGAACTGCACCCCCTATGGACTGCACTTGAGGCGAGTCCGTGCCATGTGCTGTTGGGCTCAAGCGGCTCGTTCGACACCCTGTACAACGTCATGGCTCACCGATCAGGCGTCGCTGAACTCGAACTCGGCCAAGCCCGGGCCGAGTTTGATCTGGACCATTGGCCGTCGGCTTCTGCCGCCGTGCAATCCGCCACCACTGAGGCACGAATTTTGATGCCAGGCATGCTCGCTATGCGGGCCGAAACGCTGCACTTAAGTGCGCGGCAAATCGACCTAGTTTTGGCCCGACTTAATGCACGCCGCATGCTCCTTAGCGGCTTCGCCCTCAAAGAGGGTGTGTGGAGCAGCATTCAAGACCCCAAGACCCCATGGCGCGCATACTGCTGGTAGAAGACGAAAAAGCGATTCGCAACGTACTGCGAAACATCCTCTTGAACGAGGACCCCAAGCACGCCATTGACGAGGCCGAAGACGGCGACCAGGCCATCGAAGCCCTCGACGCGTCGAGCTACGATCTGGTGCTCTGCGACATCAAGATGCCCAAACGCGACGGCCTCGAAGTGCTTGCCCACGCCATGAAGCACTACGGCGATACGCCCTTTGTGATGATCAGCGGCCACGGCGACCTCGATACGGCGGTGGGCTGCATCCGCAGCGGAGCCTACGACTACATCGCCAAGCCCCCTGACCTCAACCGACTTATTACGACCATTCGCCAGGCCCTGGACCGCAAAAAATTGGTGGCCGAAAACCAGCGCCTTCGCAAAAAAGCCGACAAAAAGTTTGAAATGGTCGGCGAATCCGCTGCCCTAGAAACAGTGCGCGAGGTCGTCGAGAAAGTGGCTCCGACCGATGCCCGCGTACTCATC
>Ga0079300_10000623_pt1 | contig 13408 bp, 13 predicted proteins | sample Wag4_2014_7_11_FD_74799 | JGI IMG/M metagenome (GOLD analysis project Ga0079300, IMG submission 74799) | Fresh water microbial communities from Ohio, USA - Utica-2 Time Series HT 2014_7_11 | ecosystem: Environmental > Aquatic > Freshwater > Water tank | place: USA: Ohio | collected 2014-07-11
AAACCCAATCGTGCGACCGCTGGCTGTTGCGGTAACTGGCGTGTGGGCGCCATTCGTGCTGGCGTTGTAGGCTGCCGCTAGGTTCGTAGCAATTCGGGTGTAGTCGTCTCCGGTGTTGCCGCCATCGACAACATCGGCTGCGGTCACGGTGTACTCGAGCTGCACGCTGTTCATCGTAACGGTGACTTTGTTACCTGCCGCATAAGTGCCTGATAAAGAAATACTATCTTGCTGGGCGACCGTCGTTGCGGTGTTCACTCCAGAGACGCTGATCGTGTTACCCGCACCGGATTCCTTCGAAACGATCGATAAGGCATAACGATTGGTCTGGGTCTGCACGAGGGAGGCCTGCACGCCGGCATCAAGCAGATTAATCATGTCTTGAAAGTCACTCACCGTGTAGGTGGTGGAAAGCCCGGTGGACACGGTTGCAGAACTAGAACCCGCCGAGGTTGAACTTGCGGCAAGGCCACGAATTGGGTTGGTTGTACTCAGTAGCAGGCCACCGCCATCGACGGAGGCATAGACACCCTCAAGATCGCCATCTTCCACCGCCGCATTAATCGCGTCAGCAACCTCTTGATCGGTCGTTTGGGTGGTCACCGTAAATGTCTGCGCCGTACCCCCCTTTAACGTCATAGTGAGGACATCGCCCGATGTGTAGGTGCCATCGGTAAACTTGACATAGTCCGGGCGATAGATGGTTGAGCCGAAAGTAAGACTAAAGGCCGACAAATCCATGATCTGACTTGCCGATGTAAATCCTGGGATCGATACCGTTTCAGCTTGTGCCGTCTGGGCAACTTTTACCGAGTAGGTACCCTCCTGAGCGGCACTTGTTGCCGTGGCGGAGACCTTGCTGGAATCGTTCGAACTAGCGGTTCGATTTGTAAAAAGCCAGGCATCTTGGATCTTTTCAGAGGCAGTCTCCAGCGCGCTGACCTTTGACTTAAATACCCCGAGGGTGGTGACAGCCAAGGTCTTTTTCTCGATCTGGGCCTCGACCTTGGTAACCGGCTGACGAGCAATATCCATCAGACCCGAGACGATCTGGCTGACATTGATACCGCTGGTTACATTGGACGTTGTGGCCACTGACTTCCCCGAAAAGAATCCCCAAGGACCCTAGACTGTTTAACGGTATTTTCGGGACCCTGCTTTACGTCAAAAGCAAGGTTTGTGCCAGAGTTTCTAGGCAGAGGTGTCCACCAAGCGGCCGCGCATCTGGTCGATATTTCTGGCGATGCGCAGCATCTCCTCGGATGGGACCTGCCTTACCACCTCGCCTGAGCCCTCGGTCATGACCTTGGTGACATAAAACCCGGTGGAATTATCGAAAGCAAAGGAAAGGTCGCGCTCATTGCGACGCAGAAAATTCTCAATTTGCTGATTTACTGACTTTGGTTGGTTGCGAAGGATAAAGCCCTCTACCTGCGCATTGACACGGCGATCTGACTGGCTTAATTCGGGAATCTGCGCTGTCTTAAAGCCCTGAACGGAGTCGGGCAGAGGCGCGGCCGCCACCTGGTTGGATGCGACCATCCCCAGCTCTTGAACCACCCCACGCGAACTAGACGCAGATATATCAGCCATTCCACCTCCCCACTCAAGACGAAGTGTACTAAAGCTTAGGCGTGCGTTTCAAGCCCTTTGGTTAACTAGCCCGCCCAGCTTTTCGTTAATTGCCCGGGCCACTTCCAAAACCTCCTCAGAGGGAATGGTGCGGACCACCTCACCGGTATCCGAACTTACGACCTTGGTCACATAGCGATCGGCAGAGTCATCAAAGGACACCGAGAGATTTTTTCCTGAATCCCTTAGGTACCCTTGAATCTGTTCGATCGCTTTGCTTAAGTCGATAGCAGGCTGTACGGGGACGCCACCGGCTGTTGGAGAACTCGGCGTTTGAGCTGCCGCCTGTTGAGGGGGCAAGGCTGAGGCCGACGACACGCTTGGCGATCGAGACCCCGTTCGCGCAGAACTTGCAGTTGACACTAAGTTAGTTGAAATTGAATTCATTTTTAACCTCTCAGCACAAAAGGGTGCGGAGATTAACTCCGCACCCTTAAGACGCTTGACCTAAGTTTTGATCATTTAGTCTTTATTCCCAGATCAATTACCTCAAGAGCGACAGGACCACGTTCGGCATCTGGTTGGCCTGCGAGAGCATCGCCGTGGCAGCCTGCTGCAAGATCTGCAGGCGCGTAAGGTTCGCTGTCTCAGCCGCGAAGTCCGTGTCACGGATTCGACCCATCGCCGCCGTCATGTTCTCCGTCTGCGCCTGGATGTTACCGATGGCAAACTCGATCCGGTTGTTCTGAGCACCCAAACCCGAACGGATCTCAGTCACCGTCGAGATTACTTCTTCAAGACGGTTCGCCAAGTCCGTAAAGTTCGAGGCTGTCAGTACCGCTTCGGTCTGAGGCGCCATGTCCTTCAAGATCTCATTCAGGCGCGAGAACGTACGGTAATCATCCTGGCTTACTTCGGATAAAAGGTTGCGATCAAACAACCGGATATCCTTAAACCCTGTCACTGCAAACTGATCTCTAGTGTTCGCACCCGCCTGAAATACAGCTTGCTGCGTCCCAGAAGAAATCACCAAGGAACTAGTAGAGGCTGTGTTTGCATTAATGGTGAATCCGGTGCTAATCGTTAACGTTGCCGTTAAATTCTGGAGCCTAAAATTAATACCTAAGCGATCAAAGTTTAAGTTAATGAATGCACTGACGGCTAACGAAATTCCCGCTGCTGTTGTAAATCCATCCCGATTAGCCGCCTCTTCTGTGGCCAAGTCATCAAAACTAATGGTCTGACTAATACCCGTTAATCCCGTTGTTGACTGTACCGCCGTTACAGTTATAGCCCCAGAAGTAGATTGGACAGAGTATTTACCGACGTTCGCATTCGTAAGAACTACGTTGGAAATAGTGAGACTGCTAATTACCCCACCTGCTGTGTTCAGTGTCGAGCCAAGTGCGGCAGCAGTAACGGAAACGGACGAATTCAGTGAGGTTTTTAGTAGGGATAAGCCGTTGAACGTGGTTCGTTCGGCGACAAGGTTAATCTCGTCTCGCAGAGCAAAAATTTCGTCCGTCAACGTCTTACGCTGACTGGTATTGTAGGAGCCATTTCGACCTTGAATGGTGAGCTCTTTCATGCGCTGAAGCATCGAAGAGACCTCGGATAACGATCCCTCCGCCGCCTGCACCATCGAGATGGCGTCGTTAGCGTTTTTCATACTCTGGGTGGTCGCCTTGATCTGGGTCTGAATCTTTTCAGCGATTCCGAGGCCAGCCGCGTCATCCTTGGCGCGGTTAATCCGCAAACCCGACGACAAACGCTCAACCGCCGTGGGCATGGCCGTATTGAGCTTGCCCATGTTCTTCTGAGCGTATAACGACGCCAAATTGGTGTTGATTGATGACATTTGAGATCCTCCATTTTTAACCCGATGATGAAAGGATCAGAAAGTTCCTCTCGCTTGGTCAGTCTTACGGCAAGTACAAGAGAAACATTTAGAAAAACTAAAAGCCTAAAGAGATCATCATTTTCGGCATATTTTTTGCTTGAACAATTTGTGCTGAAAATCACAACAAATTAAAAAATGAAAAAAACATTAAAAAACAAAGACTTAAGTCGACTTATTGCTCAAATCGGTCATCTCTTAAACACTGGCTATTTCCAAGAGGGAATCGATTTGTTGAACCGCTACTCAGAGCATTTACAGACTTCGCAGGTTTATCAAAATATGATGGGGGTCGCCCACGCCGGAATTCGAGAGCATGATATTGCAGTGCAATATTTCTTAACATCAATCAAAATAAACCCTCTAGATCCAATGCCTTTTGCCGGCATCGGAAATTCTCTAGCGAAGAACTTACAGTTTGATGAGGCAGAGAAATATTACAAACTAGCCTTGGTAATAGACGAAAACTATCATGATGCAATTGTTGGTTTGGGCGTCACTAATTTTCAGCAGGCCAATTATGCTGAGTGTGAAAAGTACTTTAGACAAGCCCTCACTCTTAAACCCAGTAATTCAGTGGTGCTTACCAACTTGGCGAATAGCTACTCAGTTCAAGGCCGTTATGCAGAAGCGCTCCCACTGTGGAATAAAGCACTTAAAATCCAACCGCGCAACGCCCAAGCACGAATGAATCGAGGCTTGGCGAATCTAGGCCTTGGACATTTCGAAACAGCCTGGGATGACTACGAGGACCGGTTCCACGAGGACAACTTCATTCCCGAGCGGTTTAAAGATATCGCAAAGTGGTCAGGCCCCGGGCAGGAAGCCGCGCCGGTGTTAATTTGGGCTGAACAAGGCATCGGCGATGAAATCATGTTCGCTAGTATGTTCGCCGAACTTGCGAACTTAAAAGAAAAATTTGCCGCCGAATGCAACCCCCGACTTATCGAGACATTTAAAGAGTCTTTCCCCCACATATTCTTTGTTCCCACCCGCTCCCTAACCGATCACTCAGCATTTAAATACCAAATCTCGATCGCCAGCCTTGGAAGGGTACTGCGTAGATCCAGAAATGCGTTTGAGCAGCAACGTCAGATGGGTGGCTTCCTTAAACTATCGGAGGATGCGTTAAGACAATCCACTCGTTACGCCCTAGCTGAGCTTCCTAAACCCTGGGTCGGGGTCAGTTGGGAGAGTTACGCACTCACCATGAACTTTCGTAGCAGAAAAAGTATTCCATCAGCAGAATTTGCCGAATTCACTCGTGGGTTCAAGGGAAGCTTCATAAACCTTCAATTTCCGAACCCGCACAAGCACGAGAACCCCACCCCCCAGGTCGTGCCAGAAAACGTTCACACCCTGCCCGACCTAGACCTGAAAAATGACCTACGCGGACTAACCAGCCTGCTGCGTGAGATGGACCACGTTGTGACCATAGGGAATTCGGTTGCCCACCTCTGCGGTGCCTTTGGGATCTCCACCACAGTGTTATTACCAAGCGTTGCCGATTGGAGATGGGGATTTTCCGGTGACAAATCAGTCTGGTACGAAAGCCTCTCGCTTCGCAGAAATAAAGACCCGAACTCCTGGGCAGCCTTACTTGCCGAGACCAAAACAGAGCTATTCAATCGACATCAAAGATAAATGAAACAACTGAAAATATTAATTGCTGTGGCGACTTGGAACAGGCCTAATGTGACTAGGCTTTGCCTAGAAAATCTCCAAGAGATTAGAGGGCCAAACGCTGCTGTCATGATCTACGACGATTGCTCAAGCGCCTACGACGCGAACTTCTTAGATCTCTATTGCGATGGACTCCTGCGATTCCGGCTACATGGGGGAATCGAGCGATCCCGAGCCAGAGCCTTTCGGGACTTTGTACACCGCTATTCACAGTTCGACATTTTGTACCTAACAGACAACGATACGATCCATGATCCAAGATTTATCGCTGTAATCAACGAGTTTTTCACCGAACAAGAGCACTACCCCTTCGCGCATCCTGTTGGCCTCTTTAGATCCGTATTCCATGAAAATGCAATCGAGCAGCGGTTCGAAAAATTTGTTGTATCCAAAACCTGCCCCGGTGTTAGCCAAGCCTACAACAGAGAAATGGCCGAAAAGATTGTGCGCCTTTTAGATACTAACCCCATGATGGAGACCGTTTACGGCTGGGACTATCACTGGCCAGCGGTGCTTGATCGGCCGTTTTTGATATCGAATCAATCTTATGTTGAGCACCTTGGGAGGGACCTTTCAGAAGGTGGGCTGCATTGCCCAAATAGCGGCGAGCTTAAAGCGGATTTTATGTCAGACTTTCGACGAGACAAGGCACTCGAACCCGTAAAGAATCTAACACAACTAACAACCCAAACGCTCGATAAGCTGTTCTCAGAGGTCCGCGGCTTCTAGCGATGGATCTCTAACCTCCAACAGTAGATCACTTAATTCCGAAGTTAAATATTTTAACTATGGCCCCCAGTAAAATTTGGTGTCTTTACACTGTATTTTCTAACAAGTGAGTAAGAGCGCCTTATCGGAAAATTCAAGAAATCATCTTATGAAAAAAGAATTTGCACCCCTCGTACACTGGCTAGTTCCCGGCGACTTTTCAGACAATCAATCCTTAATCTGCTGCAACCTTGCGAGCATTCGTTTGCGTCTTGGAGTGGCGTTACCATCCCTAAAAAAAAATGGCTTTAAAGTAAACGCGGGAGATCGAATCTTAGAACGCCCGTCCCTTATCGTCATTGGAAAGATCGGAGCGGGCGACCTTCAATACCGCTACGGGCTATGGGTTGAGCAGATTGAAAGACTTAAACTAGAGGGCGACGTTTTAATCGCCTTGGACTACACAGATAATCATTTAGAATTTGAAAGTAGCATGACCCCGTTTTATCAGCGTATTTTCCCACTCGTCGATTATTACATTTCCCCAACTAATTACTTATCCGAATCTCTTAACAGGCGTCAAACTCGCCCGACGTTTATTATAGACGATGGACTTGAATACACTTGTATCGATCCGAGAACTTTAAACTCCAATCAAAGACTACGTATTCTTTGGTTCGGGCACGAGTCAAATCTACATTATCTAATGGAACTACTCAATAGCCCCATTCTTCGAGATAAAGGCTATGAAATTATGATTGTCTCTGGCCCCAAAGCTCCCCAATTACTATCGAAGACGAAGCTAGACAAAAACTTTCAATCAAAAATTTTTTATATCCCTTGGAGTGTAGAAACACTAGCCAAGGTCTCCGAAAGTTGCCAACTTTGCGTAATTCCAGGCAATCCTTACGATCCAAGAAAAGCAGGAGCCAGCTCCAATCGACTCCTAACAGCTCTCACTTTAGGGCTACCAACAGCAGCAGACTGCATAGATTCATACAAAAGATTTCAGGACTTCTTTGTTGACATTCGTGGGCCTCAGTTTAAAGAACTTTTTGAAAATCCAACTCGTTTCCATTCAAAAGTTCGAGAAGCACAGAAGTCCATAGTACCCCAATTTCATGCGGAAAATATTGGCAAACGCTGGGTGCAGTGTATCGACTCAATAATCGACTGCAAGAATTCTACAATCAAGACAAGATGATCAAGTTATCGTTGTAATTAAGATCAGAACTGGTTCACCCCCTCAATCCGCATATCTCTTGGCTCCCGGAGTTTAAATTGGGCAGGCGTCTGTTTCAGACCCGCCACAATCTAGCCTTCTGTAAAACATGTCTGTTTTGACCTGTCTGGTTTTCTCGAGCCAATTTCATCTAGAGATTCCGGCTCCGGTTGTTGATGCAGATTTCCATTGCGACAAGAACTCCAGCGGTGTTTTGAATCTCAGTGTAGTCTCCCCCGTCAAGTAGACAGTGAAGGTGTAGAGTTTTCCGCCTGTTGCCGATACAGTCTGGGTGGCAACTTTCCCAGTGCCCCATGGGGGTGTTCTTCGTTGTAGACCGTGATCCATTGGTCGGTAATCTCACGGACCTGATCCAGATCTTCAAAGAGATAGGCATCCAAGACTTCATGCCGATAGGTCCTGTTAAATCGCTCGATAAAGGCATTCTGGCTTGGCTTGCCGGGTTGGATGTAACGCAGCTCGATACCTTTGTCCTCGCACCACTCAACCAATGCAGCACTTCGTAACTCAGGGCCGTTATCCAGGCGTATCGCCTGCGGTAACCCGTAGGTCTCTCCGAGCTGTTCCAAGGTACGGATAACTCGACCGGCAGGTAGGCTCGTATCAATCTCAATACCCAAGATCTCGCGGTTGGATTCGTCGATGATGTTCAATGCTCTAAAGGGCTTACCGTAATAAAGCGTGTCGTGCATAAAATCCAAGGCCCAGATAATGTTCTTCTGGGTTGGCGCAACCAGGGGCTGCTTGGGCAGTTTCGGAAGACGGCGCTTGGTTCGCCTTGGGAGATTGAGCCTCATGTCCTTGTAAACCCGCCAGACCCTTTTGTGGTTCCACAGATACCCGTTGTTACGCATCCAGCTAAAGCACAGCCCAAAGCCCCAACGACCATGCTTGGCTACGATCTGGTTCAGAACATCCACTACCGGCGCGTCCCGCTTGGCCCGGTCAGTTGGCTTGCGGTAATAAGCTGCCCGGGATAGCCCGACACAACCGCATGCCCTGCTAATCGGAAGCTTTTCTTCGCCAACCAGGTAATCCACTGCTTCACGCTTCCTAGTTGGCGTCAGAGCTTTTTTGTGATCAGCCCCTTCATCGCCTTGTTCTCAAGGGCGAGAATCGGCCACGATTCTCTTGAACTCCGCTAGCTGACCTTCTAGCTCCTTTATCCGCTTGAGCTCCGAGGCGTCCAGCCCTCCGTACTTGGCTTTCCACTTGTAGTAACTAGCCGAACTGATCCCATGCTTGCGAATCACGTCGCCCACCGGCATCCCAGCGTCCGCCTCTTTCAAAATCGCCACAATCTGGCTCTCCGTAAACCGTGACTTCTTCATACAAAACCCCCTGTCGTTAAATACTGCCAAACAACAGAAAATTCTGCACCCCCAGTGTCTTAATCTAGGGGGAGACTACAATATCAATTTTCACAGCCGAATCCGATATGGCTCTTGCCGCAACCGCTTTTTTATCGCGATTACGCTATCGAAAAACTCGATGGAAAATATGCTTCTTAATAAATCGTCGCCGAAGGGAGATGGGCTCTGCTCCCGAGACTCTCGAGGAGTCTTATAGCGATTTTTTCTCATCGCCGGATCTAAGTAGGGAAGATTCAGACGCTCAGTCAAACCCTTAAAGTAGTCATAAAGTCCAATTCCGTGGAATGACTTTTGATGATCGGGAGAGAAGTTAGTGTGGGTATCTTCAATAACATACACCCCACCATCCACCAATGTGGGAAAAATGTTGAGGAAGCTTTGAATCATATCGGCCTGGATGTGCGAGCCATCATCAATAACAATATGAAAATAATCTGATGTTGAGAATAATTCCTGTAGAGCCCTATCTTCAGATTGAGGACCAATTATTATTTGATCTGCAATCCCACTATCTTTTATGTTCATGCAAGCAGGGTCAATGTCCATACCTATGATAATCGACTCTGGGCCAAAGAGATTTCGGGCGACCTCAAGCGACCCGCCATTCTGGACCCCGATCTCTAGGTAGCGAATGTTATGGCCATAAAAACTTGCGAGGCAGTGGTCGTAAATATCGAAATAGTGTTGCCACTTTTCCGAACTAAACCTGCGCTTTGCATAAAACGCTGATTTGTATGTGATAGACATATACAACCTCCTTACATCTCTCAAAATGAATTTAGCTACCGGTCAGAAAGAACGCTACGCCTTGCATTTTTGATCTTTTACCCTGCGAAGGAATGAATATATGGTGTTCAAGCGACAATACGACATAACTCAACCATAAGATATTATTCCTCGAAGTACGCATTTCGCGCCCAACTTTAGGTTGGCTTTAAACCCTCAATCCTCATATCTCTCGGTTCTCGAAGCTTAAACTGTGCGGGTGTTTGTTTTAAATCTTTTAAACCTGCCTCATTCATTAATTGCGCTAACGATCGCGGTGTGTAGCCCCACCTATGCATCATCAGGGGATCCCGCCATCGCGGATCACCATAAAATACCCACATACTCCGTTGTCCATCCGGGCCCGGTAGCGCTGACCGCTCAGGGTTTTTGAGAAATTCCTCGCATGCCGATTTTAGATTTGGGCACTCAAGAATCATCCGGCCCCCAGGCTTTAATACCCGTACCCACTCTTTAAGTACCCCGACAACTTCCCAGCGCCAAAAATGCTCGACCACGTGAACCGCGAGTATCTCGTCAGCATAGCCTGAATCAAAACAGGATAGATCGTGCAGATCAGAAATAACATCTGGTTTATTTCCTGCTCTCTCATGCACTATATCCACATTGATATATCCAGGGATATGCTTGTCTCCACACCCCAGATTGAGCTTAACTAGGTTTTCGCTCACGAGCCTAACCTTCGATCTCTAAAATCTGTAATTCGTCGAGCCACTCTTTCGCAAACCCACAGTTCTTCATATGATCAAACCATGGCCCACCACGGGTATAGTGAATCGCTCGAAGCTTGTCGTATTGGGGTGCATACCAACCCTCGAGATAGTTCCATCCCTTATCTAAGGCCCCGATCTCTTCGTCTTGTAACCACAGGAATCGATGCAGAAACCCTGGGTCTGCAGAATTGACAATCTTCGGTGTAAGCGCCTGAACTGCGGGATGCTCGCAGTTAAACACCACGAACGAGGACCAATTCTTTCTCGGGTACTGATACTGCACACAGCCATCCATCTTTACGCTCTCGGGTGGGTTGTAATCGTGCTGCACGACCGAAATCGCCTTGGAAGGGTCAATCTCTTTTAAAACCTCTCGAATATCTGTCAAAAACAGAAAATCGCAATCTACAAAAATTGCGTACCCTTTTTTTCCGGCCAGTTTTGGCACAAGGAATCGGGTCAAACTAAATTCGGTGGCAGCTTTGGCGTCGACCGGGCGGGTATATAGACCCTGATCTCGGAGTTCTTGCTGAACCAATGGGGTAACGGTGACCTGTGTGGGGTCGGTGCGGCTCAAAATAGAATGGCGGCACACCTCCCAGGCAATATCCTCCCGTGGGTCCCAACCAACAAATACCTGCAGTGTCATGATCTCTTCCTTGGTTTTCGCTAGTAAAAGCTAATGCTGGGAGCAATGTATTTATCCCTGTCGAGGACCAAGCAATACTCGTGCCAGAACCAGAATAAGCGCTGGAAGTTACGCTCGAAACACTAGCTTCGAGCTTGGTTGAAGATCTCATTATTCAACTGCAGAAGATGCCGCTCTTATTGGTAAATTTTGCCTAATTGGGATTACTAAAAAAAAATGGTTGATCTTCAATAAGAACTAGTTTATAAACTGGTTTATGACTACCAGCACCGATATCGGCATTTTTGATGCCAAGACCCGACTGTCTGAACTTCTGAGGCGCACGCAGACCGGCGAGTCTTTCCGCATCACCCAACGTGGCGTGCCAGTAGCGCAATTAGTGCCAATTGGATTATCTAAACGGATGAGTGCCCAGGAGGCTGCAGCACAATTACGGGAGTTCATGAAACAGCAACCCAAGATCACGGACCTCAACATCAAGGCACTGGTTGAAGAAGGCCAAAAGTAATGGCCATCGTATTGGACACCTCGGTCAGCCTCGCCTGGCTGATGCCGGGAAGCACCGTTGAGCAAGAGACAATCGCAGAACGGGTCTTGGCCTACCTCGAGACGGATCCTTTGGGTGTCGCCGTCGTTCCCAGCCTTTGGTGGCTAGAGTGGACAAATGCCATCTCACGCGCACAACGCAAATCGCTGATTAACCCAGAACAAATCGCAGACTACACCGAGTTAATCGCTGCGCTTGCGCTAGATACGAAAACAATCAGTGCGGATGAGGTGCTCACCCGAGTGCTGCCCCTCGCAATTTCCGCAGGGCTAACGACCTATGATGCAACCTACCTAGACTTGGCAATTCAACTAAAAACGCCGATCGCTACAGCAGACGCTGCGCTTCGCGAAGCAGCCATTCAAAATGATGTAACGCTTTTTTAGAAGCTGAATAAAAAACTAATCTGGCTTTAGCTTTAGCAACTCACGCCCAACTTTGCGCAGCGGCTCCTCCCAACTCCCAATGCGTTTCTGGCGAAACAATCGCGCGGTTGGGTACCACGGCGAATCATCGCGATTTAGCAGCCAACGAAAATCCGGTGCAAAGGGCAACAGGATCCATGTGGGCCTGCCGAGTGCACCGGATAAATGTGCAACGCTGGTATCCACTGTCACCACGACATCCATGAGTGAACATAGAGCGGCGGTATCCGAGAAATCTTCAATCTGAAAGCCAAAAAATTGAACACGTGGTTCTTCTAGTAGGAGATCTAGATCAGAATCGCGCACTTCGCGCTGTAAGCAGACATAACTAAAATCGTGTGGAAGATCACGAATTAGGTCACAAAACGCAATACTTCGATTGTGATCATTCGGATGTACGGGGTCTCCGCTCCAGACCAGTCCCACTCGCTGCAAGGTCTGTACCCCGAGCCTATCGGCCCACAGCGCCAAACGCTCCTTGGCAACATGCAGATAGGGCACCTGAGCCGGGATGGAATCTAAGCGCGTGCGCAGGGCCAGAGGCAGGCTCATTAACGGCACTTGAAAGTCGCAGGCAGGCGGCAAGGTATGGCTTGGCACGACCCGCGACACCCCTGGAGACGAAGTCAATAAGTCTGTGAGCGGGTGAGGTACCTGCAGCGTGACCTGGGCACCACGATCGGCTACAAGTTTTGCAAACCGAGACATCTGGATAACATCACCCATTCCTTGCTCACCATGAAGCAGCACTGTGCAATCCGCGAGCGACTCGGCGCCTAACCACAAGGGCTCAGATACATCCGGTGGATGCGCCCGAGCCAGTCGCCAGCGCCACTCGTAGAGCTTCCAGCCCTGCTGAAAATCTCCCATCACCAGAAGTGCAAGCGCCTTATTAAAGTGCGCGGAAGCACTCTTTGGGTGAATAGCGATTGCCGCGTCGTAGGAGAGCAAAGCCTCCTGCGGACGATTAAGCGCCGTGAGCGTTATTCCTTTATTACAGAATGCCTCAGCATGATTGCCATCTAAATCAATGGCACGATTAAAAGATGCCAAGGCCTCTTCCATACGATTCAGATAATGTAGTGCGATACCTCGGTTAGACCAGGCCTCGACATAGCGGGGGTTGAGCTGGGTCGCCATCTCAAAACTCTCAAGCGCCTGCGCATAGCGGCGCATCGCGTTTAACGCCAAGCCCCGATTCGACCACGCCTCGATATTTTGAGAATCATGGGAGAGAGCGGTCTCGAAACTCTCAAGCGCCTCGTTTAGACGGCCCAAATCCATGAGCACCACACCACGATTAGACCAGGCACAAGAAAAATTAGGCTGCAAAGAGATCGCCTTATCGTAGCTGGCCAGTGCCTCGGCCAGCAGATTCTGGCCACTTAAGACCTCCCCGCGACTGGAGTAGGACAACGCCAGGCGTGTTCGTATCGAACGGACGCGTTTGCTGCCGCTATCACCAGCCTCAAGTTCATACGCTTTTTGCAGTGCATTTCCCCGGTTGGAATAGGCCTGAACGCAGCCTGGGTCAAGCTCTATTGCGCGATCGTAACTCTCAACTGCCCTGGGTAAATTGTTCACCGCCTTATATGCAATTCCGCGGTTCGAGTAATAGCTTGGGTCGGGCCGGATCCGAATGGCCTTGCCGATCAATCTGATCGATTGTTTGAAGTCTTGGGTCTGCGCTGACAGTACCCCCAAGAGGTGCAAGGCATCGGAGTGACCCGGCCAGACCTTTAACACCTGCTCGTATAAGGTCCGAGCAGGCCCCGCCGCGCCCGACTGATGGAGCAGCACTGCCTGGCTCAG
>Ga0079300_10000625_pt1 | contig 13397 bp, 13 predicted proteins | sample Wag4_2014_7_11_FD_74799 | JGI IMG/M metagenome (GOLD analysis project Ga0079300, IMG submission 74799) | Fresh water microbial communities from Ohio, USA - Utica-2 Time Series HT 2014_7_11 | ecosystem: Environmental > Aquatic > Freshwater > Water tank | place: USA: Ohio | collected 2014-07-11
ACCAACGACAATCACATCCCAAGTCTGTTCAACACCCATACAAGCAAAACCTAATTAAATTCATCGTAGGGAGGAAAATTACAGAAGAAAAATAAGGCATCAAGAATAAAGCTCGATTTTTCTTCAATAGAGACATACCAAAACTAGCCGAGAATTAAGCGTGGAAAGGCCTAAAAAAACTTAAGAACCTAGCTTAGAGGCACTTGATTTAAGTAATAAGCCATTGTAAATGTAGGTTACTCCAAGTACTAAAACGCCAGCGATAACCGCGAGTAAGACATTGTAATAGGCAGGTGCCGATATAGTCAGGCGAAGAAACAGGGTGGCAAGGGCGAAGGATGAATAGCGAAACAAGTTGTAATACTTACTGGAATACCTCAGTGAAAAGATCAAGATAAAGATGTCGGTGAAGATCAACAGCGTGTAAAAGGACTGAATGCTAAAAGAAACCACTCCTGTATTGAAGGCTCTGCTGATGTCAAGAAACACAATCAAGAAAAATACGAGCGCGAGGTAGAGGGAGATGACCTTTTTGACCGAGATAAACTCCGCCTGTTCCTCATTACTCTGCGTGATTTTCTGGTGTTTTTGGGTGCGGTAAAAGAGGGCTGTCATCCCAAAAATAAGTACCGCTCCAAAGCCATCTGCCACCATGGGCAGGAGCTCGAGCAGGAGTTCGGGCTCCCAGTTGAGGTCCCCCATGTAATGTCCAAACTCTTTGAATGCATCCCGTAGGAGCAGCAGGGAGATGATTTCAAACTGCTTTCCTATGGAGTCTGCTACCGACTTGGGAAGTAAGAAAATCAAGCCCAAAATCTCAAATACCAACAAAATGGTAAAAGCAATCTCTACGGCAAAGAAGGGGGATAGCGTAGGAAAAGGAAAAGGTACTTCTAAAAAGATGAGCAGCGGCACCACCGAACCCAAGATAAAAAAAACAACTACCAGATTGCTGATCCAACGCGTACTTCTAGGGCTCTCCCAGTGGTGATCTAGCCAGTCAAAAGCGTGAAGGTGTGCGGATAGGAGTCTATTCATGTGATTGATAATGAGTTTACTATAGTATAAAGTAGTAGAACTACAATTTGAATCAATATGTTCTGAACTCGAACTTTTCCTACAAATTAATCTAGATGAATTTTAGCAACTGCTTCCTTAAAAAAGGTATAAACCTTCGTAGAAGGTTACCAATTTAGTTATTCCTCTATCAAAACTCACAGCTATCCCACTGCCGCTCGGCCTGCAATAGACAGGAAGCCTTGGCATTGCCCAGGCAAATGTATCGCGCTGCACAGGCCTGAAGCTGCTCTTCAGTGGCAGAAACTTCTGGTGCTTTCTCCCATGCTTGCTGACAAAAGCAGGCAGATATTTCTTGATTTTGCTGGGGTTCCAATTCAGCGGGGAGCCTATTAGCGCGATTACTTGGTAAAAAGAAAACTAAAAAGATAAAAAAGACCGAAAGTCCAAGTACACCTAAATTAGCATAAAGTGATGCAAGTAGCTTTTGTATTTTTAGTTGAGATTTAACTAAGGTTTCACTTTGATTTCTTTGTGCTACAGGCTGAGGGATTTCACTGGGATACATTCCCTCCAAGCGTGGAATAAATACGAGTTGGATATATTCCATTGCCTCGTCCTGGGCTAAGTTAGGAACCCCGATGCGGGATCCTTTCCAGGACTTGATCCATGGAGAGCAGGTAATCTGTACCCCCTCTTCAAGAAGTAGGACCTGAATTAGGAGCATATTGCTCTCCTTGCGCGGATTTTGGAACTCCAAACCTATCTCTGCAAAATTGTCTGAAGAGTTGAATACTCGGTATTCCTTGCCTAGAATCTGGGCTAGTTTGGTTATTTTATCCAAAACTCCGGGTACGGTATCCTGAAACTCTCGTGCAATCATAGTAAAATTAATGCTGCGTATAAGGCTTTCGAAGCTAGTCTATATTCTAAATACAACCTAATGGAGCATCAATAACACCTTAGGAAAATCTTGAAAATTCTTCATTCAGGTCGGACAGCTTTAATCATCCAATCTGCAAAGGATTTGCGCGTACCCACCTGACTGTGTGGCTGAGTTTGAAACTGATAAATCCCAATCAGCTGCTCCTTCGGATCAATAAAAAAAATGGGGCCTGTTGCTCCACTCCAAGAAATCGTCCCTTTTCGTTTGAGCGTTTTATTGGTCTCCTTACGAACTATCTGATAGCCAAAGGTAAAGCCTTCTGCCAATTGCCTACCTTCATCAGTGTAATGCGCATTAATGCTTAAAGGCACTTGATCGGTTTTCATCAAAGCAATCGTCTCTGGCTTTGCGATCTGTTTGCCTTGGTGTTTGCCCTCATTCAGGATCATGACGCAGAAAGTAAGGTAATCCTCAAGTGTGGAAACCAATCCCCCAGACCCACTGTAAAAGACTTTGGGTCCTGAAATCAACTTACTCGATACAGTACCAGGATCTAGTACTCGTAGGCCTGCTTGTCCATCAGGGGCATAGAGTGTGGACAGTCGCGCTGCATCAGTTTCTTCCAAGAAAAACTTAGTGGCAGTCATGCCGAGGGGATTTAAGATCCGTTGCTGTACAAAATCTTGGAAAGGAATCCCTGATACCACTTCTACTACTCTTGAAGCAACATTAATGGAAGGCCCATATATCCAACCTTCCCCCGGCTCATGACTGATTGGCAGCTTTGCCAATTGATTCGAAAAATGAGTCAAATCATGTGCATTTACATCGGGGTAGGTGCCCAAATACAAGCCTCCCAATGTACCTCCCCACTGGCTTACAAACCCCGCCTGATGTGTCAGCAAATGCCGAAGCAAGATCGGATGTTTAGCGGCTTCGGTTTGCAAGATTGGCGTACCCAGCAGGGTATCTTGGTTCACCACAACTTTTGGCTTGGCAAATACAGGTAAGTACTTATCCAATCGATCGTTCATGTTAATTAGTCCATCTTCTTGCAATAAGAGCAAGGCTAAAGTAGCAATGGGCTTGGTCATGGAAGCCAAACGAAAAAGGGAATTGGATTGCATCTGCCTTTTAGTAGCTAGATCAGCATATCCAAATGCCTTTAACCTAATAATCTCGCCTTTATGGTAGAGCAAATACGCTGCTCCAGCAATTTTTTGGCCCTCAATGTCTTTTTGAATTTCTGCTTCAAACGCAGTTAAGTTCGCATTTAGATTTTTCTTGGATTGTTGGGCGTCTGCAAGTCCAAAACTTAATCCAAAGCTAATTATCAGGCAGATTAATTTTTTCATAAAAAGAAGATTGAATACTCTAGAAGGTTTTTTGTGGACTAGCATTAAGGGCATGATCTAGAAAGGGATATTTTATTCTACGGCTTCAATTTTTTAAAATAAAAAAAATCGATGTCAAAATCTACATTTACCCAAATTCGATCTGGAGGAGCAGTTAATCCGTAGGTAGTCATCCAATTCTCTCCCTCCGAACGGACTTTGATTTTTGACATACCGAGCGGACGGTAGCTTTCCGGCCCAGTTAGAAAGTTTCGATCTAGATGCCTTCCTACAAGTGTAGTCAGCGGCAAATCCACCAAATTTCCTTTTTGAGAACCTGCCATTCCTGTAAAGGATAACTTTCCTGTCATAAATTGGATGCTGCCATCTACCTGAACAGAATCCTGAGCCGAAATGAGGGTCAAGGCCACTTCCCCATCTTGAACAGGAAAATCCAATTGTACCAGGCCATCATAAAGTGCTTGCTTCTTCGAAACTACCGTGCTGGGTGTGCCGAGGTGCTTTTCCAAAGGAATAAGTAAGTGCGCTACAGCGAGTGGTCCATTGGGTTTATCACCCAGGGTATACTGTGACGTGCTTGCCAGAAAAAGCATCACCACTCCTTTACCTTGTCGGATTCTTGGCTTTTGGCCTGGGGGAAGCATTTTCTGAACCTGCTGTTCAGGAAGCTCCCAAAGAAGGGTTAGGCCTGCAGTTTGATCCGCTGCTTTCATTTTCCAGCTTTCGCCTGGACGAATTGTGGCACAGCCCCAACTAATAGCTAAAAGGAAAACTAGGAATGGGTAGATTTTGAGGGAAAGCATGGATAGCAAGTGTGGGTAGAAGGAGAAAAGAGTGTTTATGTCCTTTTGGGTTAGCTGCCGCTTTGTTGAAGTTCCTTTTCCAGTTCATGAATCAACTCTTTGGCTGATATTCTCAGCTTACTTAAAAGAGCTTGACAATTTCTTTCAATAAAAATTTCATTGGAAGCCCAGTAAAAATACTGCTCCAAATCCTCTTGATCTCCCATGAGCGGCGGGTCCCATGCCGGCTCCCCCATGGAGTAAGGTTTATCTTTAAACTTGGTCTGATCAAACAAAAAAGCTAGTTCCTTCCCTTTAAACACGTGACCAATTGCTTCTTTAAATGGAACGGAGTTGAGGTCTCGCGCAATTTGGATCTGATATAATTTTTCCTTCGCAGCCGAATAGGCATTGATTTTATCAACTAAATCATGGTTACGAAGCAGTTTAAATCCTCCCGAGTTTTCCAATTGCTTGATGGTCCCTTCTGTGCCATAAAAATGTTCACGAATCAATAAATAGCGGGAGATGAAATACAATTTACGAGTGGGCCATGGTTTTGGCGTTTGATAAAGGATCTGGTGAAGTGTATCAAAATACGCATCCTTTGTAAGTTTGGATTGTATGCTAAAATCTATTTTAAGGGTATCTTGGCCGAGATCCTCTAGTAAGGACTGCAGGTACATCCGTTCTGTTTTACGCTCTACTTGGCTTTCACGGTAGTTTTCAGCAAAAAATCCAAGGGTAACCGCCAAAAAGAGGAGGAAAAATTCAAGCGCATAGCCCAATAGATTTTTTTGGGAGGAAGAAGAATTCATTTTAATTCAAGATGAAAAGTAAACGTATTCGAAATCACTGGGAGCTACTTACCAATACCTGGCAGTAGTGAAGACCGATGTTAGTTAAACCTACAATAAAATGATAATTCAAACAATTTTTATTTGCCTAGAGGCAACTTACTAATTTAAAGTTTTTCAAAATAAGTGTGTAGCCTGGTTTCTAGGTTTTGTCCCTCGGTGTACCAACATAAGGCTAGGTATGCCAAAAATTTTAATTTTTTTTTGCTTTTTTACAAGTGTAATAAAAATTTGGATTTTCCTTCCTTTAACTATGACTAGAAACGCAAATGACAAATGGCTTGGAGGTGTATTGGGTGGTATTGCACGCTCTCTTGGCACCTCCTCCGGTCTATTGAGAGGCCTATTCCTCGTATTTTTCTTTGGGGTCGGAGGCCTAACCTTTGGGATTAGCAGCGGAGCGACACTTGTGATCTACCTGATTTTTTGGTTCACACTAGGAGAAAGCTAACTTATTGTAGCTGTGGCTTTTAGGAAAGGATAGGTTTGAATAAATTTTTATCTTTTATAACAAATTAATAATTCTGAATTTTTGGTTTTTATAAAAATTCCCCATTAACTTGTCATATTAAGTAGTTAAAAAAAATTAATTAACAACCTAGTTTTCACCCTTACAAAAAACCGTTCAACATGAAAAAACAACTATTCCTTATCGTAGCCCTTGTTTTTGCGGCTACAACATGGACTCAAGCGCAGACTATTTTAGATTTTAAATTGGTAAATAACACTGGCGAAGATTTTTATGCCGTGTATTTAACAGATACAGATACGCAAGATTGGGGTGAGGACATCCTTCCTGAAGATATCGTGAAAGATGGAGATACCATCGATATTACATTCGACTATGTTGGTGATGAGACCCTCTGCATCTGGGATCTCAGGCTTACCCACGACGCTTCGGAAGAAGATTATATCTACATCACTGAAATTGATCTATGTGAGGTTTCAATTTTAACGCTATACATAGACGAAAACGGGGAATATGCTTTCAAAGTAGAATAGTCGTCTTTTAATTTATCTTAACGCCCAAGAAATTTAACTGAGAATTTCTTGGGCGTTTTTTTTTGATCAGTTCGCAAATCTTACCTCTATAGTCCAATTTAGACTCCCCCAACTGGAGCATTTATTAATCTCAAAAATTGACTATTTTCTCAAAAAAGACCTTGAAATATTCGATGCAGGGTCTTCACCTACAGGAATGATTTTATTGCAAATACACCTTTTTTAGATGACCCAAGGGAAAAGCTACTTCCATTCCTTCTTGATTTTGAAATAATTAATTACTTGGAAATCTTTTTACAAAATAATAATATCTCCTCATTGTAGATTTCAAAATTTCCTTATATGTTTAATTAATTTAAGTTATAAATAATTTTAACCTTTAATTGGGTTGCACCCTTAAAAAAACCGTTCAACATGAAAAAACAACTAGTACTTATCGTAGCCCTTGTTTTTGCGGCTACATCTTGGACTCAAGCACAGACTGTCCTAGACTTTAAATTAGTGAACAAAACTGGTAATTCCTTCTATGCAGTGTATTTGACAGATACAAATGCTGACGAAGATGATTGGGGAGATGATATCCTTCCTCAAGATATCGTAGAAGATGGGGCTGTCATAGACATTACATTCGATTATGTTGATGATGAGACCATCTGTACCTGGAACCTTAGGTTGACAGAAGACGCTTCAGAAGAAACTTATATCTATCTAGACGAATTGGATTTATGTGATGCTAAAATTGTAACAATTTACATCGACGAAGATGGAGAGTATGCTTTCCTAATCGAGTAAACTGATTTTCAATAGTTTAAACGCCCAAAAAATTCAATTGCGGATTATTTGGGCGTTTTTTTATGCAATACTTTCACTTCAATCTGGCGATTAAGTGAATTTTCTTTTTTAAAAACACGCTTGACTTGCTCCAAAATTTTGGTGGCAACTTGATCCCAAGCAACCTAAGTTAAAGAAGTAAAAAAAGTTATTCTATTATAGGAGGTTGAAACCAAGCAAATTTTCTCAATACTCAAAACCATAGGCTTCATTAATCAATTTACGCAAAGCCACCGTACTTCGAATCAGCTGGTCTACATCCCGCAATTGCGTTTCGGTATTTCGTTTGAGGTAATAAAAAGTATTGTAGTAGTGCTGCAAATCCTCCTTTCGAGAACTAATCAGAGAAGGATTGCCTTCTGGTCTTAGCATCTCAAATCGATTTGCTTCGGTGTAAATGGTAGCCTTTTCAAAGACATGGGCATCAAAAAACTTTTTGTTTTCATCCTGTACCTTTTTCACATCTTCAAAATACCATTTAATCCGTTGCTCATATTGGGTTTTCAAGTTATCATAGGTGGATAGGGAGTCTGCAACTTCCTCATTACTAATGAGTGTGAACAATCCACTATTCTTCAACTGATCCAAGGATCTGGAAGCGAGCGGAAATTCACCAGCATAAATTCCCAGTTTTCTAGCATAAAAATAGATCTCTGAGGTCTGCTGCTGCATATCAGGCTGATTAAAGAAATAAGCCAGGGAGTCACTGGCTATTTTTCTAGCCGTCAAAGAAGCATGTTGATCACTCAACAACCGTTCATTACGGGCTAGGTCAGCCACCATGGAATGCATCAACTTAATTTCTAGTTTGCGTTGCGCATTTTCTTCCCTTAAGTTTTCCGCAAAAAAACCCAAAGTCACGGCGGCAAACAATAGCACAAATTGGAGGAGGTTATCCTTTAAGGTGTTTTTCAAAAAGTTACCTGTTGATTCCCTATTCTGAATTACTTGACTCATGGAAAGCAGAAAATTGAAGCGTTAACCAATTAAATCCCAGCTAGTTTATCAATAGGAATTCAATCGGAAGGATTGAACATGAAAATTATTCCTTGAAAATTTGGTCAAAAAACAGTGAATAGCTAGCTCATCCCTAAAAAAAATAGTTGTAAGCTACTGTTTATTTAGCCTCTACATTAGTTACACCTGGTTTGTCAACAGTAATTGATCCCATCCAAATACACATCGTTTTACTAGTTGCAAGCAACGCTGGAAATCCTCCTAATTTGAGTTTCTTGGCAACTGGGGACCAAGGCGCTACAGTGATCGGAATACAAGAAGAAGGAACAAATACAGGAACTGGGCCTACCATTTTCCAATTCATAGGATTGAGAGGTGACTTACACTGCCCAAAAGCAGGGACATTCAACATCGGTATAAAATCCATCTGAGCAGCCAAAGGCTTATTAGCATTCATGGCCATTGATATGGGTAAAACTATCATATCCTTGGGTCCTGCCCCAAAAGAGCACTTCAATTTCGCTCCCAAATGAACGCACTTTGGCATATTCGTGTAAGTTAAGTCTAGCTGAACTAGTTGAATTGACTCGTTAAAGTTTAAATATAGGGCAGCAGGATTTGAATTGCAAGGAAGTAAAAAGGGAAAATCCCTCAAAAAGGTTTCTTTTTGAGGGATTTTACAAAGGGGAGCTTGGATTAGTTGTCTTTTGGTTTATCCCGCTGCATCTCTACCATATCCACTGGTGGAGGGCTGCTGTCTCCCAATAAATGAGCTACAAAGTAATCGCCCATTTTCCAGAAGAAATATTCATTCATGTCTCCATATCCATGGCGCTGTCCAGGTAGCAATACGAATTCAAACCGCTTGCCAGCCTTAATCAAGGCATTGGCCATACGGATGGTTCCTGCTGGATGCACATTGTTGTCCACATCTCCCGTACTGAGCATCAAGTGTCCTTTTAGATTTTTTGCCAATTCAGAGTTCTTCTCTATCTGGTACACAAAAGTCGTGTCTCCACTTGGCAAAATACGTTCCTGAACACCATGGTGCTTCTCAGACCACCAGCGGTTGTAAATGTTGTTTTCGTGATTTCCTGCAGAAGAAACCGCCACCTTAAACACGTCTGGATAAACCAACAATGCCGCAGTGGACATAAAACCTCCACCCGAATGTCCATGTATGCCCACCTTGCTGCGGTCAATAAAGGAATGACGATCTGCCAACTGCTCTACAGCCGCTTTTTTATCTGCCAATCCATAATCCCGGAGATCCCCATACCCATAGTTGTGATACCACTTGGACCGAGCCGGGTGACCTCCTCGGTTGCCAAGGGTCACGACTACAAAGCCAAATTGTGCCAATCGATCCGTACGGTCCATGCCTCTACCAAAGGACTTATTGACCGCCTCGGTCTGTGGACCAGGATACACGTATTGCACCAGCGGATAAGTACGCGTAGAATCAAAATCAAAAGGCTTGTACATCACGCCAAACAAGTCGGTAATGCCATCATCTGCCTTGAAGGTAAAAGGCTCTGGAAACTGGTATCCTGCAGCAAGTAGTTGGCTCAGGTCTGATGTCTCCAAATCCATGATTTTGGCTCCATTTCGATCGTACAAAGCAGATGCAGGAACCGTATTGACTCTAGAAAAATTAGAAACAAAGTAAGAAGCTGCATCATTGATGTTGATTTCATGGTTGAAATCCCCTTTATTCAATAAGGCAACCGCTCCCCCATCAAGGGACACCGAATACAGGTGTTCGTAGTAGGGATCTTCTCCTTTTTCTTTGCCATTGGCAGTAAAGTAAAGCTTACGAAGGGAAGCATCTACTCGAGCAGCACCAGCCGTGTGGTACGGTCCTGAGGTAAGCTGACGTTTTAAAGTGCCGTCCTTTCCATAAAGATAAAAGTGCCCCCAGCCATCGCGCTCAGACCACCAGATCAAGTCATTGCCTACCAACTCGGGTTTTTCAAAATCGATGTAGGTATTGCTTCTTTCTTCGATCACCACTTCCTTCTGATTGGTTTTCAAATTCCAACGCAAAACATCCACTCGCTTCAGGTCACGAGAGGTCAAAGCAAGGTAAAATTCAGTGGCATTACCCAACCAGGTAGTAGGTCGGAATTCATCGTCACGTGTATTTGCTGGAGGAGTAGTTGACCAAAGCGATACGGTTTGATCCTTAAAAGTTGCAATGGGTAAATTGCTCAATTTTTGAGTTTCAAAGGAATAATGGATCAAGTCAGTGATTGGCTGCTCTTTCTCCCCTGGCATGGCATACTTGTACGTTTCCAAGGTGGGTCTCGGATCTCGGGTATTATGAATCACCCAAAGGTCTTTCACTTTTCGCTGATCCGTGCGCGTAAGAATAAATTGCCTGCTATCCGCACTCCAAAGCACAGGAGCTCGCTTTCGATCGTTTTTCTTTTTTTCTACCTCCACATTGTCATCACCTCGATCTCCCCAGCCGTATTCGTAATTTGCTACTCCATCTTTAGTAATCGCAGTTTCTACCAGGGTTGTGTCTTTCAAATCCTTAACCGCCTTCAAGAAATTGGCTTTATCCATCCAATACAGGTTGAAGTTTTTGACATACACTACCTTGGAGGAGTCAGGTGCAATGTTGGCCCAAGCAAGGCGCGTAGGCTCCTTTACAGTTTCGATTTCTTTAAGTTGCTGAGAAATCAAATTGAATTGAAAGGTATGCACCTTCTTTTCCAGTGAGTCTTTAGAGTTTTTGTTTTTTGCTTTCAGCTCAGCCCAATCCTTTTTCAATACATCAGCCGTACTTTTCACCGTGAACTGAAGCGTATTTTCATCGGCTAAAAGCTTCATGTTGTCCAGCTTGAGGTGCTGCCCATCAAAGGGGTCTTTGACTGCCCGAGTCAACTCGGCCGCTAGTTTGTCTGTATCAAACAGTGGGGTTTTTGTTCTCCGTACCGGATCTACCAGCAGCCATTTTTTTCCTTGAGAAGTTTCGTATTCGTACCAAAATCGATCTGATTTTTTCATCCAATGCGCATCTACGCTAGTAGAAAAAATCATTTTCTTCAGTTTATCGGGTGAAAAACGAGCTGCGAGCTCGTAATTCCCTTTGGTGGAGGGTTGTTGTGCAACACTTGAGAAAATGACAAGCAGGCAACTTAGGCTAAGGAGTATCTTTTTCATGGAAAGGGTGGGTTACAAGAACGAAACTAAGGATTGATAGGCAAGTGGTACAAACCGCCTGCATAATAGTTGATGGATTATTTTATCAGGGGCTGGTATAAAATTGTTGAAATCCATACTGATTTTTAACTTTTAATTAACCTAACTTTAATTTAAGTGAAATTAAATTTCGTTTTAGACACAAAAACATAACGTTTCAAACATAGTCAAGTGACGTTTGCTGTCCAATTTGTGAAACAAAACGACCTACGTGAAGACTCACTACAAAACCATTATTGTTTCGGATGTTCACTTGGGAACCAAGGGCTCCAAATCAAAAGAAATTGTACGGTTTTTAAAACAATTTCACTGCGATAATCTCATCCTAAATGGCGATATCATCGACGGATGGCAGCTAAAAAAGTCAGGAAGCTGGAAACGGAAGCATACCCGATTTTTCAACCGTGTGTTGAAAATGATGGAAAATCAGTCTACAAAGGTCTTTTACCTTCGAGGAAATCACGATGACTTTTTAGATCAGATCCTTCCCATACAAATCGGCGGTCTGCAAATCCTAGCAGACATGACCTACGAAAGTAACGGAAAAACTTATTTCATTACCCATGGAGATGTTTTTGATAGCATCACCACCAACCTGCGATGGATTGCTTACCTCGGGGATGTGGGCTACACTTTTTTGCTATGGCTCAACCGAGTGGTCAATTACTACCGAATGAGAAAAGGCCTACCCTACTTTTCCCTATCTCAGTTCATTAAAGGAAAAGTGAAGAAGGCAGTTTCTTACATCGATGATTACGAAATGGAATTAGCCAAAATGGCGAAAGCCAAAGGTTGCGATGGAATCATCTGTGGCCATATCCATAAACCAGAAAATCGAATGATTGATGGGATTCATTACTTGAATTCTGGGGATTGGGTGGAGACCATGAGTGCCTTAGCTGAAGATTTCGAAGGAAATTGGGAGTTGATTTATTTCAATGAGATTGATTTCAAGAAAATAAATTATCCTACACCTACCGAACTAAGGATAGAGCCGGACCATTTGGAAGAGCGCATTTTACCCCACGTGGCCTTTACTGGCATAGAAGACGAACAGCTCAGTTCAAGAAGTATCCAGCTGTAAATCAACCATGCGTTTCTTATTTTTGATTCAAGGGGAAGGGCGCGGACACCTCACCCAGGCACTTTCCTTCGCAGGAATCCTACGATCAGAAGGTCACGAGCTGAGTGGAGTAGTAGTGGGCAAAAGTCCAAGACGGAACCTTCCTGAATTTTTTATTCAAAAAATTGGAGTTGAAGTCACCTCAGTGGAAAGCCCAAACTTTGAAACAGATGGCTTAGAGAAACAAATTCTTCTTGGAAAAACGATCACTACCAATCTCTTTAAGCTTCCAATTTTCTGGAAGAGTTTGCAACACATCCACCGAGTAGTTGAAGAGAAAAAACCCGATGTAGTCCTTAATTTTTACGAGCCCTTGGGAGGCCTTTATTCCCTTCTATTTAGACCAAAATCAGCTTTTTGGACCATAGGTCATCAATACCTTGAGGCTCACCCAGATTTTGTATTTCCTACAGGACGTAGGCTAGAAAAATTTTTATTTAGAATGCACACCCGGGTCACGGCAATTGGAGCTAAGGAGCGTCTCGCCTTGTCTTTTCTTCCGAAAGAAAATCAAGCTGGACTTCGAGTAGTCCCTCCATTGCTCCGCAAAGAAGTGAAAGAGTTGAAGGTAAGTGAAGGTAATTTTTACCTGGCTTACATGGTCAATCCTGGTTATTCAGAGGAGGTACTCTCCTTTGCAAAACTGAATCCTGAGGTACAGATCAAAGCATTTTGGGATAAAAAAGGAGCTCAGGAAGTCGAGTGCCCACTACCAAACCTAAGTTTCCACAAAGTAAATGATCAAGGCTTTCTAGAGGCTATGGCTGCCTGCAAAGGGCTGCTTTGCACTGCAGGTTTTGAGTCCGTCTGTGAAGCGATGTACTTAGGAAAGCCAGTAATGATGGTGCCTGTGGCTGGGCAATACGAACAAGCCTGCAATGCTTTGGATGGGGAAGCGTCTGGAGCAGGAAAAAAAGCTGATTTCTTTGACTTTTCACTCCTCACAACACTGCATCTTCCAGATCCAAACCACACGGTAAACTACCGGGAGTGGACTGAAAGTTGGCCTACAGAATTCAAAAAACTGGTGCGCAAAAAGGAGCAAACCGCTCAAAACGACAGCACTAAACTAGTTCTAAACTAGCAACCAAGACTTTCTCTTTCCTCCTGAGTTAGGTCTTCAAATCTTTTGTAGGTCACTTTCCCAGCTACCTCAAGTTTGGCGTAGGGGAAAGAAACCCGTTTTACTTTTCCCCGCTCTTCTGGCGACATTTGGGTATAGAGTTGATCCAATGCGTTCGACTCCATTCGTAGTGCTTCGATTTCTTGATCGGTAGGAATGGAAAATTGGCGGTTAGCAAAGGCCTTCAATTGAAATTTTCCATACAATTGGCTGTAGGTTTTTACCAATTCAGAGTCACTTGTAGCATATTTACT
>Ga0079300_10000631_pt1 | contig 13356 bp, 15 predicted proteins | sample Wag4_2014_7_11_FD_74799 | JGI IMG/M metagenome (GOLD analysis project Ga0079300, IMG submission 74799) | Fresh water microbial communities from Ohio, USA - Utica-2 Time Series HT 2014_7_11 | ecosystem: Environmental > Aquatic > Freshwater > Water tank | place: USA: Ohio | collected 2014-07-11
ATTATCGCCCGCGCCGGAGTCAGTGGCGCAGTAACTGTTGCAACAAATATGGCTGGGCGCGGTACCGACATCATGCTCGGTGGTAACCCAGAATTTATGGCAGATTTTGAACTGCAACGTCGTGGACTTTCACCTGTAGACAACCCGGTCGAATATGAAGCGGCTTGGCCAGATGAAATTGCAAAGCAGAAAGCAGCTGTGGCCAAAGACCATGAGGCAGTTGTCGGACTTGGTGGTCTCTATGTTCTTGGCACTGAACGCCACGAATCCCGTCGTATTGATAACCAGCTACGTGGACGTTCTGGTCGTCAAGGCGATCCAGGTGAATCTCGTTTCTATCTTTCGCTACAAGATGAGTTAATGCGCCGCTTTAACTCGGGGCTAGTAGAGCGCTTCTTATCTGCCGCAGGTTTACCTGATAACGAACCAATCGAATCAAAGATGGTCAGCAACGCTATTCGCTCTGCTCAAACCCAAGTTGAAGCGCAGAACTTCGAGATCCGTAAGAACGTTTTGAAGTATGACGATGTCATGAATCGCCAACGTGAAGTTATTTACGGTGAGCGACGCTTAGTACTAGAAGGCGAAGATATTTCTAATCAAGTACAGACTTTCTTGGCAGATACTTTGGTTGCCTATGTAAATGCCGAAACCGCTGAAGGCTATGGCGAAGATTGGGATCTGGATCGCCTCTGGCAAGCACTCAAGCTTGTTTATCCAATTGGATTTACTGCCGACGAACTAATCGCAAAGATTGGCTCACGTGCTGCGTTAGATGTCGATTACTTAGCTGATCAAATCTTGGAAGATGCAACCGCGGCTTATGAAAAGCGTCAGGTTGAACTAGGCGAAGGCGTAATGCGCGAGTTAGAGCGCAAGGTATTGCTCTCGGTTCTAGATCGTAAGTGGCGGGAACACCTTTACGAGATGGATTATCTCCAAGAAGGAATCGGGCTGCGCGCTATGGCCCAACGCGATCCATTAGTTGAGTACCAACGCGAAGGATACGAACTCTTCTCAGCGATGATGGATGGAATCAAAGAAGAGCTAGCAAGTCTGGTCTTTAATGTCGAAGTAACCGTTCAAGGCGATGGTTCTGATGTAGTTGCAGCAGGTATCACTGAAAAACCTGCGGATTTATCTGCTCTGCAATACACGGCAGCCGATGAATCTGGAGTTTCCACAAAGGGTGAAATTTCACGCAACGCACAATGTCCATGCGGATCAGGTAAGAAGTTTAAGCGTTGCCACGGAGCTGCTTAACTTCTTTATAGTTAAAGCAGACGAAGTTCCGTACATAACCAACGCTTATCAACGCCTTCAAAGCGAATCACCATTGCGCGTAGTCGATCACCGTATCTAACTGTGATAGTTGATTCACAGATTCCATCTAATGGTTGGCTCTGATGGATTGTTCTAATTCTGCCGATCTCTTTCTGACTTCCAACCTGCTTTAACAACTGCATATAGATATGGCGATGACAGCGTGAAATAAGTTGTGCAGGCTGGCGACGACCGGCCCAAATTTCAACAACGCTGACTGCAAATTTCATCGTCCAGGTATGTAAATCAGGTAACTCACTTGCTGAAGTAGGAACTGGCTCAAAGCCGGGTTCGTACTCTTCTCCAAAAGTGGTTGGAATTAAATAGAGTTTGGCGCTTTGCTGGGGGAGTGGCTCAAACTTCTTCTTATTTGCGATCTCCGAAAGTGAGTAAAGATCTAATTGAGGATGTGTCCAAAGCGCTGGATCCTCACAACTTGAAACTAGGCGTAGCTCCCTTTTAACTTCAAGATATTCTCGTTGAGTTGTCATGGTGCAGGGTCGCTCTCGTAGCAAAATCCCTCATCAATTTATAGTGCTACTTTTTCTCATCCAAAAGTACGACTGTGGATAATCCAGTTACTGATGCGCTTTGATGGCATTTAGTACCCGACTATGAATACACAGAAGAAGGCAGCCCAAAGTAGATTTATCGTTGCAGTCTCGCTATTTGCCGCGGCGTTAATCTCGGCTTTAGCGCTGACCGCTTTAGGAAATAGAACCGATAGTTACTGGGTAGCAAAGAGCGCACTTGCACCTGGCGCAGAGATCACGCGCGATCAGATTGCGCTAGTGAAGGTGGCTCTGGGGGAGAGCGCATCTAGATATATCTCAAGTCGCACAACATTGGTCGGAAGTTTTACAACCAGAGCGCAGAGCGAAGGCGAATTAATCTCTATCGATGAGGTAAGCGATCTTGCGCCAAGTCTGCGTACGCAGCAAGTACCGATCGCTGTTCGCAGTTCAGATCTACCTATCGATATCTCAATCGGTGAAGCGGTCAACATCTATTGGGTTCCCGAGCCCGCCATGGGCGGAGTGCAGATAGGTGCGCCAGAATTAGTTGTAAAGAACGCCTACATCCGATCTATCGATAGAAAATCTGCCAATTTCTCATCAGATATCGCCTTAACAATTTCGCTAATCGACTCCCAGATCATTAGCCTGCTTGATGCCACGGTAAGCGGCCGGCTGGTAATTGTTCGCGCACTGGGATAAGTATGGATTCTTTAAAAGCGCCAATGGTAATAACAGCAATCTCAGATCCGGAATTTGAGGGGTTGGTTTCACGCGCGTTGTTTAGCCAAGGCTGGAACGTTATTGCACGTGTAATGGATTTTTCCGAACTGCTAAGGGCGGTATCAATTAATTCAGGAGAGAAACTCTTACTTATATTCTCAACAGATTTACCTGGCACGCACACTGCCGAAATGGAAAAGTTAGCAAATCCTGGAGTATCACTCTTTGGTTTTGCTGATCAATCTGGAAACGATCGCGGATTCTCCAATATTTTCGTTAGGCCAACTTCACCTGAGGATCTAATCCTGATCATCTTGGAAAACATCAGATACTCCGGAGTCCGCACTCCCATGATCCACACTGCTTCCAAGTGCAAGGCTCGGGTAGTTGCCGTTGGCGGCATTGGACACTCCACCGCCAATACAACGTTGGCAATCAACTTGGCCCAAGAAGGCGCACTTTTGCAGGTGAAGACGCTCTTGATTGATGCCAACTTTCAAGCACCTGCCATTTCAACGTTACTGGATCTGCGTAAGTTATCTAGTGAGCCGAGCTGGCGTGATTTTTGCGAGAACTTAGCGGTAATGGAGTTAACTCAAGAGACGATCACTGATTTTGAATCGCGAATAACATCTGCAGGTGAGAACTTTGACCAGATAATCATCGATCTTGGCTCAATTACTTTCTTAGCCAGAGAACTATCTGATCGGCGCTGGGGTTCTACATTAAAGATTTGGGCAACCCGTAACGCTGATCAATTCATATTCACAACAATCTCAACTTTTCTGGCGCAGAAAAGATGCGATGAATTTATCCAAAGTCTTTCGAATATCTCACTGGCAGCAGATATTCACCTAGTTAACACTCACTCATCTGATAAGCGAGCCTCAGAATTAATTGCTTCCAAAAAGGCTCACCTCAGATCTGCGAACTCATGGAACCTTCCTTGGGATCCGCGATCTTGCCAACTAGCCAGCAAAGAAAATGCGACATTGGCGCAAGTAGCCGAACGCAGTGCGCTACGCAAAGAAATCGTCAAGATAGCGCAGGCGATAAGCGCAAATTCACAGCAGTAAAGCAGCCGATAAATCTCTTATACCCTTAGCGCTATGCGCGGGTATCTACCAGTAACGGTCGAAGAAATAGCCGCATTCCTAGAATCACAATCTATGGAGTGCGGACCGTTATATGCGCCAACAATAAAGTTCCTAACCTCCAATAGCGATATGGATGAAGAAGAAGGCGAATACCTTCTCTCGATGCTCGCCGCCGATGAAGCGCTAGAGATGCGCACAAATCCAGAAAGCGCTGGCTTTATCTTGGCGCTAGAAGTCAACGACCCCGAAATTGCTGAACACGGTGAGAACTTTGTAATTCTTAAAGATCTTGCCAAGTGGGAGAACGTGCAGTGCGCCTTTATGGTTTCACCAGATGGCGAAGAGTTAACTTGGTTTGCTACTCAAGAAATTAAGCCAGCGCTCCATGACTGGCTGCAGGGGTAGTTCGCGATGCCTAAATTAGAAGAGTTTTTACGCGATCGCAGCCCGTTAGATTCCAAACAGATTAGACGCATTCGCGAGTTAACTGCGGACTGGCAACTTCTCGCCGACCTTTCATTTGCAGATTTGATCTTATGGGTTCCGCTACGAAAAGATTTCAAATCTTGGCCATCGGGCTATGTCGCAGTTGCTCATATCAGACCGACAACGGCTGCGACGGTCTTTAATCAGGATGTGATCGGAGATGAGATCGCATGGGGTGCGCGCCCCCGAATTGATCAGGCGCTATCGGAAGCCGAGATCATTCGTGATGCGCAACCAGAGAAGTTCGGTGAAATCTTTATCAAAGAAGAGACAATTCCGGTAATTCTCGATGATCAGGTAATCGCAGTAATTTCGCGACATCGCAACGCTGAACTAATGCGCCAACCAAGTCGCCTAGAGTTGAATTATCGAGAAGTAGCGCACAATGTTTATCGCATGGTTGCAGAAGGAACTTTTCCATATACCGAACATAGCGAACTCTTCGATCCGGCAGTTCGTGTTGGAGATGGGCTGATAAGACTAGATATCAATGGCGCAATTATCTACGCCAGCCCAAATGCAAAATCAGCTTTTAGCCGGATGGGATGGGCCGGTGAACTTGAGGGAAATAATCTTGGAGCAGTAGCGCGCGGAGTTTCGGTGGTAAAACTTGAAGCCCATGAAGAAGCGATCGAAGTTGGTTTAAGCGGTAAAGCTCTGCGAAGAGTAGAAATTGAAAATGCTGGTGGCACTGTAGATCTCTTAGCGCTTCCTTTGCTTGCGGGCGGGGATCGAATTGGCGCGATAGTGCTCTTGCAGAACGTTACAGAACTTCGTCGTCGTGAGCGTGAACTGGTAACAAAAGATGCAACTATTCGCGAGATTCATCATCGCGTTAAGAATAATCTGCAAACAGTTTCTGCCTTACTTCGATTGCAATCACGGCGCATCGAAGATCCTGCCGCAAGCGCTGCGTTAAATGAAGCAGTCCGTCGTATCGCATCTATCGCTCTAGTTCACGAAACACTTTCTAGTAGCGCCGAAGCATCTGTTGCCTTTGACGATGTTTTAGATCGCTTAGTTGCTCACGCCTTAGATTTAAGTCCGCGGATGGGTCAGTTACAGATATCTCGCACAGGCGAGCTCGGCGCACTCGACCCGCGTATTGCAACACCGCTTTCATTAGTTGTAACCGAGCTCATTCATAATGCGTTAGAACACGGCTTGGCCGAATCCGGAAACCATTTAACGATCACCGTGGCGCGTAGCAAAAGTGGAGCGGAGATAACTATCTTTGATGATGGAGTTGGCCTACCAAAAGGTTTTTCACTTGCGGAATCTTCAAACCTAGGCTTACAGATTGTGCGCACCTTAACTGAGAATGAGTTGCGCGGAAATATAGATCTAGTTCGCACACCTTCAGGAACTGAAGCGCGCTTAACTTTTCCAATCTAACTGGATTTGAAACCAACTGGATTTGAAACCAACTGGGTTTAAAACTAAATGGAGTTGTTCTGCTCCATCATGCGCGCACGATTACGTGCAGCGCGTCGCTTAAGTGCACGACGCTCATCTTCAGAGAGACCGCCCCAAACTCCAGCATCTTGTCCGCTCTCTAACGCCCAAGCTAAACAAGCATCTTTAACGATGCAGCGGTTACAGACTTTTTTCGCCTCTTCGATCTGAGTTAGGGCGGGGCCGGTATTACCTACGGGAAAGAAGAGCTCTGGATCTTCTTCGCGGCATGCTGATTGATGTCGCCAATCCATGACTTATCTCCTTCTGATAAAAGCGGTGAAAATCAAGACGCAATCAAATCAAGACAAAGTGAGCTCAAAATCTTCTCGCGTAAGTGGACAATTCTCCCTGTTACTCGGTTGATAAACAAGGATGAACGGAAAGAGATTTGGTAAATGAGAGGTGATTTAGGTCGCGTGCCCCCGACAGGATTCGAACCTGTGCACCCGCCTCCGGAGGGCGGTGCTCTATCCCCTGAGCTACGGGGGCGCAGGTGAACCTAGGTTACCTAACTGAGCGGGAATCGCTATCACCTGAAAGAATGCGCGCTATGGAGATCGCATATTTTGCAACTGGCTGCTTCTGGGGCGCTGAAAGGCGTTATTGGAAGATAGATGGAGTAACAAGTACAAGCGTTGGCTATATGGGCGGCACGATCACCAATCCGAGCTATGAAGCAGTTTGTACGGGAGCTACAGGCCATGCCGAAATGGTTTGCGTTGAATTCGACCCTGCAATTGTCACTTATCGCAGATTACTTGAAGAGTTTTGGACAATGCACGATCCAACTTCGCTAAATGCGCAAGGCGGAGATATCGGAACCCAGTACCGCAGCGCGATCTATACGACATCGCCTGAACAAATGGCCGAAGCGCTCGCAACTAGAGATCTATATCAAGATGCGCTCACAGCAGATGGAATCGGCGCGATTGTTACTGAAATTCTTAGCGCCACTGGAGTTGAGTACTACTTAGCTGAGGAGTACCACCAGAAATATCTTGCGAAAAATCCCAACGGATATGACTGCCATTCAAGTACCGGCACTGCATTTCCTCAAGGAGCGAGCATCTAATGGCGAAAAAAGTTGAAGTTAACGAAGCAGAGTTAAAGGCCAAACTTGATCCGCTTTCATATGAGGTATTGCGTAATGGCGCAACCGAGCGCCCCTTCACAGGCGAATACACCGATAGTGAAACAGTGGGAATCTATCGCTGCAAGGCTTGCAACGCCGAACTCTTTCGCTCAGAAACCAAATTTCATTCTGGATGCGGATGGCCTTCTTTCTATGCGCCTACCGCTGATGATGCGGTAACTTTGATTGAAGACCGCTCGCTCGCGCCAAGAATTCGCACTGAAGTTCGCTGCGCATCTTGTGATTCGCATCTAGGCCATGTCTTTGAGGGCGAAGGTTATGAAGTTCCAACTGATCAACGCTGGTGCATCAACTCTGTCTCGATGATTCTGGAAGCCCAATAACCTAAAAACAAGTAACCCAACTCTGCCTCTTGCAACTTAAGGCACCTTTGCCGTACTTTTACATTTCTTGCATTAATTTTTGCAGAAATTTTCAGAAGTTGCGGTGTACGGAGAGGGGGAGTTATGGCTGGAATTAAAGAGATCGCCGAAGAAGCCGGCGTTTCAACTGCCACTGTCTCTCGCGCCCTTCGCGGTTTTCACCACGTCAACGATGCAACTCGCGCCAAGATCGTGGCCGCCGCCGAAAAATTCAACTACCCGATTCCGCAGAGCAATAAACCTTCGACACTAGGACGAACAAATAACATCGGCGTGGTTGCTCCATATATCTCACGCTGGTATTTCGCTCAGGTAATCAGTGGAGCAGAGCAAGCGCTACGTGAGGCTGGCTTTGACCTGCTTCTATATAACTTTAGTCAGATGAAAGGACGAGAACGTCTTTTTCAACATAAACTCCTTAAAGGAAGAGTAGATGCGCTGATTGTTATTAGCTTGCCCCCTACAGAAGAAGAGTTTGATTCCATTCTTAACTTGGGGGTTCCAGTTTCTTTAGTCGGTATGCATCACGCCAAGTGTTCAAGCGTTGCAATAGATGATGTTGCAGCGGCACGAACTGCCACGCAACATTTGGTAAATCAAGGACATAAGAAAATCGGATTAATGTCTGGTCATCCAGATGACCCATTTAACTTTAGCGTTCCTCATGATCGGCGCAAGGGATTTATGCAGGCGCTTTTGGAGAATGGGCTCGCGTGGGATCCATCGCGTGAGGTTCATGGTGATTTCACGATGCAGGCAGCATCAAGAGCGATGGATGATCTTCTCGCCCGTCCTAATCGCCCCACTGCAATTTTCTGCGAATCGGATGAGATGGCATTCGGCGCAATGCAGGCTGCACGTCGACATGGTTTAAAAGTTCCAGATGATCTTTCGATAATTGGATTCGATGGACATGAAATGTCTGAATACACAGATTTAACAACTATCGAGCAACCAGTTCAGTTAATGGGCGAAATGGCAGCGCGCTCGATAATCGAACGGTTAAGAAAACCGAGTGCTGAAACAAATTCACTAGTCCTACCGACAACCCTGGTGGTGCGAAATTCCACGCGCCGCCTTTCGCCAAACTAGTTATAAGTGGCATACTCACACACATGAGCGATCGCCTAATTTCTGCACCATCTCTTGCTGAGTTGCAAACACATCGCAGCGAGAAATGGCGTGGATTTGGGCATGACATCCTTCCGTTGCCTGTTGCCGAGATGGATTTTCCAGTAGCCGAAGGAATTCGCGAAGTATTGTCAGAAATGATTTTGAAATCAGATTTGGGATATCTCGGAGTAATTCCTGAGATGGGTACTTCATTTTCAGCTTTTGCAAAGCGCCGCTGGAACTGGGATGTCGAGCCCACCTTTGTTCGCATTGCAACAGATGTTGGAGTTGCCGTTGTCGAACTACTTCGAGTCTTTGCCAAACCGGGAGATAAAGTCTTAATCAGCTCACCCGTCTATCAAAACTTCTACACCTGGATCAATGAAACCAAAGTTTCCATTGTCGATATTCCTTTTGTAAAAAACGCAGAAGAAGTAGATGCAACTGGTTGGAGCCACGACTGGGCTGGCATTGAACAGGCCTATCAAAGCGGGTTAAAGGTTCATTTACTTTGTAGCCCACATAATCCAATGGGCAAGGTCTACAGCAGAGAAGATTTACTTCGTATTGTTGCTCTAGCGAAAAAACACGACGTCGTAGTTATCTCTGATGAAATTCACGCGCCGCTTACCTTTAAAGAGCAACCCTTTACTCCACTTCTCTCACTTGGTGAAGATGCAGCTGACGTATGTGTCGCCGTGAACGCCGCTAGTAAAGGCTGGAATATCGCAGGCCTGAAGTGCGCAATTATCGTTTCCCAAAGTGCGAAGATGCATGAGAAGTTAAATGAACTTCCACCTGCCTTGCACTATCGCGCTTCCCTGCTTGGCGCCTTTGCAACTGTGGCAGCATTTGAGAAAGGTGAGATTTGGCTGGATTCGGTCTTGGAGCAACTAGATCAAAATAGAAAGCTAATCTCCGAACTTATAAAAGAGAAAATTCCAGCAATTGGTTACACAATGCCACATTGCTCATATTTGGCATGGCTTGATGTAAGTAAGTTAAATCTTGGGGAAGATCCAGGCGCTGCAATATTGGAGAGAGCGAAAGTTGCCTTCAATCCAGGCCATATCTACGGCGCACTTGGTAAAGATCATGTTCGCCTTAACTTTGCAACAAGCCCTGAGATAATTACCGAGGCTTTCGATCGCATGGCGCGCGCGCTCTAAAATCCGCGATGTCTAGAGATCAGAAATACGATGCCATTGTTGTTGGCGGCGGCCATAATGGATTGGTAGCTGCAACTTATTTGGCTAAAGCAGGTAAGAACGTACTTCTCTTGGAAGGCGCTTCCGAACTTGGGGGAGCAACCACTAGCGTGCGCCCCTTTCCTGAATATGATGCGCGCCTTTCTAGGTATTCATATCTGGTTTCATTGCTACCAGACCAGATAGTTGCGGATTTAGGAATTAACTTTAAAACGCTAGAACGTTCAATTGCCTCTTATACGCCTTATAAAAGCGGTGCTAAAGATGGTGGACTCCTAATCTCTCAAAACTGGGATGACCGAACTGCCGATAGTTTTCGTGAGTTAACAGGTGGCGATCAAGAGGGCAAGAAGTGGCAAGAGTTCTATAACGAGATCGCAGTACTTGCCGAGCGGATTGCCCCATATATGTTGCAACCACTTAAATCTGCCGCTGATTTGAAATCTGAAATTGCTCTTCCTGAAGTTTGGAAGTTCATGATGGAACGACCAATTGGCGAGGTAATTAGAGAGCGCTTCCAGGATGATGTAGTTCGCGGTGTAGCGCTAACGGATGCGCTTATTGGAACTTTCACATCTGCTCAAGATTTACAGGCAAATCGCTGCTTCTTGTATCACTTGATCGGTAACGGCACCGGGCAATGGCGAGTTCCGCAAGGTGGAATGGGCGCCTTTGTTACCGAGTTAAATCGTGTGGCGCTCTTAAATGGTGTAGAAATTGAATTAGATTCTAAGGTTGTCGGGTTAGATTCTGGACCCAGCGGCGTAGCAGTTACTACGTCAGCTGGAGATAAATATGTAGCCACCGATCTCTTATTTGCAGGAGCACCACAAACTCTGGCGAAATTACGTGGCCAAGGCGCTCCTTCATCTCTTGAGGGATCGCAGATGAAAATTAATATGCTGCTATCTAGACTTCCACGATTAAAATCTGGAGTCGATCCAAAGTTGGCTTTTGCGGGGACTTTCCATGTCAACGAGACATATTCACAGTTAGAAAACGCTTATCAAGTTGCAAAGCGTGGTGATATCCCGAGTGACCTACCACTTGAAATGTATTGCCATACTTTGACCGATCCAACAATTCTTTCGCCAGAGTTAAGCCAACGTGGATTCCACACCTTGACCCTCTTTGGCTTACACACACCAGCTGCGCTCTTTGACGCAGATCCAAGTGGAGCAAAAGATGCGGCCAAGAGCGCTGCGATTTCCAGCTTAAATCAATATTTAGAAGATCCAATCGAATCTGTACTTGCTGTCTGCAGCGATGGTTCACTTGCCATCGAAGTAAAATCTCCGATAGATCTCGATAACGATCTTGGCTTGCCGCGCGGAAATATCTTCCACCGTGATTTAGATTTCCCATTTTTGGATGGCACCGAACTCACTGCGCTTAACTGGGGATCTGAAACTGATGATGCCCACATATTTTTGGCCGGTGCTGGCGCGCGACGCGGCGGTGGCGTGAGCGGTATCGCTGGCCATAATGCTGCGATGGCAGTGCTGGCAAAGGATTAGGCTTAGCCCATGAATTTAGATAAAGGGTTAAGCCCCGAGACGATCGCAATTACCGCCGGCCGTCCGGTAGTTGGTCCAGATAGCGCTTTAAATCAGCCGATCTCACTTAACTCAACTTTTGTTGCAGGTGGAGCAGTTGGTTATGGACGTTACGGAAATGAAACTTGGTTAGCGCTAGAAGAAGCGATCAGCGCGCTAGAAGGTGGGCGAACTCTCGCCTACTCATCTGGAATGGCTGCAGTGACCGCAGTCTTTTCGACTCTTCCAGTTGGAGCAAAGGTAATCGCTTCCAATCAAGGCTATTCCGGCACGATGACTCTTCTAAATAACTATGCAACAGCAAATCGCTTAAAGGTTTCCTTCGTATCAGTGACAAATACTTCTGAAGTTTTCAATGAGCTGCCAGGTGCGACTCTGCTCTGGATCGAATCTCCAACGAATCCTGGCCTTGAGGTTGCAGATCTTCCCTCACTTATAAAGGCTGCTAAGGAGAAAGGCGTATTAGTTGCGGTAGATAACACCTTTGCTACTGCGCTAAGTCAACAACCACTTGCCCTTGGAGCAGATATCGTCATGAACTCTGTGACCAAGTATTTAGCAGGGCATAGCGATGTTGTTCTTGGCTCACTGAGCACTACAGATGCGGCGCAGTTTAAAACTTTAGAAGATGCGCGCAAATTTAATGGATCTATTCCAGGCCCATTTGAAGCTTGGCTGGCGCTGCGCGGTATTCGCACCTTCCCACTGCGTTTCCAGAAGTCATGCGAAAACGCTCTTGAACTTGCAAAACGCCTGAGCGCGCACCCATTGGTCAAAGGCGTTAGGTATCCAGGTTTGCCAACTGATTCGCAACATGAAAAAGCGAAAGCCTTTATGAAAAGCTTCGGAGCAATAGTCTCATTCGAGTACGTTGGCAGTGCAGCAAATACGGATAAAGTCTGCGCATCTTCCAAGATTGTTACTCATGCAACCAGCCTCGGTGGAGTTGAATCTCTGTGGGAACGACGTCGTCGCTGGCCAATCGAAAGCGCTAGCGTCCCAGAAACTCTGATCCGTCTCTCTGTAGGTTGCGAGAACGTTGAAGACCTTTGGACGGATATCGACTCAGCGTTGCAAGCCGCTAAATAAGGAAATTCTTCGCGTTAGGTAGTATTTTTAGGTTATGAAATTCTTCCGCAGAGCGTTGGCCTTCTTTGCCATCCTTGCTGTTGCTTTTCGCGCGGTAGGCAGTTTTCTCTCCTGGGCACAGCGCCAGGAAGATGCTCCAGCAGATGCCTGGATCGATGAAGATGAGGATGAATTAGAGGATGCATAAGTGAGCGCTACTGAATACATCCCTGGCACATGCAATATTGGCGGGGGAGAGCTCACTCGCCGCCGCGTAGTTGCACTTATCGGCTTAATTCTCACTTTATCTTCGGCGGCGACTTTGATCTCTACGGATGCAAGCCGTCAATCTCGCATTGGAATTTTCTTGCCGGCACTTGTCATGTCAGTTGGTTGGGTGCAATCACGGAAACGCTTCTGTCTGGCTTATGGATTTGCCGGAACCTTCAACTTCGGATCACTTGGAAAACTCTCGAAGGTATCAGATCAAGTAGCGCGGGCAGCAGACCGAAAAACTGCGATTAAGATCTTGGCACAGAGCTCACTCTATGCGCTGCTGATCACGGCAGCGCTAGTAGCGCTACCTCTTTAATATTATTATTTTCTATCCTAGCCCTATCCAAAGTAAGTATAAAGTGGAATGGTTGTAACTACAAAGTAGCTACATAGGGAGCGAATATGAAAATTGTTATTCATGCCCGTCACGCCGAACTCGCTGAAGATTTTCGCGAGATCGCTCAAGAGAAGTTAACTAGCATGGAGAGATTTAGCGTCACAATTGATCGCGTTGAAGTTGAGATATTGCATGAGCAGAATCCACGCCAAGGAAGACATGCACATCGCGTAATTTTAACTTCTCATGGATCAGGGCCGCTGATGCGAGCAGAAGCAGCCGAATTCAATGATCTTGCGGCATTTGATGCAGCGATAAAAAATTTTGAACTACAAATTCGTAAGCATCATGAAAAATCAAAGAGCCACAATCGCGAAACCTTACGAAATAAGCCCCTTGCAGATGAAGGCTAATTCGAGCCAGGGCTTGGCGAAATACCAGATTGTGGTTTCTTACCCTTCTCCATACGCGGTCCTTTAGCGGGTGGAGTTGGTTGAACTGGTGGAGGTCCTAGCGCTTCGATCGCGGCATCTCTAATTGCAATCGCTGCAATAACCGCGCTCTGCTTTGTAACTGCACTTTGACGTTTCTGGAGTTGGGTTTGACCGGGTGAGCTCAATGATTTTGCCTCAGAAAAAGCTTTATCAACGCTCTCCTTAAAAGCCTTATTTATCGCCCGTC
>Ga0079300_10000633_pt1 | contig 13347 bp, 11 predicted proteins | sample Wag4_2014_7_11_FD_74799 | JGI IMG/M metagenome (GOLD analysis project Ga0079300, IMG submission 74799) | Fresh water microbial communities from Ohio, USA - Utica-2 Time Series HT 2014_7_11 | ecosystem: Environmental > Aquatic > Freshwater > Water tank | place: USA: Ohio | collected 2014-07-11
CGCTAATGCACCTGCCATGCAGGTTGCGCACCGATCCCACGTCATTCGTATGCTCGACGCCGCGGCCTTGCGCGACATCGTTTTACGGGAACAACCGGCTTTCATCGTCCCAGAAATCGAAGCCATCGCAACGGATGAACTGCTGCGACTCGAAGCCGAGGGCTTTAATGTCGTCCCAACCGCAAAGGCAGCCAAACTCACCATGGATCGGGAAGGCATTCGGCGTTTGGCAGCCGAGCAACTGGGCTTGCCGACCTCGCCTTATCGATTTGCCTCCACTCTTGATGAATATCTCGATGCCATTGCGACGATTGGCACCCCTTGCGTCGTAAAGCCCGTGATGTCGAGCTCCGGCAAGGGTCAAAGTGTGGTCAAAGATAAAGCCGAAGCCGAGGCGGCTTGGCGTTACGCACAGGAAGGCGGCCGCGCGGGCGCAGGTCGAGTGATCGTCGAGGGTTTCGTCGAGTTCGACTATGAAATCACATTACTGACCGTTCGACACGCAGGCGGAACATCGTTCTGCGATCCGATCGGTCACTTACAAATCAGCGGTGACTACCGAGAGTCATGGCAACCTCATCCGATGAGCGCAACGGCATTGACGCGCAGTCGTGATATTGCCTTGCGCGTCACCGATGCACTCGGTGGACGAGGTCTATTCGGCGTCGAGTTATTCGTCAAAGGCGACGATGTATGGTTCAGTGAAGTCTCACCTCGGCCTCACGACACGGGACTCGTCACTCTCATCTCGCAGGATCTATCGGAATTCGCCTTACACCTTCGGGCGATCTTGGGATTACCCATACCCCACATTCGCTCTCTCGGCCCTTCGGCTTCGACAGCCATCCTGATCGAAGCAGACACCGCAGAGCTGCAATTCTCAAATCTTCAATCTGCGCTCATCGAGCCGGACACGACCTTGCGTTTGTTTGGCAAACCCGAAGTGCGTGGTCAACGCCGCATGGGGGTAGCTTTAGCGCGCGGTGATAATCTCGAAGAGGCGCGTCGACGTAGCCGTGATGTGGCCGCCATCGTCACCGCAGGCGCCAAAGTCGCTAAATAGGACTAGCCGATCAGGCGTCATCCCGCCAGCGACGCAGCCGCACCACAACGAAGAAGCCGACGATAGCCAAGGCGACGCCCAGCCAAAGATCCGTGGTCGCTAGCATGTCGAGAGTGCCGAGCTGCTCATAGCTACGAGCAATCTCCTGCATCATGGAAGCAGAGCTACTGCCGTCTTCTGACGAAATATGCAGATCGAGTTCACGGAAAAAGCCAAACAAGCGATTCGAAATGAAGCCGGCGATCATGCTGGTATTGAAAGCGACCTCTTCGAAAATGATGAGCAACACGGGCGGCAAGACTGCCCAGAGAAACGGACTGCGCTTGGCATAGACCGACATCAAGAGCAGATAAACCACCACCGGCGCATACCACAATGCTGCCACCAGCACGTTTTGTAACATCGTCAACTGCAAAACGAGCCAAGTGCCTGTATGAAAGGTCGCCAACGGCGCGAGCGGCGTACCGCCCAATTTCAGACTGACGATAGCGAACACTGCAAGACTCGCGATCATCGAGACGATCCATACCCACAACGGCACGACTAACAATGCCGTTACTAGTTTTGAACCAACGGTTTCTGCATCCGACACCGGCATCGACTTCCAGAACAGGATGCTGCGATCTTTACGCTCGTTATAAAGGCTATCGAGCGCGTAAAACACGAGTACGATCATTGCGACGATCATCTGCGGAATGACGAGCGCACCCAGCCACACGGCGAATAATTGTCGCTGATGAGAAAAATCGGTCGATAAAGTGGCGAATAGCTCTCGCTCCTTGCCATCAAGATCAAATTGGACGCTACCGGTGAAGTTCGTGCTGAGCAAAGCCGTCAGCACAATGACTGCGGCCGTGATCAAAGGCGCCCAAATCAGTCCACGGTGTTCCCAGGTCTCCCGCCATAGCAAGGTTTTCATCAGCTTGAGGTTCATCGCGTGCCCTCCTGACCACCGTTCATCAGCGCAACGAAAAGATCTGAAATCGAAGGCGTGCGTACCTCACCCCACGCGGTGAGTTCATCCGCGGTGGGCGATCCACCCTTGCTGATATCGAAAACGAAAGCATGACGACCAAATACTTCTCGCTGATACACCGGTCCTAGGGCACGAGCAGCTGCGACATGATCAGAGGACGTGACGAGCTGTAAAAATCGACTCGGCAGCGCATCAACAGTCGAATCGAGAACGATTTTTCCGTGGCTGATAAACAGCACATCCGTAAGGAGGTTCTCGACTTCTTCCACTTGATGAGTCGTCACCAAAATCGTGCGCTCGTGATCGAAGTAGTCGTTCAGTAAAGTCTCGTAGAAACTGCGTCGATACAAAAGATCGAGCCCGAGTGTCGGCTCATCGAGCACGAGCAGCTTCGCATCAATCGCCATGATCAACGCCAAGTGCAGCTGCGTGATCATACCTTTAGATAATTCGCCTACCTTGCTCTTGCGCTTGATATCGGTGTGCGAGAGAACCTCATCCGCTCGGGCGCGATCAAATTTCGGATGAACCCCGGCGACGTAGTCGAGTGCGTGATCGACACGTAACCATTTGGGTAATACCGCAACATCAGCGATAAAGCAGACATCCTTCATCAATGAGTCACGCGCGGTGCGCGGATCATGACCGAGCACTTGCAACTCGCCTTCAAAGGGCGTCAGACCCAGGATCGCTTTTAGCGCAGTCGTTTTGCCGGCCCCATTCGGGCCCATCAAACCGACGATGCGACCAGCCGCTACGTCGAAATTGAGACCATCGAGCGCCAGAGTTGAATGGCTATAGCGCTTGCGTACATCGCGCGCGTGTATCACTGCTCCCATGGGAGAGTCCTCACTTCGGTTCTTTGGTTACGAGCAGCTCGTCGATGGTCAGGCCGAGTCGTTCGATCTTCGCGCGAGTGCGGGGCCACTCATCGGCTAAGAAGCGCTGCCGCTCATCTTTGAGCAGCGCTGCTCTTGCGCCCGTGTTCACATACATTCCGCGGCCACGTCGCTTCTCGACCAGTTGCTCGTCGACGAGCTCTTGATATGCCTTGAGTACGGTTAGGGGGTTGATCCGAAACTCCGCCGCGACGTTACGCACCGAGGGCAAGGGATCACCCTCCTTTAATGCGCCGTCGAGAATCATCGCGACGACCCGATCCCGCAATTGGCGGTAAATCGGAGCGTCGTCATTCCATTGGCGGTCGGTCATCTTCCAAACACCGTCAAGACAGCGAAAACACCGAAACGGCAAATCGGGGGGCGACCGGCAGGTCGGCCGAAAGCGCCAAGCTCCACAGCATTGCGCTCGTCAGTAAGGCGGCAGCGACGGCGACGATGGTCATCGTGGCTAGCGGTTTCGAGTCGGTCCATGTATGCACGTTAATACCTCTGGATTAAACAATCTAGTGTTATATATAACTACAACACCAGAACGCAGTCAAGTGGCCACGGCGCGGGCTCGCTGATCACGTAAAATTCGCGCGCCTATCAACGTGGAGATTTTCCGGATGAAGCAGCCCTTGAATGTCGCCATCACTGGCGCCGCTGGTCAGATTGGTTATGCCCTCGCCTTCCGTGTCGCCTCTGGCGCCATGCTCGGACCTGACCAACCGGTCAATCTGCACCTGTTGGAAATCACGCCGGCCTTGCCGACGCTGCAGGGCGTCGTGATGGAACTCAATGACTGCGCGTTCCCGACCCTCAACAAGGTCGTGGCGACGGACGATGCGCGTGTTGCCTTCAAGGATTGCCACGCTGCACTGCTCGTCGGTGCTCGTCCTCGCGGCCCGGGAATGGAGCGCAAAGACTTGCTGCTCGCCAATGCCCAAATTTTTTCGGCGCAGGGCAAGGCCCTGAACGACGTCGCGGCCCGCGACGTGCGCGTGCTGGTAGTCGGAAATCCTGCCAATACCAATGCGCTGATCGCCATGAAGAATGCGCCGTCACTCAAGCCGCAATCGTTCACGGCGATGACGCGCCTCGATCACAACCGCGCGCTGTCTCAGCTGGCTGAGAAAACGGGCTGTCACGTGAATGACATCCAGAAAATGATCATCTGGGGCAATCACTCGGCGACGCAGTACCCCGACATCAACCACTGCCTCGTGAGGGGACAGCCGGCACGCTCCTTGGTGGATGCCAACTGGATCGAAAAAGATTTCATCCCGACCGTGCAACAGCGCGGAGCCGCCATCATCAAGGCCCGCGGCGCCTCTTCCGCCGCCTCTGCAGGCTCAGCGGCGATCGACCACATCCGCGACTGGTTCCGTGGTTCCTCGGCCGGCGACTGGGTATCGATGGGTATTCCTTCGGATGGCAGCTACGGTATTCCCGAAGGCGTCATCTACTCGTATCCCGTGGTTTGCCGTAACGGCCAGTACGAGATCGTGCAGGGCCTTGCGATCGACGAATTCAGCCGTCAGCGCATGGATGCCACGCACAAGGAACTACTGGAAGAGCGTGACGGCGTGAAGGATCTGCTTGGCTGACGCCTTCGGCTCGAACGAGTTGATCCAGAGGGGCCGCATCGGCCCCTCTTTTTTTGCCTGTCCTCTTGTAGGCTATAGGCATGACTAACGCGATCATCTCCATCACTCTGGCCCTTCTCGCTGCCTGGGCGCTCACTGCCACGGGCGGCATCATCGCACTGCTCTTCGTAGCGGCCGTGCTCTATCTCGCCTACAAGCGACTGAGTCTGCTGGCATTCACGGCGACATTCTTCGTGCTGCTAACGGCTTACAGCGCCGCGGGCGATGCTGCTGGCTTATGGAAGGGAATTCTTTGGCTGCTTTTCTTCGTACTGGTGGCTTTCAATATCCATCCGCTACGAAAAGCGGTGATTACGCGACCGTTTATGAAGATCTATCGACGCATGTTGCCGTCGATGTCCTCAACGGAGCGCGAAGCGCTAGAAGCGGGCACTGTCTGGTGGGACGGCGAGCTCTTCACCGGCAATCCAGATTGGTCGAAGTTGCTCGGTGCTAAGACACCACGACTGACCGCCGAAGAACAAGCGTTTCTCGATGGTCCGTGCGAAGACCTATGTCGGATGATCGATGATTTCGACATCACACATCGCCGTGGCGATATGCCACCTGAAGTGTGGGAATTCTTGAAGAGCAAAGGCTTCTTCTCGATGATCATTCAGAAGAAGTACGGTGGCCTCGAGTTCTCTGCATACGCCCACTCTTGTGTTCTAGCCAAACTCTCGAGTCGTAGTGCCGTCGTCTCCTCGACGGTCGCGGTACCCAACTCGCTGGGTCCAGGCGAGTTATTGCAACACTACGGCACAGAGGAACAAAAAAGTCATTATCTGCCACGCCTAGCTCGTGGCGAAGACATTCCCTGTTTTGCGCTCACGGGGCCGCGCGCCGGTTCCGACGCCGCATCACTCCCGGATACGGGAGTCATTTGTCGCGGGCAATGGCAAGGCCAAGAAATCATTGGTATTCGTCTGAATTTCTCCAAGCGCTACATCACTCTGGCGCCGGTCGCCACGGTCATTGGCTTGGCTTTCCGTCTTTTCGATCCGGAACGCTTACTGGGCGATCGCGAAGACATCGGTATTACTTGCGCGCTCATTCCGCGTAACACGCCGGGTGTCTCAATCGGTCGACGCCATTTCCCACTCAATGTTCCGTTCCAGAATGGCCCGATTCACGGAGAGAACGTCTTCGTACCGCTCGATTTCATCATCGGCGGTCCGAAGATGGTGGGTCAGGGTTGGCGCATGCTCGTCGAGCAATTATCAGTCGGTCGTTGTATTTCCCTACCGTCGAGCGGAACCGGCGGTGGCAAGGCAGCCGTCTTTGCCACAGGCGCCTATTCGCGAATCCGTCGCCAGTTCAACATGCCAGTCGGCCAATTCGAGGGCATCGAGAGCGTGATCGCGCGCATGGTGGGGCTCACGTACACGATGGATGCGGCCCGATCCGTGACAGCGGGCGCCATCGACGGCGGTGAGAAGCCCTCTGTGCCGTCGGCGATGTTGAAGTATCACGTCACCGAAATGAGCCGCATGGTTGCCAACGACGCCATGGATGTTCATGGCGGAAAAGGAATTTGCCTTGGACCCAAAAATTATCTTGGGCGTGGTTATCAAGTGGTGCCGGTCGCCATCACGGTCGAGGGTGCAAACATCCTCACACGCAGCCTCATCATCTTCGGGCAAGGCGCGATTCGCTGTCATCCCTTCGTTCTCAAGGAAATGGAAGCTGCGCGAAATCCTGATCGTCAGCGTGGTGTCGACGATTTCGACGCCGCTTTGTTCGGTCACATCGGCTTCACCATCAGCAATGCAGTGCGTTCGTTCGTGATGGCGCTCACCAACGCGCGTTTCACGGCCGCACCCGAGGCTGGACCCGCCACTCGTTATTACCAACATATCGTTCGTTTTTCCGCGAGCTTCGCGTTTGCGGTCGATGTGGCGATGTTGTCGTTGGGTGGCTATCTGAAAAAGAAGGAGAACCTTTCAGCCCGCTTGGGCGATGTCTTGTCCTACATGTACCTCGCATCGATGGTGCTCAAGCATTACGAGAATCAAGGTCGTCGCAAAGAAGATCTGCCTATCGTCGAATGGGCATGCCGTCACTTGCTCTATCAGGCTCAGGAACAGCTGCACGGCTTTTTACGAAATTTCCCGAATCGCTTTCTGGCCGCGACGATGCGCTTTTTGATTTTCCCCCGCGGGTTGCAGTATTCAGCGCCAGATGATCGACTGGGTCGAAAACTCGCCGCGCTTGTGACCTCTCCGACAGAGACTCGAGATCGACTTTGTTATCCGGTATACCGTCGGATTGAACAAGGCAACGCACTCGGCCTGCTGCAGGAAGTGCTAGAAATGGCTGAGCGTGCGGAAAGTCTAGAAAAGCGTATCCGTGTCGAGGGTGTCAAAACGGGTCGAATCCATTCACTGGATCTGCCAGGACAAATTTCTGAAGCGCAAGAAATCGGCATCATCAATGTTGACGAAGCCATGTGGTTACGAGCCTACGATCGTAAAGTCATGGATTTGATCCACGTTGACGACTTCGCGCCAGACGAGCTCGGTACGCAGTCGCAACCGCGAATGCAGGTTTCACTCCAGATCAGCGAGCACGACGTCGTTTCGTGAATTGCCTGAACTGCAATGTCCCGTCACAACCCACAGAGGGTCATACTGCATGTCGATATGGATGCGTTCTATGCGTCCGTCGAACAGAAGGATCGTCCCGAGTTACGTGGCAAACCGCTGATCGTGGGCGGCACGAGTGGTCGTGGCGTTGTTGCAGCAGCCAGCTACGAAGTCCGCGCCTTCGGGGTGCGATCGGCCATGCCGGTGAGTCGCGCCTTGCAACTATGTCCGGAAGCTATCTGCGTACGACCGCGGATGGCGCGATATGCGGAAGTGTCCGCGCAGATCTTCGAGATATTCAACGAATTCACGCCCTTAGTAGAGGGTCTCTCTCTCGATGAAGCCTATCTCGATGTCACCGCAAGTCTTGCTTTAAAAGGTGACGCCGTCTCGATCGCTCGAGATATCAAGCGCTTGATACGAGAGCGCACCGGGCTCAACGCCTCTGTGGGTGTTGCACCTAACAAGCTCGTGGCCAAGATCGCGTCCGATCTAGACAAACCGGATGGCCTCACGGTCATTGATCCCGATCGTATACCCGAAATACTCGGGCCACTCTCAGTCAAACGTCTTCCGGGACTGGGTCGCAAGAAGGGCGATGAATTGCTTGCCGTCGGCATCAAGACCATTAGCGATCTGCAAAGAGCAACAGACGCAGAGATGAATCAATGGTTCGGCCGACATGCATCGTACTGGCGAGCTCGAGCAAACGGTATTGATGACAGAGCAGTCGAGCCCGACCACGATGAGAAGTCCGTCAGTAACGAACAGACGTATTCGAACGATCTCATTGATGAACGCGAAATGTTCGCAGAAATCAGTGCGCTCAGCGATAAGGTCAGCGCACGACTACGTCGCAAAGGATTGCGTGCGCGATGTGTGGGAATCAAGGTGCGCCGCGCTGATTTTGTGACGTTCAGCCGCCAAAAAACGCTAAGCGCTGCAACCGATGAAACTCGGCTCGTAATGACGACGGTAACCGATCTACTGCGCGCGTTTTTACGTGAATATCCTCGGACAAAGGTACGGCTACTCGGTGTGACCACTTCGGAATTCGGCACCAATGAACAACCAGATCTCTTTTCAGACCTAAGTGCGCCGACCTCCACCATCGACACGACCGTCGATGCTATTCGTCAGAAGTTCGGCAATATCGCTGTCTCCCGTGCGAGTGGACTCCTAAGAAAGGGCGATCAAACGCGGTCGACACCATCCCGTCGACGCGAAGATTAACCCGCAGATCAACCCCGACACCGCGCCAAAAAGATGCGCATCGGTCGCGATGAGTACACCACTGATCAAAGTGCTGGTATCTGAGTATTGTTCGAAAGCTAATTTCAGCAAGCCGACAAGTGCAAGGACGAACGCAAACCGCTCGCCATCAGCCATGCGGATAACGATACCGGCGGCAGCGATGGCGTGAATCAGAGCGGATGATCCGACGTACCACTCGAAGTTCGTCAGCCACCACAAACCTAAATCAATGGAGACGATCGCGGCGACCGAGACAATCACCCAGCCCTTCTTAGTCAAGGCATCAGATAGCCAGGCGAACACCAACCCGAATCCAGCGGCGTTTAGCGACGCGTGCGCCAAATCAAGATGTAACCAATGCGCACACCAACTGCGCCAGAGCCATTCGAGGACGGATGCGTCACGTGACCAGCGTAGTAACTCGCGAACCGGCTCAGGGATAATCCCACCCACCAGGAAACTGATCGCAATCAAGCCTGCGATCGCGAGATCTATTCGTCGGGACACAACTGATATCGGTGTATGTGACGGATGGGATCCGCACTCGCGAGCGCAGCATAGCCTCGCGATGGTAGATCGAAACTGCGAATATCGACGTCAGCGATCTTAGTTGGTCCTTCGATACCGACGGAGTAGTCTCGCGCTGGCAATGTGAATCCATCGCCAAGGCATTTCAAATAAGCTTCCTTACGCGTCCAGATTTTCAAAAAGACCTCATCCCTCACAGCCTCTGACACGGCTTCCGCTTCACGCAGCAGCGCTTGCTCATCAGCGGTGAAGACACGTTTGGCCAGTTGCGAGGCGCGCGGTACAGATCGCGGGACTTCGACATCCACGCCGATGCTCGCATGCATACGGACACCCACGAGTAACAACGCGCCGCTGTGACTGAGATTGAAATGACAATGTTGGTAAGGTGATAGGAGCGCTGGCTTCCCATGCGCGTCTAACTCGAAACGCAGCTCGATCGGTCTCTGATTCAGCAAACTCGCTAGAATTCGCCGCAGCACCATGCGAGAAGTGATGAAGCGCTCGCGGGAAATCCCCTCAGGCTTCCGGCTTGCTCGTTCCCAATCGAGTGGATCGAGACATTCTCGGTGCTCTTCACCGGAACTGTCCCAACGATCCAGATCAGTCAACCATAGATGACAGTCTTCCCTCGGAACGAGCGCAGCAACGGAGCCGAGAGAGCGCGGAGATAGCGCGAGCCAAGATGAGCCAACGGTAGGCACGGTGCGCGCGACTATGCCGCGCAGCCTCAGTCCATGCAATACTCCGGTTTGGAAAGGGGGACACCGCGGATTTCCGCGGCCGTATACGCATGTCTTTCATTCTTGATGCGCTAAAAAAATCTGAGGAAGAGCGGCTTCGTCAACAAAATCCGTCGACGCTGCCAACCGCCGTTCGACGCACGAATGACAGGACGCCATCGTGGGTATGGGCGCTCCTCGGGTTATTAGCTGTGAACTTGGTGGTGTTGGCATTCGTCCTGTTGAAGCCGGCAACACCACCGCCCGCAGCAGAGCCCGAATCCCCGTTGATAGTCGCGCCCACCAGTGTGCCGTCTGACACTTCGAGTATCGTGCAACCAGTTACGCCACCCGGCCAAGTCGCGTCTTCCACACCGACTACGGTCATGCCTCGAATTGACGCGACACCGATACCGACAGCACCGCCGCTCTCCAGCGTTCCCAGTCGCGATCAGCAAATCGCGGCCGGTGCCAATCTGCCGGCCGCAACGCTCAACCTGCATGTCTATGACTCAGATCCCGCTAAACGTTTCGTCCTACTGAATGGCGAGCGTCTACGAGAAGCGGATACGAGTCGCGATAATCTCAAAGTGCTTTCCATCACGCCGGAAGGAGTCGTCTTGGGTTACGGAGACTCTTCATTCGCTGTATCGATCGAGGATCGGTAATGGCTCAGGTTGTTGCAATCGATGAACTGGACGGTCTGCAGTTAGCGAACGCTTTACGCGCTGGGATCTATCGCTTGTTCGAGCGTACCGATCATATAAACAAGATCAACGTATTCCCGGTTCCAGACGGTGATACGGGCACGAACATGTCGATGACCTTAAGTGCCGTGCTCGCAGCGATTGATCGATCCCCGGAGCCGCATGCAGGCACTCTGCTCGTTCGAGCGGCCGATGCCGCACTCGACGGTGCGCGCGGCAACTCCGGAGCGATCCTTGCGCAGTTTTTGCTCGGTCTCGGCGACGGTGCCGGTCATCTAGCACGCCTTGGTCGTCGCGAGTTTGTCGCGGCCGTCAACAAGGGCTCGATCTATGCCAGAGATGCGTTGAGCCAACCACGCGAAGGCACGATCCTGACGGTACTGCGAGAGTTTGCTCAAGCCTCAGAGGCAACGCTCGGCCAATCACGAAACTTCGGCGAGCTATTTTCGGAAGCTTTGGTTCGCGTCCGAACCAGCTTGGAGGCAACGCGATCGCAGCTCGATGAACTACGCATTGCTAACGTCGTCGATGCCGGCGCGCTTGGATTCGTCGAAGTGCTCGAAGGCATGCGCCGATTTCTCGAAACAGGCGAAGTGGGCCCCGTTGTCGCACCCCTGCATGTGGGTGATGAATCCATGGCAGACGGTGGTAGTTTGTCGGCGGATCAAGACTTCCGCTACTGCACTGAATGTTTGATCTCAGCGAGTAATGATCAACAACTCGATCTGCGGCAATTGCGAGAGCAGTTCGCCGACAAAGGTGCAAGCCTGGTCGTCAGCGGCAACAAGCACAAAGCACGAATTCATATTCATACCAACACGCCTGACGATGTATTTCGTTTGGCAGCAGAGTATGGCGCGGTATCAGCTCAAAAAGCTGACGATATGCAGCTGCAGCAATCGGCAGCGCATCATCAGCGAGCACAGAAAATCGCTATCGTCACAGACTCAGGAGCGGATATACCGGATTCTTTCACTGAGCGACTTGGCATCATGATGGTGCCGGTGCGTATTCAGTTCGGCGCTCGCTCTTATCTCGATAAGGTCAGCATGACTCCGAGCGAATTCTATCGAGAATTACTCGTGAATCCGGAGCATCCAAAAACATCTCAGCCACCGCCGGGTGACTTCCGACGCATGTTCGAATTTCTAGCCTCGCATTATGAGGGTGTCGTATCGGTAAATCTGACGGCACGTCATAGCGGCACTTGGGACGCTGCAACGAAGGCCGCCGATCGTGTCTCGCCAGCAGGCAAACCCATCCGAGCGATCGATAGCCGCAATGCGTCAGTCGGGCAAGGTCTTGTCACCATTGCGGCCGCCGAAGCGGCGGCTGCAGGTGGTGATATCGAAGCAGTAGCCGCCGCTGCTGGTGATGCACTTGAGAAGACTCGTACCTTCGCACTACTCAAAGACATCAAGTTCGCCGTACGGGGCGGTCGTGTTCCAGCTTTCGTCGGTACCGTAGCCAAATGGCTACGTCTGAACGTCATTCTGCATACGCACCCAGATGGTCGTATCGCAGCAGGCAGCGGTCTCATTGGTCGACTCAATCTTCGACAGCGCTTCGCACGACACGTCGTGAATCAGCTAGGCCCTGTGACGCCAAAAGAAAAACTACGAATCTTAGTGGGCCACGGTGACTTACCGCATGAGGCTCAACTTCTTCAGGCAGACCTGCGCAAGTTGCTCGATCCCACTCGCATCGAGTGGCTAGAAGTTACCGACATGAGCCCCGCTGTCGGCGTACATGGCGGGCCGGGAACTCTAATCGTCGCAATTCAACGTAAAGCGGCAACGACCTCGGGTGGAGCCTGAACGAGTTCGATCAAAACGCCCTCGCCGGCAATCGGAAACTCATCGTTCGATTTCGGGTGTAGAAAACAAATATCGTGACCCGCCGCTCCCTTGCGGATTCCGCCAGGTGCGAATCGCACACCGCGACTCGTAAGCCACTCGACGGCTTTCGGCAAATCATCAATCCACAACCCGATGTGATTGAGTGGCGTTTGATGCACAGCGGGTTTTTTGTCGGGATCGAGAGGCTGCATGAGATCGACCTCGACCGTATGCGGCCCACGACCCATCGCACAAATATCTTCGTCAACGTTCTCACGCTCACTGACGAAGTTGCCGGTGACATCGAGCCCTAACATGTCGACCCACAGCGTCTTGAGACGCTGCTTATCAGGCCCACCAATGGCGACTTGCTGAATACCGAGAACCTTGAATGGTCGCTCTACTGCGATCGACATGCCGGGCGCCCTCACTCGAATCGCATGATGACTTGATCGACCGCGAGGCTGTCGCCCTTCTTGGCAACCACCTCGGTCACTACGCAATCCTGCGTCGCGAAGAGGATGTTTTCCATTTTCATCGCCTCGATTGCAGCAAGCTTTTCACCAGCACGAACGGTCTGTCCCGGTTGGACCGCCACATCGACGAGCAAGCCAGGCATTGGAGATAGCAACACTTTCGACAGATCAGGCGGCGCTTTGAATGGCATCAAAGCTTCGAGTTCCGCCTGACGCGGTGAAAAGACGCGCGCAAACAAAGAGGCGCCGTTATGGGAAATTCGGTAGCCGAGACCCACTCTTTCGATCTGCGCACAGAAGGTGCGCCCATCGAAGCTGCCGTGCACGGCGATATCTCGAAGATTATCCTCAAAGGACACTTCGTGAGTTTGCCCTGCGATCGTCACATGAAACGCCGCGCCAGCCGGACGCACCGTTACGGGGATTTGATCGCGACGACCTGATTCATCGGTCAAGACGATGACAAAATCCTCGCGAATACGGACCTCGCGATGACGACGTTGACCCGTTAAGGTGGCAGCCCGTTCGCGTGAGCGCCGATGTGATACCGCTGCCAGCGCCAACAAAAAGCCGGCTTGTTCGTGGGCGACGCTGCCGGCTGAAAATCCTTTTGGATAGTGCTCCGCGATAAACCCGGTGTTGAAATCGCCGGCGACGAATTTCGGATG
>Ga0079300_10000636_pt1 | contig 13309 bp, 11 predicted proteins | sample Wag4_2014_7_11_FD_74799 | JGI IMG/M metagenome (GOLD analysis project Ga0079300, IMG submission 74799) | Fresh water microbial communities from Ohio, USA - Utica-2 Time Series HT 2014_7_11 | ecosystem: Environmental > Aquatic > Freshwater > Water tank | place: USA: Ohio | collected 2014-07-11
GAGGCACAAGGCACAGGGCACAAGGCACAGGGCACGAGGCATAAGGCATAAGGCACAAAACTAAACTTTCAACTGTTTTTATCTAAATATGGAAACATCTTGCAGATACATAGATTACGAACAAACCGGGATGTTTTCGAAGTTAATCACCGATTATATTCAGGGTGAAAGTTTTATAAATGAATTTTCCGACCATAGGCCTGATGTGGAAGGTGTAAAGAGCGCAATTGCTGCCAGAAAATTATTCAAAACAGATAGAAAGCTCATTCAGGCTGCATTTGAAGAGAGCTATGAAGCGGAAGATCCTTCAGCACGCCAATCCAGTAACATGGTATTGCTTGCTTCCGAAAATACGTTCACCATCTGTACGGCACATCAGCCCAATATCTTTACCGGGTATCTTTATTTCATTTACAAGACCGCACATACCATCGCGCTATCTAGGAAGCTTAAGGCTGAACTGCCTCAGTATGATTTTGTACCCGTTTTTTATATTGGAAGTGAAGACAATGACTTGGACGAGCTTTCCAAGTTCAGAATCAATGGCAAAGCATTTCGGTGGGATACCAGTCAGACCGGTGCTGTTGGCAGGATGCAAGCTGATAAAGGTGTTGCTCAATTAATTGATATAATTCAAACAGAGCTCGGGCATTTACCGCAGGCTACGAAACTTATCACCCTGCTGAAAAAAGCTTACAGCAATGGGCGAACCATGTCGGAGGGTATTTTTACTTTGTTAAACAGCCTGTTCCGGGAAGAAGGGCTGCTTGTCTTACAACCAGACAAAGCGTCGCTAAAGGCAGTATATCGAAAAGTGATGCGGGAAGATCTGCTTGATCAGGTTGCAGATAAAATAGTTGGAGAAACAGGTAAACGCCTCGAGTCAAAATACAAACTTCAGGTTAATCCAAGACCTGTCAACCTTTTTTACTTGAGGAATGGTTTGCGAAACAGAATTGATAAAAGGGGAAATCAGTATGCCATAGATGGAACCGTGATCCGATTCAGTGAAGCAGAGATTTTGGCAGAGTTGGATTCTAATCCGGAACGTTTCAGCCCGAATGTAATCCTCAGGGGGCTTTATCAGGAAACCATTTTGCCAAATATTATCTTTGTGGGTGGCGGTTCTGAGGTTGCCTACTGGATGCAATTGAAAGATTTATTTACCCACTATCAGACGCCATTTCCTGTACTTGTTTTGCGAAATAGTTTCACCGTCATGGATGCTAACCTTGCATATAAAATGAATGAACTGGAAATCAGTGATGCAGATTTGTTCAAGGAGGAAACAACGCTAGCCAATGAAATGGTTCAGCGATGGTCTGGTTCAAGCATTAACCTTCAAAATGAGGAAAAAGACAGCCGATTGTTGTTTGCACAACTTAAAAAGCGGGCAGGAGATGTTGACAAAACATTGACCCAGCATGTTCATGCTTTGGAAATTTTCCATTTGAAAAAACTCGAATCACTCGAGAAGAAAATGCTGAAGGCGGAACGCAAAAAGCAGGCAACAGGATTGCAGCGCATTTGGAAACTCCGTGAGGAACTTTTTCCCAATAACAACCTGCAGGAGCGTGTTGAAAACTTTATGCCTTATTATGCCAGATATGGTCAAGATTTTATCAGTGCCATTCTGAATCACTCACTGACTCTTGAGCATAAATTTGGGATGTTGATTATTGCTTGATTCTATCCAATCCTACTCATAATTAATAGGCACCCTTGTCTTCTGGTGGAACATCGGTGAGATTATTAATACCGTCACCTCCCCAAGCATCAATAATAGATACCGTAGCAGTTGCTCCTATGCGTGTAGCACCTGCATCAATCGCTGCAAGCATATCTTTTAATGTGCGAATACCACCAGCAGCCTTCACCTGAACATCTGCAGCACAATGTGCCCGCATCAAACGAAGATCATTGAGCGTTGCCCCTTTTGTCTGAAAAAAACCGTTGTCTTGTTTCACATAGCCATAACCTGTGGATGTTTTTACAAAGGCTACATGAAGTTTAGTGCAAATCTCGCAAAGCTTTATTTTGTGGGAATCTTCGAGATAGTCGTTTTCAAAGATCACTTTTAGTATTGCATTATGCTGCAGAGCGGATTGCATGATCTGTTCAATTTCATTTTCAACATAAGTCCAATTTTCCCCCAACACTTTACCAATATTGACTACCATGTCAATTTCAGTTGCACCATTCCTGCATGCTTCAATGGTTTCAATAACCTTTAGGTCTGTTGTATTACTTCCGTGGGGGAAACCAATGACGGTGCAAACGCCAATTCCTGTACCATTTAGAATCTGAGCTGCTCTTGCAACAGCATAAGGTTTGATGCAGACCGTTGCAGTGCCATAGGCAATGGCTATCCTGCATCCCTCTTCCAAATCTGCGTCAGTCATGGTTGGATGCAAAATGGAATGATCTATATATTTTGCTAATTCAGATGCTGTCATGATATTGGATTTATTAACACTGCTTCTTTTCTGGCTATCTAAGCCTCTTCTCTCAAAACATGTCCGGTCAGGTGAATAAATACATCTTCAAGGGTAGCACTTTTTGAAGCTTTTTCTTTTTCAAAGCCAGAACTAATGAGCTGGTCAATGAGGTTGCCAGGTTGATCAAGCGCAATTATTTTGCCTGCATCCATAATTGCAACTCGGTCACACAAGAATTCTGCCTCGTCCATATAATGGGTGGTGATTATTATGGTTGTGCCTTGCGAACGTATTTCCCTGATGAGCTCCCACAGGTTTCGCCTGGCCTGAGGGTCTAAACCTGTAGTAGGTTCATCAAGAAATATGATCTTTGGATCGTTGATCAGTGTGGTGGCAATTGAAAATCGTTGTTTTTGTCCGCCGCTGAGAGATTTATACAATGATTTGGCTTTGTCTTCCAGATTTACTTTGGATAGTAATTCCAATGGATTCACGTCTCTGTTATATAGTCCGCCAAAAAGTTTAATCAGCTCTACAAGCTTAAGGCCTGGATAAAATCCGGATGTTTGTAGTTGAACGCCAATGATTTGCTTGATGTCATCCTGTTGTTTGTCCAGGTTTAATCCGGCTATGGTTACATCTCCTGAAGTCTTGCTGCGGAGGGTTTCCATGATTTCAAGTGTAGTGGATTTGCCTGCACCATTGGGGCCCAGCAATCCAAATATTTCACCTTCTTGCACCTCAAAGGAAATACCTTTTACGGCTTCGAAACTGCCATAAGACTTTTTCAGATTAGAAACCCTGATTATAACAGAATGGTTTTCGTGTGTCATATTGTTGGGCAAAGGTATTAAATAAAAAGGGCCTTTTCATTCAATAGAAAACATAATCGCCTTTTGGTGTAATGGCCACCACGGGTATTTTTTTTGTATTTTCAAAGATGTCATAAGCCTTACGCAGGTTGTGTTCAAAAGGTTTCAGGGTTGGGTCTGATTCAAAAACTTTGTCAAGGTATTCAGCACTGCGTGTTTCTTTGAATCGGGCGGGAAAAATATGGACAGGTATGAACTCTTGTCCCGCAGCCCTTGCATGTGAGCTCAACACATACAGTTCTTCTATCTGAGGGTCAGTAATGGGAATACAGCCCACTGTAACACAGCTTCCATGAATATATATCTCACTTCCCGGTCTAATAGAATCAGATAATATCCTGTCTGAAGGATTTGGGTAGTTCAGCCCAAGTGAAAGGTGGTAAGTGCTGTTCGCGTTGAATTCATTGATGTAGTAGATGCCTTCTGGAACTTGATAGTCGCCTTCCATTCGCTTTGGCCCTATTGTTCCTGCCAGTGCGCAAATTCGGTATGTTTTGAAATGTGTAAACGTATCCTGCATATTTTGCCTCACCCACACTTCAAGGTTGCTGTTGTACTTAAATGACCTCAGGTACATGCTTCTTGCAGGCCAAACAAGGTTTTTAGCAGCAAATTGCTTTTTTAATTCAGCCTCTCTGTTATCGAATGCCCTGGCAACGCGGGCAAAATTCTTCTGGTAGCTCACAAAGGATTGTTGTGCCTTCGCCACCTGTGTCATACAAACTAAGACAACTAATAAAGAACGCATTGCTACAAATTTTTTGCCCAGATTTTTCAACGGAGATTAATTCAGCTTATAAAGGTCTCAATATTACAAATAAGTTCAGGATATTTGTACTTCAGGCAACAAAATTAGCAAGGTTTATGGTTAAAGTGGGAATACTTGGGGGCGGACAATTGGGCAGGATGCTACTGCAAGCATCTGCCAATTATCAGGTTGAAGTGCATGTGATGGAGAACGATCCTGAATGCCCTGCTGCTGCACTCTCAGCAAATTTCAAACTGGGGGATATCAGAAATTTTGATGATGTGGTTTCTTTTGGAAAGACATTGGATGTGCTGACGATTGAAATAGAAAATGTGAATACAGCGGCTCTGTACACATTGGTTGACCATGGAGTTAAAGTCATCCCACATCCAGATGCCTTGGAGACAATCAAAAATAAGATAACGCAGAAAGCGTATTACTATGCTCATGGCATAAAAACAGCTGATTACCTGATTACCAATACCCTTGTAGATATTGAAACCCATGCGCATTTCCTGCCAGCGGTGCAAAAGTTGGCTACTGGCGGATATGATGGGAAGGGCGTTCAGGTCCTTAGAACGCTTACAGACCTCCAAAAAGGATTTGATGCCCCGGCTGTCCTTGAAAAAATGATTGATATCGACAAGGAAATAGCTGTAACCATAGCGGTGGGTGCAGATGGTCAGCAGATTGCATATCCTCCGGTAGAAATGATTTTCGATCCTGAACTCAACCTGCTGGATCTGCAGGTTTGTCCGGCTAATATCTCTGACTCAGCTGCTGAAAGTGCAGTTGCGCTCGCCATGATGGTAGCAGCGAATTTTAAATCACCCGGACTCTTTGCCGTTGAGATGTTTGTAGACAAGGCTGGTGATGTATGGGTTAATGAAACTGCTCCCCGTGTGCATAATTCCGGACACCATACCATTGAAGCACATTACAGTTCTCAGTTTGATATGCTATGGCGAATTATCCTTGGTTATCCACTGGGAAATACTGAAATGATTATGCCTTCAGTAATGCTCAATATTCTTGGTGCTCCTGGTTACAAAGGTTTGGCTGTTGAAGAGAACCTGGATAAGGTACTTGCTATGCCGGATGTTTTTATCCACCTTTATGGCAAAAGAGAAACCAAGCCAGGCAGGAAGATGGGTCATGCCACTATTATGGGGCGAAATAAACCAGAGATGCTTGAAAAAGCATCCCAAATAAAAAAGTCTTTCGCAATCATTAGCAACGAAACTTTATAATAAATCAAAATGCCTGTAAAAACCAAATCTGTTATCAAAAAACCCGTTGTGAGTATCATCATGGGTAGCGACAGTGATTTGCCGGTAATGAAGCCAGCTGCAGAATTTTTAACTGAATTGGGAATTCCTTTTGAGCTAACTGTAGTTTCTGCTCACAGAACTCCAGACAGGTTGATGAGGTTTGCTTCAACCGCAGTGAAAAGGGGCATTAAGGTGATTATTGCTGGAGCTGGCGGGGCTGCTCACCTTCCCGGTATGGTAGCATCTGTAACCACGCTGCCGGTTATTGGAGTTCCCGTAAAATCTTCCAATTCAATTGATGGATGGGATTCTGTTCTTTCAATCCTGCAGATGCCCAATGGTATTCCAGTTGCCACGGTTGCACTCAATGGTGCCAAGAATGCCGGTATTCTGGCTGCGTCCATGCTTTCCATGCACAATAAGGTAATTGAGAGAAAACTTGTTGCTTTCAAAGTAAGCATGAGAAAAGAAGTTGAAAAGAAAGTAAAAAACCTCAAAACCTTGGGTTTTGCAAATGGTTTTGATGCCTAAAAAATAAATAAACTATGATCATGAAGAAATCAATGCTGATTTTATTTTTCGTCTCTTGTGCTTTAGCTATTGCGGCTCAAACAAAACCGGTTGCCAAGCCTGCGCCTAAGCCTGCTGTAAAAGCAACCGCTCCTACACCTGCAAAAGCAGTCTCCAAACCAGGAGCGCCAACATCAAAGCCCCCATTGAAAAAAACTGTGCCGGCAGCTACTGCTCCGGTGTTGAAAAATGCTGCAGATTCCATGAGTTATGCTATTGGTATGCTGGATGGTAATTTTTTCAAATCACAGGGTATTGAAATGGTCAATGCATCCTCCCTTTCCCAGGGTTTCGCTGATGTCATGAAGGGAAATACCCTTTTTACCCCTGAACAGGCCGATGCTATTGTCCGCAACCAGATGCAAAAGCTATCGATCAAAAAAATTCTTCCCAATGTGGAAGCCTGTAATAATTTCCTTGCTGAAAATGCCAAAAAGCCAGGTGTTATTCAAACAGCAAGCGGTTTACAATATGAAGTCCTTCAGCTGGGTACAGGCCCGAAACCATCAGATACCAATTTTGTGAAAGTTCATTATGAAGGTTTTCTGCTAAGTGGAAAGAAATTTGACAGTTCAAGAGATAGGGGAGAGCCTGCTCAATTTCAGTTGAATGGTGTAATCAGGGGTTGGACTGAAGGTGTGCAGCTTATGCCTGTAGGATCAAAATTTAAATTCTATATTCCCTATCAATTGGGATATGGTGAGCAGGGCGCAGGAGCTGATATTCCAGGCGGGTCATTGCTGATATTTGAAGTTGAATTACTTGATATCGTTAAAAATTAAACACAATGGATATCAGATATCCCATCGGGAGATATGTAGTTCCGGCCTTTTCTGACAATGAAAAGGAAGCTAGACTGTCTGACATTATGTTTCTTCCGCGTATGTTGGAATACGCAGTGTTGAACCTGAATGATGATCAGTTGCATGTGCCTTACCGGGAAGGTGGCTGGACGATCAATGAAATCGTTCATCATGTGGCTGATTCGCATATGAATGCATTTATCCGTTTCAAACTTGGCTTAACGGAAGACAATCCGGTTATCAAGCCTTATCACCAAGAGGCCTGGAGTAAAACGTGCGATGTGAAGAGTGTACCTATCAACATGTCCGTTACGCTGCTTCATTCCCTCCACCACCGTTGGTATGAACTGTTGAAATCCCTGGAGGATAACCAATGGGAGCGGACGGTCTACCATCCCGAGCAAAAACGGGAGATGAGTTTATGGGAACTCCTGGCAATTTATTCCTGGCATGGGAAGCACCATGTAGCCCATATAACGGGACTAAGAGAGCAGATGGGCTGGTGATTATTAACACAAGCAAAGTCTGTTTATGGATGTTAAGCATGATTTTCCGCTTACTGGATTAAATAGTTTTGGCATTGCTGTCAATGCTGCATTATTTATCTCTCTACAGCATGAAAATGAGCTGTTGGATATATTTAAAGAATATGCAGAAAACAACAGGCCAATACTGGTTATGGGGGGCGGTAGTAATATCCTGTTTACCAAAGATTTTAATGGACTTGTCATACACAATGAAATTGACGGGATTGCTTGTCTGGAGGAAACAGCTGATTACGTACTTGTAAAAGCCGGTGCCGGTGTCAATTGGCATCATTTTGTCATGCATTGTGTGGATAAGGGTTGGGGTGGCCTTGAAAACCTTTCACTCATACCCGGAACAGTTGGGGCAGCGCCAGTCCAGAATATTGGCGCATACGGTGTTGAGCTTGCAGATACCTTGTTTTCCTTGCGGGCATGGGATATAGCAGAAAAATGCTTTGTTGACTATACTGCTGAACAATGTGGGTTTGGATACAGGCAGAGTATTTTTAAGCAACAACTCAGTGGACGAATGGTAATTGTATCAGTAACATTTCGCCTGTCAAAAACGCCTGGGTTACAACTTGGTTACGGTGCAATCCGGGATTGGTTAAATCAACAAAACATAGCATTCCCTACCATAAAAGATGTTTCCACTGCCGTAATGGCTATCAGAAAGTCTAAATTACCAGACCCTGCAGTGCTTGGCAATGCAGGAAGTTTTTTTAAAAATCCCTGGGTTAGTAATGATTTTTTTCAGCAATTAAAAGAAGGGTATCCTGAAATAGTTGCATTTCAGGAACCAGGCGGATTTAAACTTGCTGCAGGTTGGTTAATAGAACAATGTGGATGGAGGGGGTTTCGTGACGGTGTTGTTGGCTGTCATGCCCGGCAGGCCTTGGTTCTGGTTAATTACGGCGGGGCATCCGGAAAAAATATTCTTGACCTGGCAATGCGGATTCAGGAATCGGTGCACACAAAATTTGGTGTAATGCTAATACCCGAGGTGAATATAATTTAACGTTCTCTCAACCACATCCCCTTTCAGGTGTTAACAACTTTGTCTTAACTTCACCAAACATCCATATTTACCCCATGAAGGGCTATAGTTTCTCAAAATTTATTCCTGGAAATCCGGGGGGCTCTGGCTTCGACAAGATGTTTGATGCCTTCATGCAATTGCTCAATTACACCAATGGTGATGCAGCTGAGGCTCTAAGTTGGTTGACGCAGTTGGATAAAGAATATAATTTCAGTACGCCCCAATATGGGATTGGTGACTTCATAGACGACCTGAAACAAAAAGGTTATATCGATGAAGACAATCAAAAAGGTGAAATCAAAATCACCCCCAAAACAGAGCAGGGCATTCGTAAACGATCCTTGGATGAGATTTTCGGTAAACTGAAAAAATCCCGTAAAGGTAATCATACCACTTACAGAAGCGGACAGGGAGATGAAGCGAATTCGGAATCTCGTCCTTTTCAGTTTGGTGACGTGCTCGATCAAATCGACTTTGTAAGCTCCATCCGCAACTCACAGATCAGTGGGGGGATAGATTCGTTCAATCTCCGTGAAGAAGATCTTGAAATCAGGGAAAATGATTTCAAAACGCAGACTTCCACAGTTTTAATGATTGATATTTCCCACTCCATGATTCTTTATGGTGAAGACAGGATTACGCCGGCCAAAAAAGTAGCCATGGCGCTGAGTGAGTTAATCAAAACCAAGTACCCGAAAGACACCCTTGATATTGTGGTTTTTGGCAATGACGCATGGCCCATTGAAGTCAAAGACCTTCCCTACTTGCAGGTTGGGCCTTACCATACCAATACAGTAGCCGGACTTGAACTTGCCATGGATATTCTACGGAGGAGAAAGAATGCCAATAAACAAATTTTCATGATTACAGACGGGAAGCCAACCTGTCTGAAAGAGGGTAAGAAATACTACAAAAATGCATTTGGGTTAGACCGGAAAATTACAGGCCGATGCTTGAATCTGGCAACACAGTGCAAGAAACTCAAAATTAAAATAACCACTTTCATGATTACCAGTGATCCTTACTTGCAAAGTTTTGTGCGTGCGTTCACTGAATGCAACAATGGGAAGGCGTTTTACGCATCTCTTGATGAATTGGGGAGTTTTGTTTTTGATGATTTTGAAAAAGGGAAGAAGAAGGTGATTTAGAGGGAGGGGGCACAAGGCACGAGGTTAGTGGCAAAGCCAACCACCCCGGCTCTGCGAGCCACCCCTCCTATCCCAAACGCTCGCTTTGCTCGGTCTGGGCAGGAGGGGAATTTAAAAAATAATGGGAAGGGTTAGAAAAATATAAAATCAACTATGACAACAATAACTACTCTGGGTGAATTGAAAGCTTCCGGGTATAACTCCAGGAGCATTAAAGAAGAAATGCGGGAAAACCTCATAAGGAAAATGCATGCTGGTGAAGAACGTTTTCCCGGTATTATCGGGTATGAGGATACTGTTATACCTGATACGGAGCGAGCCATTCTTTCACGGCACAACATGTTGTTCTTGGGTTTGAGAGGTCAGGCTAAAACCCGCATGGCTAGGCTGATGACCGACTTATTGGATGAATATATTCCTTTTATATCCGGTAGTGATATCCATGATGATCCTTTTCTGCCAATCTCAGGTTATGGTAGAAAACAAATTGAATCGCTGGGAGATGAAACTCCTATTGAATGGTTGCACCGCAGCGAAAGGTATGGCGAAAAATTAGCCACGCCTGATGTTTCTGTTGCAGACCTGATTGGTGATATCGATCCAGTTAAAGCAGCCAACCTGAAATTGAATTTTTCCGATGAGCGGGTCATCCATTATGGTATAATTCCCCGCAGTAACCGATGTATTTTTGTGATCAATGAACTGCCAGACCTGCAGGCACGTATTCAGGTTGCACTTTTCAATATCTTACAAGAAGGGGATATCCAGATCAGGGGATTTAAGCTGCGCATGCCATTGGATATCGTTTTTGTATTTACCGCTAATCCGGAAGATTATACGAACAGGGGATCTATTGTAACACCGCTTAAAGACAGAATTGAAAGCCAGATTTTGACCCATTATCCTAAATCAATAGAGTCTGCATTGACCATCACTGCCCAGGAAGCTGCAATTCATTATAGCCAGGAAAAAATGGTGGATCAGAGTGACTTGATTGCCCGGATTATTGAGCAGATAGCTTTTGAAGCAAGGTCCAGTGAGTTTGTTGACCAAAAGAGTGGTGTATCCGCAAGGCTCACGATAGCTGCATTGGAAAATGCCTACAGCGCTGCAGAACGCAGGGCGCTTATCAATAAGGAGAAAAGTACACAAATCTGGATGAGTGACCTGCAGGGCATCATTCCTGCCATAACAGGGAAGATTGAATTGGTTTATGAAGGGGAACAGGAAGGTCCGTATCAAGTGAGTGTAAACTTACTGGAACGTTCGATACGCAGTGTATTTGTGCAGTATTTCCCAGATCCGGAAGGATTTAGAAAAAAGAGGAGTAAGGATGCACCTGTTCAAAGTCCATACCGCAATATAACCCAGTGGTTTGACCTGGGAAACAGGGTGGACATGCTTTTGCACCTAAAAGACAGTGAACGGGTTAAATTGTTGCAGACTGTTGATGGATTATCTGAACTGGTACTGGAACATTACCCCAAGGCTTCTGGTAAACACAAAGGACTGCTGATGGAATTGGTTTTATACGGATTGAGTGCATATTCATTGATCAGTAAGAAGATATTGGCAGAAAAGGTGGAATTCCGAGATCTGATGGGGAGCATGTTTACTGCAGAAGAATCGGAATAAAATCGATAAAAATAAAAAAGGGGTGTACCAGTTTCTTCATGGTACACCCCTTTTTATGTTCATTAATCCTGCTTATTTATTCATTGCTTCGAGACCACGCATGTATTCCTGAATGATGATTGCCTGGCGGATTTCAAGGAACATTTGTCTTTGTTCATTGGACAGGTTGTCTGCCTTGTTGGACATGATATCCTGCACACCCTGTGCCAATTCTGCAACAGACATTTTACCGAGGTATGCATAGTAAGCAAGCTGCTCTTCAATGTCCTTTTTCAGCGCAGCACCAACTTTTTCAGCCAGTTTTTTATCACCCGCTTTATAAGCAGCTTCAAGGAACTGCACAGTAGCGGTATTGTGCTGGTTTTGCCTGCTTACCATGGCGTAAGGGAAATTTTCACTTTGCATATTTTTGTCAGCAAGGTTCAGCAATTCCTTTGCCTTTGCTGTATCCCCTTCCAATGCCAGTTGATTGGCTGCTTCTGCAAATGTTTGTCTGATCCCAATGAGGTGTCTTCTGTTTTCTTCATCAAAATAAACACCTGGGATATTGACACTGCCATACGCGAATTTATTTGTAAGGGCTTCATAGGAGGCTCTGCTGTTATGCATGTTTTGTCCTTCAACAGGAACAAGTCTGAAACACTGCCCTTCAGCCCTGAGGTGTTTGGTAAAGCCAAGTTCGCCAAATGGAGAGGTGAAATATATCGGTCTGCCCCATTTGTTTGCAGCAATAATATTCAGCACCGCCATGTCATTTTTAAGGAGGATATCTTTGGGGATTTCAAAGCGGATTTCTGTGGTAACCTGATCTCCAGGTTCAACTGTTCCATTTTTCCTTACCAGTGCAGTATCAACAGGTACACTTACTTTTTTTACAGGCAGGTAGTTCATGAAGCTGCCATCCTGCATCTGAACCTGCGCAGATTGTTCATCGCTGCCAATGAAATCGTGCATGAGGCTGTAGAGATCAACGTACCTGTTTTGGTCAGTGATGCCAGCCCTTTCAAAGAAGCGGACGTAGTCGCGTTTGCCGCCTTCGATTTGTTCCTGACTCCAGATCACATCAATAGGGGCACTTTCATTGACTTTGTATCTCATTTGGTTGATGTACCAATCAATGCCAAGAAGGGAATAGTTGATTACTCGTACATCTTTTCTGATGCCTTCCACTTCCTGTGCGTACCAAAGGGGATAAGTATCATTATCGCCGAATGAGAAAAGTATGGCATTGGGTGCGCAACTCTCGAGGTAGTTTTTAGCAAGATCCCTAGCCAGTTGTTTCTTGCTCCTGTCATGGTCATCCCATTCTTCAGCAGCCATCAACACAGGCACAGCCAGCATGCAAATGAGGGCAGCTGCACCGTTAGCGATAGATTGCCCTGTAAACTTGGATAACCAATCTTTAACCTGAAGTACGCCAAGTCCAATCCAGATCGCAAAAGCATAGAATGACCCCACATAGGCATAATCACGCTCACGTGGCTGGTTACCTGCCTGGTTGAGGTAAAAAACAATGGCAAGACCGGTAAAGAAAAATAACAGGAAAGAAACAAAGGACCCCTTTCTGTCTTGCTTATACTGGTACAGGATACCCAGAATGCCAAGAATGAAAGGCAATGCAAATAATTTATTGTTTGCATTATTGTTTCTGAGTGTTTCAGGAAGTTTGCTTTGGTCACCCAGGAGTGCATTGTCAACGGCACTTATTCCTGTAAGGGTATTGCCATCACGTTTGTTGCCAAATCCTTGGACATCATTTTGTTTGCCAACAAAATTCCAGCCAAAGTAGCGGAGGTACATCCAGCCAATCTGGTAGCTCATGGCCCAGCTGATGTTATCAGCCATCGTTGGGGCCTCTCCGTCTTCGAGGTTCAACCAACGCTGGTAAAAGGTGGCATGTCCCTGATCATTGCTGGCATCCCAAACCCGGGGCAGGAACATTTTATCTGAGGCGTCGTAAACCGGACTTTGTGCGCGTCCGAGCTCAAGATATTTGTCTTTTCCTTTTGTATATTTCATTTCACCTTCCTTGTAGTCTATGGGCTTGGCGGTGAAAACCTGTCCATATAAAAGTGGAAAATCACCATACTGTTCACGACCCAGATACCCCTCAAGACTCATTGGGTTATCTACATTGTACATGTCGATTGCTGGATTGGCAGCAGACCTGATCATGGTTGTGATATAGGTTGAGTAGCCAAGCAGCATGAAGGTGAAACTCCAGAGGGTAAGTTTCAGGAAATGTGGATTCAGTTTTG
>Ga0079300_10000639_pt1 | contig 13276 bp, 2 predicted proteins | sample Wag4_2014_7_11_FD_74799 | JGI IMG/M metagenome (GOLD analysis project Ga0079300, IMG submission 74799) | Fresh water microbial communities from Ohio, USA - Utica-2 Time Series HT 2014_7_11 | ecosystem: Environmental > Aquatic > Freshwater > Water tank | place: USA: Ohio | collected 2014-07-11
GAAAGAAGCCAGTCTGTTTCTGGTGATTCCTCACGGGCAATCTGTCTTGGCTTTCTTTTCTTACCGGCCATGACTACCCGTTAAAGAACCCTGGGAACTTATATTTAGTTGGCTGTTTAAAATCAAAGGTCGGCTTGTTCAAGCTACTGGCGTAATCAGCAAGCATCATGTTGGTCGCGTTCGACCCAGCCGAATCCCCTGCCCCAGCAAATCCCTCAAGCAATCCAGCTATCCCGCCCATAATATCAAATCCTGGGCTAGCCGCACCCCCTGCTACAGTTCCTTGACCCATACCTTTCCCCATCAAAGCACCTCGACTCGGGCTGGTCGAAGACATCAAGTCCTCCCCGAAAGGAGACTTGCCCTCATTGCTTCCGTCCGGGGTATTTCTCTTGTACCAATCAAGCACGTCACCCGTCGTATCTCGACTGCTCGGTATCCTCGCGGCAGCCACCGAGGTGTTCGGATCCATAGGCTTATCCATTTGGGCCGACCCTTTTTTAAAGGAGAACCCAGGTTGAGCATCTACTGGCTGACTGGTGGCTTGATTACCTGCGGGCATTGAGGACTTAATCTCTGGAAGCAGGCGATCCACACTCTTCATCGCGCCCATGATAGAGTTTGAGTATTCACGGGGATTGGTTGTGGCGTAGCCAGAAGTAGCTAAGGCATTGGCAAACCCCATGGGGTCTGATTGCCCACGAACATTCTTGTACCTGTCTGTAGATAAGAACTTGCTGTACTCATCTGCGTACTGATTGAAGTCATTAAACTTTTTGAAGTTAGCCTCGGTGTTGATCACCTTCCCGTTCACGGTCTCCTTGGTCGGCATCCGCACAGCTGGACCATTCTTCCACTCCTTGATACCCCCGAAGTTGTTTGCGACCTTTGCAAGCTTGCTTGTTCCCCACCCAGATTCCATAGCCCATTGCGCCATGACTGCGTTACTTGGAACCTTTAATCTTGCGGCTACGCGTTCGGCAGGGATGACCGCCGCTCTGATGAAGTCGATCTGTTCTTGTCTTGTAGCCATATATTTATATTCTAATTACTTACGTTTTGTGGTCAATAATCCTACAGCTTTACACCTTGTCGGATTAGCTCCGGTGTCAGCTGTGCCTTTGCGGCCTCTGTCGCTTGCTGCCCAAGTTTGCTTAGGTAGGCATCCAACTGCTCGTTGTTCATTCGTTTAGCCATAGCAAAGAACGATGGTCTACGAACAGTCTGGGCAATTACTTTCCCGCGTAGTTCTCTAAACCTATAGAACTGCTCGTCGGTGAGGGGCTGATTGCGAATCTCCTGCCCTCTTTTAGCATCCGGAATAAATGCGTTCTTAGACATCAAGAGTTTAAACAATGGGTCGGCTTCCGAAGTATTGATAAACCTCTGCAGGAACAGCATCCGCTCCGCACCGGCTGGCGCATTAACCACTTCGCCCAGCACGTTGAGCTGAGGCTTTCCGGTCATGCTCTTTAAGATAGGTACTTTATTAAAGAGCCACTTACCCACAAAGCTTGTCTGCTGTTGCGGGATAGGCTCGAAGATCTGATCCGCTTGCTTGATAACATTAGGTACTACGTTGCCTACAGCACCCGAGAAAAAGTTCTGTAGCGCCGACACGTCTTGGCCTTCAGAGGTTCCGTCGAGCATCTTAAACAAGTTGGACAACCCCTGAAGAAACGACTGGTTGAACGGCACCTGGGCAACGGCAAGGGCCGCGGAAGTCAGTTTCTCGACGGAATCTTTATCGCGACCTCTTGGGTAGTTAGATTGATCGAACCACGTTCCGACAATCGACAAAGGAATGGCTAAGGGCGTGGAGAGGTAACTTAGCTTGACGCTGTTACCACCAAACGAGAATGAGTAAGGTACGTAGCCTGCCTCCCGTGCCTGCTTCCTGGCTGCAGGATCCGAAGGTCCGCCACCGGTGATAGTAAAGCCGTCGTCTTGGCCGTCATCGTCATCGTCCTTCAACATTGCTGACAACCCGGCCAGTATCGCCATGGCGCTTGTCCCAAGAACAGCCTGAACAGCGTACAGACTTCCCTGCTCAATCTTTTTGATTTGCTCCATTTGCTCAACAGTTTTAGCCAACCCACTGGTCTTTGTGGTGCCAGCCTCCTTCCAAGCTTTAAAGGCTCGGTACGCACCGATTGGGGTGTAATTGATACTCTCGTTGGTCACGTTCGATACGATCTTGGTGAAAGGAACAAACAGCGGGACAAGAATTGGGTGCTCCCTAGACAAGGCGCCAATGCCTTCGGCGATATGACCCAACAACCCATAAGGTTTATTGTTATAGGTCGAGTAAAGCGAAAGGTCTTCAGCCCGGCGCATGATCGAAGCTCTTTCCGGATCAGCCTGGATCGCTAAGTCGCGGAGTTCGTACACTCGCTTAGTAAAGTCCGAGGTGCCGACCTTTAGATTTTCACCAATAGCTTGTTTTGTTGCTTGCTCTACGAACGCATCCGTTTGGTTGAGTAGTCTCGCGGCTTCTTCCTCAATCGAAAGATCGCTTATCCCACCTTCCACATTCTCGATTGCTTGGATCTGCGCTTGGATAGCCGCAAATCCTTCCATCGCAGAACGACCGAACAATGCGTCCGAAGCCGACATAATTCTGAAAATATACTTACCTTTTGACAGCACCTTCTGCATTAAGGTGTCGGTACCCATAGATTCCAAGGCATTGATGCTGGCCTCGTCCACGTACTTACCGTTTGTCCTTGGGTTGATGTCTCCATGAAGAAGGATTCCTTTAGCCTCAGCCAAAGCGATGGTGTTCAGGGACGCTAAGAATGTTTTATACCCAAGCGTCATGTATTTGATCGCCAGCGCCGGGTTTCTCCGGGCTGTAGCTGCCGCCACCGAATAGGTTGCGATATCGGCAACCGCCTTAATAGCCGTCGAAATAAAGTTCATCCAGAATGTCGCTGGACCAGATAGCATAGACATGTACCAATATGCGGAAACCTGAGGCAGAGCATCGGACTTGGTGGCGTTGTGTAAAATCTTAAGAGCTTCGTTAAACTTTCTATCCCGCTGGAACCCATAAGGCGTTCTCGAAGCATCGACCATCATCTTGCGAAGAGTCTCAGCCGTGTTTACATCGAACGAAGGGAACTTGCCCAGGCTTTCAATGGTTGAAAGAACAACGTCATCATTGATTGCCCCCAGCGCAGCCAGCTCAAGGATCTTTCTGGCGTCGCCTGAGATAGCGTCCTCGATGGTGTTACCGGACTTGGAGATCGGTGGCTTCACCACTTCGTGCATCTCGCCGATCAATTGCTCGATACGCTCAGCTCGCATTTCGGCGTTGTTCATACCTTTACGATTTACAATATTCCTACGAAGCGTACGGCCACGGAGACTCAAAGCCTTGCCGAGCTGGGTCTGCATGTTCTTTTGAACCATTTCAGCCAACTCAAACAGCAGAGGTTTGTTCTCATATTCGGGCAAAAGCTTGGCTAACACGCTTGTAAGCTGCTCGCCGCTAAACTCTGTGTAGTGATCCGCGATGCTGTTTCTGATGATAGTTGCCAGGGTATCAGGATTGATTTCGTTCAAAGCCTGCCCATAAAGATCATTGATCTGCTTAATCAAAGCCTGAACCCCTGCGTCATTCAGAGTAAGCCCCAAAGCTTCACCTTGAGCCTGCTTAACCTCTTCCCCAAGCGACCCCAGCTGCTCGCCCACCTTGTTCTTCAAGGCGCCTCTTGTTTCCGCAAGTCGAGACACGTACTCACTGACCATACCGGCTGGAGACTGCATGAGGAACTGTTTAAGAAGTCTGTAAGCGATAGAGATAGTTTGACCCATCCCTCGTCCAAGTTTACTTACATGCTTTAACAACATCGTGGCTTTGTGGTTTTGCCCCGTCTCAGAGAATCTTCCGATAGCGTAGCTGGCCAAGGTAAAGATCTGAGTGTTATCCAAGTTGAAGGTTTGATTACCGATTTCAACGGCAGCTGTTGTGTCTGGAAGCGGATTGTAGCCAAGCCATACCGCGACTTTATCGGCATCCAGCTCACGAAGAATACTTTCAACCGCATCAATTGCCCCGATGTTCTTTAAATACGCAACTTCTTCAGGTGAGGTTTTCTCGGCGTAGTTGGGTACGCCACCCTGATTTTCAAATAGGTCTGCCCGTCTGGCAGCAGCCGCTTCCTCTCTTTGAGCCCCGATAGGCCGAGCCCGATCGAAAGCTTCGCCCATTGGCAGCAACCCCTCTGTTTCGACGGTTGGCGTGTTGACCTCTGGGGGTGCGACATAATCAGAATAAAAACGATCATAAATGGCACTGAGCTTATTATAAGTTGTATAAAGCTCCCTTGCCCGAGGATCGGAGGAGGCTTTGAGTGTGCTGAAAAGATTAAATACGGAATCAAGAACCGTGCGTAGCCAGCCCAAGAACGACTTCCGTTGCGATCTAGCGAACTCATCCATCGCCATAACTTGCTGACGGGATTGTCCGCGGATCAGGCTGGATACCCGATCTTGAACCTGGAGGCTTCTCTGAAGCTCTAAACCTTCCGTAAATACTTTAGCTCCCCTGCTCTTGTCCAACTCAAGAAGTAGTCGCAAGAACTCCGCCACCAGGACTTCATCGCTTTGCTTTGTTTCTGGGTAGAGTTCGCCAAGAGCTTCCGTAACAGAAACAGCCTTTTGCCCAGGGAGCTTGACCTTGAGTCCGTTATCTTCGGATCGCAGGAAGTTTGACACATCTCGGACACGGCCATTGTAATAGGACTCCCATGATACGCCACCGTTAGGGAAGCGAGCTCTGTATTCTTGTCGGAGCTGTTCAAAGTAGGAAAGGTGCGCGACCTCATGGGCAATAAGTTGTTCCATTAACTGCTCGGTCAGCTTGCCGTAAGTGTTCCTGGCTACTGGGTCTAAGAAGTTAATATCTTTTTGCTGAAAGAGTTTCTCTGCCAGAAGTTCTGGGTTAACGAAGATGGTCGAGTTAACGGGGTCCATTGCATTGTCGGAACCGCGAACCGTAAACACGGGGTAATTCTCTACGGTGTTAGACTGGAATCTGACATTCTTTAGCCCTTTGCGACGGGCGGAAGCACGCAGATACTCCATCGCTTGCTCTTGTCGAGGATCTTGGAGGTTAAGAAGATTTGAATCAAAGCTTACGCCTGCGTCTGCAAAGCCTTGTTCAGTCGCATACTTGGAAGCTCCGGATACATCAGCTTGAATCTTCCTTACTCGAGATAGGTTGGCCTGCCTGCGGTACGGATCGTTGATCGCACGCATCTGGTTAAGCGTCGCAGCTGAATCAAAAGAACCCCTGTTCTCAAAGGCGGGCAAGAGAGCATTGAACAAGATATCCCGCATACGCGCCCGATCGTTCTCAGGGCTTATAAGATCTTCAGGAGCCAGTGTTCCGTCAAATTTTCCGACTGGGTCAACAAGTTGCTCCATCAACTGCTCCAAGGTAGTTCCATTAAACTTGTACTGTTGTCTTAGCCGATTAATTAGAAGCTCCGAGGTATCTCTCAAAGAGGCCAGCGGGCTATTCCCAAGGATATTGAGCAGTGCTTTTGGCAAGGAACCAACCCTCTTTGGGTTTGCAGCCAAGTTCATTGCTCTTATTTCTGGGGTTGATTTATTGCCGATGGGTATTCCGGCCTGTCTTATATCCTTCCGTAACTGAGACGACCGGCTTTGTTCGTCGACGACTTCCTGCTCATATTGACGAAGCGTTTCACGGACTTTTTCAGCATCCGAGAACTCTTGCATATCGTTGCGTACAAGCTCTTGAAGAATTCCTTCATACCGCTCTCTTGCAATCTGACTGAGAACAGCCGGTTCAATGAAAGAGGACGGAATGCCAGGCAGTGCCCCGAATATCGAGTTAAGGAGCTTACCACTGAGAAAGCCCTTACCCTTTCTAGCATCTCCGATCTGCGACTCTTCTTTAAGTTTGACGGTGGGAAACAGAATATCCAGCTGGGCGTTGCTTTTGCCGTTGTACAAGGAAGGTCGGTAACCCGAAGTAAACCCAAACCCTTCCCGCATAACGATGTCATGTACAGCTCGCTGTATGAAAGGAAGGCTTTCGCGGTATTTAGCCATCTGCTGGATAAACGCCTCGTACTTCTTCCTGCGTTTGTCTTTGGTTGGTAGTGTTTCATATTTGTCTAGCTCCGTATCGTATGCTTCGCTTGCTAAACCTCTCTGTGCGTCATAATCATTGCCCATTTCTTCGGGGGAGAAGGCCGCGTCGAAAGTACTTGATACGCTTTCCCCCGCTTTAACTTCTTCGGTCTTACCCTCCAGAGAGATAAACGACTGCTCGTTTATCTTCATATTGCTTGCAATGCCCACAACCCTTTTCGCTAAGCCGTCAACACCACCGTAGCCTTCAACAGACATGGCGGTCACAAAACCGTAAAGCGTATTTGTCGGACGAGATTCGTTGAGGTACTCATCGGTATACAGTTCGCGCATCTCTTCGTATTCGGAAAGAATCTTATCGATTGCGGCTTTGAGTTTCACGCCGTCAGCAGTTCTGCTCTTTAAGAGGGCTTCGATAAACACTCTTCGCATTAACTCACTATCCTTAAAAGTCTCGGTCTGATTGATGTTTAGATTATCGACCAGGTTGTTCGCCTCCTGCTCCGGGATACCGCTTTTCTTTACGCGGCTCAGGAAATGCTCTCTTGGGCGACCGGAGGTATTTGGAAACTTTCTTAGGACTCCAGCATTCCAACCCCTGGTCGTATCATTGGTATCTACCGGGCTGTACACCACACCGCTGTTAAATACGTTAATCGCATCTTCAATGAGCCTCGGTAATAGACGGAGTTCTTTGGCATCAAAAGCTCCCTCGTCGATAGCCTGCTGGAAACGCGACTCCACATTTTCAAGAAATAGATAGTTCTGTTTCTCTCTAGTCTTTAAACTCATCGCGCTAGCTAACCCCTGTTCCAACGACTCCCGGGTCTTACCAAAACCATCTAGATATGATTGAGCAACGGTTTGAAGTAGCAGCACTCGGTTCTTAATTTCATCATCCGAGAAAGTAGTGTCGTCTAGTGAAAGAACATCGACCCCCGCCTTTCTCTTTTCACGCAACCACTCGTTGATGTTATTGCCGAGATCAATAGCCTGTTCGCGTGTCATTGAGGCTATCTCTCCTGCACTCATCCTTCTGGCCCCATAAGGCAGCTGGCCAATCCACTCTCCTTTAACCTGGTCATAAACCCCAGTTAGGTAAATGCCGTCGTCGGTAGCATCAAAGGAAACGACATTTTGAAGAGCCTGGAGCTGTTGGTTAAACTCAATGACATCTCTTGAAACAAGAACAGGACCGCTAGATCCTTTGACCGTATTTAATATATTTTGATACGTGCCGGTCAGATCCTGAATCGTAATACCTTTTGGTAGAAAGATGTATTGACCCAGCTTGTCCTGCTCTGCAGCAACGTCGGTAGCGGCTTGGAGGCTCTCCTCTTCAGAAGTTAATTCAGAAGCTGGCCGTTGTGGGAGCGGAGCTTTATCTCCCATATACTCTCCTGTACGGGGATCTGTAATTCCGGTGACAATGGCATAGCCGTCTTTGGTTGTGACTGGCAATTCCTTGCCCGTTTTTCTTGAGATATAAGAAATCTTTGGCAATACAATCATCCGAACGTACTTACCTTCGGGATCAGCTTTTCGGATAAGCTCCGCTTTTTCTGGCGAGATCAACATATTCAACCTGGCCGACTTAACTTCTTTAGCTCCCTCAGTCGACTCAAGTAATTTGTTGTATTCAGCCCCGCCCATTCCGCGACCCACTTCGCCAGCACCCTTTTGTGTTTCGATCTCGGGGATGGATTCATCAGCGAGACCTTCTTCGAACCTACGCTCCCCCTCGCTCAGTTGCTTGTTAACGGAAGGAATGGATTGTCCAGCAGCGTCAAACGCCGGAATCGTGTCCCCAACCGAACCAACCCCACCACCTACGATATCATCGGGGGATTGAGCGAAGGTCTTCTTTAAGCCAAAGTTGTTCTCTTCTTTGACACCCAAATCGATCTCTTTATTAAACTCACTCTCCTGAAGCGCAAAGAAGGGTTGAAGAAGTCGGTAAAATATATTTGTAAACTCTTGCGGCAAACCAGCTACAGGAGCTTCAGACGTGAAAATACCTTTTTTTGTTTTCATCTCAGTGACCATGATGCTGTCGCCATACCGGGTTACCCCCGTAAAGATTCCTGGATACGCACGCACAAACTGAACTGTGTCTTGGTCGGTAATGACAACGGGTTCGCCTCGGCCAAGTTTATTAGCTACATCCAGAGCAAACCTGCCCCTCCAGTCAGATCTCGCGATTTCACCTAGCAATCCTTTGGACTGCGCCCAGCTTAAATCTTGGAGTTCTTCTGGTGTTAGGCTTTTTTGAGCCGCCATTTCGCGAGAATCAAAAGCTTTGAGCGATGTTGTCGGGTGAAGCACATCAGAATCTGGAACAATATTCACGCCTCCCGCATTTGCTATAAAGCGGTGCCTAAACGAAAAAGGCAGCACACGCAGGATCTGTCCTTTGTTGTCATACAGATATAGCGAGTTAGGTTTAAATTGTTTTTCTAGGCTATTTTCCTCAGTGAGTCCTGTGGTATCGGCGGGCGTAAACTTGGCTGCGACCGGGCTAACAGAACCCGTAAGCTCCCCCTTTGAAAAGGTCTGAACTTGGTCTGGAGTAAATGAAACAGAACCAACTCCAGGCAAGAAAAGGTTTAGGTTGCCCAAAGACCCAGCACGAGGGTCTCTGGAAATTACCTTGGCCAACATTTTCATGTAGGTGCCAGGTTGATTTAATGCATAGGTGTTCTCATCGCGAACCGCCATATACATCTCCGAAGCAATCTTCTCATTTTCCGCGTAGTCTTTAACGATATTGAGCGCCTCCTTGAGAAGGTTTTGGCTGGCCTTTGTGGGTTTTGTCCCTGGTTTAAAAGCGTTTACGGTGTTAAAGGCGTCCTGAAGAGTAGTGACTTGTTGAGGGGTTAGGTTTTTCAATACCGGGAAAGACTTTTTACGCATGCGCTCCGGATCGTTATCAAAAAGCACGGCCTCAATATGTTTAGCTAGATCCTCATTAGGCACGGCCACTTGCGGCCCACCTTCAAATACCTGGCTCATGTAACTCGACTCAATCTCTGTAGAGTCTTTAGTTACCTTAGCGTTATTGTTTTTAGTTAAAGGAACCACGGCTGACTCTGGTAGACTTGGATCTTTCGGGCCACCCCACCAAGTCTCAGCCTGTGCTCCAATCGGCCTCGCCGCTTCTTGTGGAGAAGCAAGTAATGTATCCGCATCAACCTGAGTTACCTGCCCGCTAGCTTTAGCTTGAGTAACTACCTCTGTCTCACGTTCGTAGATTTTAGAAATTGTTCTTCTGTAGTCCGAATCAACCGGGACCACAAAATCAAGATCAACAAGATATTGTGCCCCGATTCCGATCTTAGTTTGAATAGTTTCTGGGTTGGTCTTGGCTAGCTCGGCCGCTGTTTGGACATCAACTTCTTTACCGATTTCGGATATGTTTTTGACCCGAACAAGAAAGGTGCCTTTCTTGGAATTTGCAAACGCCGTAAACGGATACGATGAAAGTTGGGTAATCCCCCCTGGAGCAACAGCTGGATTGTACATCGTACCCTGTTTGGGTGTACCCACTATTTTCCGGCGGCGCTCAACTCTTTCGGAGGTAGCTGCAGATAATAGTTCACGTGCTTGACGCTCACTTAAGATAATACCTCTAAGCGACGGTCCCCTGCCCTTATTAGAAATACGATCCCCTACAGATAAATCTTTATCTATATCGTTTGGGTCGAGGGCTTGCGCCTCACCCAACGCGCGATCCACATTAGGGATAGAGGGGCTTCTTGTGGACTTTTTGCCTCGGTTTACGTAAACCCGACTCTTTGGTGCAGTGGTGCCTTGGAATATATTAGCAGCTGTACTGCTTAGAAATCTTACATTGGCTGGGACATTAACCCCACCAAACATTGCACGCTCCTGGCTTTTTGAAAATGTATGCGGGTACGCCCCAAACATGAGCCAAAAGTCTTTTCCGGGGTTTTGTTTCGCAAACTCAAAAAACTTTTGCATTTCAAGTTTTGCAGATCTCGGGTTAAAGGACTCTGATGCACCCTGCCTGTTATTCTTTCCTTCGGGCCCTTTGTAGCCTGGGTCGAATATTGGAATAGCGTAGGTTCTGCCAACTGCTCCTGTCTTCCCCTTTTCAGCCCCTAACCGCTGAGCGATCGGGCCGTAGACTTTATCGTGTCTTCCAGCAACATCGGTGCCAAAGACAAGAACACGGTCGTTAGCTGTCGGCTCGGTAGCAGGATCAAACTCAGATAAAAGCTCTTGAGCTTTTTCCTGGCTTTGTGTGTATTTCCCTGCCGGAATCATGTTCGCAACAATGCTCTCGGGCGAGGCAGCTCTAGCATAATCCATTCCAGCAGCCTTACGTCGGGCACTTGCTTCCGTGTTTAGATCCCGCAAGGCCGGTTCTTTCGGGATCGACCCAAGAACCTGCATAATTTCTCGGGCAATCTCCTGAGCTTCACGAATCTTTAACTCAGTATTTACGCCCGACGGTCGCGTGGTTCCAACAAAACTCCGGCCGGCCGTAGTTTGAGGTCCTATGATAGTGAACTTAGTTTTGTCTGGGTTCGCCTTAAGATATTCTAGGACCCTTGGAATAATAACATCAGCGCTACGACCTTCGATTATAGGTTTTTCACTATCGACGGCAACGTTTCTACCGACAGATTGACCCACATCGTTCTTAAGAGATTCGTCATTCGCGATATCAATAATGAAGTCCACATTGTCGATGTTGTTTTTGTCGGCTTCATCAGGGTTTTCGGTGGTGTCAAACTCTGCAAGAGAGTCCCTCTCGTCTTGAGAAGCATTCTTTGAGACAACCTTCCAACCCCCACGCTTAACTCCCTGTGCTTCTGCTAAAGATTCAGCAACAGCTGCAAAAGGACCAAAGCCGCTTCCGTAGTATGTAAAGGCGCCATCGTTCCTGGGCTTCGGCATATTCTCTTCTGGAGATACAACCGCAGGAGCTCCAACTCCCTCCAACGTCTCGACATCAACCACTTCAGGCTCGTTTAGAACATCATCAACCGCAGGAGTACTAGACTGACCAGGAGCTGGCGCCGGTGCTGAAGCGTTAGCCAATTTTGTTACCGCAGCAGGTGCTACCCTCGGCAGACCAAATTGACCTTTTTGTTTGTCGGCCTGGATTGTGGGAGCACTGGTCTGACTGGGAAATAAAGCGTTGGTCTTAGACTTTTCTTGAGCTGCTTGTTCGGTCTGCGGGATAAGAGTACGAGCCCCGCCAAGGCCAAGCTCAACCATACCGGGAACCATTTCACCGATGAACTCTGCCCAGGCATCAGCAGGATTAGACTCTTCGCCAATCGCCGCGCTTCCAGCGACTTCACCGGCCGCACCCAACATACCTTGTAGTGCCGCATCACCAACACCTCGAGCCGCGAGACCTTTCAGTCCTTTAGCTGTTTTGAAAAGCATCGAAGAAGGAAGAGCAACAGAGGCCGCGTCAAACGCACCAACCGTAACGCCCCGGGTAAGCGCCCTATTTTTTATTTCTTGAAGTTTTGCTGGGTCGCGAAGAATAGCAGCCACCGCTTCGGTATCCTGGAGATCGCCAGCTTGCTCACGTAGGTCTTCTAAAATCTTTGATCCGCCTTCAACAAAAGCTGAACCCGCCCCAACACCAGCCATAGTCGAAAGAAGGACGGCTTCTTTTCCACCACCCGCAACCCTAGTCCCAATACTTCCAGCTGCGCCCATGGCGAGCCCAGGAATGCTTGATCCCAAACCTTGAGCTGTAATAAGAGCCGCTGCCTCTGGGTTACTGAAAATATTAAGAACAGGAGCTACCCAACCCTGACCCCCTGCTTTTTGGTACTTGAGCATGGAACGGGCGATAGGCCGGGCTTGAAGTTCTCGCTCTTGTTCCGCCAACTCAGCCGCAGCTTCTTCAGGAGTATCAAGACCGTTGACCGCGCGAAGCGCCTTGGCCGCTTGCATCGATGAAGACATACCATTAACGAACTCGTCCTTCATTCTTTGGAAAGTAGACCTCGGGTCAGGCTGAAGATTTAAAGCTGTCTTAGCTGCATCAACCTCTTGCCTGGCCTGCGCATACTGACGCATATTGAAATTACCTGGCTTGAAAGCCTCGTCATGCATGGCCTGCTCATACAAGTTAAGGATCTCTTCCTGTTGATCAGGATCGGCCCCCTTGAACTTTTCGTTCTGAAGGATATCGGAAATTTGCATTACTCTTAGAAATGTTTATTTCGAAGGTGTCTTCAAGGCATTTATGGCGTTTTTAAGCCTATCTAGCGTTGAGGGTTCGCCTGAGTTAGCAGCCGGTGAAGGCATGCCCGGCATCATTGCCCCATTCAAAAGACCAGATTTTCCAGCAGCATTGATAATCATTGCTTGGAACATTTCTTTTTGCTCCGGAGCCATCATAGGATCAGCTGCGATAATACGGCCCAGGTTACCCATAAGGCTTGAAGCATCCCTAACCGACATCCTGCCTGAACCATACTCCGCGTCCTCCAATCGACTCTTATCTGCCCCTTGAAGTTCCATCTTATATTGATCAACAATATTGGAATCAATCGCTTGAGATTTCGGATATTTGGCGCGATAGAATGCGATTCTATCTTTAATGTTTTCGATTTGCTGCTGGGGTATGGCCGAGGTTCCGCTTTGCACCAGGGTCGACCCAATCAAGGAAGCTAAAGCCATAGCGTCTTCGTTGCCTTCCCCAGTGAGTTTCTGAACTCGTTCGGCAAGATCTTTCTTAACGGTCTGGGAGGCGGCTATTACACCGCTGTTTGCTACCGACAACTGTGCTTTGTTTAATTGGTCTCGGAGCGCTGAAAACTGTTCGATCGAAGAACCCTCAAGAATCTCTGGCCTAAATGTGAAGTTTGCTAATTCCGCCTGGGCATTCATGTCGCCTTTGTAAGCGCGGGCATGGAGTTCGCCGATGGTCTTAACTTCGTTATTCAAAAGCGACTGCATGTCCATCGCGCGGTTGTATTTGATTCGCTCAAGATTGGGCTGCGACTTTTCCAGAACACTCTGCATTCGCTCCAAGACGGCCCAAGGTTCCGCATCCTGCAAAGTCTGACGAGCTAGATTATCTCTAGTTGTCTGCTGCATTTGCGACTGAACCAACGGCATAGTCTGTTGAGGCTGGAAAAGCTCGAAGTTG
>Ga0079300_10000642_pt1 | contig 13270 bp, 14 predicted proteins | sample Wag4_2014_7_11_FD_74799 | JGI IMG/M metagenome (GOLD analysis project Ga0079300, IMG submission 74799) | Fresh water microbial communities from Ohio, USA - Utica-2 Time Series HT 2014_7_11 | ecosystem: Environmental > Aquatic > Freshwater > Water tank | place: USA: Ohio | collected 2014-07-11
TTTCAAGGGCACTGTCGTGCTGAGCAGCCAGGGTGACATGATCACGGGTGTCGGCGGCAAACGAGGCTTTGCTGGACTGGGTGGGAAAGGGGGATTGGGCGGCTCAGGCGGCTCAGCCGGTGATGGGGGAGCTGGTGGAGTTGGTGGGTCGGCTCAATCATTCGGAATAGCCGGAGAGAACGGTGCTTCAGGCGCGAAAGGCCTGGATGGTTCAGCGGGAAGCCCTGGAGCGAAAGGAAAGAACGGTAAAGCGGGTACACAAGGGCTCGATATCTTTGCCAAGGGTCGTGTTGAAACTGGTGCAGGAGATGATCAAGTGGAAGCAAGTTTTGGCGGCTTCGGCGGTGGAGGCCTGTTTCTCCTTGGGGGCGGGAAAGACAAATGCTTTGGCTTTGGAGACATCACGATGAATGGAGGACCAGGGGTCGACTTACTGGTTCTTCCTGGCTTCAAGAGCGACTACACAATCAGCCCACTTGCAGGTGGCGCCTCCTATCGCACCAATGGCATCACGATGAACACCTTTTCATTTGAGGGGATCATGTTCATGGGATCGACATAAGCCAGGCGACTCAAGGCGCTAATTCCATCTGCCTACAAAAACAGGTGATAGCCTCAGAATTGGTGATAACCTCAGGACAAGAGCCACTACAGCGCACCAGACAACCTCAGAGCAAGAGGCAACCTCAGAATAGGAGATAGTTTCAAACTCAGAATATTGCGTCACGCTCGCATGCCCCTGGCCCACAGGCCGCTGAGCAACCCTTGGAAAGTCCTGCTCCCATCCCCAGGGTCGGTTTCCTGCCCATGGCACCCCCTTGGCGGCTGGCGGCAAGGCACGGGATGCTGGGTCCACACTGCATTGGAAAGAGTGGCGCTGCAAGCGGAACAAGGTCAGATCCAGATCCACACCGAAAACATCTTTCCGATCATCAAGAAGGCCGTCTACAGCGGCCATGAGGTGTTTCTGCGGGAGCTGGTGAGCAACGGCGTTGATGCCATCAGCAAGCGCCGCATGGCTGCCATGGCGGGCGACTGCTCCGAGGGCCCGGAAGGTCTGATCAACATCCGCATCGACCGGGAGCAGAAAACGCTCACCATCTCCGACAACGGCATCGGGATGGATGCCGAGGAGGTGAAGCGCTACATCAACCAGGTGGCCTTCTCGAGCGCTGAAGACTTCCTCGAGAAGTACAAAAGTGAGAGTGATGCCATCATCGGCCATTTCGGTCTCGGTTTCTACTCCAGCTTCATGGTCGCCAGCCAGGTGGAGCTGGTCACCCGCAGTGCCCGAGAAGGCTGCGAAGCAGTGCGCTGGAGCTGCGATGGTTCCCCCCGCTTCCAGCTGGAGGGAGCCGAGCGAAGCGAACCGGGAACCGACGTGATCCTGCACCTCATGGAAGAGGAACTGGAATACATCGAGCCTGCACGAATCCGCACCCTGATCACCACCTACTGCGACTTTCTGCCAGTGGCGGTGCAGCTGGAAGGCGAAACGGTGAACAAGCGGGAGTCCGCATGGCGCAAGAGCCCCCGTGATCTGAGCGACAACGACTACATCGAGCTCTACCGCTATCTCTACCCCTTCCAGGGCGATCCACTCCTCTGGGTGCACCTCAACACCGACTATCCCTACAACCTGCAGGGCATCCTCTACTTCCCCAGATCCAGCGGCCGCGCCGATTGGGAGAAGGGCGAGATCAAGCTCTATTGCAACAACGTGTTTGTGAGCGACTCGATCAAGGAGGTGGTGCCACGCTATCTGCTGCCGCTCCGCGGGGTGATTGATTCCCCCGACATCCCTCTCAACGTGAGTCGATCAGCCCTGCAGACCGACCGCAGGGTGCGATCAATCGGGGGCTTTGTCGCCAAGAAAGTGGCCGACCGTCTCAAACAGCTGCACAGGGACGAACCGAAGCGTTACGCCGAAATCTGGGAATCTCTGGCCCCGTTCATCAAGATCGGTGCCATGGAGGATGACAAGTTCGCCGAGCAGGTGGCTGATCTGGTGCTGTTCGGCACCACGGCCCCACCGATGGCCGCCGAACCACAAGACAGCCAGAGCCTGGATCCCATTCCGGCGGAAAACGGCAAGGCCTACACGACTCTGGCCGGTTACCGGGGGCGACTCGACCCCGATCACGACAAGCGCATCCTCTACTGCACCGACGAAGCCGGTCAGGCCGGTGCCCTGGCGCTCTGGAAAGCGCAGGAGGCCGAGGTGCTGCTCGCCGACACCTTCATCGACACCCAGTTCATCCCCTGGCTGGAATACCGCCATGAAGACCTGAAGTTTCAACGGGTCGACGCCGAGCTCGACGATTCCCTGAAGGAGCAGGAGAGCGAGCTGGCGGATGCCGATGGCAAGGATGCTGGCGAGAAGCTGCGGGAGCTGTTCAAGGCAGCCCTGAACGACGACAAGGTGACCATTCAGGTGCAGGCCCTGAAGGGGGAGGGGGGTCCCGCCGCCCTGATCCTGCTGCCTGAGCAGATGCGACGCCTGAACGACATGGGAGCCCTCATGGAGCAGCGCCTGCCCGGCCTGCCCGAGCACCATGTGCTGCTGGTGAACCGGCGTCACCGGCTGGTGAACGGTCTGCTGAAGCTGGCGGCAGGCTCGGTGATCACCAGCGCGGCCGGGGCCTCCAATGGGTCACCCAGTCAGCAACTGGCCGAGCGGCTGAGCCGCCACCTGTATGAAACCGCCCGGCTGGCGGTGGGAGGCCTTGACCCGAGCCAGCTGGCTGGCTTCCAGCAGCGCAGTGCCGATCTGATGGGGGAGCTGATGGAACGGGGCCTGTAATCCGACTCCGAGCCGAATCCTGGACCCCGATCTAATCTCCCAATCAGGGAGAAGCGGGATCGAAGCGGGCATGCCCTTGCGCACCCTGATCGTGGAAGACCAGTTGATGTTCCAGGAGCTGCTGGTGAGCATGCTGCGCAGCCAGACGCAGCTGGCCGAGGTGGCCACCGCCAGCACAGCCGCCGAGGGGATCGCCGCCTGCGCTTCCCTCATGCCCGACCTGCTGATCCTTGACATCGCCCTGCCCGATGCGGAGGGCCTGAACGTGGCAAGAGCGCTGCAGGTGCTCAACCCGGAGGCCATGGTGATCGTGCTCTCCAGCCACGCGAGCACCTTTCTCAGACCGCCTGAATTACGGGAGACGATCCGGGCCGTGATCGACAAATCCCGGGCTTTTGACGATCTCCTCCAAGAAATCGCCAGCCTCACCGGATCGGCATCCGCAGCCTCGGAAGAGGTCGCCCCCCCCCTGGAAGTGATCGAACAGCTCACCCAGAGGGAGCGCGAGGTGCTCGAGTGCATGGGGCGCGGAGACAGCAACAAGGCGATCGCCACCAAGCTCGGGCTGTCGGTGCGGACCGTGGAGTCCCACCGCCGGAACATCGCCGCCAAACTGGGCTGCAGCGGTGCCCGACTGATCCGGAGCGCCACCCTGCTGCTCGAGCGCAGCTCAGGCTGAACAGGCCACTTGGTACCATGACAGCCTGGGCAAGGGTGCTTGCTCATCTGTCATCGAGAGGTTGAAGGTCATGTCCCGGGTCTGCCAGCTCACCGGCAAGCGCGCGAACAACGGCATGGCCGTGTCCCACTCCCATGTGCGCACCAAGAAGCTTCAACAGGTGAACCTGCAGGAGCGCCGCCTGTGGTGGGCTGAAGGCAACCGCTTCGTGAAGCTGCGCGTGTCCACTCGCGCCCTCAAGACGATCCAGAAGAAGGGGCTCGGGGCCTACGCCCGCGAACTGGGGATCAACCTCGCCAGAATCTGATCAGCGCACGCTCCAGCTGTCCTTGGCAGTGGTACCGACCATCTGCAGGGCCTGATTGGTGTTTCTGACCCCACCCATGCGCCGCCGCCGCTTCATTCAGGCCTCCGTCCGGGCCATCGTTGTGGCGCCGCCCCTGGTTGGAGGTCTTGGTCTGTTGGGGTGGTCGAGGCAGGCCGGGGCTCTCGGGGGCAATCTGCCTGCCCTTGATACGCGGGCTCCAGACTTCCGTCTGCAGGGGTTCGTTCCACCCCAACGGCAGGCCACGGTCAGCCTGGCCGATTTTCAGGGCCGCTGGTTGGTTCTGTACTTCTATCCCAAGGATTTCACAGGCGGCTGCACCCTCGAGGCACGGGGTTTCCAGAAAGACCTCGTTGAGTTCCATGCCGCAGATGCTGAGGTGGTCGGCGTCAGCGCCGACGACGCCGACTCCCACGCCTCGTTCTGCAGCGAGGAGGCGCTGGCCTTTCCCCTGCTGAGTGACCCGCAGGGCGTGGTGAGCCAGCGCTACGGCTCCTGGATTGCCCCCTATTCGCAGCGGCACACGTTCCTCATCGACCCGGAAGGCTTCCTGCGAGCCCGCTGGGTGGCCGTGCGTCCAGCGGGGCATAGCCAGGAGGTGCTGGCCACGCTGCAGCAGCTGCAGCATCAGACGACCTGATCGCGGCGTCAGCCGGTTCGGCCGAGGTGAGCCTGCAGCAGATCCCGATGCACGTGGGTGGACTCGCGTAACCGGGTCAGACGGGCAGCGTTCTGCGGCCTGTCGAGACTGTTGCGCCACTCGGCCAGGAGCGTCTCCGGGTCCACGGGGTCGGCCAGGTCCTGCACGACACAGCCCAGCGCTTCCGCCGCCGCCCGAACCTTGGGGTCATAGCTCAGCGCAGCCACGGGGCATCCACCCAGGGCCGCCAGGATCAGCCCATGCAGGCGCATCGCCAGCACCAGACCACTGCCGGCACAGATGTCGATCAGGTCAGCCGGCCGCTCAGCTCGCACCTCCCGGCTGCGGCTCGCCAGGGCCTCGCTGAGCAGCCCCTGCTGCTTGAGTCGCTCGAGGAGACCCTGATCCTGGCCCGCATGCAGAGACAGCCAGAGCAGTTCCCGGTCGGGAGCCAGCTGCTCCAGGGCTGCCAGCCAGGGGCGCCAGCGCTCACCCTGGAGCTGGGCCGTGGGCCGGAAACAGAGCACGATGGGGCCACCTGGGCCTCGCCAGGGCTGGGGCGGCATGGCCCACACCGGATCGGCGCCCACAGCAGCGCTGTGCTGCCGGCCCAGCCGGCCGGCCAGGGCCGCCGAGCCGGGATCCCGCCAGCTGCAGGCGGTGCAGCAGCTGAGCAGCGCGCGCACCAGCAGGCGGCTGCGGCGGCGGCGAAGCGGCCCGAGCCCCTGGGCCCAGAGCAGCACGGGCTTGCGCTGCAGCCGGGCCCTGAGGATCAGGGCGGCGTAGTACAGAAGGCTGCGGAAGCTGGTGCTGTCCTGCAGCAGGCTGCCGCCACCCAGCACCAGGGCCGTGGCGGGTGTCAGGGCTGACAGCACGGCCCGCAGGTCGCCGCGATCGACACACGACACGCCGAACCGTTCCGCCACCTGGCGCTGGTCCCGGGCGCTGACCGTCGGTGCGCAGCAAGACGGCAACTGGCTGAGCAGCACCTCCAGGAGGGCGTCATCCCCCAGGTTGTGCTCGCCGTAGTAACCCACCAGCAGGGGCCGGGAGGATGGCGGAACGGCAGCGGGCACGGCGATGGGGGCGGGGAACGGGAAGCCCATTGCTACCACCGCAGGTCCTGGGGCCCCCGCGCCGCACCGGGCAGGGGCATGGAGGGGCGCGGCCGCGGCGCTTCAGCCAGCCAGGCGAGCACGGCAGAGAGCAGCAGGAGCGGCAGGAGGAGCGGCAGCAGCCCCGACCGCCGACGCCAGCGTGGAAATCCGGAGCGGCGCGCGGCTGGCAGGCTGCCGGGGCCGAGCGGACGACCGCAGCGACCGCACACCATCCGCCCGGCAAGCGAGCGATCCGCCTTCACCGACCAGCTGCCGCAGTGGGGACAGGCCATCGCGTCAGCTGGAGGCGGAGGTGTAAGAGCGCAGAGCCCACTGCCAGAACGCCCGGCACAAGGCGAAGGCCAGCAGCGACACCGCCAGGCTGGTGGCGATCCACCCACCGCTGCTGCGGCCCAGCAGCACCTCCGCCGGCACGGTGGTGAGAAAGGCCACGGGCAGCACCAGCGTGAGCAGCAGGCGCAGGGCCGGCGGGTAGGCGCTCACGGGGTAGCGCCCGGCGCTGAGGGCCGAGCGCAGGACCTCGGTGGCATTCCAGGTCTTCACAAACCAGATGGTGGTCGTGGCCAGGGCGAACCACAGGGCGTACAGAATCATCACCGCCGCGCCCATCACCACAGCGGTGGCCAGCACGGCCTGTGATGACAGGGTCCCCCGCTCCTGCAGCGCAGCCCAGAGCATCAGCCCAAGGCCCACCAGCAGCTCGGGCAGTCCGGCAAGACTGAAGCTGCGCAGCGAGAGCCAGAACTGGCTGTCGATGGGCTTGAGGAGCACGAAATCCAGCCCACCCTCCTGCACCTCGGTGACGATGCGGCTGAGGTTGGGCTGCAGGAGTGTGGTGGTGAAACCAGCCAGAGCGGTGTAGGCGCCGAGCACAACCTGGGATGCATGCCAGCTCCAGCCTCCCAGGGCCACCCCCTGACGATGAAACAGCCAGAGCACCAGCAGGCTGCCGGCCAGATTGGCCGCCATGGCCAGCAGCTCGACCCATGCGTTGAACGGATACTCCAGCTGGCCGGCCAGCGCGGTTCCCCAGAACCGCCGCAGGGTCACCAGATGGCGGCCCAGCTCGCTTGAGGGGGTGGAGGCCGGGGTGGAGGAGCTGGCGGGCACGACCTCAGGCCCCCATGGCGCTGTAACGGCGCACACCGGCGCGCCACAGCCAGCGCAGGCAGGGCAGAAGCAGAGCGCACCAGCCGACCATCACCAGAACGCTGAGCGGCAGCGAAAAGGGCTGATCAGCGCCGAGCGGCTCCCCGGCAAGCAGCTGGGCTGGGAAGCCCACCAGATACGGGAAGGGGGTGGCCAGCACCACCTGGCGCAGACCGGGCGGGAAGACCTGCAAGGGCGCCACCAGCCCCGAGAGGAACAGGGTGGGGATCAGCAGCAGCCGCTCCAGGGCGCTGGCACGCTCACTCCAGAAACACAGGCAGGCGATCAGGCTCTGCAGCAGGAAGTTCAGCGCAAAGGCCAGGCCCACGGCCAGGATCCCCAGCAGAAGACGGGGGGGTGATGGCCAGGCGAAGCTATCTGGCTGCAGCACAAAGAAGCCGCTGATGATCAGCAGCACGAAGGGAAGTCGGGTCGCCTGTTCGGCCTGATGTGCTGCCACATAGCGCCAGAAGGGATGCATCGGTTGGAGCAGGTAAGGCGAGAGACGACCCTGAAGCGCATCCTCCTCGAACTGCCACACCACCCACACCACACTGAACTGGCGCACCACGAAAGCGCTGAGAAAATACCGCCCCAGGCCAGCAGCATCCAACCCTTCGGCAGGCAGAGCAGCCTCGCGCCAGAGCGCCAGCATGATGAACGGGAGGAGGCCTGAAAGCGCCCACAACACGATCTCCGCCCGGTATTCGGCCATGTAGGCCAGCTGCACGCTCCAGAGAACCCGGTAGCGGCAGAGGAGGGCCCGGAGTGTTCGCCCGAACGACGGATGCCGAGGTCCGGGCTGTCCTGAACAGGCGTTTGCAGATCGAGCGCTCACAGCCGGCTCAAGCAGGCGTGATGCCGCAGCCCGCTGTGATCACAGCACCAGATCCGCAGCCAGCAACCTCACGCCGCCGGCGATCTGGATCTGGAAATCGGCAAGGCGATCCCCGTCGCGATCGGCGGAGAGAACACCTGCCGCGAAACGAACCTCACCGGCGATGCCCGAGAAAGGCTGGGATCGGATGAAGCGGAAGGCGTTATCAGCGCCGCCCTCCACGGCATCGATCAGACCAAGGTCGATCGTGTCTTTGCGGGATCGGAAATCGAGAATCACATCCCGCTGCTTCGCCACGCCCGAGTCGTCGTGATGACCGTACAGAAAGGTGTCGCGGCCTGAATCCCCGCTCATCGAGTCTGTGCCGGAACCCCCGATCAGCGCATCGCGGCCACCGCCGCCGGAGAGGTCGTCATCACCATCGCCACCATCGAGCTCATCGTTTCCGGAATCGCCGAAGATGGAATCATCGCCACTGAAGCCATCGGCAATGTCATCGCCACGGCCGCAGCTGAGGTCATCGTCGTAATCGGAGCCATCCAGATCGTCGTCGTCATCATCGCCATCAAAGCGCAGCCGGGCTGACCGGAACAGAATCAGACCCTCGATCGAGGGATCCGGATCCTGAAAAGGCTGGTCGAGAGGTGAGTAGATCTCCACCCGTTCCGCCTCGCCATCGTCGTAGCGGGTGATCAGAACACTTTCACCTTCGACACTGGCGGTCTCGTCCTCGTCGAGGTCCTCTTCTTCCCAGCCGCTCGATTCGAATTCATAGATGCGATACACGGTGCCGTCTTCATTGAAGACAACTTTGATCGCATCATCAAACCCAGAAGACATCCGCTTCTCCGCGTTGCTCCTTCACCCTAGATCCGCGCCGCAGAGGGTGGTGCCGGTGTTGCGGCGGGGTCAGGGATGCCCGGGCCGATCCTCCAGCCCATCCACCACCCCGTGCAGAAAGAGGCGCCCGATCAGATCCTCGATGGGCGGTTCACTCACCTCCAGGTCGAGCACCGGCAGTTCCGCGAGCAGCCGGTTCAGGCTCGCCGTCAGGCGCTCCCGGGGAATCAGCAGCCGCACAGCGGCCCCATCCAGGTGCTCGATCTCACCGTAGGGGGCGAGCCGGGCCGCCGGCAGGGGTTCCCCCAGCTCCAGCGAAACCTGCCGCCAGGGAGCCAGCCGCTCACACAGCGCGGCCAGGGCACCGTCGTAGAAGAGGCGGCCCTGATGGATGAGCAGCACCCGCGGACAGAGGGCCGTGATATCAGCCATGTAGTGGCTGGTGAGCAGGACGGTGGCACCGGTGCGCCGGTTGTACTCGGCCAGGAAGCTGCGGACGCGCGCCTGGGCGTTCACGTCGAGGCCCAGGGTCGGCTCATCGAGAAAGAGCAGCCGCGGCTGATGCAGCAGGGCTGCCAACAGCTCGGCCTTCATGCGCTGGCCGAGGGAGAGCTTGCGCACCGGCCGGGTGAGCTCCTCCCCCAGCTCGAGCATCTCGGCCAGCGCATCGATGCGGCGGCGGGCCTCATGGTCATCGATGCCGTACACGGCCGCATTGATCCTGAGCGAATCCAGCGGGGGCAGATCCCAGATGAGCTGCTGCTTCTGCCCCATCACCAGCGTGATGGCCGAGAGGAAGGAGCGCTCCCGGCGCCAGGGGCGATGGCCCGCCACCTCCAGCTCACCACCCGAAGGATGGATGAGGCCGCTGAGCAGCTTGAGCGTGCTGGTCTTGCCGGCCCCGTTGCCCCCCAGAAATCCCACCACCTCGCCCGGCTCGATGCGGAAGCTCACCTCCCGCACGGCCTCGATCTCCTGCCAGCGGCGACGCACCAGGTGGCGGAGCGTGCCGGCCAGGCCAGGCTGCTTGGCAGCCACCCGGAAGGTCTTGCGCAGACCGCTGGCCACCACGATCGCCATCCCATCACCCTATCGAGGGGCATGTCACAGCTGGGCGGCGCCGTCCATACAGTGCCGGCATGCATGCCCTGTCCCTGCCCACCTGGTGGATCCACATCACCTCGGTGCTGGAGTGGATCGCGGCGATGCTGGCGGTGCAGCGACTGGCCCGGCGCAGCGGTGAACCGGCCTGGCGCTGGCTGGCCCTGGCCATGGTGCCGGCCCTGGTGAGCGCCATGTGCGCCTGCACCTGGCACCTCTACGACAACAGCAGCGACCTGCAGGGGCTGGTCGTGCTGCAGGCGGCGCTCACCTGCCTGGGCAATCTCGCGCTCGCCCTGGCCACCCTGCTGCTGTGGCGCCGGCAGCGCCGTGCTGCGCCGCCCCGTGCCGTCGCGTCGGAACGGGAGGGCGCATGAGCCCAGCCGCGCACATCCTCACGGCCTCGGCTTCAGACTCGGCATGGGCTTCGGCCCCGGCATCGGTGAGCAGCATCCAGGCAGGGGGCGCTTCCCTGCTGGAGTGGCTGGCTGGGATCGACCCGACCCCTTTCTTTGTGCTCTCCCTGCTGCCTTATCTGGCTTTCCTCGCGCTGGCGGGCCGGGTGAACGGCTTTCCGAAACTGGCCTTGCGCGGTTTTCAGCTCACCCTGCTGTTCGTGGCCGTCACCATCGCTGCTTCGATCCTGGCTCTGCGCAGCACCGGCCGGCAGCTGGCGGATGTGGACAGCCTGCATGGCGGCGCCGAAGCCTTCCTCACCCTGGCCAACCTGCTGGTGGCGATCGGCTTCCAGCGGGCTGCTGCGAGCGGGGAACCTCCCCAGCCCAGCACCGGTGAGGTGAACAAGCCTTACGAGGACTGAGCTTCAGCAGAGGCGCCCCGCACAATGGATCGTCGCCTTGTGCTCCATGCTTCCCACCCTCCTGGCCGTAGCCCCCGCAAGCATCAGCTGGTCGCCGAAGGTCGCGCTGGTGATGATCGTCTGCAATGTGATCGCCATCGCCATCGGCAAGGCCACGATCAAACAACCCAACGTCGGCCTGCAGCTGCCAAGCGCCGCCATGTTCGGCGGCCTCAGCCACGGCGCGATGCTGGGCACCCTCAGCTTCGGGCACCTTCTCGGCATGGGTGCCATCCTCGGGCTGGCCTCCCGCGGGGTGGTGTGAGCCGCAGCGACCGGGCGGACTCTCCCTGAATACTGAACCAGGAGAGCCCGACCCGGGTCGTGGCAGCTCAGACGCCGAGCGCCTGAATGTTCGGCTGCAGGGACCGTCGGGCTGGGAATCGCGCCAGGATCCGTTCGGCCATCTGAGCCGGGGTGAGCCCGAGAGCCTCCTTGCTCTGGTCAGGGCTGGCGTGATCGACCAGCACGTCCGGAATGCCGATCCGCAGGGCCGGCACCAGCACATCGTGGTCGTTGAGGGTCTCCAGCACGGCCGCGCCGAAGCCGCCGGCCAGGCACCCCTCCTCCATCGTCACCACCCGACCGATGCGGCGGGCCAGGGGCAGGATCAGCGCCTCATCGAGGGGCCGGAGGAACCGGGCGTTGATCACGGCGGCATGGACCCCCTGCTCCTGCAGCAGACCGGCAGTGGCCAGGGCTGGATACACCATGGAGCCGTAGGCCACGATCAGCAGGTCGTCGCCATCGGTGAGCAGTTCGCCGCGGCCGATCTGCAGGGGCTCGAAGCCTTCCTCGGCCAGGGCCACCCCTTCGCCTTCACCCCGGGGAATGCGCAGGGCGCAGGGACCCGAGTGCTGGATGGCGGTGACCAGCATGCGCTGGAGCTCAGCCTCATCCTTGGGCGCCATCACCGTGAAGTTGGGCACACAGCGCAGGTAGCTGATGTCGTACTGGCCTTGGTGGGTAGGGCCGTCAGCACCGACGATGCCGGCCCGGTCCATCACGAAGGTCACCGGCAGATTCTGGATGCCGACGTCGTGGATGAGCTGGTCGAAGGCGCGCTGCAGGAAGGTGCTGTAGATCGCGCACACCGGCCGCAGGCCCTCACAGGCCATGCCGGCGGCCATCGTCACGGCGTGCTGCTCAGCGATGCCCACATCGAAGTACTGACCAGGCAGCGCCTTCTCCAGCAGATCGAGGCCGGTGCCGGTGGCCATGGCGGCCGTGATGCCCACCACCCTCGGGTCCTGCTCGCAGAGCGTCACGAGGGTCTGGCCGAACACCTTGCTGTAACTGGGTGGCTTGGGCTTGCTGGAGGGGTGGGCCTTGCCGGTGGCCAGATCGAAGGCGCTCTGAGCGTGATAGCCGACCTGATCGGCCTCCGCGTAGGGATACCCCTTCCCCTTGGTGGTGGCCACATGCACGAGCACCGGGCCCTCGTGGTCGTGGGCCTGCTCGAACACCCTGATCATGCCGGCGATGTCGTGACCATCGACCGGACCCATGTAGGTGAAGCCCAGCTCCTCGAACACGGCGCCCACCTTGGGCACCGCCAGGCGCTTCATGCTCTCCTTGAGGTTCTTCAGCTCCGTGGGCAGCTCGCCGTGCAGGAACGGCAGGTGCCTGATCGCCTCCTCGGCGTTGTCCTGCAGGAACTGCAGCGGCTTGCTGTGCCGCATGCGGTTGAGATGGGTGCTGAGGGCGCCCACCGGCGGGCTGATCGACATGTCGTTGTCGTTGAGCACCACCAGCAGGCGGGTGCGGGGGAGGTGCCCGGCATGGTTGATCGCCTCGAGTGCCATGCCCCCGGTGAGGGCGCCATCGCCGATCACCGCCACACACTTGAACGACTCACCGCGCCGGTCGCGGGCCAGGGCCATGCCCAGGGCCGCGGAGATCGAGGTGCTGGCGTGGCCGGCACCGAAGTGGTCGAAGCGGCTCTCGGAGCGCTTGAGGTAACCGGCCACACCACCCTGCTGGCGGAGGGTGTGAAAGCTGCCGTAGCGGCCGGTGATCAGCTTGTGCGGATAGGCCTGGTGGCCCACATCCCAGACCACCCGGTCGTGATCGAGATCAAGGGTCTGGTAGAGGGCGATGGTGAGCTCCACCACGCCCAGACCGGGACCGAGATGCCCGCCGGAGGTGCTCACCACCTCCAGATGACGCTCCCGCACCTGGCGGGCGATGCCCTCAAGCTCCTGGAGGCTGAGGCCGTGCAGCTGATTCGGATGCGTCAGCTCACTGAGATGCATCTCGGCCCCGGAATCGGCGTGCAATCTAGGTGTTGCCGGTCACGCCCCGGTGCCGGTTGCGACACTGGAGGGCATGAGCGAGTTCCCGTCAGGCCCCAGTCCCGTGGCATCCTCCGGCACCGGCACCGGCACCGGCACCGGCACCGGCACCGGCGCCGGCGCCGGCCCAGATCACGGCACGCCGGCGGCGGCGGCGATCAGGGCCGCGTACCTGCAACGGATCCTCAGGGCCCGGGTCTACGACGTGGCGATCGAATCGCCGCTGGATCCGGCCCCGGGGCTCTCGAACCGCCTGCACAACCGGGTGCTGCTCAAACGGGAGGACCTGCAGCCGGTGTTCAGCTTCAAGCTGCGCGGTGCCTACAACAAGATGGTCGGCCTGGAGCGGGCCGAGCTGGATCGCGGCGTGATCGCCGCCAGCGCCGGCAACCATGCCCAGGGGGTGGCGCTGGCGGCCCAGAAGCTCGGCTGCCGGGCTGTGATCGTGATGCCGGTCACCACGCCGGAGATGAAGGTGAAGGCCGTGGCGGCCCGGGGGGCCGAGGTGATGCTTCATGGCGACACCTACGACGCCGCCTGCGCCGAGGCCCTGCGACTGGCCAAGGAGCGCGGTCTCACCTTCATCCACCCGTTCGACGATCCCGAGGTGATCGCCGGTCAGGG
>Ga0079300_10000646_pt1 | contig 13249 bp, 9 predicted proteins | sample Wag4_2014_7_11_FD_74799 | JGI IMG/M metagenome (GOLD analysis project Ga0079300, IMG submission 74799) | Fresh water microbial communities from Ohio, USA - Utica-2 Time Series HT 2014_7_11 | ecosystem: Environmental > Aquatic > Freshwater > Water tank | place: USA: Ohio | collected 2014-07-11
TCTAATCTATCTTGGTTTGCTAGATATTGCTGTTGGAGGTCAACCAAGTCTGGCTTTTGAATGGTTGCAAGGACACTTCCTTTCTGGACAAGTTGATTCTGTTGTGCAAATAATTTAGTAATGATACCATCTGAAAAGGCACTAACTGTAGCCGTGTTTATTTTGTCTATGGTAATCTCTGCTGTTGTTTCTAGTTTGGAGGGTAAAAGGCGTTGACCTATTTCTCCTGTTTTAATATTCGCCTGTACACTTTGTGCACGTGTTAGTTGGATTTGTGTTATGGTATGTGTTTGATTGGCTGCTTGGGTTGATTCGGGCTCTTGTTTTTCGTTGGTATTACAGCCAATCAATAAGAGTAGTAATATTAATTTATAGTTTGTCATGAGTAAGGTATTAGTTAGCGGTGAGTGTTTGGAGTTCGATGATAGTTAGGTTTAGTTTGTAGAGGTTCTCTAGGTTTTCAAACTCTATTTGTAGAGCTTGTTCGAGGTGTTGTACGAGTTCCGAATATTCCATTTCACCTGATTGATAGTTAATGGTTGCAGTTCTTAATAGTTCGGACGCAAGTGTTTTACCTTTTTGATTATAGTAGTTTAAGAGCAGCTCATATTTTTCTTGTTCGTGTAATAGATGAGCAAGTCGAGTTCGTTGTTGTATTAGTACTTCTTGGTAGTTTGCTTCTGCCATTTTTTGATTTAGGGCGGCGGCTTCTACGGATTTTTGTTGGCTTTTCTTAAGGATAGGTATATTTAGGCCAAGCTGCCATCCTGGATAAAGGGCTCCATTCCCTAAAACCTGGCCGTAGATTCCTGCAGATGTAGTAGGGCTTAATTTGGCTTTCTCAACATCTTGTATAGCAGAAGCTATTGCAATGGCTGCGGCCCCTGTTTTTACGCTTGCAGATTGCTGTAGGAGCGCGGTATCGGCTAAAGAGAACGGTTGGCGATCGAACGGGGCGGCGATCGCTTTGACAGGTCTTTGCAGGCCAAGAAGTTGACCAAGAGCTGTTTGATCGTAGTCTAGTTCGTGCTGGATTGCTTTCATTGATAAGTTGAGCATTGCTGATTTGTTTTGCATAGCGAGCTGGTCAAGTTTGCTGCTTTCCCCAGAAGTATATCGAGTGGCAGCGATGGACTCAAGGTTTTGGAAGACACTATCTAGTTGTTGATATAGCATACTTTTACTTTCTAGGTAGCTGAGGTGCTGGTAGATTTCTCGAACTTGTTTTATCAAGGTTAATCTAGTTAGACGTTGTTCTATTTTTGCCTCTTCCGTTTTTGTTGTGTAGAATTGTTTGTTTGCTAGCGTCCCTTTTCGGGAGGGGAATGATTGACTAAGGCCTAGGGATGTAGTACCGAATAAACCGAGGTCTGGATCGGCCGTGACATTATGGAAAATATTGGCAGGTTCAAAAACTCTTGCGCCACCAACTAGCAGTTGTTGTTGCTGGGTATTGAGCTCTGCCGCTTTTACTGCAGGATGGGTGCTCAGTATTTGGTAAAGAGCTTGTTGTTCTGTTAAGGCTTGTGCGTTTAGCTGGAGTGTAGAGGAGAGTCCAAGTATTAATACTGTTATTATTGCCTTGAAGCTAGGTTTTTTAGGACGATCAAAGACAAGTGCATAAAGCAACGGTAGTACGAGTAGTGTCAGTAGTGTGGATGTTATGAGCCCTCCAATTACGACGGTGGCAAGTGGGCGCTGCACCTCTGCACCAGCACCCGTAGAGATTGCCATTGGTAGAAACCCTAAGGACGCTACTGCCGCGGTCATTAGAACTGGTCTTAATCGAACTAAGGCCCCCATTTTTATTCGCTCGTAGACATCTTCAACACCTTGGTTTTTTAAATCATTGAAATAAGACAGCAGAACGATTCCGTTGAGAACAGCCACACCAAATAAGGCGATAAAGCCAACGCCAGCGGAGATGGAGAATGGCATGTCTCTTAACAGCAGTGCAAAAACGCCACCTATTGCTGACATTGGTATTGCGGTGAAAATAAGCGCACTTTCTTTAAATGAGTTAAATGCGAAATAGAGTAGTACAAAAATGAGCAATAGTGCTACGGGTACAGCCACTGACAGTCGTTCCTTTGCGGCCTGAAGGTTTTCAAATTGGCCGCCATAGGCCACACTATAACCGATAGGTAGCTTGAGCTGAGTATCAATTAGGGCTTGTACCTCCAAAATGGCGCTTTCCACGTCTCGGCCCCGGACATTAGCACCAATAACAATTCGGCGTTGAGCATTATCCCTACTGATTTGCGCAGCCCCTGGCTTGTATTCCACAGTTGCTATTTCCTCCAGGGGTATTAAGACGCCTTCATGGGTGGTAACAGGAAGACGTTTTACATCGTCCAATTCTTTTCTATATCGTTGGTCTAGACGTACTACCAGGTCAAAGCGTTTTTCATCTTCGAAAACAGTACCAGCTACAGAGCCAGCGAAAGCAGTACGTACTATGGCGTTGATATCTCTTATATGTAGACCATAGCGGGCTATTTTGCTGTAATCGTATTGAATAACAATCTGTGGTAGCCCCTCTGTTTGTTCTACTTTAATATCTTCTAGCCCTGCAACTTTTTGTAAAATAGTTTCAGCTCTATGAGCTACTCGAGCGAGTGAGTCTAGGTTTTCCCCAAAAATTTTGACCGCTATATCGGAGCGGACGCCCGTCATCATTTCATCAAAACGCATTTTGATTGGTTGCGTGAACTCAAAGGCCATTCCGGGGACCTCATGGACTTTTTCTTCGATCATGGCCACCAATTCTTCTTTTGATGTTGTTTTCTTCCAACCCTTTTTATCTTTTAATAATATAATATTGTCTGCTGTTTCAATTGCCATTGGATCGGTAGGGATCTCAGCAGATCCTATTTTAGAAATAACTTGTTCAACCTCATCAGGGAAGTTTTCCAGAATTATTTTTTGAACTAATCGATGGCTTTCTAGTGTTTGGGAGAGAGAGGTTCCTGGCCGAAGGAAGCCATGCATCATGATATCACCTTCGTCGAGGGTTGGAATAAACTCCCCACCCATTTTTAAAAACAAGCCTCCTGTGATAAATAGAAGTGCGACGGTGGCTCCTATGATTGTTTTTTTCCAATGAAAGGCCTTGACCAGTAGGGGAGCATACCAGCGTTGAAGTTGCTGAATAAGCCGATCGGCAAAGGTTGGTTGCGTTGTTATTTGTTTATTAAGAAATAAGGCAGATGCTGCAGGAACGAAAGTGAGAGATAGTAGTAGCGCACCGATCAGGGCAAAGGAGACGGTTTGAGCCATTGGCTTAAACATTCTGCCTTCTACGCCAGTTAGTGACAGAATAGGGAGGTAAACAATTAGGATAATGATAACGCCGAAAACCGAAGATCGGATAATGCCTGATGCGGCGGAGGTAACGCTTTCATCCATAGATGCCTGACTAAGCCTCAGAATCGGTTCCCCGGATTGATCTCGCCACTTAAATGCCTTGTGGTGTAAAAAGTGTAGTGTCGCTTCCACAATGATAACAGCTCCATCTACAATCAAACCGAAGTCTAGAGCCCCTAGAGACATCAGGTTGGCGGATACGCCGAATAAGTGCATCATCCAAAAAGCAAAAAACATTGAAAGAGGGATGACTGTAGCAATGATAAGCCCAGCTCTAAAGTTGCCAACCAGCATAGTTAGGACGAAAATAACGATAAGGGCGCCCTCTAATAGATTTTTTTCGACTGTGGAAATCGTCCTATTTACTAATTTTTCACGATCTAGAAAGGTAGATACGGTAATTCCTTCGGGCAATGATTTTTTAATTTCTTCCAACTTGGCTTTCACCCGCCCCACGACTTCTGCTGCGTTTTCACCTTTTAGCATCATTACGATTCCAAGAACAATTTCACCCGTTCCGTTGTGACTGACCGCACCATACCGCAGTGCAGATCCAAATTGTACGGTGCCAACATCTGCAATTTTTATAGACGTATTCCCGGTATTTTTTACAACAATTTTTCCTAGATCGTCGATAGAATGCGCTAGACCTTCTGCTCTGATGAAGTAGGCATTACTTTCTTTCTCGATATAAGCCCCCCCAGTGTTTTCATTAGCCATTTCAAGCGCTTGGAGCACTTCTAGAAGGCTAACCCCTAGTGCACGGAGTCGTTCTGGCGTTACAGCAACCTCATACTGTTTTAGGTGACCACCAAAGCTATTAATTTCTATTACGCCTGGGGTGCCTGCCAACTGTTTTTTGACTACCCAGTCTTGAACGGTTCTTAGGTCTGACGCTGAATATTTATGTTCAAAGCCTGGCATTGCCTCTACTCGATAATGCACTATTTCACCTAAGCCGGTGGAAATGGGGGCTAATTCTGGTGTTCCAAAACCTGCTGGAATTAGGTCTTCTGCGGCCTTTAGTCGTTCGTTTATTTGTTGTCTTGCCCAATAAATATCCATATCATCATTGAAAACCACGGTAATTACGCTTAACCCAAATCGAGAAATTGATCTGAGTTCAACAACCCCTGGAATTGCCTTTAGGGTGTTTTCGATTGGAGATGTTACAAACTGCTCTACTTCTTGCGTGGCAAGTGTAGGGCAAACCGTTAGTACCTGGACTTGGTTATTAGTGTTATCTGGTATAGCATCAATGGGAAGTTGGGTGAATGACCAAATCCCCAAGACACAAATAGTAATAGTGAGTAGTCCAACTAAGACTTTATTGTGGACCGAAAAGTGAATTATGTGTTTTAGCATAAGATGTATAGCTGTAGTGAGGTCTAAATAGACATCTATGTTGTTAGTGCTCTTTCTTTCGCACAATTAAGGTTGTACGGAATAAAGGAACAGCGACCAGAGTTCCTCTTTGGATAGAGAACAAGGGTAGCATGTAAGAAATAAGCAGAAGAGCTATTGCTAGAGGAGTATTACCTGAATAATGTTGTGTAAGTGGTATACTCTTGCTAGAGCCAAAGTATTAAGCTTTGGGTGGTTGCCAGATGGAAGATAGGTGCGCGGAAGGAGGTAGGTGAGTGATTTGAACAAACCTTACTGCTTTAAGTAGTAGATTTGAAAGAGGATCAAATAAAGCACTAGGTAGGAGTGTTAGAAATGCTTTTATTGTTTCAAAAGCTTGGGCGTTGCTGTGCTCGCCTTTTCCTGGTAATTGACTATGGTTATGTTCTGAGCTATGCTTAGCGAAACCTTCCCCATAATGCTCAATAATAAATGAGGTAAAGGAAGTGTTGTCTTCTTCCTGTTGATGTTCTTGGTAGTGTTGAATAAGGAATGGCAATTTGCCCAAAGCAGACTTTAACTGTTGCGGCGTTAATGCCGCAAAGAGATAGAATAGGAGCAATATTTTAGCCAGTTCTGTGCGCATCAGGCTACAAATATAGTTAATTAGATTTATATGGTTAACGGATTTTTATGGGAGCCAGTACGCTATATCAAAGGTTAGACGCAGCGATTCCAATGCCAAACAAGATTAGTACGAGTCCGATTGTTTTTCGGACAGATACAATGTGTGTTGGCGTCAGCCAGGTTCGAAGTTTTTTAGCTGCGTAAATCTTTAGGAGATCTGTTAGCATGAGGACAACCATCATAGCGCTGAAGAACAGCATGCCTTCTGCTAATGACCACCCATTTGGCGCCACTAATCCAGTAGCTGTACCTACCCAAAATAGTAGGGTGCCAGGGTTTACCAAGTTAATCATGAACCCCTTTCCCCATTGGCTCCAGAAATCTCGTCGCTCTAATTGGAGTAGTGGTGTGCTTGGGTGTATGGATGGTTTTTTTTGTGCGAACCACAGGCTTGCAGCACCGAAAGCGACTAGGATTAGACTTCCAAATACACCCGCCCAAAAGCGAAACCCGGGCAGTGCGGTAATTGATTCTAACCAATGAATTCCCTTTAGCATTACTGCAATAAAAAGTAGATCACTGGTCCAGATCCCACTTGCAACGGCAATTCCTGCTTTGAATCCACGAGCAAGGGCGGATTCAATTATAGAGAAGAATAGCGGACCTACGACGAAGCTAAGGGTAAGCCCCAACAATAAACCTTTAAGCAGGAGTGCAAGCATGAAGCAAAGGTAGTAATATTGCGTTTGGAATGGTAGTAGCAAAAATACAAGAACAACTTTCGGCGTATAAGCGTCATTTGGGGAGTCAGAGGGATTTACCAACTAGTTGGTGGTGGGAATCCGTCCAACATTTTCAAATGAATTGGAACTTGGAGGCTTCGGATCCCATAAAAATGTTAGATGCCAGTTTTCAAAGCTCAGTAACGAAGCGGCTTTGGCAGTTGGAAACATGGCGACCTAAGGAGATAATGACCCTTTTTTTGCGGGAGCAGCCTCTTATGGTGAAGGCTATGTTTGCCGATTTATTTAATGAGACAAAGGATGTAGAAATGCGGGTGTCTCGTTTTTTATTTGGATGTGATATGCTGCTGGAGGAGCATAAGCGGAATAATCCTGGTAGTATTGAGAATAATCATTATCACGGGGATTACCGAATGTTAGCGCTTTATTTGGCATTTCGATATCCGGATAAATATGCAGCGCCATATGATTTTGACGTATTTAAAGAGGCGCTAAGCCGTTTAGGAGCACGTGATCTTCCTCAAGCAGACGATCTTTTTCGTTTTTTTAAAGTTCATAGAACCATTCAGGTTTTTTTAGAAAAGGACGGAGCCGTCCTTCCTGCGATTAATCGTTTTTTATATTCTAAGATTCATTTTATGAAGCCGACTCTTCTGCCTGCTGTTGATTTTTTGCAATTTGTCGCTCGGAACGATCGATAAAAAGGGATCAGGGCAGTTTGAAGGGATTAGGTATTTTGTTTTTATAAACGGGTTTTGGGTTCTTTTTACTTTAAGCTGACTTTCACTATTTAATTTTTGCCTAATCTTGCACCCGATTTTATAATAAAAATACATTTTAAAACGGTATGTTTCGAAATACACTTCTTCTGTTATTTATTTTTTTGTTTTTGGGTCTTAATGCACAAAAGGAGGAGACTCTTTTGGTGGTGAATGAATCTAAGCACCTTAAAAATATTATTCAGTTAACGTTTGGTGGGGATAACGCGGAGGCTTATTGGAGTAAGGATGGGCGCTTTTTGACTTTTCAGAGTAATAATCCGAAGTGGGGGCTAGAATGTGATCAAATTTTTAGAATTGAGATAGAGAAAGCTGCTAATAATCCGGCATACAAGCCTGCCACCATTAGCACTTTAAAAGGTCGGACGACGTGCTCTTATTTTATGCCAAATGGTAAGGATATTTTATATGCTAGTACGCATGAGGGTGGGGAGTCATGCCCACATATGCCTAACTTGAGGGAGGGCGGCAAATACCTTTGGCCACTATTCGATAGTTATGATATTTTTGTAGCAAACAAAAAGGGTAAGATAAAGAAGCAATTAACTACGACGAAAGGGTATGATGCGGAGGCTGTTGTGAGTCCTCAGGGGGATAAAATCGTATTCACGAGTGATCGGACAGGTGATTTAGAGCTGTGGATTATGGACACAGATGGTTCGAATCAGAAGCAATTGACGACGGATCTAGGTTATGATGGAGGTGCATTTTTTTCTGCGGATGGGAAGCAGCTGGTTTTTAGGGCTAGTCGTCCAAAGACAGAGGCAGAAGTAAAGGAATACAAAGATTATTTATCGAAAGGGCTGGTTGCTCCTACCAATATGGAGATTTACATTATTAATGCTGATGGAACGGGAATGCGTCAGGTTACTCAGCTAGGGAAAGCAAACTGGGCACCATTTTTTGATCCAACGGGTAAGAAGATTATTTTTTCTAGCAATCATCATTCGCAGCGCGGGTATGATTTTCAGCTGTACATGATCAATATCGATGGGACAGGCTTAGAGCAGATAACAACGGAAAGTAATTTTAATTCGTTTCCTATGTTTTCTCCAGATGGCAAAAAGATTGCTTTTTGTAGTAATAGGAATAATGGAGGGACCCGAGATACCAATGTTTTTGTAGCGGATTGGATTGATTAGGTTGATATATAAGATATACTAAAAGAGCTCCACTTCGTCAGGAATGGAGCTCTTTTAGTATATCTTATTGCATGTGGCAGCTTTTAATTAGTAGGCGCGTTCATCCTTATTTTCCACATAGTTCATAAAGGCTCTATTTGCTACTCTATTTCCTCCAGGGGTTGGGTAATTACCAGTGAAGTACCAATCTCCTTTATTGTGTGGGCAAGCATTGTGTAGGCCTTCTAGTGTTTGGAAGATAACTTCAACCTTGGCTCTTATACCCTTTGGGGATACTATTTCAGAGATTTTCCTACTGATTTGTTCGTACTCAAACAGCTCGTAGAGGGGAATGACTTCATTTTTTACCTCTTCTACGGGGATTAGTTCGGAAAGTTTACACTTTTGGTAGATTTCTTGGAGTAGGTTTGTTTTTTTTGCCTCTTTAAGAAGTTCGATCATGGCTTGGAAGGCTACGAAGTCTCTCATTTTGCTCATATCGATACCATAGCAGTCAGGGTATCTAATTTGTGGTGCAGAGGAGAGGACGATTATTTTCTTGGGGTGTAACCGGTCGGTAATACTGACTATAGAATCTCTAAGGGTGGTGCCACGGACTATAGAGTCATCAAGGAGCACCAAGGTGTCTACATCATTTTCAATAAGGCCATAAGTAACATCATAGACATGCGAGACCATATTGCTGCGTTTGCTGTGGTCTGCTATGAATGTCCGTTGTTTTTCGTCTTTATGGACTAATTTTTCTACTCTAGGGTGGACATTAAGGATTTCATCTATTTTATCTTGGGAAAGGAGGCCTTCTTGTTGGGCAGTTAGGATTTGCTCTTTTTTCCAAGTATTAAATGCTTTTTCTAGGCCTTCTGCTAGGCCATAAAAAGCGGCCTCTGCGGTATTAGGGATGTAGGAGAAGACAGTATGTTTGATATCAAAATCAACAGCCTTTAGAGCTGGTTGTGCTAGTTGTGAGCCTAGCTGTTTTCGTTCTTGATAGATTTCTCGATCGTTACCACGGCTAAAATAGATTCGCTCGAAGGAGCAAGCGGTCCTTTCTCTAGGATCCGTGAAGGGTAGTTCTTCTACTAAGCCATTATGCTTGACGATGAGGGCGTGCCCTGGTTTGAGTTCGTGTACTTGTGGGTAACGGACATTAAAAACCGTTTGAATGGCGGGGCGTTCGGAGGCTGCGACCACTACTTCATCGTCCATATACCAGTACGCTGGTCGGATTCCATTTGGATCGCGGACCATGAAGGAGTCGCCGTGTCCTATCATTCCACCGAATACATATCCACCATCAAATTTTTTACAGGAGCGGCGGAGGAGTCGTTGGATATCCAAGCTATCAAAAATTAGCTGGTTAATGGCTTGGTTGTTTAGTCCATCTGGTTTGAACCAGGTGTGAAGCCGTTGGACTTCATCATCAAGAAAATGACCAATTTTTTCCAGGACGGTTACGGTATCACTTTTTTCTTTTGGGTATTGTCCGAGTTCGACGAGCTCTTGAAATAGCTCATCAACATTTGTGAGGTTAAAGTTGCCTGCAACGAGGAGATTTCGGGAAATCCAATTGTTTTGGCGGTGGAAAGGATGGACGCGTTCTATACTGTTATCTCCGTGGGTTCCATATCGAAGGTGTCCCATTAAGACTTCTCCTGCGTAAGGAGCATGTGCTTTGAGCCACCCAGCGTTTTCAAATTTGTCTTGGGGTATTTGGGCCACTCTGCCCCAGATTTGGCTAAAAAGGTCGTCAAGATAATTGGAAGCATTGCTCCGTTTTCTGCTTATATATCGTTTGCCTGGCTCGGTATTTAGTTTTATGGTTGCTATTCCTGCTCCATCCTGCCCTCTGTTGCGCATTTTTTGCATGAGTAGGTGGAGCTTTTGGAGGCCATAGAAGGGGGAGCCGTATTTTTCCTGGTAAAACTCAATTGGTTTTAACAGGCGCAGCATTGCAATACCGCATTCGTGGTGGATTTGATCACTCATGGTGCAAAGTTACGACAAGGACTTGGATACGAATTAGTAAGTTAAGCCACTGTTTATAAATTTGTAGCTGAATACATCAATATTGTTCGTGCTCATTAGGAAACGCGCTGTTTTTAACATCATTAATATAGGCCTTTGTGGCGGTGTTTATTTGTTCAAAAAGGTCTAGGTATCTTCTCAGGAAGCGCGGTTTAAATTCTTTTGTAATACCCAACATATCGTGGATTACGAGAACTTGACCATCTACCTTTCCTCCCGCACCAATTCCGATGGTAGGGATTTCAATGCTATTGGTTACCTTTTCGGCAAGTTGAGCGGGTATTTTTTCGAGGACGCATGCGAAGCAGCCCAAGTTGTCTAACATCTTGGCATCTAGTAACAACTTTTCAGCCTCGGCCTCTTCTTTTGCTCTAACGGTATAAGTTCCAAACTTATAAATACTTTGTGGGGTAAGTCCAAGGTGTCCCATTACTGGAATTCCGGCCATTAGGATTCGTCGAATAGACTCTTCAACTTCAGATCCGCCTTCAAGCTTTACGGCGTGTGCGCCTGATTCTTTCATTATCCTTATAGCGCTCGAGAGAGCGACCTCTGAATTGGCTTGGTAGGTACCAAAAGGGAGGTCTACTACTACCATTGATCGTTTGACAGCTCTAACGACCGATTGGGCATGATAAATCATTTGGTCTAGTGTTATTGGTAGGGTTGTTTCATGGCCTGCCATAACATTGGACGCGGAGTCTCCCACCAGTAAAATATCAATTCCTGCTTCGTCTAAAATTCGAGCCATGGAATAGTCATAGGCTGTTAGCATGGCGATTTTTTCGCCTTTTACTTTCATTGCCTGGATGGTGTGAGTGGTTACTTTTTTAAGTTCGGAAGTAACGGATGACATGGCGTGTTAGTTTAAAATGAGTACTCAAGGTTCAGAAAGAAACTTGAGAAGTCCAAATGAAAAGCATAAAAACAAAACAGGGGCCATCATTGCTGACGGCACCCTGTATAACCCCAAAAAACCAAATGAAAACTTCTTAAATAGACACCCTAAGCGAGTGGAATTTGCTTACCAAACAAGAAGTGAAATAACTTCTCATAATACTTATGCAAAGATACGGGTATAAATCAAGCTGTCAAGTGTTTGTCTTTGTTTTTTTGAAAAAAAACAATAAAATGAAAGCGCATTGGGTTAAAACATTAAAAATCAAATATTTAAAATATTGATATTTTGTTTTGGCCAAGTAGTCAATTGGTTTTCTAAAGATTGGGTGTAGTGTAAGGATATTATTGGGGTAAATGGTTGGGGTCAAGGAGGTATTTTTTGAGGCGGCCTAGTTGGACGATCGATCAAAAAGAGAGCAGTGCCATCATCTTACCCTTGGGTGTAAACCACCCATTTTTCGTCAAAAAAAGGCAAATTAAATTTATCCTTTATGGGCATGACTTCTACATAGTTATTGGCATTTCCTGGTAGAGCGGCAATTTCTGGCTGAAGGTTGCCTCCTTTGAGAGCTATCAGGCCATTAGGATAGGCGTGACTGTGTTTTTTTTTCAGCAGGTGTTGACTCCACTGCATTAAATCAGCTAGGGGAGCGACAGCTCTAGAGACAATAAAGTCGAATTGGCCCGCTCGCTTGAGTTCTTCTGCTCTAGTGTGAATTGGTTTGACGTTATTAAGCTGGAGTGCATTGGCAACCTCCTGAACCACCTTAATTTTTTTTCCGGTACCGTCAACCAGCGTGAATAAGGTATCGGGAAAGAAGATGGCGAGCGGTACGCCTGGGAATCCTCCCCCGGTGCCTAAATCGAGGATTTGGGCACCGGGTTTGAACTCAAAGTAAGCAGCTATTGCCAATGAGTGTAATACGTGTCGTTCGTTCAGGTTTTCGATGTCTTGCCTTGAAACTACATTAATGCGCGTATTCCACTCTTTATAGAGCTGCTGGAGCTGGTCTAGCTTATTCAGCTGTTCTTCTGATAGTGCTGGAAACCAAGTTTTAAAATAGCTCATTAATCGTTTAGTTTCAATACTTTCAGGAACGCTTCTTGCGGAACCTCAACGGATCCGAACTGCTTCATTCGTTTTTTTCCCTCTTTTTGTTTTTCAAGGAGTTTTCGTTTACGAGAGATATCACCTCCATAGCATTTGGCTGTAACGTCTTTTCTGAGCGCACTGATTGTTTCTCGTGCAATGACTTTTGCTCCAATAGATGCTTGGATAGCAATTTGGAACTGTTGTCTAGGGAGAAGTTCCTTAAGTTTTTCGCACATTCTACGTCCCATGTATTCTGCTTTGGTGCGGTGCACGAGGGCTGATAATGCATCGACTTGTTCACCATTTAATTTGATATCTAAGCGAACAAGGTCTGTTTCACGATAGTCAAGCAAATGGTAGTCAAACGAGGCATAGCCTCTGGTGGATGACTTGAGCTGATCGTAGAAGTCGAAGACGATTTCTGCGAGCGGCATATGGAAAATGATTTCCAATCGAGTAGGGGTAAGGTACTGTTGTTTCATGAGGATCCCCCTTTTATCGAGGCAGAGCTTCATGATATTTCCAATGTAATCTGGTTTAGTAATAATTTGTGCGTTGATATAGGGTTCTTCTGCTCTTTCTAGGTGATTGGGTTCGGGCAGCTCACTTGGCTGATGCACGACTCTGCGAGTTCCCTTCATATCTGTTGCGAAGTACGTTACGTTAGGAACCGTTGTGATGATATCTTGGTTAAATTCACGGTAGAGGCGTTCTTGAACAATTTCCAGGTGGAGCATACCCAAGAAACCACAGCGGAATCCAAATCCGAGGGCAGCGGAGGTTTCGGGTTCGAATACCAAGGAGGCGTCATTAAGCTGAAGTTTTTCAAGCGAGTCACGAAGGTCCTCAAAATCATCTGTATCAAGTGGATAAACACCGGCGAATACCATTGGTTTGACCTCTTCAAATCCTTTGACAGGCGATTCACAGGGGCGTGCGAGGTGGGTAATGGTGTCACCCACTTTAATTTCTCTACTAACTTTGATACCTGTGATTACGTAGCCGACATCGCCGGCGCTGAGTGTGTCGCACTCAAACATGCCCATACGAAGCACACCAATTTCCTCGGCGTAGACTTCTTTTCCGGTGTTATAGAACTTGATTTTCTCTCCTTTTTTCAGCGTTCCGTTCATCACTCTTACGTAGGCGATGACTCCGCGGTACGAGTTGAACATGGAGTCAAAAATCATTGTTTGGAGGGGGGCTTCGGGGTCGCCACCGGGGGCAGGG
>Ga0079300_10000651_pt1 | contig 13169 bp, 10 predicted proteins | sample Wag4_2014_7_11_FD_74799 | JGI IMG/M metagenome (GOLD analysis project Ga0079300, IMG submission 74799) | Fresh water microbial communities from Ohio, USA - Utica-2 Time Series HT 2014_7_11 | ecosystem: Environmental > Aquatic > Freshwater > Water tank | place: USA: Ohio | collected 2014-07-11
TGGCTTAAACGGCCCCGGCGGCAGAGGAGTTTCACGACGTTGGGTTTCATGAGCAACGAATGCATCTAGCCCTTGGTCTTGATAGACCCGTTCTGCTTCATCGCTAAATAAGACCGCGTCTCCATCAAATGCAATGCGTAATTCATTTGGAAAGTTTTCTGCCGTTTTTGCTGAATGCGGGTAGACGTGAGCAGCCGGATATCCTGCCTGTAAGGCCTGCTCTACATCGGCACCATTTGCAGACAAAAACAGGTGTGCGCCCAGGGATTTTAGATAACGATAGGGTGATCTACCGCGGGTGAATACCCCGCGTTGAATAGGAAGCCCATGCGATTGTGCGGAATGATAAACCCGCAGACCTGAGACTGGATCGTTTCTCGATAGCACCACGATCTCAACCCGATGGCGCTCTTGGCTATTAAAGGACAAGAGCTTTCTAACTAACGGGAATGCCACTCCAGGATTTGCGGGTGTCTGCATCCGCTCACTCTGGAGCAACATATATGCCCGATCATCTGATTCTTCAAAGATACGGTTTTCTTCTTCGAAATCAAAGAGTGCCCGTGATGAGAGGGCAACGACCAACTGATCTGAGAGATCAGTTGGCATGCCAAGATGTTAGGGTTGGTGGGGCATTAGACATCTAAGTTAGCAACACGCAATGCATTATCCTCAATGAACTGACGGCGAGGCTCTACTTCTTCACCCATTAGGGTTGTAAAAATTGCATCGGCAGAAATTGCGTCTTCAATCTTGACCTGGAGCAGGGTTCGACTCTCAATATTCATGGTCGTCTCCCAGAGCTGTTCGGGATTCATCTCGCCAAGGCCTTTATAGCGCTGTTTAGACAATCCACGATCGGCTTCCGATAACAGCCAATCCATTGCCTCACCGAAATCTCTTACCTGGGCTGACTTCACTTGCTCACCCCTGCCTCGAGATACCGTCGTTCCAGTGGGAACTGCGCTCTTTAATGTCTGAGCTGCAAGCGTGAGGGTTCGATAATCCTCTGTATTGACAAAATCCGCATCCAGGGTGGAGAGACGAATATTGCCGTGATGAGGCCGTTCGATTCTTAACTTCCAGCGTTCGGCCTGACTATTGAACTCGGCGAACACTCGAACCAATTGATCTTGAGTGGCTGATCCAATTGCCTGTTGTTGATTCATTCGTTTCTGTAGCATCTCGGCCGTTGCAATTGCAGCATCATTGGAGCTGAAGTCGAGGATCAGACCGTCGAGCATTACTCGCAGGGCCTGCTCATCGATTATCTTTGACAGCCGGGCGATCACGCTATTTGCTGCAAGGTAGGTTTTGGCAAGGCCGTTGAGATCCTGTGCAAAGCCTGTTTGACCTGCAGGCGCCTGGATCTGGGCTTCTTGTAGAGCTAGCGAGAGTAGATACTCCTGCATATGGGCATCATCTTTAATGTAGCGCTCTTCTTTGCCGTGCTTTACCTTATAGAGCGGTGGTTGGGCAATATAGATATAGCCGCGTTCGATAAGTTCGGGCATCTGTCGATAAAAGAATGTCAGAAGCAGTGTTCGAATATGAGACCCATCAACGTCCGCGTCCGTCATGATAATAATGCGGTGATAGCGAAGTTTGTCGGGGTTATATTCTTCTTTTCCAATTCCCGTTCCTAGGGTCTGGATCAGTGTGATAATTTCCTGAGATGTAATTAATTTGTCAAAACGAGCTTTTTCGACATTCAGAATTTTTCCCTTTAGGGGCAAGATGGCCTGAAATTTTCGATCGCGGCCTTGTTTAGCTGAGCCTCCTGCTGAGTCTCCCTCTACAAGATAGAGTTCTGCTTTAGCGGGGTCACGCTCTTGGCAGTCGGCCAGCTTTCCGGAAAGCCCAAAGGAGTCTAAAACACCTTTGCGTCGGGTCATCTCTCTTGCTCGGCGCGCCGCCTCTCTCGCGCGGGCGGCATCAACGATCTTACTGCAGATAATCTTCGCGTCAGCGGGATGCTCTAGAAGAAACTCTTCGAGAGCTTTTCCAAGAACATCCTCAACGGGCTGTCGCACCTCACTTGAGACCAGCTTGTCTTTGGTCTGGGATGAAAACTTGGGCTCAGGAACCTTGACTGATAAGACACAGGTAAGCCCTTCCCGCATGTCATCCCCGGCGGTCTCAACTTTTGCCTTTTTTGCAAGGTCCGATTCAGATATATATTTATTTAGAACCCGGGTCATCGCAGCGCGCAGGCCCGTGAGGTGGGTTCCACCATCCCTTTGGGGAATGTTATTGGTAAAACAAAGAACATTTTCGTTATAACTATCGTTCCATTGAAGGGCGGCCTCTACTGTGACATTATCTTTCTCGCCCGAGATATAAAAGACATTTGGGTGTAGATTGGTTTTTGCGCGATTTATATACTGAACGAAACCCCGAACGCCCCCAGAGAATGCAAAATTTTCCTCTTTCGCTTCGCGTTGGTCGAGCAGGCGAATCTTTACACCGTTATTGAGAAAGCTTAGCTCCCGAAGACGCTTGGCGAGGATGTCGAAATGAAAGTCAACATTTTGGAAAATTTCAGCACTCGCCAAGAAATGGACTTCAGTTCCACGGCGATCTGTTGATCCGGTTATTCGTAACGGTTCCACGCGAGCACCTGCTCGAAACTCCATCGAATGTGTCTGCCCGTTACGGCGAATTGTTAGCCTTAACCAGTCTGATAACGCATTAACAACAGAAACACCAACGCCGTGAAGTCCACCTGAGACTTTGTAACTGTTCTGATCAAACTTTCCGCCCGCATGTAATTCTGTCATGACGATTTCAGCAGCTGAGCGGCCGAATTCATCGTCGGCGTGGATATCAGTAGGAATACCTCGACCATTATCGGTCACTGAAATCGAGTTATCGGTATGGATCGTAATGACAATTTCGTCGCAGTGTCCGGCTAGGGCCTCATCAATAGCGTTGTCCACCACCTCAAACACCATATGATGAAGTCCGCTACCGTCGTGGGTATCACCAATGTACATGCCTGGGCGTTTTCGAACCGCCTCCAAGCCCTTAAGCATCTTGATAGACGACGCGCCATAGCCTTGCTCAAGCTCGGCGTCGACGTGGGTTTGTAACTTTGGAAAGTGTGCTGCAAACAAACGAGTACTCCTTTTTGTGTTTCGACTAAATACGCATGGGCATTACGACATACTTAAATTCAGAATCTTGGGCGGTAGTAATTAAAGCGCTTGCGTTTGGATCTTGTAGGGCAATTTCAACAGTTTTGTTTTTAAGATTAGATAAGACATCTAGTAGATACTGAACATTAAACCCAATATCCACTGGGTCACCTTGATAATCCACCTCTAAATCCTCTGAGGCTTCTTCTTGTTCTGCGTTTGTTGACGATACCCTCAAACATCCAGAAGACAAGGTCAGACGAACGCCTTTAAATTTATCAGTTGTTAGAATTGCCGCCCGCTGTAAAGAGCCTAATAATATTTCGCGTTCCATTGATACATGCTTTGTGTGTCCGGTTGGAATAACACGCTGATAGTCAGGAAATTTTCCTTCTATTAGCTTAGAAAGTAGTTCGATCTGGTCAAACGTAAATCGTGCCTGATTGGCTGCAAATTCGATGATGACCGGCGTTTCAGAGTCTGCGAGAAGTCGTTGTAGTTCAAGAACTGCTTTTCTTGGAATGATGACCTCCTGACGATCTGGGCCCACATTAATACTAACCCCTTCTTCTGTAGATTTCACAGCAGAAAACGCCAGTCTATGTCCGTCAGTTGCGACTGCCTTCAGACTATCTTGATCGATCACTAAGAGCAGGCCATTGAGGTAATAACGAATATCTTGCTGCGCCATCGAAAAGTGAACCAAATGAAGCAGATTTTTCAATGCCTTCTGGCTTAAAACGACCTTTGCTGGATAGGTGTCGGCAACCGATACCGTTGGAAATTCCTCTGCGGCAAGCGTTTGAAGGCTGAATTTTGATTTTCCTTGAGCAAGTACTAGTTTTTTATTGGAGTACGACATTGAGATTTCCTGTTGATCAGACAGGGCTCGCAAAATATCAAGAAGCTTTCTTGCAGCGACGGTTGTGGCGATTGACTCCTCTCCGGATCCCATCTCGGCCTGGGTTTTAATCTGCATTTCAATGTCTGTTGAGCAGAACGAAACCGTTGACCCTTTTTTGTTAATTAATACATTGGATAAAATTGGAAGGGTATGACGACGCTCTACGATACCAGTTACCGTCTGTAGTGGTTTTAAGAGCGCGTCTCGTTGTGCTTTGATGAGGTTCATGATCTTTGTTCTTTCAAATAATAATAGTCATAGTTAGAGGCAGAACATTCTGTGGATAAGGTCTTGAATCATTTATCAGGTCTAGGGTGAGTGACGACAACAAGTCTGTGGATGGTTCTTGAATAACTCGTTGGAGTTGTTGAGAAGTCTGGAAAAAATATTTCATAAATGTTGTTGTTCTAGGCTCATACCGAAGTATTCACAGGTTGTTGGAATAGTTATTCTTAGGTTTAGTGAGCAATCACCCTCGAAGTTGCTGCTCTAGGATGTGGAGCTGATGGTTTAACTCAGTGTTTTTGGTCCTCTGCTCTGTTACTTTTTTGACTGCATGGAGCACGGTCGTATGGTCTCGTCCACCAAATAAATCGCCGATTTCAGGAAAACTCTTCTGTGTTAGTTCTTTGGCAAGATACATTGCAATCTGACGTGGCATAGCGATATTTGCCGGTCTGCGCTTGCTATACATATCAGCAACTTTAATATTGTAAAAATCAGCGACAGACTTTTGAATGTTCTCAACTGAAATGAGGGTTTTCTGTAGTGATAGGAGATCTTTTAAGGCCTCTTTAACCACGTCTAGTGACGGAGAGCGCTGATGGAAGCCGCAGAATGCAATTATTTTCTTGAGGGCGCCTTCAAGTTCTCGGACATTTGATCTCAATTGTTTGGCAATAAAAAATGCCTCTTCCTCCTGCAGCGGAAAAGCCTCAGCGTCTGCTTTTCTCATCAGGATTGCGACGCGCATCTCGAGCTCGGGGGGTTCGATCGCCACAGTTAGCCCAGACGAGAAACGCGTTAATAAACGTGGATTAATTTCGCCAAGTTCAGTTGGATAGGTGTCGCTTGTAATAATGATTTGTTTCTGAGCAGCGATGAGCGCTTCGAAGGCGTAGAAAAACTCTTCCTGGGTTCTTTGCTTGCCTGCGAAGAATTGGATGTCGTCGATCAGTAAGAGATCTAACGAATGGTAATAGCGCTTAAACTCATCGAACGATTTGCGCTGATAGGCTTTTACAACATCACTAACATAGGCCTCCGCATGAATATAGCGAACCCTGGCGGTCTGGTTATGTTGCGAGAGACTGTTGCCCACCGCATGAATGAGGTGGCTTTTGCCAAGTCCAACGCCCCCATACAAAAACAGCGGGTTGTAGCCTTTTCCGGGATTTTCTGCGACCTGAAGCGCGGCGGCTCGAGCCAGCTGATTGGCTTTTCCTGGCACGAAGGTCTCGAATGTCCAGTCACGATTAAGTCGACTCTGTTGTTGAGGTGATTGGTTGTGGTTTAGAGGCTGGGCGTCACTACGAGTAGTTCCCTTGTCTTGGATCGGGGGTTGTCCAATAGCCATGCGTAAAGCACCACCGCCTGCACCGCTGTCTGCTAAAGCGGGTTGGCCTGAAGCTCCGCCGGTTGGATTTGGAGGGTTATCTGCTTGGTTGCTGTCTTGATGATCGGTGGCGCTTGAGACTTCAATTTCAAGCTCTACGGCGGTCCCGAGCGCCTGGGCCCACCAGCTGCCTAGGGTTTCAGAAAATTGGTTTTTGGCCCAGTTTTGCTTAAAACGGGTCGGGGCGGACAAAACAACCTTGCTATTTTCCCCATTTAGGTCAATTCGAAGCAGCTCAAGGGGTTTAAACCAAGTCTGAAATTGTTGGCTTGGGAGTTCGCGCTCGAAGTGGAGAAGACAGTCTTGCCAGAGGGATTCCATGGTGTGAATTTTACCCGAGAACCAGAGTTATCCACAGGCTAGGTTTTCCCCAAAAGATCCCGAAATTAACCAAAAACCGTATACTGTCGAGTTATTCAGGTCTTCTATATCGAGTTTAGGAATTTTGTCATGAAACGTACATTTCAGCCTTCAGTAGTCCGCCGCAAAAGAACACATGGGTTTCTGGTTCGCATGAAAACCAGGGGTGGCCGTGCTGTTATTCGCGCTCGGCGTGCGAAGGGCCGTAAGCGTCTTGCCGTTTGATCATTTGATCGTCTGGAACCAATCGAAAAGGTCTTAGGTGTTGGGACTGGCCGTCAAACGAAGCGACAGTTTGACCGAATAACAGATCCCGCCAGATTCAAGCAGGTGCTAATGACGAGGCCTGTAGCGCGTTCGGGAGGTCTTTTGGTCTATCAGTTAGCAAGTGAGGGTAGCCACGAACTCGGGTTTGTTTTGCCAAAGCGGTTGATTCGAAATGCGGTACAACGCAATCAACTAAAACGTTGGACAAAGGCCCTACTCCATCAGGTTGACTGGTCAAAGACCGCGCCGTTTTCATTGGTTCTTCGGATGAATACCGCCCTACCCAAAGCCACGTGGACCAAACAGTTGAAAAACCAGAGGTCCTCGGAGTTGCAATCGGGACGTAATCTCACACGCGCAGACTTAATAAAAGTGATTAACGACACAATGAGTATCAAACAGGTTGGGGCCTAGTGACATGGGAGCGGAAAAACTTTTTTTGAAAAATCGCCCCGTAGCGCCCCTCAATCGGTTTTTAAAAGGCCTCGTATTTCTGCCAATCGCGATCGTGCGGCTCTATCAGTGGACTATCCGCCCACTAATCGGGCCGCGGTGTAGGTTTCTGCCACACTGCTCAGACTATGCGATTGAGTCTTTTCATCGCCATGGGCTCTTCTGCGGCGCATGGCTAACGGCAAAACGTTTAGGCCGTTGTCATCCTTGGTGCGAGGGCGGGCTTGACCCGGTACCCGCGGCATCGGTGTTTCGAAGCAAGCTGTTATCTCAACAAACTATGATTGATTAGGCTCTATGGATACTCGTCGCGCTGTGTTGTGGGTTATTTTCTCGCTGTCGCTCCTGATGCTCTGGGATGCCTATATGCGCCACACGGGTCAGGGCTCGATGTTTGCGGGGCCTGTAGGCACAGAGCAGGCAGCAAAAGGTGTAACTCCGCCAAACTCCGGCGCCGCAGCGACATCAGGCGGACAGGGCCCGGCAATGACAGTTGCCCCCGCAGCGAAAACAGACAATGCAGCAATACCCGCGCCCACCGTTAGTAAGCCATCGGCCAGCCTGACGGCCGCAGGTGTTGCCTCTTCGGGCCAGGCCGCGGGTGCCAGCGGTGAGAGATTTATTCTAAAAAATAGCGACGTTGAGCTTGAAATCGATTCACAAGGGGCTCGCATCGTTCGTGCAACGCTTTTAAATCAAGCCTCAGATGCCTACGAGGGCAAACGGGTAGTGATTTTTGACCAAGTACCAGAGCGTCGTTACGAAGCGCAGACCGGCTTAATAGGACAGGCAAGTAATCAGGTGCCGTTTCCTAATCACACCTCGGTCTTTAAGAAGGCACCAATTCGCGAAGGCCTTTCAGTAGATCAGAATTTATCGCTGGTGTCTGAGTCTGGAGGGATAAAGCTTACCAAGACCTACTCGATCGATACGGCGGGATATGTTGTAAAGGTTGCCCATAGCTTGCAAAACACAGGTGCAGATTCGGTTGCGCCGATGGTCTATCTGCAGCTCATGCGCACTGGGGATCGTCCGCCGGGGGAGAGCCAGTTCTATCAGACCTTTATTGGGCCTACCGTTTATACCAATGAAGGCAAGTTCCAGAAGATTGATTTCTCCGATATTGAAAAAAACAAAGCAACCCACGTAAAAAATGCCAGTGATGGCTGGTTTGGAATTGTTCAGCATTATTTTGTTAGTGCCTGGGTTCCAAGAAATGAAGCGCCACGCGAGTTTTATACAAAACGTGTTGAGAACAATCTCTACAGCGTCGGATTGATTCAGGCGCTACCCGCGATGGCGCCAGGCGCGCAGCAGACCCATGAGGCAATTCTATTTTCAGGGCCACAGCTACAAGAGGTTTTAGAGAAGCTTGCTCCGGGCTTAGAGCTGGTTGTGGACTACGGCTGGCTTACCTTTCTTGCAAAACCCATCTATTGGCTACTTGATCAGCTATTTGGGGTTGTCGCCAACTGGGGTTGGGCAATCGTGTTGCTCACCGTGATTATTAAACTAGTCTTTTATCCCCTATCGGCAGCAAGCTATAAATCGATGGCGAAGATGAAGGCTGTAACCCCTCGGCTGATGAAGTTGCGTGAGCTCTATGTGAATGACAAGCCCAAGCTAAATCAGGCAATGATGGAGTTGTACAAAAACGAAAAAATTAATCCTCTGGGGGGGTGCCTTCCGATACTGGTTCAGATCCCCGTATTTATTGCGCTCTATTGGGTGTTGCTCGCCAGTGTCGAGATGCGCAATGCGCCTTGGCTGGGTTGGGTGACAGATCTATCTGCTCCGGACCCTTATTACATCTTGCCGGTCGTGATGGCAATTACGATGTTTATTCAGACTAAGCTTAACCCACCACCACCAGACCCCATTCAAGCAAAGGTGATGATGGCGATGCCGATTGTCTTTTCGGTATTCTTTTTCTTCTTCCCTGCGGGCCTCGTTCTCTATTGGTTAGTGAATAACATTCTGTCGATCGCGCAGCAGTGGATGGTGATGAAAAATATTGAGAAGCAGGCCGCATCGCATCGTTGAGCTGTTGGATACGATTGTTGCAATCGCAACAGCCTCTGGCCGGGGGGCCATTGGGGTAGTTCGGGTATCCGGGCCTGCTGCACGGGGTATTTCGGAGCATGTCTGCGCAAGGAGTTTGAAGGCCCGCAATGCGACGCACTTAAGCTTTCTCGATGCTGCGGGGGAACCCATTGATGATGGCCTGGCGATTTTTTTCCCGGCTCCTCATTCCTACACGGGCGAAGATGTTTTGGAGCTCCAGGGACATGGCGGCCCAGGTGTTCAACGCCTTCTATTAAAGCGCTGTCTTGAAGTGGGCCTTGAGTTGGGCGGGCAGGTTCGACTTGCGCAACCTGGCGAGTTTACGCAGCGGGCGTTTTTAAACGACAAGCTTGATCTGGCTCAGGCGGAGGCCGTAGCCGACTTAATCAATGCAGGCTCTGAACGTGCTGCAAGGAGTGCATTGGCATCTTTGCAGGGTAGGTTTAGCCAGTTGATTCACCGCCTTCAAGAACAACTGGTGGACCTGCGTCTACGTGTTGAAGCCTGCCTTGATTTTCCGGAGGAGGACATTGAATTCATTGGGCGTGAGCGAGTAAAGGAGCGGCTTGAGCATATTCAGGCAAGCCTTGGCCAGATTCAAGAGGGCGCCAAACGCGGTCTCGCCCTGCGAGAAGGTCTTCGTGTGGTGTTGGTGGGGCCGCCTAATGTGGGCAAGTCATCGCTGTTAAACGCGCTTGCAGAACAAGACATCGCCCTTGTGACCGAAACTGCGGGCACTACGAGAGATCGGATTATTGAAGAAATCACGATTGAGGGGATGCCGATACATATTGTGGACACTGCGGGACTTCGTCATACAACAGAGCGCGTTGAGCAGATGGGTATTGAGCGAACCTGGAAGGAAGTTGAGCAAGCGCAGGCGGTGATGCTCCTTCACGATGCGAGTGGCCAGATACCCCATGATTCCGAATCTGAAGCAAGGGTCTTGGCTATCCTAGGACCCTCGGCCAGAGGTGCTGTTGTGCGGGTCTTGAATAAGGCGGACCTTGCCCAGCCCCTGCCCACATCAAAAAAAGTCGAGGGGATTTTGGTTTCTGCTAAGACAGGGCAGGGCCTTGATGACTTGCGTCAGACCTTACTAAGGCTTGCGGGTGATGCAGGTGATGCGAGCGCCGGAGTTTTTTCCGCCCGAGGGCGGCAGCTTGATGCTTTAGCGCGCGCAGCGGTTTGTGTTGCACAAGCCCAGGACCACCTTCGAGTAGAGGCGCTAGATTTGCTTGCCGATAGCCTGCAGCGCTGTCAGCACGCTCTATCAGAGATTACGGGCGAGTTCTCTTCCGATGATTTGCTGGGAGAAATTTTTAGTAATTTTTGTATTGGCAAGTGAGCCTTCAGGCTTGCCTAAGTTGACTATTTGGAGCCGTTGGGTTTGGTAGATTCGAACGTTCCCTCTGCGTGGTTTTTCTGGGCCTGGTCTGCCGCAAAGATACGGCCGCTCATCGTGATATAGACCCCTGGTGATAGAAGTTGCACGCCAGAAGTGGCCAGGCCGAGATTAAAAAAAGCGTCTGAATTTTCCAGGCCCGCGGGAACCATGGCTCCGGTGAACACGATCACCTGATCGGCCTTGCGTCGCAACATAAGGGTCTGCGCGCTCTCAGTCATGGTGTCAGTACCGTGAAGCACAACGATATGACGCTCGGGCAGCTCCGCGATGCGCGCTGCCAAGGCCTCTCGGTGGGCGGCGGTCATCTCGAGGCTATCGATGAGCATTAAGGTCTCGCAGCGCCAAGGCGGTGCGAGCCTAGCGGAAGTTAACCACTTCTCGACTCGTGAGTGATCGAACCCTAGAGTTCCGCTGCTCGGCAGATAAACTTTTTCAATAGTGCCCCCACAGCTAATAAAGACTAAGGGTTCATGAGAGGTCATTTAGAAAACTCGAATGTTAAAATCGATAGAGTGTGTCACAACCTTTAGATTTGTAGAAAAACACAATGACAATAAACGTTCCAAGCTATGTTCAACATCAGGGCCTTATTGACTGGGTATCCAAGATTGCTGCCAAAACCAAACCCTCTCAGGTAGTCTGGTGTGATGGTTCTGAGCAGGAATCAAATCGGCTCTTTGAGCAGATGGTTAAGGCGGGGACCCTCAGAAAATTAAACGAGTCGAAACGGCCCAATTCGTATTTAGCCTGGTCTGACCCATCGGATGTTGCGCGGGTTGAAGATCGCACCTTTATCAGCACCGAGAAGCAAGAAGATGCGGGGCCAACAAATAACTGGGTGGCCCCACAGGAGATGCGGCAGACACTAGAGGGCCTATTTGAGGGCTGTATGCAGGGCCGCACCATGTATGTAATTCCCTTCTCGATGGGGCCTTTGGGTTCGCCAATTGCACATATCGGTGTCGAGGTATCCGATTCACCCTATGTTGTGGTGAACATGCGCTTGATGACCCGAATGGGCAAGGCGGTCTACGATGTATTGGGCTCCCACGGGGCTTTTGTGCCTTGCGTACACACGGTCGGCAAGCCCCTGTCCATCGGTGAGCAGGATGTGGCCTGGCCTTGCAACGACAAAAAGTACATCGTGCACTTCCCGGCAACCCAAGAAATTTGGTCCTATGGTTCGGGCTATGGTGGGAATGCGCTCCTAGGTAAAAAATGTTTTGCCTTGAGAATCGCCTCGACAATGGGCCGTCAACAGTCCCACGGCTCTAATCCCGGTTGGTTTGCAGAACATATGTTGATTCTCGGTGTCCAGGCGCCTTGGGGAAAGAAATACCATGTCGCGGCGGCGTTTCCTTCCGCATGCGGTAAAACAAATTTTGCAATGCTGATTCCTCCTAAGGGTCTCGATAACGGGGCCTGGAAAATCACTACGATAGGAGACGATATCGCTTGGGTAAAACCAGATGCGCAGGGAAGGCTTCGGGCCATCAACCCAGAGTACGGATACTTCGGGGTGGCACCGGGTACCAATGAGAAAACAAACTACAACTGTATGGCGACGTTAAAAAAGAATGTCATCTTTACGAACGTTGCGCTTACCGATGATGGTGATGTCTGGTGGGAGGGAATGACAGAAAAGCCGCCTGCCCACTGTATGGACTGGCAAGGGAAAGACTGGACTCCAGAGATTGGCAAGGCAGAGGGAAGAAAAGCAGCGCATCCCAATGCACGGTTTACAGTTGCTTCAATTCAAAACCCAGTGGTGGATGATGAGTGGGATAACCCTCAGGGCGTAGCAATTGATGCGTTCATCTTTGGTGGGCGCCGCTCCACCACTGTGCCGTTGGTAACAGAGGCCCGCAACTGGCAAGAGGGCGTCTATATGGCAGCGACGATGGGCTCAGAGACTACAGCTGCTGCGGCTGGTCAGCAGGGCGTTGTGCGGCGTGATCCGTTTGCGATGCTTCCATTTTGTGGCTACAACATGGCCGAGTATTTTGAGCACTGGCTAGATTTGGGCGAAAAGTTAGGCCGCACGGGCGCGAAGCTGCCGAAAATATATTGTGTGAACTGGTTTCGAACAGACGAGGGCGGAAAGTTTGTCTGGCCTGGATTTGGTGAAAATGCCCGTGTGCTGAAGTGGATGCTTGAGCGAATCGAGAACCGGGCAGGGGGCTGTGAACATGTGTTTGGTGTCACGCCGCGTTATGAGGACCTTGATTGGGCTGGCCTAGACTTTTCAGAAAAAGAGTTTGCAACCATTACATCGATTGATCGGGACGCATGGCTCGAGGAGTTTAAGCTCCACGCGGAACTCTTTCAAAAGCTTAATCACGGGCTGCCAGGTGCCTTAGTGGAAACTAAGGCCGCTCTCGAGTCTCGGTTAGAGAACCGCTTGGCGGCCTAGTGATTGATTAAAGGCTGGTTTGGGTGTTCACTCTGGCTCGCTAAGCGATCAGCGAGCGCAATCGCCGCGAGTAGAGAGTCCGGGCTGGCGATGTTTTTCCCTGCGATATCGAAGGCCGTTCCGTGATCGACGCTTGTGCGAATGAACGGCAGGCCGAGGGTGATGTTGACGCCCTGATCGATGCCTAAGTACTTGATGGGAATTAGACCCTGGTCGTGATACTGCGCAATTACGACATCAAAATCACGATGGTTTTTGGCGCGCATAAAGATCGTGTCGCCTGGCCAGGGCCCGCTGACCTCCACACCGAAGGATTGGGCCTTTGTTATGGCAGGGGCGATGATGTCTATGTCCTCAGAACCGAATAGCCCGGATTCGCCGGCGTGGGGATTGAGGCCCGCGACCGCTATTCGGGGTCTGGGAACACCGAGCTGTTTACAGGCCTGCTCGGTCAATAGAATCGTTTGAAGTAGGCCCTCTGTGCTTAGGGCGTCGATCATGTCTTTTAGGGCGACGTGTACGCTGTTGAGCACGACACGAAGATCGGG
>Ga0079300_10000653_pt1 | contig 13158 bp, 10 predicted proteins | sample Wag4_2014_7_11_FD_74799 | JGI IMG/M metagenome (GOLD analysis project Ga0079300, IMG submission 74799) | Fresh water microbial communities from Ohio, USA - Utica-2 Time Series HT 2014_7_11 | ecosystem: Environmental > Aquatic > Freshwater > Water tank | place: USA: Ohio | collected 2014-07-11
CTAATCAAACAAGTTGCATCACCAATGTCTCGTTCAAAAAGACCTGATGCTGGCGAGCAAGCACTGGAAATGATGCGAGAAATCTCTAACTTAACTAATCAATTACATTTCATTTTGGTTTCATCAACCTTAGATGAGGAAATCTTGTGAGTGAAGCAAAACCTGGTTTTGTGAAAGTAAACGTAGTTGGTGTGAGAGTTGAAATGCCAACAAACCAACCAATAATTCTGTTGCAAGACCAAGCAGGAGATCGATATTTGCCAATTTGGGTAGGGGCAGTTGAAGCCACCGCCATAGCCTTTGCGCAACAGGGAATTAAACCTCCTAGACCATTGACACATGATCTTTTCACCGACGTTTTAAAAACTTTGCAAGCAAATTTGATAGAGGTTCGTATTACCTCATTAAAAGATGGCGTCTTCTATGCCGAGATTGAATTTGGGGGAGGGCAGGTTTTGTCATCTAGACCATCCGATGCGATTGCCTTGGCTCTGAGAAACGAGTCTTCGATATTTGTTGCAGAGCAAGTCTTAGCTGCTGCTGGAATTGATATACCTGCAGAGGAAGAAGACGAGTTAGACAAATTTCGTGAGTTCCTAGACCAGGTAAAGCCCGAAGATTTCAATCTGTGAGGAATTCTCAACCTCAATCTATACTTGAGAGTTACGGCGTGTCATGTCTCTAATGCGAGGCAACTCTTTACCTTTGGTTTACTCTTGTAACACATACCCACACAGATCGGTGATTATCTGATGCTTCCATCCAACGGTCACCAAGAATCATTATTCGAACCTAGAGAATTAAATCGTCTTCCTGAAGGTGTTGGTTATCGCGGTGCAGTTGCTTGTTCAGCTGCGGGAATTAGTTACCGTCAACTTGATTATTGGGCTCGCACAGGATTAATCGAACCAACTGTTAGACCTGCTCAAGGATCTGGAACTCAAAGACTTTATTCATTCACCGACGTATTAGTTCTCAAAGTAATTAAGAGACTTCTTGATACTGGAGTATCCTTACAAAATATTAGAACCGCTGTGGAATTACTAAGAAATCGTGGCACAGATGATTTATCAAATCTAACTCTAATCAGTGATGGCGCTTCAGTCTATGAATGTACAAGTGATGATGAGGTTATCGATTTGGTTCGTGGCGGTCAAGGAGTATTTGGAATTGCTGTGGGCAGTGTTTGGCGAGAAGTTGAAGGAAGTTTGGCTCAATTCCCAGCTGAGACTCCAGAAGGAAACATTGTCATGACCGACAAAGTAATCGATGATTTAGCAACAAGAAGAGCAGCCCGCAACGCAATTGCCTAAATCTCAAGGCAAAGTAGGATTGACTTAGGGAAGTATTTCTTCTTCCCAAAAACAAGTCAGGGTGGCATTTAATTTAAATGGTAAATAGGGAAGCCGTATTCCAGGATCGCCATATTGGGCCAACTCCTGAACATATTCAAACCATGTTGAAAGAGACAGGGTTTTCCTCCCTTGATCAGTTATTAGACAAAACAATTCCTGGATCTATTCATTTTAGAGACAAACTGGATTTGCAACCTGCTCTTTCTGAGGAAGCTGCTCAAGCTGAATTAAGAAATTTGGCAAATTTAAATGAATTAAAGACAAGTCTTATTGGATTAGGTTACACAAATTGTTATACCCCAGCAGTTATTAGAAGAAATATTCTAGAAAATCCAGCTTGGTACACCGCCTACACGCCTTATCAGGCAGAGATTGCTCAGGGAAGACTTGAAGCATTGCTGTTGTTTCAAACCATGATTCAAGATTTAACAGGACTAGCAGTATCTAACGCATCTTTATTAGATGAACCAACTGCTGCTGCAGAAGCAATGCGAATGGCACAAAGAGCATCTAAAAATGATTCAAATGTTTTTTTAGTTGATAAAGACACTCACCCTCAAACAATTGCGGTGCTACAAACCAGAGCAACTCCTGTGAACATTGAAATTAAGTTAATTGATATTGAAACAAATCAAATTGATAAAGATGCATTTGGTGTGCTTATTTCATATCCATCAAGTGAAGGGCTAATTAAGGAAATAAAAGAATTTGTAACTCAATCTAAAGAAAATGGATTGGTTGTAATAACTACAACTGATTTATTGGCATTAACTTTAATTGAAGAACCAGGATCTTTTGGTGTTGATATTGCAGTTGGTAGTGCACAAAGATTTGGTGTGCCTCTTGGTTTTGGGGGACCACATGCCGGTTTTATTGCAGTTAATGAAGATCTCTCCAGATCTCTACCTGGTCGATTAATTGGTGTAAGTATTGATTCAACTGGAAGAGCTGCGTTTCGTTTAGCTTTACAAACTAGAGAACAACATATTCGTAGAGGTAAAGCAACAAGTAATATTTGTACTGCACAAGTCTTATTAGCTGTAATTGCAGCTTCTTATGCCGCTTACCACGGTCCACATAGGTTAAAAGCGATGGCAAATAGAATTCATAATCAAGCAGTATCCATTGCAAAAATGGCTGAAAACAGTGGATTTAAAGTTAAGCATGAAAGATATTTTGACACTGTTACTTTCATTGTAAAAGATGCTGACGCATTAATTGGAAATTTTCTTAAGAATGATTTAAATATAAGAAGGATTAATGACACCGAAGTATCTATTACAGTTGACGAAACAACAAATAATGATGTAATGGAAAGGGTTTCAAAATCCTTTAACACAGAACTTGTAAACATCATGGATAATGATGCAGCAATCAACAATAGATCTTCCAAATTCCTAACTCATATTCATTTCAATAAATACCATAATGAAACTGCAATGCTTAGGTGGTTGCGTTCTCTAAGTGACAAAGATGTGGCATTGGATAGATCAATGATTCCACTTGGTTCTTGCACCATGAAATTAAACTCAGCCTCAGAGATGGAACCAATTACCTGGCCAAATCTGGCAAACATTCATCCTTTTGCACCAATTAATCAATCAAACGGATGGAAACAAATAATTAGTCAATTACAGGGTTGGTTGTGCGAGATAACAGGTTATGACGCCATCAGCTTGCAACCTAATGCTGGTTCTCAAGGTGAATTCGCAGGACTTCTTGCAATTAGGGGATATCACTTGTCAAGAGGTGATACTCAAAGAAATGTTTGCTTAATTCCTTTGAATGCTCATGGAACTAATGCTGCGAGTGCAGTTATGGCTGGAATGAATATTGAAGTTGTTGAATGCACAGAAAATGGCGACGTAGATCTTGAAGATTTAAAGAACAAAATAGAAAAGCACAAAAATAATTTAGCGGCAGTAATGGTTACTTATCCTTCAACACATGGTGTCTTTGAGGAACAAATTACTTCTCTTTGCGAAATGATTCACGAAGCTGGGGGACAGGTATACATTGATGGTGCAAATCTAAATGCCTTAGTGGCTGTTGCTAAACCTGGAAAATTTGGAGCAGATGTTTCACATTTAAATCTACATAAAACATTTTGTATTCCTCACGGTGGTGGAGGACCAGGAGTAGGTCCAGTAGCAGTTAAATCTCATTTAGCAGCCTTTCTGCCAACGCATCCATTAAATGATCAAGCAGGTCCAACAAAAGCAATTACTGGCCCAGTAAGTGGAGCTCCATATGGTTCAGCAGGAATTCTTCCAATTTCTTGGATGTACATAAAGATGATGGGTGCCCAAGGACTATTTGATGCAACAGCAACAGCTATTTTGTCTGCTAATTATATTGCCACAAAACTTAAGAATCATTTTCCAATTCTTTACACAGGAGTTAACGGAACGATAGCTCATGAATGCATTCTTGATATTCGAGAAATAACTAAAAATACTGGAGTTTCAGTTGACGATATTGCCAAAAGATTAATGGATTATGGCTTTCATGCTCCTACAATGTCATTTCCAGTAGCAGGAACTTTAATGATTGAACCAACAGAATCAGAAGATTTGTTTGAAATGGATCGTTTTATTCAAGCAATGGTGCACATTAGGACAGAAATTAGTGAAATTGAATCAGGAAAGATAACTATTGAAGACTCAGCATTAAGAAATAGTCCTCATACCGCTGAAGATATTGCAGGGGAATGGAACAGAAAATACTCCAGAGAAACGGCTGTATTTCCAGTAAGTGGTTTAAGAACTGGTAAATATTGGCCACCAGTCAACAGAATTGATGGTGCATATGGTGATAGAAATCTGATTTGTTCATGTCCATCGCCAAGAGAGATGGCTAATTCCTAAGCGAGTGAATTAGGTGTAGAAGCAATTATCTTCTTTACATAACATATCTTATCGGACATATTCCATGAGGAGATTATCTACTAAAAATCCTCTGTAAACCCCAAATACCTATCTTTAAGAAGGCTTCTAGGACGATATTTCTGCTCATCTTTGAAGTGCCAATAGTTCTTTCAGTAAATGTTATGGGCACTTCTTTTATTGTTAAACCTTTTTTAAGTAATCTTCGAACCATGTCAACTTGAAAGCAATAACCTTGACTGTCAATCTCGGATAAATCTAATTGTTTTAAAGCTGTTGTTTTATAAGCTCTAAATCCACCTGTTGCATCACCAATATCTATTCCTAGCATCAATCTTGCATAAGAATTTCCACCACGGGAAAGTATTTCTCGGCTCTTAGGCCAGTTAATTACCTTTCCACCAGGAACCCATCTAGATCCGAGAACACAATCATAATTTGGAATTTCCTTAAGAATTGTTATCAAATCTTGGGGATCATGTGACCCATCAGCATCCATTTCAACGAGAACATCGAAATCATTAATTGAATTATTGAATCCATCGATATAAGCCGCTCCTAAACCATTCTTGCTATTTCTATGCAGCACATCCAAATTCGAGTATTTACCTTTAAGTTGATCTGCCAATTTACCTGTTCCGTCTGGACTATTGTCATCAATTACTAAAACATGAACTTCTGGATTATGCTCAAAAATTCGATGAACAATGGATGCCAAAGTATGCAGTTCCTGGTATGTGGGAACTAAAACTCTTGTTTTCATTATTTCCTTCTTAAAAATCTAATAAACAAAAGTATAAGTGGTAAAGCAAATCCCAAAAGGGATATACGCTCAATTAAATTGCCATATTTGACAGCTGGAGTTATGTCGAAATATAAGGAAGGGCTCACAATTTTTGATTGAGGCACAAATTCCTTTGAAGACCAGATAACTTCCCCATATCTATTAATGTGGGCTGATATACCTGTTGTTGCCGTCACCACAATATCTCTTCCTGTTTCCATGGCGCGAATTCGTGTGATCATGAATTGCTGCTCTAACTGATTTGAAAAGGCATAAGTTGCGTTATTGGTGTGAACAGAAATGAGTTCTCCCCCATTATTGATTTGTTCGAAAATATTCTTGTTCCAAGCCACTTCAAAACATATAACTGGACTAATCACAGCATTATTTACATAAAGATTATTTGGTTGCTTTCCCGCGATGAAATCCTGTGGAATTAGACTAAATCGTTTAATGTATCTAGATAAGAAATCTCTAAATGGAAGATATTCACCAAAAGGTACTAGTTGTAATTTTTCATAGCTATCAATTACGTCTGCATTAACCGGATCCCATTGAATAACTGAATTTGATAAACCATCATCTTTTTGAAGAACAGCACCGCTTACTAATGGTTTATTATACTTTTTTACAAGATCTTTAACTAAGTTTCCTGCGTCCTTATTTATGAATGGATCTACGTCAATCGAATTCTCTGGCCACAGAATGGCATCATAATTTTGATTTGTATTGTCAAGTAAATTATTTGTTTCTTTGATGTGGTAGTTAAGAACTTCCATTTTCTGCTCGTTGAACGATAAACCAACCCGAGGAACACTCCCCTGTATTACAGCCAAGTCAATATTGCCTGAACTTATTATATCGCGATTGTCTAAATCCTGCAAAAACAAAGTAAAAGCAGCAATAGTCACAACAAAAACTATTGAAGCTGCAAAAGCTCTTTGAAGAACAAAACCTAGACTTGGAATCATTAACGCAGACATCAACAGAATCGCTGCTGTGACTAAAGGACTAGATCCGTAAGGCATCAAATTGGCCCATGGTGCATCAGCTGAATCGTAAGCAATTTTTCCCCATGGAAATCCCCCAAACGGAATGTAATCTGTGATTGTTTCCATAGAAATGAATATCAATCCATACCAAACAAAAGGTAAAGGTAGATCTTTCACTTTATACATCAAAAAACCAGATGAACCATAAATCAAAGCCATTAATAAAGCCAAGATGATGTAGGCATCAAGTCCAACCAGAGTCAGCCAACTAAGTCGTGCAAACCAAAATGCAATGGCCAATGAAAATGAAAAGAATAAATAGTCACTCAGTTGACGTTTATGTGTTCCAGCCCACCAAACAGCAATACCCATTGGGAGCAATATCCAAGTATCTGTGTAAGCAAAACTTCTGGCCATGAGAACACCAGCTACACTGCCTAGAAATATTTTTGTTTGGAGTTGAAGTTTGTTCATCGATGACAGTCTATATAAAGACTAAATCCTTCTTGGAATTATTACAAACAATCGTTTCTAAACCATTTTTTATAACGATGTCTTCAATTCGCGCACCATATTTTCCTTCAATGTAAAAACCTGGTTCTATACTGAAAGCATTCCCATCTACAAGCATTTTCGAATTTCCCTGAACAATGTAAGGCTCTTCATGAGTTTCCATCCCTATTCCGTGACCTGTTCTGTGAATAAAATACTCACCTAAGTCATGTTTTAGGAGATATTCTCTTGCTACTAAATCTAAATCCTCGGCAGAGATATTTTGCTTTACTGATTCAATTGCAAGTTCTTGAGCTTGTTTCAAAATTTCATACTTCTCTTGAAAATCTGGTGGACAACTTCCAACAACATAGGTTCTCGTGGAGTCACTACAATATCCACTAGGAGTGGTTCCTCCAATATCTATGACTAAAACATCACCTTTAGCAATTAATGTTTCTCCCGGTTCATGATGTGGACTAGCAGAGTTTTGCCCAGTTGCCACAATTGTGAAATCCACACTTTCATGACCTGATTCAATTATCAGATTGGAGATTTTTTTGGCAAGTTTCTTCTCAGTATCGCCTTGTTGTAAAATTTTAGGAATCTGCTTATGAACATCATCAATATATCTTCCAGCTAGTGCCAACTGATCAATTTCATATTGAGATTTAATGCTTCTCATTTTTTCCATGATGACTTTAGCGTCTACAAACTTTCTATCGTTAAAATGATTTTGAAAATTCAGCATCTTTGAAGCATTCATTTGCGAATCCACGGCTACAAGACCTTTCGATTCAAGTCTTTTTATTTTTGAGTAAGAAGATTCTGTCTCTTCCCAAGTAATGATTTCAATTCCAAGTTCCTCGATACCGGAATCAATTGTGGCTAACTTCTCTAGTTTCGGAACGATAATTGCGGGTAATTCATCCTTCTGTAAGACAAGACAAGTTAGTCGTTCAAGGTTTTTTGCTTTGTAACCGGTTAAGTAACGAAGATTTGGACCAGGAGTGATCAATAATGTTGACACATCGTTATCGTTCATCAATTGTGCGGTTTTATTGAGTCTTTCTTTATGCTCAAGAACGAGATTCATGTGCCTAACGTATCCTGAATCTGGACTATAACTTTCGGAGACTATTCAAATGATGAATAAATACACCACTATTGCAGTGGATCTTTCATCATTGGCTTATAGATCCTTTTATGGACTTCCTGACTCTATAAAAAGTACTGAGGGCAAACCTGTCAACGCGATAAAGGGATATCTTGATGCATTAAATAGATTTATCACAATCTACAAACCAAAAGAAATTATTCACGCAGTTGATGAAGACTGGCGACCACAATGGCGTGTTGATCTACTGCCCCAATATAAAGCTCATCGTGTGGAAGAAAGTGATGAGGAATTAGTTCCAGATGATTTAGAGTATCAATTAGAACTCCTCCCCCAAATTCTGCAAGATATGGGAATGAAAGTAGTTGGTTCGGCAAAAGCTGAAGCTGATGATCTTCTAGCTGTGATTTGTAAACAGAAAAGTAATGTCGTTGTCATTACTGGAGATCGTGATCTGTTGCAATTAATCGATGATAAAAGATCTAATGCTGTGCATATGTTGGGAAAAGATGGTGGAACATTATTCACCGAAAAAGAAGTAATGGATAAATATGGTGTTAGAGCAAATCAATATATTGATTTTTCGGCCCTCAGAGGGGATGCATCAGATGGGTTGCCAGGGGTAAAAGGCATTGGTGAAAAAACAGCAGCAAAATTAATATATGAATTCGATAATGTAGACAAACTGATTGTGGAAGCCTCAAAAGGTAATGCAAGTATCTCTAAGCGGATTGCAGCATCAATAAATGAATCCAACGATTACATCGTTAATGCAATTAAGGTTGTGACCTTAAAAGATGATTTAGACGTTGATTTATCACGAAGAAATCATGGGATAACAATTGCTGAACAAAGATCAAAGTATCAAAGTCTTAAAATAGGTAATCAATTAGACACATTTAAGGATTCATCTAAATCAAGATCTTGATCATCAAACACCTTTGGTTCGTACGCAACAACTCCCCTATTGACTCGATGAACTGATTCGCGAGCTATTTGAGAAATTGGTTCTATCTTCAGCTTGGCAATTTGTCTTAGCAAATCTGTTACCTGCTTAGCCACTCTCACAAAATCTCCGGGAGCTAGGTCAGAATTCTTTAGAACTTTCTGCAAACTTTCTCCTTGAGCCCATTTTCTAACCTGCTCCGCTACTCCAAAATGTGGAAGTCGGACATATTCGAGTTTGTATTTCATTTCAAGATTTATCAATTCGTTAGCCAAGGTCGATATTTCTTTAGCTCTTTCTCTTATCTTTGACGATATATTTCCAGGAATTTCGTATTCGTCTCTTCTGGGCTGATATATAAAGCTACTCAATACAGCTGGGAGTTCTTCTATAGTCAAATCATTTAGTAAGCCTTTTACAATTGCGGCTGCTGTTAGTAAATCCTGATCTGAATGTATTTCCTTCAAAATTTGTGCTTGGTTATTTAATTTTACTTTGTCATCAATTATGTCAATGTAATTTATTTCGCTTAATAATTTCAGAACCTCATCGCATTTGTTGCTCAAGCTCATCATCGAGGTATTAAAATTAAGCTCCAAAGAATTTACGGATCTGACCAATTTATCTTTGCGTTCAGCCCAGCGAAGATGCTCATATAAATCTGAACATGAGTGACATGGGTGTTTTCGGATATCTCTTCTCAATTCATCAACAGACATTGAACTTCGGGGATCTTTCTCACTTCTGTCTGGTTTTTTGTAACCCAAAGAAGTTAAAACCTTAGCTATTTGTTTACGAGATTCTCTTTTTGAAAAATCCATAGTTCTGTTTATGATTAGCTCTGAGATCACTCCAGCAACTGGGTCGATTTCATTTAAGTGAAATTTCTTTCCATCTCCGTTTTCTAGCACGATCCAATAGGAATCTTGTCCTCTTCTCTCCCGCATCACCTTGGTGATAAGTCCTGATTGATATTTACCGGAAGTCTTAACTCTGATTACACTTCCCGGATTTAGCTGAGTGGACAGATCAAATCGATTTTGTCTTGTTTTATCACGTTTTGAAGATTTTTGCTCTCTTTCTAAACGTGTAATGTCTTTAACTATCTCGTAATAGGAATCAAAATCTCCTTTGTCGCAAGTAGTATTTTTTGCATATCCTGCAATCGCTTTACGCTCTTCGTCAATTCTTGATTTCATCTTCAGGTTAGATTTTTCCTGCGAAAATTGTGCAAAGGATTTATTCAAAAGTAATTTAGTGGCATCTATATTTCTATGCTCCAGCAAATTTAACAACATATTGTAGCGAGGAGTAAATGTTGATAAAAGTTCAAAAGTTCTCGACGAAACAAGGTTCAATAAAAATCTAGGTTCGGAATCTGGATGAAAGGCAATAACCGCTGTTCCAGATGTATCAATTCCACGTCTGCCAGCTCTACCTGTTAACTGGGTGAATTCAGCTGGAGTTAAGTATTCGTGAGTATCGCCATTCCATTTATCCATTCTCTCTAGAACAACGGATTTGGCAGGCATGTTCACACCAACAGCTAAGGTTTCCGTAGCAAAAACTACTTTCATCAATCCTTTTTGAAAGAGTAATTCGGTCACTTCTTTTAATTGTGGAATAAGTCCAGCGTGATGTGAACCAAATCCTCTGATTGCACAATCAATCCAGTCATCAATTCTTAATGTTGCCCAATCTGATGTTGCGATCTCATCAAATCTATTCCGAATTATCTCCTCTATCTCAGCGCGTTCTTCTGGAGAGGTGAGTCTTGTATTCGACTTTTGCAACAAGTCAACGGCTTGCTCACAGCCTTTTCTACTAAAAATAAAATAAATTGAAGGCAGTAATTTGTTATTTTGTAACAAATCCACAATCTGACTTTTGTCTGGAACCTCTGATTTACTATGAGACTTTGTAAAATTTCTCTTATAAAGATTAGAAACCTTGTTATTTAAACGAGAAGGATCCTCGATAGATATAAGTGGAATCAATTCTTTAGAAGTGGCAATAACCTGAGTTAGCGGAACTGGTCTTTTCTCTTCAATAACAAATGTGCAACTTCCTCTTACTTTTCTGAGCCAATCACCAAAATCTTCAACGTTACTTACTGTTGCCGATAAAGCCACTAACTTTACAGATTGATTTAACAAGATCAAAATTTCTTCCCAAACAACTCCTCGTTCTTTATCCGCAAGAAAATGAACTTCGTCCATTACAACAACACCAAGTTCGTGCAATTTATCGGGATTTTGGTAAATCATGTTTCGAAGAACCTCAGTGGTCATTACGACAATTTCAGCATCTCCATTTATGGAGTTATCTCCGGTTAGTAATCCGACTCTTTCAGTACCAAAGCGCTGAACTAATTCTAGAAACTTCTGATTCGAAAGCGCCTTTATGGGAGTTGTATAAAAACAACGTTGATTATTTCTGGTTGTAGCAAAAAGTGCGAATTCTCCGACAATAGTTTTTCCTGAACCAGTTGGAGCCGCCACCAGAACGGAATTGCCTTGTATGAATGATTTGATTGCTGTTTCTTGAAAAACGTCAATATCGAAAGGAATAGTAGCTAGATAGTCACTAATTATTCTGCGATCTTGTAGATCGAGATCTTTGTATTTGCTTAATTTCTCAGCATAATTTGGCATTAACTACAGACTAATACAGTAAGAGATTTTGGCATCATTTTTGCTGTAAAATCTCCTGAACTAATTGAATCCCCATCCGATTGAGCCCGTATCACACTGTCAACTCCTTGGACTTTTAGACTTTTGACTGGATATTGACGAAATTCTGATCTTGCATAATGTTTGCCTGCAAGCAAAAGCAAAAATAGATAAATTAGCTTTATTTTATTGACTTTGTTTACAAGGATTAGGAATAAATCATCAGCTTCAACGTGAGCCTTGTTGCTTATGTTCATTCCGCCACCAAAGCTTGGCGAATTTGCCAAGATTGCTAACGAGTATGAATTAGTTTCTGTCACCGTTGAAGACTCAATTTTGACCGTTTCATGAGATTTTCCAAGCAGTCCAACAAATGTCGCTAGGGTATATTTCAATTCTCCCACAAATCTTGGCAGTGATGAAGCAATACGATTAACTTTTGCTTCAAAAGCAAAGCATGAAATGGTCAAACAATAGTGCTGACCATCATTAATTGAAATTGTATTTATCTTCTTTGTTTCAAATTTCTCAATGTTGTCAATTATCCTGCTTACATCCCTTGACATTCTTAGATGATTTGCAAAATCATTGCCAGATCCTGTTGGAAAAACTAGCAATGGGATGCCAGTCTGAATTAAATAAGAGCAAATTTTAGAGACTGTTCCATCTCCTCCGCAAATAATCACGATGTCAAAAACATTTGATAAAGATCGTCCTACTTCATCCAATTCCTCATCGGTAGAAGCAATAAAGTCCACCACTTGGTGATTTGCTAGCAATCTAGATCGTAAGTGCTCAACAGTTTGTTTTTTAAATCTACGACCGCTACTTGGGTTAACAACCAAAGCTATCTTCATAAAATTGACTTAATCCTATTGTCCAATAACTTTCTCAATCTATCCTTTGTCTCATTTGAGCAAGTTATCTGAATATTTCTATCTAAGCGTAGAATTATTTCAAGTAAATAGTCCGAATCAAGAAGATTCATTTCGATAATCATTTCATCTCCTGAGATTGAAAATGGAATATTCATATCTAGTATGTTACTTGCGTTCCAAGATTTTGTACGAAGAATAATTTTTTCAACAACAGCCTCAATACGCGGCTGTTCTGTCTGTGAAGATTTCATTGGGATTTCAATAACCTTTACAATTCGATCTAATCTAAACGATTTCCTTTGATTGCTGTTGGTATCTATAGCAGTTAAATACTCTTTTGCATCGAGACCTGTAATTTCCACAGGAGTGATTAATCTTTCTGTTGTTAGCTTTAAGCTGCTATCTACATAATGAATTCGTAATTGATTTCCATTACTAATTGCTTCTTTGACTAAATCTCTTTTCAAAGAATATTCTTTATGCCGATTCTCGTTAGCAACATCGGATTCGATCAATTTAGTCAATTTAGTCTCAACATCTATCAACTCATGCTTATCTTTTGACATTTCACCTAAATTTTTCACTCCAAGAAGAAGAAGGACAGCTTCGATGTTGTTCAATTTCAATGGTCTATCAAAACCCTGACTATCAATCACGGAGATATTGTCATCGTCATATTGAATATCAACTAGTTCACCACCAAATCTCCCCGGTCCAACGTATGTCAAAAGCGATAGATCTTTAATTGCTTCGTCTCGAGAAATATTGAACTGTGTGCAGAAAGTATCAATAGAAGTGTTCTTATTTTGAATTAGCCAAGGTAGTTCTAATAGAAGCCTGGAGAGTCGATCGTTTTTAATCATTGCTCAAAACTTTCATGAAATCATTTAAATAATTCGTGTAGTGCTGTCGAATATCCTGATTATCAATTGATACAACAATTGAGCTGAACCGCAAAAGATATTTTGCGAATGACTTTTCATCGAAATACTTGAACTCAATTGATTTTTCATCAATCGCACTGCCTCCAGTAATGT
>Ga0079300_10000654_pt1 | contig 13146 bp, 11 predicted proteins | sample Wag4_2014_7_11_FD_74799 | JGI IMG/M metagenome (GOLD analysis project Ga0079300, IMG submission 74799) | Fresh water microbial communities from Ohio, USA - Utica-2 Time Series HT 2014_7_11 | ecosystem: Environmental > Aquatic > Freshwater > Water tank | place: USA: Ohio | collected 2014-07-11
TAGCTGAGAATTGGCGCCAGCCAGCGTTCGGCGGTCGTGCGGTCCCAACCCTTGCGACGGGCGTAGTCCTCCACCTGGTCGCGGTCGATCCGGCCGACCCCGAAATAGTGGCTATCCGGGTGGCTGAAATAGAGGCCGGACACGCTGGAGGGCGGGTCCATAGCGAAGCTTTCGGTCAGGGTGATCCCTGTCCGGGGCGTCGCTTCCAGGAGCCGGAAAAGCTCGGCCTTCTCGGTGTGGTCCGGCTGGGCGGGATAGCCGGCGGCGGGCCGGATACCCCGGTACTTCTCGCCGATCAGGTACTCCAGGTCGAAGACCTCGTCCGGGGCGTAGCCCCAGAGCTCGGTGCGGACCTTACGGTGCAGGGCCTCGGCCAGGGCCTCCGCCAGTCGATCGGCCAGGGAGGTGGCGAGGATGGCGGAATAGTCGTCGCCGTCCCGGCGGAAACGCTCGGCCATCTCGATCTCGCCATGGCCGGCGGTGACGGCGAACCCACCCAGCCAGTCCGGCGGACCGCCGACCGGGGCGATGAAGTCGGAGAGGGCCAGGTTCGCCCGGTCGCCGTCGTTGCGGACCATCTGCTGGCGCAGGCTGTGGAAACGTCCGGCGACCTCCGCGCGGGTCTCGTCGGCATAGACGAGGATGTCGTCGCCCTCGGCGTTGGCCGGCCAGAACCCGACCGTCGCCCTGGCGGTCAGCCAGCGGCCCTGGATCATCCGGTCGAGCATCCGCCGGCCGTCGGCATAGAGGTCCCGGGCGGCCTGGCCCACAACCTCGTCCTCGAGGATGGCCGGGAAGCGTCCAAAGAGCTGCCAGCTGGCGAAGAAGGGCGTCCAGTCGATGTGCTCGGCGAGATCCGTCAGGTCCCAGTCCTCGAAGGTCCTCAGGCCCGTGAAGGACGGCTTCGGCGGTGCGGTCCGACCCCAGTCGGTGACGAAGGCGCGGCGGCGGGCGTCCGCCAGGCTCATCCGGCCCCGGTTGTCCTGCCCGCGCTCGAACTGCTCCCGCACCCGGGCATACTCGGCCGTGGTCTCGGCGGTGAACCGGTCGTGCTCGGTGGGCGAGAGCAGGGCCGAGACCACGCCCACCGCCCGGCTGGCGTCGAGGACGTAGGTGGTGGACCCCGAGGGGTAGGCCGGGGCGATCTTCACCGCCGTGTGGGTCTTGGAGGTGGTGGCGCCGCCGATCAGCAGCGGCATCTGGAAGCCCCGCCGCTGCATCTCCGAGGCGACGAAGACCATCTCGTCCAGGCTGGGTGTGATCAGGCCCGAAAGGCCGACCATATCCACCTTCAGGCGCACGGCCTCGTCGAGAATGCGGTCGGCCGGGACCATGACACCCAGGTCGAAGACCTCGTAGTTGTTACACTGCAGGACGACGCCGACGATGTTCTTGCCGATGTCGTGGACGTCGCCCTTGACCGTGGCCATGAGGATCCGGCCGGCGCTCTTGCGCTCCTGGCCGGCGCTCTCAGTCTCCATGAAGGGCAGGAGCCAGGCCACGGCCTGCTTCATCACTCGCGCGGACTTCACCACCTGCGGCAGGAACATCTTGCCTGCGCCGAACAGGTCCCCGACCCGGTTCATACCGTCCATCAGGGGGCCTTCGATGACCTCCAGGGGCCGCCCCGCCGCCAGCCGGGCCTCTTCCACGTCCGCCTCGATGTAGTCGGTGACCCCGTGGATCAGGGCATGGGCCAGCCGCTCAGCGACTGCCGCCTGGCGCCAGGCCAGGTCCGGGCCCTTGGCTTCGGACTTCCCGCCCTTGAAGGTCGGTGCCAGTTCCACCAGCCGCTCGGTGTTGGACAGGGCCGGTTGGCGCCGGGGCCGGTTGAGGATGACGTCTTCTACCGCCTCGCGCAGATTGAAGGGAATGTCGTCGTAGACGGGCAGGTCGCCGGCATTGACGATGCCCATGTCCAGGCCCGCGGCGATGGCGTGATAGAGGAAAACGCCGTGGATCGCCCTCCGCACGGGCTCGTTGCCCCGGAAGCTGAACGAGACGTTGGAGACGCCGCCGGAGACCCGGGCATTGGGCAGGTTGGCCTTGATCCAGCGTGTCGCCTCGATGAAGTCGACGGCATAGTTGTCGTGCTCGTCGATCCCGGTGGCGACCGCAAAAATGTTGGGGTCGAAGATGATATCCTCGGGGGGGAAGCCCACCTCGTCCACCAGGGTCCGGTAGGCGCGGGCACAGATCTCGGTCTTGCGCGCCAGGGTGTCGGCCTGGCCCTGCTCGTCGAAGGCCATGACCACCACCGCCGCGCCATAGCGCAGGCAGGCCCGGGCCTGCTTCAGGAAGGCCGCCTCGCCCTCCTTCAGGGAGATGGAGTTGACGATGGCCTTGCCCTGCACGCAGCGCAGGCCCGCCTCGATCACCTCCCACTTGGAGGAGTCGATCATCAACGGAACCCGGGCGATGTCGGGCTCGGCGGCGATCAGGTTGAGGAAGGTCGTCATGGCCCGAACGGAGTCGAGCAGGCCCTCGTCCATGTTGACGTCAATGATGGAGGCACCAGCCTCCACCTGCTGTCGAGCGACCGAAAGGGCCTCGGGATAGTTTCCCTCGGCCACCAACTTCCGGAAACGGGCGGAGCCGGTGACGTTGGTCCGCTCGCCGATATTGACGAAGGTGGGCCTCATGACAGCTCCAGGGGCTCCAGCCCCGACAGGCGCATGGCGCGTGGACGCTCGGCCGGCTTGCGCGGGGTCAGGCCCTGCACCGCCCGGGCCACATGGGCGATGTGGTCCGGGGTCGTTCCGCAGCAGCCGCCGACGATGTTGACGATGCCGTCCTCGGCCCATTGGTGCAGCGAGTGCCCGGTCTCGTGGGGCTGCTCGTCATACTCGCCCATGGCGTTGGGCAGGCCCGCGTTGGGATAGGCGCTGACCAGGGTGTCGGCCACCCGGGACAACTCGGCGATATGGGGGCGCATCAGGTCCGCGCCCAGGGCGCAGTTCAGGCCGATGGCGAAGGGTCGGGCATGGCGGACCGAGTTCCAGAAGGCCTCGACGGTCTGGCCGGACAGGGTGCGCCCCGACCGGTCCGTAATCGTGCCCGAGATCCAGATGGGCAGGGGCTCAAAGCCCTCATCCTCAAGATCCAGGATGGCCTTGATGGCCGCCTTGCAGTTCAGCGTGTCTGTGATGGTCTCGATCAGGTAGAGGTCCACCCCGCCCTCGTTCAGGGCGATGACCTGCTCGCGATAGGCCTGGTAGACCTCCTCGAAGGTGACCGAGCGGGCGCCGGGGTCGTTCACGTCCGGCGACATGGACAGCATCTTGTTCAGGGGACCGATGGAGCCAGCGACAAAGCGGGGCTTGTGCGGCTCGGCGGCGGTCCAGCGGTCTGCGGAGGCCCGCGCCAGCCGGGCGCCTTCCAGGTTAATGTCGTGCACCGCTGCCTCCAGGCCATAGTCCGCCTGGGCAATGGTGGTGGCCGAGAAGGTGTTGGTCTCGGAGATGTCCGCGCCCGCGCCGAAATAGGCGTCGTGCAACTCGGTGATGATGTCCGGCCGGGTCAGGCAGAGGAGGTCGTTGTTGCCCTTCAGCTGGCCAGGATGGTCGGCGAAGCGGTCGCCCCGGTAGTCGGCCTCCTCAAGGCCGCGCTTCTGGATCATCACGCCCCAGGAGCCATCGAGGACCAGGATACGCTCCCGGGAGGCGGCCTTCAGGGCGGCGATACGTTCTGTCCGGGTCATTTCGCACTCGCCTCTTGTCGGGCCAGGGTCTTGCGGAAATCCGCCTCGCTATTGGCCACCCTGAAGGGATCGGTGGGCGCGCTCCACTCCGGGGGACTGGTGGGTGCGGCGACGGCGGCGCCTGCGGACAGGAGACCGGCGATCAGGGCGAATCTCATGCAGAGGCTCCTTCGCCGGAGGACTCACGGAGCCCCAGTATGCGGCAGATGGCATAGACCAGGTCGGCCCGGTTCAGGGTGTAGAAGTGGAAGTCGGAATAGCCTTCCTCCGCCAGCTTGACGCACATCTCGGCAGCGACGCCGGCGGCGATCATTCGGCGGGTCTCGGGGTCACGATCCAAGCCCTCGAACAGGGTACCAAGCCAGGCGGGCAGGGGAATGCCCACGGGCCCGGCCATGCGCTTCAGTCCCTTGAAGTTCGAGACCGGCATGATCCCCGGCGAGATGGGCAGGGTGACGCCAGCCTTGCGGACCCGGTCCATGAACCTCAGGAATCCGTCGACGTCATAGAAGAACTGGGTGATGGCCCGGGTCGCCCCGGCGTCGATCTTGGCCTTGAGCACGTCAATGTCGTGGTCGATGGAGCCGCTTTCCGGATGGGTCTGCGGGTAGAGGCTGACGCTGACCTCGAAGGGGCCGATGTCGCGGATACCCGAGGTCAGCTCTGTCGCGTTGAGGTAGCCGTCCGTTCGCGGGACATAGACCCCGCCGATCTGGCCGGGAGGATCGCCGCGCAGGGCCACGATGTGCCGGACTCCGGCGTCCCAGTAGTCGCGGATCACCTCGTCCACCTCGGCGCGACTGGCGTCGACGCAGGTCAGGTGGGCGGCGGGTGAAAGGTCGGTCTCGGCCAGCAGGCGGCTGACCGTGCGGTGGGTCCGATCCCGGGTCGAGCCGCCGGCGCCGTAGGTGACGGAGACGAAGGCCGGGTTGAGGGGAGCGAGCCGACGGATGGCCTCCCACAAGGCGAGCTCGGCCTCCTCCGTCTTGGGCGGCGAGAACTCGAAGGAGACGCGGGGCGGCTTGGCGAGGCCCGCGCCGGCGCGGGCGATGGGTCCCAGGGCAGTGTTGGTCATGCAGGGCTCCGTTCGGCGGTCCAGACGCAGACGGTCAGGCCGTCGCTGCGGGCGGGGGGCAGGATTTCCAGGCCGGTCGGGCGCAGGCCCGCCGCCGACAGCCACCGCCTCATCTCGGCGGCGGAAAAGCCCAGGCGGCGGTGCTGGTGCTGCTCGCGCAGGACCTCCAGGGCGTGGGGGGCGAAGTCGACGATGACCAGCCGCCCGCCTGGCGCGGTGAGGCGGCCAGCCTCGCGCACGGCGGCGGCGGGGTCGCCCAGGAAGTGCAGGACCTGGTGGACGACCACGAGGTCGGCGCAGCCGTCGGGCAGGCGAGTGGCGAAGATGTCCCCGTGGCGAAGGTCGCAGCCGGGCAGGCCCGCCGCCTCGACCCGTGCCCGGGCGACGTTGAGCATCTGTTGGGAGAGATCGAGGCCCAGGCAGGAGGTCGTGCGCGGCCCGAGCAGGGTCAGCATGCGGCCCGACCCCGTCCCCAGGTCGACCAGACGGTGGAAGGGGCCCGCCCCGGCGGCGTCTTGGATGGCGGCCTCCACCCGGTCCTCCGCCACGTGCAGCGACCGGATCTCGTCCCAGGTTGCGGCGTTGCGCGCAAAGTACTGATCGGCGGCGGTCCGGCGCTCGCCGCGCACCGCTTCCAGCCGTTCAGCGTCGCGGACCATAACCGGATCGGCCCCGTCCAGGGCGGCGAGGATACGATCTGCGAGGGTGCGGGGTTCGCCTTCAGCGGCCGGGCGATAGAAGACCCAGGCCCCATCCGGGAACCGTTCGACGAGCCCAGCCTCGGCGAGCAGTCGCAGGTGGCGCGAGACCCGGGGCTGGCTCTGGTCCAGTACCTTGCAGATCTCCAGGACCGCCAACTCCTCCCGCGCCAGCAGGGCGAGGATGCGCAACCGCGAAGGCTCCCCCGCAGCGCGCAGGACGTCGACGGTACGGTCAGCGCTCAACATGAGCGCATAAAGATATCTTTATGTCTTTATGTCAACCCGAGGCTGGGGCGACGTCAGGCCAGGTCGTCCAGGACACCGCCCAGAATGTCGAACAGCTTTCCGATCTCGGCTTCGCTGATGATGAGCGGAGGCGACAGGGCGATGATGTCACCCGTGGCCCGGATCAGGAGCCCGGCCTTCAGCGCCTTCACCAGCACTTCGTATCCGCGGGCACCGGGGGCGTCCGCCCGGGGGGCCAGTTCGATTGCGCCCATCAGGCCGATGTTGCGGATGTCGATGACGTGCGGCTTGGCGCGCAGGGCGTGGATGCTGTCCTCCCAGAGGCGCGCCAGGGACTTCACCCGGGTGAAGAGACCGTCGCGCCGGTAAACCTCCAGGCTAGCGAGGGCCGCCGCGCAGGCTACGGGGTGCCCCGAGTAGGTGTAGCCATGGAAGAACTCGATGGCGGCGGGCGGGCCCTGGACGATGGCGTCATGCACCTTCCGGTGGGCGAAGACCGCCCCCATGGGCAGGGCGCCGTTGGTGATGCCCTTGGCGGTGGTCATGATGTCCGGGGTGACGCCCAGGGCCTGGGCCCCGAAGGGCTCGCCCAGCCGGCCGAAGCCGGTGATGACCTCGTCGAAGATCAGCAGGATACCGTGCCGGTCGCAGACGGCGCGAAGGCGCTCCAGGTAGCCCTTGGGCGGCGGCAGGACGCCGGCGGAGCCGGCGACCGGCTCAACGATGACTGCGGCGATGGTCTCGGCACCGTGCAGGGCCACCAGCCGCTCAACCTCGTCGGCCTTCTCCGCCCCATGCTCCGGCAGGCCCCGGGAGAAGGCGTTTCTCTCGATATCGAAGGTGTGGGCGATGTGATCCGCCCCGGGGAGGGTGAGGTAGGTCCGCCGGTTATTGACGAGGCCGCCGACGGAGATCCCGCCAAAGCCAACGCCGTGATAGCCCTTCTCCCGCCCGATCAGGCGCAGCCTCTGCCCCTCGCCCCGGGCTCGGTGATAGGCCAGGGCCATCTTCAGGGCCGTGTCCACGGACTCCGAGCCGGAATTGGTGAAGAAGATTCGGTCCAGTCCCTGTGGCGCGAACTCTGACAGGGCCGCCGCCAGGCGGAAGGGCAGGGGATGTCCCATCTGGAAGGTCGGGGCGAAGTCCAGTGTGGCGAGCTGCCGGGCGACGGCCTCGGTGATTTCCTCCCGGGCATGGCCCAGGTTGCAGCACCAGAGGCCCGCCGTGCCGTCCAGCACGCTGTCGCCGTCGATGGTGCGATAGTACATGCCGCTCGCCTCGACGAGGAGGCGCGGCGCATCCTTGTACTGGCGGTTGGCCGTAAAGGGCATCCAGAAGGCCGACAGGTCCGGCCGGTTGTCCCCGTAGTCCGCGCTCATGGTCTCCGCCCCCGTCTGATCCGGAACCGATCCCTCATCTTAGCGCCTCCGCTAGTGAATGCGAGGCTTGCCACCCCCGGTAGCGCCGCTTATCAGCCGGTCTGCCGGACAGATGGGCGATCGGGCCCGCACCGATGCCAGGGGAAGTCGCCATGCAGAGCCAGCGTCTGGGCCGCAGCCCGCTCGTCGTATCCAAGATCTGCATGGGGACCATGACCTTCGGTTCCCAGGCCGACGAGAAGACCTCGCACCGCATTCTCGATCGCAGCCTCGAGGCCGGGATCAACTTTTTTGACACCGCGGAGAACTATCCGGTTCCGCCGCAGGAATCCTGGGCCGGCCTGACCGAGGAAATCTTCGGTCGCTGGATGAAGACCAAGCGCCGGGACGAGATCATCCTGGCCACCAAGGTCTGCGGCCCCAGCCACGGCTGGATCAAGGGCTCACAGCGGGCCGGCATGACGGCGCTTGACCGCCACAATATCACCCGGGCCATCGAAGACAGCCTTCGCCGCCTGGGCACGGACTATGTGGACCTCTACCAGACCCACTGGCCCGACCACGGTGCCCGCTACGAGGACGCCCTGGAAACCCTGGACGAGCTGGTCCGCGCCGGCAAGGTACGGGTCCTGGGCTGCTCGAATGAGACCTCCTGGGGGCTGATGAAGGCCCTTTCGACCTCGGAGCGCGAGGGCTTTGCCCGCTACGAGACGATCCAGAACAACCACAGCCTCAACAACCGCCGCTTCGAGGACGAACTGGCCCAGGTGTGCCGGCAGGAGGGGGTCAGCTCGATCCCCTATTCGCCTTTGGCGGGTGGCGTCCTGTCGGGCAAGTACAACGGCGGGGCCCTGCCGTCCGGTGCGCGATTCAGCCGCTACCTGGAGCTGGGCGGCCGGCAGGCGACCATGGCGCGTCGCTTCGTCAACGAGAAGAGCCTGAGCTCCACCGAGCGCTTCGCGCAGATCGCCGCAGAGGCGGGAATCTCCCTGGTCACCCTGGCGACGGCCTGGTCCAAGCAGCATGACTTCGTCGCTTCGACCATCGTCGGCGTCACCCGCGAGGACCAGTTGGACGATATCTTCGCCGCTGCCGACCTGGTGCTGCCGGCGGAGACCCTGAAGGCCATCGACGAGGTCACCCGGGACATCCTTTACCCGATGGGTTGAGGCCGGCCCGTCCGGCCGTGACCGCCCCTCCCATCGAGCGACCCGTCGCCCAGAGCCCCGCCCTTGGGATACTGCTGCGCGTCCTCGCCATGGCCCTCATGGCGGTCCTCGCCGCCATCGTTAAGGCCTGCGCCGAGCGGGGGGTGCCGGTCCTCGAGATCATCTTCTTCCGCAACGCCTTCGCTTTCATCCCGGTGATGCTCTACATCTGGCGGACGTCCGGGTTCGGGGTCCTTCGCACCCGGCGGCCGGGTGCCCACCTGACCCGGTCTGCGGTCGGCCTGACCGGCATGATCTGTGGGTTCACCGCTGTCAGCCTCCTTCCCCTGACCCAGTCGACCGCGATCTCCTTTTCGGCACCCCTCTTCATGGTCGCGCTCTCCGCCCTGATCCTGAAGGAGCCGGTCAGTCTCCAACGCTGGTTGGCAGTGGCCGTCGGCTTCGTCGGCGTGCTCATCATGGTCCATCCGGATCCCAGGCAGTTCGTCGGCGTCGGGGTGCTTTTCGCCATCGCCGCCGCTATTGGCGCGGCTGGAGCCAACATCGCCATCCGTGAGATCAGCCGCACGGAGCCCGGCCCCACCATAGTCTTCTACTTCACACTCGCCGGGGCGGCGGTCGGCCTTGCCAGCCTTCCCTTCGGATGGGTCATGCCCAGCCCGGGGGTCCTCGGCCTCCTGGTCGCGGCGGGCCTGATCGGCGGGACCGGGCAGCTCCTTCTGACCGAAGCTATCCGCCGGGCGCCCGTCGCCGTGGTGGCACCCTTCGACTATACCCAGCTGGTGTGGGCGGGGCTGATTGGCTTCCTGGTCTGGGGGGAGACTCCGGCTATGCTGACCCTGATCGGGGCCATGGTGGTGGCGGCCAGCAGCACCTATATCCTTTGGCGGGAGATCGGGCGCTCCCGGATCTAGGTCGCCCTCAGCCTTGGAGCCGATTATGCAGTCTCGTTGGACCTGCGCCGCGATCGGTGCAGCCTTGGTGATGGGATCCGCCGGTCCCGGCCAGACGGCCATCACGGTGCTGGGCGGCGGTTCTGCCGAGGCCTGTTCCCAGGCGGCCATGACGGGCGAAATGGACCGCAAGTTCGAGGCCCTCTGCACCCAGGCCCTGGAGACCGAGGCCCTTAACTCCCGGGACCGGGCTGGCACCCTGGTGAACCGGGGGGTCTTCAAGCTCCGCCGGCAGGACTTCAGCTCCGCCCTGCGCGACTTTGATGCCGCCGTTAAACAGGACCCCAAGATGGGCGAGGCCCTGGTGAACCGCGGGGCGGCAAAGATCGGCCTGAAGGCCCCGGAGGCCGCGCTGGTCGACATCAACCGGGCCCTGGAGCTGGGCGTCTCCGAGCCGGCCAAGGCGCACTACAACCGGGCCCTTGCTTATGAGCGGATGGGGGACCTGAAGGCCGCCTGGCTCGACTACACCAAGGCTGCCGAACTGGATCCGAAATGGGACGCACCCCGCACGGAACTGACGAGGTTCACCGTTTCGCGGAAGTAGGGTGGGAGCTGGATGGCTCTCCCGGCGTCCCGGTTGGCTCGGACTCAATAGGTGCAACCTCGTCCGGGGCGACCTCCGGAGGAGGGATCGGTTTTCTTTTCAGGACACCAAGGCCGGCAAGTCCTGAGGCCATGAACCCCCACAGTTCCCTCAGGGGACCGCGCTTCGGGGCCGGATGGGTCACGGTCGGGCTCCGCCCTCGGCGGCTAGAACACCAGCGCTGACCTCCCGCCAGGCGGTCTCGGCGGTGTCGGCAAAGCGGATGAGGTCAAGGTCTGCGGGGTCGATCATGCCGCGTTCCACCAGGACCTCAAAGCGGATCAGGCTGCGCCAGTAGGCCTCGTCAAAGAGGACGATGGGCACCCGGGGGCCCTTGCCGGTCTGGACCAGGGTCAGGATCTCGAACAATTCGTCCAGGGTCCCGAAGCCGCCCGGGAAGGCCACCAGGGCGTTGGCCCGCATGGCCAGGTGCATCTTCCGCATGGCGAAGTAGTGGAACCGGAAGGCCAGGCCCGGTGTGATGAAGGGGTTGGGGAACTGCTCGTGGGGCAGGGAGATGTTGAACCCGATTGTCGGCGCTCCCGCCTCTGCGGCACCGCGGTTCGCCGCCTCCATCAGGCCCGGACCGCCTCCGGTGGCGATGACGTTGTCCCGGGGACCGGCCCCGGTGGGCCCCGCGAGCGCGCCGCCACGCTGGGAGGCAATACGGCCGAACTCCCTGCCTTCCGCAAACCAGCGACCCTTGTCGCCAGGGTCGTCTTCCCGGACCCGGGCCGAGCCAAAGACGACGATGGTCGACCGGATTCCCCAGGACTTCAGCGCCTGGTCCGCCTTTTCGTACTCCAGCAGGAAGCGAACCCCGCGCATGCTCTCGCCCAGGAGAAAATCGGGATCCAGGGCGGCGAGCCTGTAGGCCGGCTGCGAGATCAGGGCGCGGGGATCGGGCTCAGATGCGCCGGGGGGCGTCATGGACAGGTGTCCGCTGGGCTTGGCATGCCGCAATCTATAGGCAGTCGGCGGAAGCGAGGCAATGCACCGGGCTGGCCCTCAGACGGTCGGCACCTGACCGAGGGCCGAACGGATGCTGCGTACGAGTACATCATCCAGCAGGGGCTTCTCGATGATCGGCACCCCCATCCGGTCTGCGCGGTGGCGCAGTGCGGGGCCTGGATGGCTGGTGATCAGGAAGGCGGGAAGGCGGACTGCGCGGCTTCTGAGGATGCTGAGGCACTCCAGCCCGCTGATCCCGGGCAGGTTCTCATCCAGCACCAGGCAGGCGTTCCGGTCGGGGAGTTTGGCCCCAAGCAGGACCTCCCCGCTGGGATAGGCCTGGACCCGGTAGCCATCGAGTTCCAGGGCGAAACTCAGGGCGCTCCTGAGGGCGTCGTCGTCGTCCACAAGGATGAGCGTCGGGGGCTCGACGGAGACTGGCGACATGGTGGATCCGGGGACTCTGAACAGCCGACAGAGTGCTCCCACGACCCGAGTCCGGCCTTGATCCAGCGCAAGCTTTCAGAATCCGGCGAGGATGGACATCCGGACAAGCTCGGACAGGCTTCGGGCACCCGTCTTGGTCATGACGTTTGCGCGGTAGACCTCCACGGTCCGCGGGCTGATGCCAAGGTCCCGGGCGATCACCTTGTTGGCCTTGCCATCGACGACGCCCTTCAGGACCTCGGTTTCCCGGCGCGACAGCGAGGCGAGCATTGCCGAGAACACCTGGCCGCCCCTCGGCTCGGCCTGGCCTGCCGCCTTGAGGATGACTTCCTGGATCGCCGCCAGCAGGACTTCGTCATCGAAGGGCTTCTCCAGGAAGTCGGCGACCCCCTGCTTCAGGGCTTCGACCGCCATGGGCACATCGCCATGGCCGGTGATGACGATAACTGGCGTCGGAATCCCGCGGGTCTGGAGTTCGGCGACCATCTGCAGCCCCGTCATGCCGGGCATGCGCACGTCGGTGACGATGCAGTCGCCGGCCTCGCGGTCGTCGGCTTCGAGGAAGGAAACGGCCGACTCCCAGGTCCGGCAGGACAGCCCGGCGGTCTCCAAAAGGAAGGCGAGAGACGACCTTATGGCGTCGTCATCATCGATCACATGGACCAGGGAAGGGGGCGAGCTCATGCGTCGGCCTCGTCCGGGAGCGGAAGATCACCTTTGCGTAGCGTGAAACGGAACACCGCGCCACCTTCCGGCCGGTTGAAGGCGCTGATCTCGCCGCCGTGCGCTTCTATGATGGTCCGGCAGATGGAAAGACCCACCCCCATTCCGTCCGCCTTGGTCGTGACGAAGGGCTGGAAGAGCCGGTCCAGGACCTCTGGCGCCACACCGGGCCCGGTATCGGAGATACGCACTTCCACCCATCCGCCCGGGATCGCTGAGGCCTCGACCGTGAGGTTCCCGGTCACGCTGTCGCTCATGGCGTCCAGCGCGTTGCGCATCAGATTGAGGACGACCTGCTGGATCTGCACCTTGTCCGCGAGGATCAGGGAGGCGCTCGGGGAGAGTTTGAACTCAAGACGGACCCCTGTATCCCGGGCACCCATCATGGCCAGGGCCCCGGCCTCCTCGATCAACTTGGGAAGCGGCTCGATGCGCATGGCCACTTCGCCCTTGCCCACAAAGCTGCGCAGGCGGCGGATGATGTCTCCGGCCCGGAGGGCCTGTTCGCCTGCCGCGGACAGGGCGGTTCGGACCCGGTCCAGGTCCGGGGTGCCGGAATCGAGAAGCCTGACCGATCCCTTCATGTAACTGGCGATGGCCGACAGGGGCTGGTTGAGCTCGTGGGCGAGCGCCGAGGCCATTTCGCCCATGGAGGTCAGGCGCGATACGTGGATGAGCTCGGCCTGCATGTCCTGCAGTCGCCGCTCGGTCGCCTTGGGCTCGGTCAGGTCCCGGATGAAACCGGTGAAGAAGCGATTACGGCCGGACCGCATTTCCCCAATGGCCAGCTCGATGGGAAAGGTCGAGCCATCCTTTCGGATGCCGACGGCGACGCGGCCAATTCCGATGATCCTGCGTTCTCCGGTCTGCAGGTAGCGGCCAAGATAGCCGTCATGGTCGCCGCGATAGGGCTCAGGCATCAGGATCCGAACATTCTGGCCGATCACCTCGCTGGCCGACCAACCGAACAGCCGTTCTGCCGCCGCGCTGAAGGAACGGATGGTACCGACCTCGTCGATCACGATCATGCCCTCCGGGACCGTGTCGAGGATGGACTGAAGGTGATCCTGCCTCTGTTTGGAAATGGCGATCAGGGTCCGGGCCTCAAGGGACATCCGGCGAAGCCGCCAGGCGGCACCGGCCACCGCCGCCGAGGTCGCGACATAGAGGACGAGCTGGCTGACCTCCGTCGGGCCCATGTCGAACCCACCCCCCG
>Ga0079300_10000662_pt1 | contig 13060 bp, 9 predicted proteins | sample Wag4_2014_7_11_FD_74799 | JGI IMG/M metagenome (GOLD analysis project Ga0079300, IMG submission 74799) | Fresh water microbial communities from Ohio, USA - Utica-2 Time Series HT 2014_7_11 | ecosystem: Environmental > Aquatic > Freshwater > Water tank | place: USA: Ohio | collected 2014-07-11
TTCGGATAAATTGGCTTTTCTCCCTTTTGGAAATGGGGTGGAACGCATTCTTCAAAATACTCCAATGGGAGCACATTTGATGGGATTGGACTTACTCAAACACGATCAAAAGCATATTCTCCGTGCCGCTCAAGAAGGGATTGTAGCTGCTTTGACCTTTGGATTCCGCATCATGAAGGATATGGGAATGGACCTCAAAACCGTCAAAGCTGGACATGCCAACATGTTTTTGAGTCCTCTATTTCGAGATACTTTCGTGCAAATGAATCAAGTAAATCTGGAACTTTACGATACGGATGGTGCCCAAGGTGCTGCTCGTGGAGCAGGAATTGGAGCAGGGATTTTCAGCACGGAAGAGGAAGCTTTCCATGGACTTACACTCCTACAAACCTTGGCTCCTGATCCAACTGGGGCAGATCGTTACGAAGAGACCTATCAATATTGGCTTTCCCGTTTGGAGCAACTGCGTCAACCGCTTACAACTTAATTTTAAACCTATTTATTAACTCAATCTCAATATAACCTACACTACTATGGCTAAATCATTTTTTCCAACCGTTGGAAAGATTCAGTTTGAAGGAAAAGAAAGTGACAACCCCCTAGCTTTCCGCTACTACGACCCCAACCGAATTGTTGCAGGAAAATCCATGAAGGAGCATTTTAAATTTGCGATAGCCTATTGGCATTCCTTCTGCGGCACGGGAGGTGATCCCTTTGGTCCAGGCACCATTGTACATCCTTGGGATGCAAGTGCTGATCCCATTCAGCGGGCTAAGGATAAAATGGATGCAGCTTTTGAATTTATGACTAAGATTGGAGCAGAGTACTACTGCTTCCACGATATCGACTTGATTGAGGAAGGACCTAGCTTGGCCGAATACGAAAAGAGAATGCAACTCATAACGGATCACGCTGCTACCCACCAAAAGGAAAGCGGCATCAAATTGCTTTGGGGAACGGCCAATGTGTTTAGCAATCCACGCTACATGAATGGTGCCTCCACCAACCCGAATTTTGATGTGTTGGCTTTTGCAGGAACGCAAGTCAAAAACGCAATCGATGCCACGATTAAGTTGGGCGGTGAAAACTACGTGTTCTGGGGAGGTCGTGAAGGCTACATGTCCTTACTGAATACAGACATGAAGCGGGAAAAGGAGCACCTTGCTCGTTTCTTGACCATGGCCCGAGATTATGCGCGGAAAAATGGATTCAAGGGCACCTTCTTCATTGAGCCAAAGCCGATGGAGCCTACAAAGCACCAGTACGATTACGACTCTGAGACGGTAATTGGATTTTTGCGTCATTTTGGGTTGGACAAGGATTTTAAACTCAATATTGAAGTGAATCACGCTACTCTAGCTGGACATACCTTCCAGCACGAACTTCAAGTAGCTGCAGATACAGGCATGCTGGGTTCCATCGATGCCAATAGAGGAGATTACCAAAACGGTTGGGATACTGACCAATTTGCCCTTAACCTGCAAGAGTTGGCTGAATCCATGCTTATCATCTTAGCTGCTGGAGGATTGCAAGGTGGTGGAGTTAATTTTGACGCAAAAATCAGACGAAACTCCACCGATCCAGAGGATTTATTTTTGGCACATATCGGTAGTATGGATGCTTTTGCACGTGGTCTACTTATCGCTGCTGATATCCTTGAAAAATCCGATTATTTGGCGCGAAGAAAAAATCGCTATGCCAGTTTCGATGCAGGTAAAGGAAAGGCTTTTGAGGAGGGAATATTGACCTTGGAGGATTTACGGGATCATGCCATTGAAGTAGGAGAACCTACCCAAATCAGTGGAAAGCAGGAATACTTCGAAAATCTGATCAACAAGTTTATCTAAACAAAAAAAGGGAGGTTTACCTCCCTTTTTTATTTCTATCCTCATTTAGCAGATTTCTGCTTCATTATGAGATTAGCGAATGCTGTCCAACAATTGGTTGGCCTTGGTCATTTGTTCTACCTGCTCCTGGTAGGTAGGCTGGGCAGGTACTCCCACTACTTTTTCTAGAAACTCGATGCTGGAGAAAAGAACAGTTTGCCAGTCTTTGGATGTGATGGAGGAGGCAATGACGTGATCTCCTGTTTTAGGAAAGGCAATTTCCTTCTTTAAAGTCGCAGGGGTACCAAGTTGGCTGTACATTTCTTTCATTTTATCTACCGATACGACCATGTCCTTCTCTTGCTCATTTTTGAAGTAATAGCCCATAAATACCGGCTGCTTTACTTGCACAAAAGTCTCTTTGTTCATCTCACCATACATCAACATGGCCAAACTCTCGTAGCCATTGGCATGGTATTCTTCTGACCAATACGCTTTCTTCTCTCCCTCCCGTTGCTGAATCATCACCCCGTCATCTAGCAGTGTTTTTTTCATCACCCAAAAGGTCCAGGGTTTAAATAATCCTTCCAGTAACCTAGCTTCATCACGAATAGCAGGGGAATAAAGGACCAGCGCATGAAGATCTGGTTGCTGGCTAGCAAGTAGGAGACCAAGTGACCCACCCATAGAGGTACCTACCAGGATCACTTTGTCTCCTAGACTTTTTCCGATTTGGTAGGCCTCACCTGCGGCATTAGCCAAGTCCTGAGCGGTCATGTATTCCATCCCATTTTTGCGGCTTATTCCATGTTCTGGGAGTCGGGTCACAAATAGGTTCGCTCCAAAATGAGCTGCCAAAAAGCGATGGACTGGGTCACCTTCCATGGGACTAGCGCCAAAACCATGGATGTAGACGATGGAATAGGGTGTTTTTTGTTTGGCAACGGAATCAGCCCAAATGATGTAAGCCTCGTTTCCAGGTTTTAATCCTTTTACTGAATCCTCTCGGGTGGACAAGTACTGCTCTAGGCCCTGAGCATCCGTGGGAATTTCAGGGTAGGCAATTGTCAAATCCTGTGTTTTTACCTTGGGACCTAGCATGTAGATGACCAACAAGATCATAGCGGTAGCAAATAGACCTAGAAATATTTTTTTCAGTAGTTTCATAAAAGGTGGGATTGGCCCATAAACGAGCTGACAAGTTTGCAAATATTCTGGATTTTATTGTGATCTGCACCTTTTCCGCCTGGATTTAGATCAGAATTTCAAGTTTACAACCATTCTTAAATTCGAAGCGTTTAACTTTGGGATTCATAACCGCTAAAACCATGAAAAAGCTAGCACTCGCAGTCATTTTCCTTTTTGGTTCTCTTGCTTCCTTTGCTCAAGATCAACCTGTTGTTCCAACCCGTTCAGTTTTTGTGGAGTTGGGAGGTTCTGGACTTGCCTACAGCTTCAATTACGATTTCCGATTTGACAAGACCCGCATGGATTCTTGGGGGATGCGGGTGGGTGCTGGGGGCTATAAAATAGGAGGTGATTCCTTTTTTTCTTTGCCTGTACTAGTCAATAAGCTGTATGGGAAAGAAGACCGCTATTTCGAGTTAGGTTTGGGTATGACTTTTTTTGGAGTGGATAACGAGCCCTATTCCTATTGCCAATCTTTCGATAGTAACGGAAATTGCATAGGTCCTTTGGTCACAGAGGAGTCCGATGTTAATTTCATCCTTCCTGTGGATGGATCTCCAAACTTGATGGGAACCATGAACATTGGCTATCGAAAAATTCCGGAAAACGGGGGCTTCACTTGGAGAGTAAACTTGACTCCCATATTCAACAATAATGGCTTTTGGCCTTTTTTTGCGGGAATAGGCTTAGGCTACGCTTTTTAAAAGCGAAACGCTTAATTCTACTTTTTCTGTGATTTCAACAGGTGCAAGGTCAATCGTTGCGCCTGTTTTTCAAGATCAATTCCTAGTTCATCACGGGTCACATGAACTACTTTTTCTCGCTCAGAGGCAGGTAATTTAGCATACCCATACCAAGCACCAAGTATTCCACCTGCCAAGGAAGCCGTGGTGTCGTTGTCTCGACCGTAGTTCGTAAGGAAGGTCAGCGTTCCCATGAAGTCAAAATCTGTGAACAACATGGCGGTTAGCGCTTGTTGGTAGATTTCTCCAGCATGGAATGGCATGTCTTGCTGACGGCGATCTAATTCGGTATACGCATAGGTCAATGCAGGATTACCCAAACTCAATTTATTTGGGAGCGAATCCAACTTTTTGGCGTCTCGAACGATGGCTAAGGCATCCTTAAGCAATTTATGTGATGTTCTCCCCACCAATCTGCTTTGAAAATAACCTGCTGGATCCAAGCGAAGCGTAGCCAAAAGGCTGTCTTGACTTGCTTTTGGAGCCATTCCGACTGCCGTCATGGCTGCGGCAAGGGCTGTCAGGTCTCGAGCATAGCCCAAGTCAAAAATTGAAAGTTTGTAGGCCTCCTGGTAGGCTTTTTTTGGATTACCTGGAAAAAAGGCCCCCAATGTAGGTGCATACAGCAGTCCAGCACAGACCATTTCGCCTCCATAGAATTTAGACAAGGAGTCTGCATAACCACCTAAATTATCTTCTAGGTAGGGTGAGGCTACTTTTGACCACTCTGAAAGCCAGTTGGCTTCCTGAAGTGCGTTTTCAAAAGGCTCCACGTTTGTACCCTCGGTTTTTTTGAGTTTATCCAAACTGCTCGTGTAGGATTTTAAGAGGTGCCTAGCAAAGGCTTTGGAATCAAGAGACTCGGGATTTTGGCTGAGCAAGTAGTCTACCGTCATGTTTTTCCATCGTGTGTCGTCCGTGGTGCCTCCAGCCGGTAAGTTGGCCTTCCAGATTCCCTCAGGAGATGCCTCGCGTACCATGGAGTCTAGACCTTCCACAAATCCATATTCCAGTTGAATAGATTCCCGGGACCACATTTCGGTGGGAGCACCCATGGCATCACCGATGGCGGAACCCACAAGCATGCCCAAAACTTTGTCGTAGAGTTCTGCCTCGGTTAATCCAAATTCGGTAGTAATGTCCTTGGAAAATGAGTTGGATACCACTTCTGGTTCCTGTTTTGCACAAGAGAAGGATAGTAAGGCTATAAAAACAAAGACTAGCTTTTTCATTTAGGACATGAGGTAGGTTCGAGCACGGGCAAGAAGCGATTTTTTTTCATCTAAACTTAAAGATACGGGCAATTGGGCGATTCCGATTAATCGGCGCAGGAGTTCCACACCTCGGTACTGCGCTACCAAAGACCAATCTAGGGGGATGGTGTAGGATTCTTCCACTAGATTACTGAGCTGCTCGTTCTGCTGTGCTAGGTCAAGATGTGCGAGAAATACACCAAGATCAAATTCAGCATCCCCCAAGCCACCAAATTCGGGATCAATGATGTTGATTCCGGAGCATACTTCTAGCCAACTACCGGGATAATAATCTCCATGGATAAGGGATTTGCCTGTATTGAGGTAACGCTGTCCGAGCGAATGAATTTTTGCTTTGAGTAGGACATCACTTTTGTAGGGGAGGCTCGCCTCTTGCAATCCCAGCTGGATTTGGTCTAGGTCAAATCCATTTTCTTCCAAAAAGGGAAACTCAAAAATATGCTCGTGGTTTAAGGTACGCATGCCGTCTGTATCGGGGAATTCGGTAACCCGCACCTGATGAAGGTGCATTAAATACTCCACTAAATGAATGATTTCATTGGGTTGAAGCTGCTTGATTCCTCCATACAGGGGGAGAAAATCGCTTCCCTCTCCCAAATCTTCCAAAAGCATCAGATGGGCTTGGGAATCGTAATGCAATACCTTGGGGGAATGTGCGGCTAGGTAGGGATTCGTGTTTAGGACTGTCAAGAATCGGTATTCTACCTCAATTCTACTGATGGGAGCAGGGATTTGCGGGTATTTCCTGACATACGATTTGGATTGTTTGAGGATGTAGCTACCCAGATTCGTTTTTATTCGAAGCACTAAGTTCATGTTGCTTTCGCCTGGTACTTCGGTATGGGTGATGTGTTCTCCTGACTTCCAAAAATCAAGATTTTGGAGTAATTCAATGGGGGTATTTTGCTGGATATCAATCATAGGCTCACAAGTCGTCAAATTTAGTCTTTCGGTAGAAAGAAGTGGCCGATTTGGTTAGAATATTAAATTAGAATGGGAGTATTTGTGCTGGCTATCGGAGCGATTTCTCTATTTTTGGATAAGAAAACTAAACCCAATTATGTTCGGACTACATCGATCACTCTTCACGGAGGAGCATGACTTATTTCGCCAAAGCGTCAGAGATTTTATTGCAAAAGAGATTATCCCAAACAATGCAGCTTGGGAGACTCAAAAAATGGTGAGTAGGGACTCCTGGCTAAAGCTTGGAGAAAGTGGATTTTTAGGAATACAAGCTCCACTGGAATTGGCAGGTTTGAATGTGCAGGATTTCCGATACAATGCCATTTTTATTGAGGAATTGGGTTTGAGTGGATGTTCAGGTCCTGCTATAGGCTATCCCCTTCACAATGACATTGTAATGCCTTACATTTTGCACTATGCCACGGATTCGGCAAAGAGAAAATACATTCCTAAAATGGTCAGTGGGGAATGGATTGGTGCAGTAGCCATGACTGAGCCCGGGGCTGGTTCTGATCTACAGAGCATGCGCAGTACTGCAGAGGACAAGGGAGATTTTTTCTTGATGAACGGATCCAAAACCTTCATCACCAACGGCTACCTGTCCGATGTGGTGGTGGTAGCCGCCAAGACCGATTCCAGCAAAGGGGCAAAAGGAATTTCCCTATTTCTCTTAGAAAAAGGCATGCCTGGATTTTCCAAAGGGGTACCTTTTGAGAAGGTTGGGTTGCACGCCCAGGATACTTGCGAACTGTTTTTTGAAGACGTAAAAATCCCAAAGGAGAACTTGCTTGGTAAACTAGGAGAGGGATTCACCTACCTGATGACCGAGTTGGCGCAGGAGCGTTTGGTCGTTGCATTGGCAGCGATTGCGCTCTCTGAATATGCCTTATCGAGTACCATTGACTACGTGAAGCAGCGTAAAGCCTTTGGAAAGGCCATTAGTGAATTCCAAAATACCCGATTCAAACTTGCCGAGATGGCGGCTATGGTGGAGCAGGGTAGGATTTATTGCGACTATTTGGTGCTATTGCACAACGAGGGAAAGCTCGATTCTGCCATGGCATCTGCCGCTAAGTACAACATGACCGAACTGCAATGCAAGGTGGCCGATGAATGCGTGCAGCTGCATGGGGGATATGGGTACATGTGGGAATATGGGGTAGCTCGAGCATGGGCAGATGCTCGCGTGCAGCGGATCTATGCAGGCACCAACGAGATCATGAAAGAATTGATTGCTCGAAAAATATTGAAATAGTGCGCCTGATGCTTGGCGATGCCCAACTATTTTAAGTAATTGAACTTTGATACACCCAAAATAGTAGACAAATGAACGATTTCTCTTGGTTTAAATTTTATCCTTCGGCTGTTCCTCATGAAGTAGATTGCACAGCTTATTCCAGCGTTACAGAGCTTTTTGAAGAAAGTGTCAAGAAATATGGAAGTGCTGTAGCCTACGAATGCATGGGTAAGACCCTAACTTTTCAGGAGTTGGACCGCTTGAGTGCACAGTTTGCGAATTATTTGATTTACGAGCTAAAGCTGAGCAAAGGTTCTCGGGTAGCGATACAAATGCCTAATGTATTGCAGTATCCTGTAGCTATGTTTGGCGCCCTTCGAGCAGGAATGGTGGTGGTCAATACCAATCCACTTTACACCCCATCGGAAATGAAGCACCAATTCAATGATTCAGGAGCAGATGTGGTAGTGATTGTAGCCAACTTTGCTTCCCATCTTGAGAAAATCAAAAGTGAAATTCAGGCTAAGCATGTAATCGTAACCGAGCTTGGAGATTTGCTGGGAGGATTGAAAGGATCTATCGTCAATCTTGTCGTTAAGCATGTCAAAAAGATGGTGCCAGCCTACCACCTGCCTGGTGCAGTAGCATTTAAAAAAGCCTTATCTCTTGGAGCCAATCATAGTTTCAAGAAAGTGGTAAGCACTTTAGACGATCCTGCATTTCTTCAGTATACAGGAGGCACCACCGGCGTATCCAAAGGAGCAGAATTGAGTCATGGAAATATTGTGGCCAACATGCAGCAAATCTCGGCATGGATGAAGCCCAAGCTTGTGGAGAGTCAAGAAATTGTAATTACTGCGCTACCGCTTTATCACATTTTTGCATTGACTGTAAACTGTCTTGCCATGCTGAAAATTGGAGCGCATAATGTATTGATTACTAATCCAAGAGACATGAAGGCTTTTATTGGTGATTTAGCAAAGAAGCGCTTCACGGTAATCACGGGAGTGAATACCCTTTTCAATGGATTATTGAACCAGGAAGCCTTTGGCAAATTGGATTTCTCTGGTTTGAAAATTGCCGTAGGAGGGGGGATGGCTGTACAGAAAGCCACTGCTGAAAAATGGAAAGCAGTCACTGGCGTACCACTTGCAGAAGGGTATGGCCTAACAGAAACAGCTCCTGTAGCTACTTGTAATCCTATAGATGGAACCGAACGAATTGGTACCATCGGAATGCCTCTGCCAAATACTGAGGTGATGATCGCCGATGATGCTGGCAATCCAGTTGCGCTGGGTGAGCGGGGCGAGATTTTGATCAAAGGCCCACAGGTGATGCGTGGCTATTGGAATAGACCTGAAGAAACAGCCCTTGTCATGCAAGGGGATTGGTTTAAGTCCGGAGATATCGGTGTGATGGATGCGGATGGATTTACCAAGATTGTGGATCGCAAGAAGGAAATGATCTTAGTTTCTGGATTTAATGTGTATCCGAATGAGGTAGAAGATGTGGTTGCTTCTTGCCCTGGCGTATTGGAAGTAGGGGTGATCGGCATGCATGATCCGAAATCCACAGAAAAGGTGGTCGCTTATGTGGTGAAGAAAGAATCTGCGCTTACTGAAGAAAAAGTAATTGCCCACTGCAAAGAGTTTTTGACGAATTATAAAGTTCCTAAGGAGGTCTTTTTTACGGACGAACTTCCAAAGACCAATGTTGGCAAGATTTTGCGTAGGAAAATTAAAGAAGCACATCTCGAAAAGTTGGGCTTAGCCTAAAGATTGCGACTTATTTCACTAAAAAACCGCGAAATCGCGGTTTTTTTTGTGCTCTAATTTTCCTGATTCACCCTTCCTTAAAGAAGTCAATGCAGGTTGCTTGGTCTGAGTACCAATCAATAAAATTGATATTATTCTTGGACAAAATCGACTATTTTGATTTAATTTGCCGCAAGTTTAATCCCTATTAAAACTATTCTCCCTACCTGCCAATTGGAGTTATTTGGCTTCTATTGAGATTGGTCACCTACATAAAAAAAGTATAAAAAAAACATTATATGTTTAATAAAAAGAAGACGTCACATGTAATTTTAACTATTTTCCTAATTACCATATTAATTTCAGGAATCGCTTTTTCATATACAATATCCAATTTCATAAAGGATATGGCTACCAATGTGAGCAATAACATGAATGCCACCATGGACCCTAAAGTTCCAGATTCGGGTAAAACTGCATCTGAAAGTTTTTCGGTTCCAACGAATTCAAAAAAAGTTGTAATTGGAACCTATCTAGAAAGAATTGAAGATCTAAATATTAAAGAATCCTATTGGACTTATGAATTTTATTTGTGGTTTAAATGGAATCCAAATGAGCTCGACTTTTTGGGAAAAAATGATTTAGCCCACCAAAATGAACTTCCATTTACAGTAATTAATGGGGAGATTTTAAAAACTGATTTAATTGACCGGTATACTGACTCTACTAACAATATTGAATACATTCAATATTACGTTAAAGCCAAAAGCACCCAATTTTTTGATGTATCACTTTATCCGATTGATAAACATGATTTGATAATACCGATTGAACATAAATGGATTGATAGAAAAAATCTATATTTTGAACCAGACACCAAAGATTCTAAAGTAAGCTCAAGAGTAATGGTAAACGGTTATGAAAAAGAAAATAATGTTAAACTGATTGAAAAGCCTCATGCATATAAATCAGCGAGAGGAAACCCAAAGTTTTCTTCTGACTATAAAACTGATTTTTCTCAATACAGAATGGCTATTAGAATTTATAAAGGTGGATTATCTGTTATCTTAAAACTATTTTTAATCTTATATATTGCGGTATTGGTAACCTTTATAGCGCCTTTTGCACCAGACCCTAGCAGATATACTGTAGGTGCACTATTTACCGCAGCTGGAGGTAGTTATATTTTAGCTTCAAAATTGCCATCAACTAACGTTTTTTCTTTAGCAGAAATTATCAATGCGTTTTGCATTGTTTTAATAGTGGCCATGATAGCAATTTTAGGTATTTTACCAGCATTAATATTTAAAGATGGTGTAATTGATTCATTCGAAAAAAAGATGACTAGGCTAATTAATTTAGCAATGTTTTTATTCTTTATACTAATCAATTCCTCATTAATCTACTTCGCTTTAAGTTATTCTTGATTTAAAAAGTAAGAATTATTCATACCAATTAAATTTCATTTTGAATAAAAACCGCCTTGTGCGGTTTTTTATTGTTTTTTTGTGCATCAATTTCCTCGCATCCCCCTTTCTAAAAGGGAAGGCTTAATTAGTTTATCTTAATTTTTATGACCTGGCAACTGATTAAAGATGCCCTTTTAGGTAAGGAGCAAGATTTTACCCGTCTTCCTTTGAAGACGGCCATTTTTATTCTTGCGCTACCCATGATCTTGGAAATGATGATGGAGTCTTCATTTGCCATTGTGGACCTTTTTTTTGTAGCACAACTTGGGGAGTACGCCATTGCGACAGTGGGATTAACCGAGTCGGTCATTGTGTTGACTTATGCGCTGGGTTTCGGATTGAGTATGGCCGCAACCGCACTCGTGTCTCGACGATTTGGTGAAAAAAACTACAAAGATGCAGGTTCAGCAACGTTTCAATTGCTAGTGATAGGGGCCTTGATCTCCGTTGTGCTCGGGGTCTTGGGTTGGATATATGCTGCAGATTTGCTCCGCTTAATGGGTGCTGAGGAACAGCTAATTGAATCAGGGTCAAATTACGCCAAAATTGTGTTTGCAGGGAATACAGCGATTCTTTTGCTTTTTTTATGCAATGGAGCATTCCGTGGTGCAGGTCAAGCGCACCATGCGATGCGGTCTTTAATGATTGCGAATGGGCTCAACATTGTATTGGACCCCTTGTTAATCTTTGGAATTGGTTCTTGGGAAGGATATGGGCTAGATGGAGCAGCTATTGCTACTACTTTTGGCAGAAGCATGGGAGTCGTTTACCAGTTGTACCACCTATTTAATGGAAAGCACAAACTCAAAATCCTCAAGGAAAATATTGCATTAAGCTGGGAAACGATCAAAAAGATTGTTGAATTATCTTTGGGAGGCATGGGACAATCCTTAATCGATTCCCTATCCTGGGTAGCCTTGACTCGAATGAATGCAGAATTTGGTTCTGCAGCTTTGGCCGGCTATACCATTGCATTTCGGATTTTGATCTTCACCATTTTACCTGCCTGGGGATTGTCTGGGGCTGCTGCTACTTTGGTTGGGCAAAATCTAGGTGCAATGAAAACAAAGCGAGCCGAATTAGCCGTATGGCTGACTGTTCGATACAATGTAATTTTCATGGCATCAGTTACTGGAATTTACCTGATCTTCAGCAAGCAATTGGTTGGATTATTTACCAGTATCCCAGATGTAGGGGAAGTAGCTGCTCAGGGCTTGTGGGTGATTGCGCTTGGCTATGTGTTTTTTGCGATTGGGATGGTGCTCACTCAAGCTTTTAATGGTGCGGGAGACACCAAGACCCCCGCTTGGATCAATGCCGTGGTATTGCTGGGTATCGAAGTTCCAATGGCCTACTTACTTGCTTTTACACTTGGATTGGGCTATTTGGGTATATTTATCGCTATTGCAACCTGCCATTCCCTGCATGCGCTTGTTGCACTTTACTTTTTCAGAAAAGGGAAATGGAAATTGAACAAGGTTTAAATCTTTGGTGATTTTTGAAGGGCTTTTGTAGGATTTGAATCAATGGGAGCTACCGCGCTCCTTCAGCATGATCTACCACTTGGCCATCCAAACTCAAGTAGCTACCCATGCAATCTGCCGTCATGCAGGAATGTACAGGCAAGATCCCCAGCAAATCCCCCACTTTAACGGATGCCAACAGCTCGTCCGAGGCTTGAATGATTCCATGTTCCTGGGAAATGCTTTTCACAAAGGAACTGTGGCTTGGAATACTCCAGCCATTCTCGTGCAACAAGACAATCTCTCCGAAATATTTGCTTCCATCTTCGTTTATCAGGACGTCTTTTGCCAAATGAACGCCTCCTCCATGAATGAGGATTTCCTTTCGATCTTTTCGGATATCTACTACTGGTACCGCCAAGCAAACAGCAATATCCTCCTTGGTGCAGCTGCCTAACTGCGCTTGCATCAGGTCAAAAAACACAAAATTTCCAGGGCCCAATTCATCTACCTCTCCAAATTCACTTCGAACGGCACAGCCCGGCGTATCGCCTAGGCGAGTCACTAAGTTGGGGTAGCGATGCAGGTACTTTGCTTTCATTTTGGCAAGTGCCTCTTGACTTTCCAAATGGATTTTATCCTTGTCTTTTCCGTAGTAGGTGTGCCCAGGATGGATGTAAAAGCCTTTAAATTTAAAGAATTCACTACCATTTGCGTGGGTAAAAATCGCTTCCAGTTCTGCTTCTTGGGTAGCTTGAATGCCTGTTCGCCCGTATCCTGCATCCAGTTCCACAAAGAATTCCACCTTTTCGGTCAGACCCTCTGCAAGCGCTTTTGCCGTAGCTGCATTGACGACTTGTACCGAAATCCCTTGCTTTGCCGCCAGGCGATTGAGTCTTGGGATTTCACGGATATTGAAAGGAAAAGCGATGTGGATGCAATCCCAGCCTTGACCACACAGGTATTCGGCTAAGGAAATAGAGGATGCCGTCACCTCTCGGATGCCGTACTCTTTTGCCCAGTTTCCGATGGTACGAGATTGGGCAGTTTTCCAGTGAGGAACCAACTTTTTTCCTAGCCCATGTGCTTTGTTAGCCATTTTTTCAAGATTGGCTCGGGTGATTTTTTCGTCAATTAGTAAGG
>Ga0079300_10000666_pt1 | contig 13023 bp, 7 predicted proteins | sample Wag4_2014_7_11_FD_74799 | JGI IMG/M metagenome (GOLD analysis project Ga0079300, IMG submission 74799) | Fresh water microbial communities from Ohio, USA - Utica-2 Time Series HT 2014_7_11 | ecosystem: Environmental > Aquatic > Freshwater > Water tank | place: USA: Ohio | collected 2014-07-11
CAACAGAAACATCTTCAACAGCAACATCATCAACAACATCTTCCCCATCACCGACACCTTCGACGACACCATCCACACCAACCCCAACCTCGGGACCTACTCAACAACCAGCAACAGATGCTACTACTACTACTACTACCACTAGTGAACCAAAACCAGCAGATTCTAGTATATTTTCTAGGGTTTCAAGTGCGTTCGGATTTGGCACACCATCCACCGCTACATCCGCCTCTACATCTACATCACCACCCCCACCCCCCACTGCAAATATTTCTCAAGCATCGTTGTCACTTAAATATCCAGGATTAGCAAATACAATGAAGCTCCAAAGAAATGAAGTAAAAAACAATTGCAGTATTCCTGTAGTTGGTTCAATTTATTGGGATGATTCAAAATTGATAAATATTTGGAAGATTGTTATCAAAATAAACCAGAGAAAATTCAACAAAACTCTTGATGTAGACACAGACACGCTTGAAAAGCTTGACCAGACAGCCATAGACAGTATGTCTCAATCTGTAATAAATCTTACTGGAGTTTATGCAAAAACGATTTGCGCAATGATAAAGAATCAAAGCTCTCCATATTGGAACAAAGTAATAGAACTGTATGGCATCTATAATTCGGTTCAATATACATTTCCAAAGTTTCCTGAGAACTTAGGTTCTCTCTCAACCTCTAATTTAAACAGTAATGTCCAAGCAGTTTACAATTTTGTAAATGAAATGACTAATTTAATTATTGATAATTACGAAACTAGTTGCACTGATTTAAACGCATATGTGAATTCAATTGCGGACATATTTTATCAAATAACAACACTTTATCCACAGATTGGAGTGAATGTAAAAAAAATTAACGATAGACAAGAAGAAACTATAAAAAGTAAATTGTATGAACCCGATTTTTATAAGGTATTATATCAAATTTGGACGGATTCTGTATACATATTTTGCACTGTAAACAATATTACTATAAACGATGAGGATTTGCTATTTAAACAAACAACAGATATGACTCTGTTTAAATATTCATTGTTTTCTGCAATTTTTGTATATGATAAACTGAAAAGTTGTAATAAAGATCTGAATAAAATAAATGATTTATATGAAACAGTTACGCTTCTTACTGATTTATATGTAAAGTGTTTGGATGAGATTTATGCAAATCAAAATTACAATTGGTATGACAAAATTTATACTGCTCTTGAACCATCACCAAATAACAAAACAGAAATAACGACTCCAGTGAAAGGAGATTTCGGTGCTATTTACGGATTCGTGCGTTCTGTTACAAAATACATTAGAAATGAGTATGATTCAAAATGTTCTACTCCTCAAGAATACGTAAAAGCTATGACAAACATATGGTATCGTAGTTTTCCGAAAAAAGAGATTACTGTTGCGAGTGGATCAGAATCTAAAACGATTGTTAGGGATGTTCTTGAAGAAAAAATAGAAGAGCCAGATAATCCAGATGAAGCAAAAGGAACCACAGAAAAGCTGGATGAAACAAAGATTGAATCGGAAGAGAAGGGGTCTGTAACGTCCACTGAATCTAAACCAGAGGCAATACCTAAAAGTCCTCAAGAAATAATATCAAGTATATATGAAACACAAAAAGATATAGTTTCCAATTATTGTGGAACAAATAAGGGAGGTATGCAAAATGACCTTTATAGGAAAATGCATAATATATGGATTGACACTATTGCAATATATTTCAAAATAAATAACACCCCTCTTCCAACTTTTGAATTGCCTAAATCAGACATTAGAGGAGAATTGTTGCAATTTATTAACGATTCTATTTTAGAAATAAATACAAAAAACGGTCAATTAGATATAAAGGCATTGAGTCAAAGTGTGTTGAACCTAACTGAGGTGTATGCATATGCAAACTGTTATATTATTAATAACAGTCAGGTAAACTGGGAAAATATTAAAGAATCCGAATTTCAAGATATAAAAAAAATTCTTGCAACTGGTTTAACCAGATATTTGTTTAAAAATCCTACTGATTTATACGAAAAATCATACAACATTGTGAGAGATATAACAAAACATATTCTTATAAATTATACTGAAACTGGAGAATGTGAAAATAATGTAGACAAATACATTGAAGGAATAAAGTATATTTGGGACAACTTGATACACTCTGCAAACGTTACGATTGCAGAAAATACAAAGGGTTCTTTTTTCACTGGTTTTACTAGCAGATTTACGAATCCGTTTTCTAGAAAACCGCAACCGACACCTGCAACTAATGTTACCTCGAATGTCACGGCTACTTCGATGCCACCTTCACCTGCAACTGAATCTTCACAAATAACTTCTGATTCTAATGGATGGAGAAGCAAACTTTTTGACACATTTGTTCCAAGATTTAGTGCTTTAGCAAGGACACAGAGTATAGTGGACCCGACTGATGAAGATAGTCTTGGTGTAGAATTAACACAAAGTTTATTCATGTCAGATTCAGATTCAGATTCCAGTTTATCTGAAATGTCTGAGATACCATCCAGAATTGGTAGTTGGGATAGTTTTGATAGTTCTAGTAGTTCTGGTAGTTTAGATAGTTCTAGTATTTTGAGTAGTTTGACATCTATTATTTCAACATCACCAGATCCATCAACTGCAGAGAACAGTTTAACAAAAGAACTAGAGCAAAAAAAGAAAGACCTCGGAACTAAAAAAGTTCAATTTGATAAAGCTGTTTTAAAACAAAAAAGAATATTTTCTCCAAGGTTTTCATTTTCCTCAACTCCAATAACAGATTCCCAAATTTACGGTATATGGATAGAGGCATTGCATATAGTTGGTCCTCCAAAAGACCCTGAACCTCCCAATGAGTGCAACTATGATATTTTAACATTTAGTAAGAATAATATTACTGTTTTTTTTGACAGCATAGAAAAATGTCCTCAATCCTGGTGGAATGAGGTAATGGCGATGGCATTGGTACTTTCAAGATATCATAAAAACTTGATTGAAATGTTATTGTCTAATTTGCAGGAACAGTCTAACCAAAACACAACTATGATAAGTAATATTTGGATAAAAGAGATTCAAACAATATACAAAAATATTTCTGGAAACCACATAGATAATATAAGAAACCAAGTAGATGCCGTTGTAAAATATTTCAAACCAATAAAAAATGCAATTATTCCAGCAGAAACTTTGATACACGAAATAAACATACAAATACTATCTCCTCCGTCAGTGTCTCCTCCATCAGAAGGGATTGCAGTTGGTGGGGGTATTCTATCCAGTTCTCCAAAAAATACTCCTGATAATGTTGGTGCAGAACTAGGTAATCCTAAGTATAATGATAATGTAAAAAAAGATAACCTAGTTGAATTTTGGAAACAGTTTCTCAAAAATATTTCTGAAAATTCTTTTGAACAAAAAATAATTGATAAACAGAAAGTGTTATTCAAAGATTTTAACTTGTCACCAAAAGAATTAGATGAAGCATTGATTGCAATATGGCAGACAATGATTGAGGTTGATTTCAGTGTATTATTTAACGAAACATATGATGAGTCTAAAAGTAAAATAGACTATGCAAAAAGAACAATAAGAACGCGTTGGGGATTTCCTGGATTGTTGTATACTTTTACAAGTAAAATTAATACACCTAATGAGTTAAATGCGTTTTGGAGAAAAGTTAACGACACAATAGTACTGATTACTGAATTTAATGTAAATCAAAACAATGCTATTTTTGACATTGTCAGCACACTTCAAAAAAATGGAATGAACATAAACGAGATTGCTGAAATATTTAAAGATGGTATTGTTTCAGTCCCTTGTTTTAAAGAGGGACCAACCAAAGATAAAATTACGAACTACTTCAATAAAAATAAATATTCTTCTCCAGTTTCATTTTACTATCAGATGATGGGTTATAATAACAGACACAACATAGAAGAATTTATTGATACGATAAATGAAATAATTATTGACTGCGAAGAATACAAAGACGCTAACGAAAGAGCTATATATGCTTTTCTTAAAACCAAATGGGAAAATATACTAAAACAAATTTCATCTATGTCAGAAGAGGCCGATAAAACAAGACCAACCAAAACGATTCAGATAGACTTAAAGAATGATGAAAAAAAAATAGCAGAATCCTCGTGGGCTAATATAATTAAGTTTTTAAATGATAATTACCATAACGATTGCATAAAGAGTGACCCGCTTCCAGATAATAGAAAAGAGTTAAGCGATATATTTTTGAAAATAGGAAGATCATTTTTGATTATGATAGAAAAGAATGAAGTAGGAGGAGGAGGAGGAGTGGCTAAAAATTATTTGAGACGGATTGCAAATGATTTGTTATCGGATACTAATCTTTATGCATCTGGTGTAGATCTTCCATATGATGGTTTGGTTATGAATCACAGAGATGAATGGGTAAATAAATATGTATATAATAAATTCGATAATAAAAATCCCATATATAACAATCCGACGATAAAATACTTGTTGCGAATGAATAAAATGATACAATCTTTTATTGAAATAAGTAAAACTACATATGAAGGAGACCCTGAATTATTTATTTTGATTGAAATGATTGATATGAATTTGCATTTTACTTTTTATGACAATTGCAATACAGATAATGATAAAAAAATACTAAGTATTATATATAATTTATTGGATAATGTACTATCTAAAAATGTACCTAAATTAACAGCAGTTTGCAAACAAATTTTCATTGCATTATCTTATTTAAACTGTGAGTCATTAATGAAAAAAGTTACAGATAAAAGTAGAAAGAAAGTATTGGAACACATACTGGAAGTTATAGATGCGAATATAGAAGGCTCTGCTAATGAAGAGAAAGTATTATGGAACAATGTAAAAGATATGCTAACCCTTCCCGTATTATCTAATCCTGGTTTTCTAGATAAACTATCAAGTGGGTCATCTTATGATAAAAGTGGTTTTATCTCTGGTGTTAGTTCTCTCGGTTCTGGATTTTTGTCAGGTTCAAAGTATCTTGCGTCTGGAGTTGGTTCCGGTGCAACATATCTGGCTTCTGGTGTTGGCTCCGGTGCAACGTATCTGGCTTCTGGAGTTGGTTCTGGACTTGCTAAAGGTGCAAGTGGAATTGGTTTTGTTGGAAGCTCATTGATAAACATTGGTAAATACACATTTGATTCTATGCCGTCTGTTCCAGGTTTTATTTCAGAAAACATAAGAATAATTGTATTTCTTGGGATTATTATTCTTGGAATAATTTCAACAATTATTTTGTCCTTTTCAAAAAAACCAGCTCAGCCTTCTTCTCCCCTTCCTCCAGTTACGACAAGTAGTACGGTTGATGTAACAAGTACTCAGGATGATTCTACATCTGCAACAACAACTACAACAACGGTTGAATACACAAAAAAGATGGTGAATGACAGAAGCCGAGAAACAAAAAATTTAAATAACACGTATATGAAGTTGTATGATAACAAGAATGTGGATTACCGACAATCTTATTATAAAAATCTAAGCATTAATACATTGCAAAACTGGAGTCCATATTTGAGTTTTATCTATGTGATGTTTTTGATTATGTATGGTTTGTCTATAATAATGTTTAAAAAAAACAATTCCTTAGCAAAAAATACAATATTGTTTCTTTTTGTTGCATTTATAACGAATGTATATGTGTTGAAAGCTATTGTTTCTCTTTTAATAGTAGCATATTCCTTTTTGAAGGTGCAAATCCCTCAAATATTTATGTATTAGAAATTATAAATTATATTACACGCTGTCATCTAATGATTCATTTTCTAGTTTGATGCGAATATTGTTCCAGCCCGAGTTCTTGGGTTTTTTGAATTTCTTTTCCAAGACTTCATATAATTCTGAAGCCTTGGGTGCCTTTTGTCCGTTGTAGTTAGTTTCAACCCATCGCTTGAAAATGTTGAGAATGTATGTTTTCTTGACAGGAGTATTTCTTTCTCTGTCTTCCTCTCTGACAACCTCGACCATTTCGGTGATGAATGCGGAAACCATATCTTGAGCTTCTTGGTATTTTCTGCTTTCTTCTAGAACTTCTTCACAGTCTGCAACGTTTCCTTCTGTTCGCAGGTATCTGGAAACGAGCATTGAAATGAATGTGGGAGCCCAATTCTTTAGTTTTGCCTCTAGTTCATAATCTTTTGGGAAGATGAATTTTGAGTCGGTGTCGTGTTTTGCGTTTGGGTTATCCACGAACTTGGACATAAATCTGCAAACGCGGATACGTCTCCAAGTACCTTCATCTGTGCTATTTATTTCAAACAAGATATTGGAACAAACCACTAAACTGAGTTGTGGGGTAAATGTTTCACTATCTTTGTAAAGTCCTCTTGCGGTGATCGGGTCTCCTCCAGTGATTTCCTTCATCACACCTTCATTGAGTGTGCAATTATTTTTGGTGGGTTCTTGCATAACAGCGTAACGCACACCCTTGAGTTGAACCACCTCCGAAGAAGTTCCACCGATGTCCCCTCTTTTTTGAGTGACGAGAGTGATTGGCACGGTGCCTTTGTAGTCTCCGAAGCAGTGTGACATAAGAGCGGTGAGTTTTGATTTGCCGTTGCTTCCGCATCCGAGATAAATGTTGAATGTTTGGTTTTTGTTTCCTCCAACCAAGCAAGAAGCGAGATGGTCCCACATATATCTGTTGAGTCCTTCTGTGGGGAATAGTTGATGCATAAAGGTAGTGATTTCTTGCACCATATCGGCGTGTCTTTCTTCTTCTGGAACATAAGCGACTCCGGTGCACTTTGTGATGTAATCCTGAGGTACTCCAGGTCTGAAAGTGTTTTGTGAAAAGTCCCAAACGCCGTTGGTGAAGCATAGCAGAGTTGGTTTGGAGTCTGCTTTTTCAATGAAATCTGCGTCGTAGAAAAGAGTGGATGCTTCAGTGATGATATTGTTTTTGTTTCCGGTTGTTTTCAGTTTCTTCGAGATCATTGTTGCCATATCTAAAGCGTCTTTAGCGATGGTGTGTTTTTCTTTCATTTCATTGATTTCGTCTTCATTTATGTCTGAGTCATTTCCTTTCTTTTGTTTGATGAGAATGTCTAAAGTCTTCTTGCACTTTTTTTCTTCTTCTTTTCTGGTGGTTTTGATTCGTTCATATATGTTGTACATATCAACGGAGATAACTTGTCTGATGGAACTGCCTTTATCTTGAACCCATTTGTGGTCTTTGTAAGTGTACCAAATTTTTCTTTCAACGCTTGCACAAACGTATTTGTCTTTATATATTTGGTAGAGCACCATAGCCAAATCCCAGTCGCTTCCGTCTTTAAGTGATTTTTGAACATAATATTCACTAGACTTCTCAAGGATTTTTTGGTATTCTGATGGATTTTCTTGTTTTGCGTAGTACATAATGGTGCGTCTGGTCAACACTTCTCCTTCACGATTGCTGTTCAAACCGTGGTCCCATCTGCGCTTTAGTTCTGCAATATCTTCGTACCGAAAATCGTGCGCCTTACTGCGCAACATCACCCAGGACAAGAACAGTCGTTCGTCTGTGTTTTTCAGTGCAAAAGCTATTTTTGTATTAATGTCGTGTGAACCTGGTTCATAGAATTTTCCAGGAAGAATCTGTGTATATTCGTGAGTTTCTTTGATGTGGTGTTCGTCGCTTTTCAAAGAATTCATAATGATTCCGATTTGTTTTGCTAAAATTTCTCCGTCGGTGATTTGATGGATTTTCAAAAGCTCTTCATCTGGACTGCTGTCCCCTTGTTCCGACAATCGTTGGTTAGACAGCGGACGATTGATTCTAGTTCCAGAACGAGCAACTGCGCTTTCTTTCATAGCATTATATTCATCTAGAACATTGGGATGAATTTCGAATGAGGGATGTTGAGGATATTGTGCAGAAAGTTTGAAAATGTCTCTTTGAAAATTGAATTCATCTTCTAAAATGTCTAGAACGAATTGGCTTACATCTTCTTCAAATGTGGCGGAATATCTGTAAACTAGTTCATATCGTTCGTTCATCGGTTTTTTAGAGCCGTACATCTGCCAATTGGTGGTTCCGTGAGCCACTCCTTTGTCGATAACATCATCAATCGAATTTTGCAGTGGAAGCCTCCTAAGAATGGGTCCCAGAACAGATAGGATTCTGTTTCTAAGGATGACCTTCATATGAGTGTCCATCTGGATGCCGATAATGATGTGAATACCGTCCTTGGTAATATTTGCAGTGTCTACTCTGTTTACTCTTTTCTTTTCCATAACATAAATGTCAATTGGTTTCTTGTCGAAGACGAACAAATCTCGGATTACATCTAAATAGGTAGACACAATTCGGATAACATCGTCTTCGTTGTGAATTCTTTGTTCGATTGCGAATGGATAACGGAAGTCCAGGTCAATCATTAAGCCTCCTCCTTCTGGAAGTTGTTTCTCTGTAAGATATTCAGAGTTTCCAGAAACAAACACGTGTTGGTAGTAGAGTTTCCAAAATTGTTCGAGAGCCTCTGGTGTGTTGATTACATATGAACCTCCGTGAATGTGAGGATCTTTGCAACCAATCCGAGTGTGCGTGATTGTTTTGGTGTCGCTTCCTTTGGGAAGAGATGACGCAATAAGGAAAGATTTGAGAGTTGAGTGTCGTTCCATTATATATTTGTTAATATATAAAATGGAACATTTCTAATTCATTTTTTTTTATTCTTTACACCCCCTTCGCTTGGTATTATGGTCATAAAACCCAATCCCCCGTCAAATTATGGTAACCTCCGAGTGCCCCCGTTGATTTTCTTGCGCATTTCCTAAAGGTTCCTAAAATATTTTGAAAGGGACGCATTTAAATTTGCAAATTGTTTTGTCTATTAATATTATGTATTCAGTGATTAAAGCGTTTAAACCTAAAAATATGAAAATCACTAAAAATTTGAAAGTTTACATATGTCTTTTTGTAGTTATATTTGTCATTGTAATTATTGTTTTTGCATTGACAAGATTTATAAAGCCTAATATTTCAGAGCCTGTAAATCATTATCAAAAAATTATTTATTTTGGTCAAACGTGTGATCTTCAGAACAATACAGTTAGCGAAGAGTACTCTAATGGTTATCAACTAGCTTTTTCTTACATAAATCGCAATGGAGGAATAAATGGATATAATATAAAATTAATTTTGCTAAATGATAGTTATGAACCCGATTTAGCTGTAAAGAATGCAAAATTGCTGATAGACTACTACAATGTTTTGGGAATTGTAGGAACCTTTGGAACCCCAACAACACTTGCAATTATAGAACACGCCATTGGAGAAAGACCCATCCCATTAATTGGTCCATATTCTGCGTCAACTGTTTTTAGAAAGGAATTTAATCCTTACATTATAACAACAAATACTGGATTCAATTTAGAATTTGATTTAATAACAGAAAATATTCTACAAAATTCGTTCAACAATATTTCAATTATTTATCAGGATGATGCTTATGGGCATACATTTTATAACTCTTATGTAACTTATATTATTGAACGAAATTTGCAAATCAATATAGTTTCCACTGGTAAATATGAAAGAAATTCATATGATTTAGAAGGAACAATGAGCACCTTGTTTGGAAATGATAATCCCTATGATTATTCTTCTTATAATTCTACAAAAAAAAATAAAATACAAGCCATTGTTGTTTTTGCGGCAGAAAAAGAGATTGCTTCCATTTTAGGAATAGTTAAAACGATAAATCCAAATGTCGCTATATATTACGGGTCTCTTGTAGGGAATGACCCTAGGAATGTCGGTTATTTAGAAAATAAAAATAAAACAAAGGTTTATCAAACTTTATTGAATTATTCTAGCATTGACAAATATCCTGAATTAAAAAATTTGTTGAATAGTGAAATTGCAGAATACAATAAATACAATGTTAAGCCAATTAAATTTATGTCTTCTGGTATTATTCAGGGATTTTATTCTGGACTGATGATTTGCAAAAATCTCGAGAATTTTAATAATATGAAAGAACTGAATAGAAAAACCTTTTTGGATATGTTTTACAAAATGAAAATGATTGATGTGTATGGTTTTAAAATGGGTCCTTTTATAGTAGAAAAAAATAATGAAGCAATCAAGTATGCAGAACTAAATGAACTGCAACCAAATCTGCAATTCAAAACGATTAAAACAATAAAACAATAATACTATTTATTTTCCTAAAATATTTTGAAATATTAATTCTTTTTCATCTTTTATTCTTATGTAAGTGAAAACTGACGCGGCGACGGTTGTAATGCATCCCAACATAACTATTAGTAGTATGGAAAATGCTTTATCGTATTTTTCAAACTTTTTAAAAAGGGTGTGGTCAAGTAGTTTAATTAACAAAGAAGATAATAAAAAAGAGGTGGCCAATTTAGAAAGTTCTAACAGTTGCAATGTGTAAATATTGTTGTATGTATCTTCTGTAGTAGAAAACTTTTGTTTATTCGCCAGAACTTCTCTAGGGTTGTCAATAACTAATTCTGTATTGTGTACTGACATACTATATATATTGTCTTGAATAAAATAAATAATGTATAACATACTTAATCGTATTATGTGTAACATAGGTATTCAGGATATATGTCAAAAATTATTAGAAAAGAAAATATAACGAGACTCATTCGAGATGTGAAGGATGTCATCAGAAATCCCTTGCACGACAATAGAATTTATTACAAACACGATGAGACGGATATGTTAAAGGGATATGCTCTTATTATTGGACCCGAAGAAACTCCTTACGCCAATGGGTTTTATCTTTTTGAGTTTCATTACCCTGCAGAGTATCCCTATTTGCCTCCTAAGGTTGTCTATTGCACAAATTCAAATGGTATTCGTTTTAATCCAAACCTGTATTCTTCTGGAAAGGTTTGTTTGTCTATATTAAACACTTGGACTGGAGATCAATGGACTTCTTGTGAGACTATTCGCAGTGTATTGTTGAGCTTGTGTGGGGTTTTCACACCAATTCCGTTGTTGAATGAACCTGGTTTAACTATGAATGATCCGGATGTTGCAAAATATACGAGGACTATAGAATATTTTAATATTGATGTTGCAATTGTAGACATATTGATGAAAAAGCCGGGGGTTTATCAACCTTTTTTTGATTTATTTTATGAAGAGATGGAATCCCATTACAGAAAAAATAGAGGGAATATTTTGGAATTCATTTTAAGAAAGAATGAAGAATGTCCGAAACAAATATACACATATATTGAGGTTTATGAAATGATTTCTAAAATAGATTACCCTTCTCTATTTACAAAAATTGAAACAATATAAAAATATATTTGTTATAATAAAAGAATGCACTTTTGCAAAGTTTGTAACAATATGTACTATGTTGGGATTGATGGGTCAAATGGTTCTGCTCTAACTTATTATTGCCGAAATTGTGGAGATGTAGACAATACTATTGCTAAGGACAGTGTTTGTGTTTCAAAGACATCTTATCAGAGTCGCGAAAAAAACTTTGGAAATTTCGTGAATGAATTTACGAAATATGACCCGACTCTTCCAAGGATAAATACGATTCCTTGTGCAAATGAAGAATGTTCCACAAATCACAAAGAACACGCAGAAGATGATCGCGAGATTTTATTGGTTCGTTATGATAACACGAATCTCAAGTTCCTATATCTTTGTGCCGTTTGTGACAAGGTTTGGATTTAACAAATTATTTGCAATTGATTACCGTAAAAAATATATAAACCATTTATTTATTTATTTTTTGTTCAAAAAAAGAAGTATCGAAAAAGGAATATTGATTTTTCGCTTATTGTCTACATATAATAATTATAACACCATTCTAGACAAATAATAAAAAATTGATTTAAGGCAATAATAATATCGTAATAATACATATACGAACGATGTCTGACCATTCCGATGACGACTACTTAACTGATGTTGATGGAGAGGATGAAGAGGAAGAAATGCCAATCCAAAAAAAAAGTACGAAACCAATTACTCCAAACTCTTTTGGAAATACAATGCTCGGTCAAAATATTATTGGAGATGATGCAGACAATGGTGATTATGAAGATAGTGATGAAGACGAAGAAGATGAATTTGGTAAGGTCACAAAGAGTTCTGCCTCATCTTCTGTGAAGTCTGCAAAAGGTAGAAAAAAGAGAAATAAAAAAGTGGAAGAAGAAAATGAATCGGATTTTGAGCAAGAACCAGAAGTGGATGCCGACGCCGACATTGATGTAGACATTGCAGAGGAATCCGACCAGGATAGTGATGCAGACAATGAAGACGAGGACTTGAATGATCAAGATTATGATGAAGACGAAGATGATTCAGATAGTGTGGAAGGAGGTGAAGAAGATTCTGAAAAATATATGCATCATTTTGATAAGGAAATTACAAAAGAATACATTTTAGAAACTCATCCAGAATGCATTCCTGTAAATATGGATGAGGTAAGAGCTATGTTGACGGTGATTAGAAATGAAGACGGTGTTCCGATTGATGATTTTCACAAGACTGTTCCTATTGTTACAAAATTTGAAAAGGCAAGAATTATTGGACAACGTGCTTCACAGCTGAATTCAGGGGCTACTCCTTATATCTATGTTCCTGATGCAATTGACGGTAGCACTATTGCAGAGATTGAGTTTAATATGAAAAAGATTCCAGTTATTGTAAAGCGTCCTCTGCCAAATGGTGCGTTTGAATATTGGAGGCTCAAAGATTTAGAGATTCTATATTAAACACGAATTTAAATGAATATAAGCTTTACAATAATAGAAAAAGATATGAAACCAACTCCAAGAATAACAAGCCAATTGTATCCTATAAACTTTTTTTGTTGTGGTCGTCCAGATCATTTTATTCCGGATCCTTCTACCAACCGATATCAATACTGCAGATCGTGCAATTGGTTTTTCAAAGCTGACTTGTTTATAAGTGATGATGTTGCATTTGAATGGGTTCATAACGAAATCAAGAAAAAAAAGGAATAATATTTATTTATTTATATACATTATATAT
>Ga0079300_10000667_pt1 | contig 13018 bp, 12 predicted proteins | sample Wag4_2014_7_11_FD_74799 | JGI IMG/M metagenome (GOLD analysis project Ga0079300, IMG submission 74799) | Fresh water microbial communities from Ohio, USA - Utica-2 Time Series HT 2014_7_11 | ecosystem: Environmental > Aquatic > Freshwater > Water tank | place: USA: Ohio | collected 2014-07-11
GGACCAAGATTCATGGCTCTCACACTCACCAACATGAGGCAGATGAAGAAAGCCATGCACACCCTGCAATAGGTGAGATCTATATAACCGCAGTAGATCAAGAGTATTCCGGCCGTGGTATTGGAAAGGTCTTAACAATTACCGCACTTAACCACTTAAAGTATCAAGGATTAAGCAATGCGATGTTATATGTTGATTTTGATAATAAAGCAGCATTAAATCTTTATCAAAGCTTAGGCTTTACACAATCTGGTATGGATATTTTATATAAGTTAAAAGCTTAAGGAGCTCTTAATAATCCTCACTAAAAGTGATTAAGGTTTCGATATAAGTATCTCCTGTTATTCCTAGATTTTGAGCATCAGGGGGTGCGGTAACTGGTTCAAAACAAATACCTTCATCATCTTGGGAGTAGATCATTAAATATGGTGAATCAAACTCCATGCTCAATCTGGCTGCCCCTGGCCAGATTATTTCTGGTGTGCCAATAACCTCAGTGAAGGTGTCATCCCAAGGGGGTTGGGTAGGTGAAATTAATTGACCAGTTGGTAGGTAATCATCGCCTCGTTCAAACATTTTCTTTGCCTTGAAAACAATTTCAGCACTACCTCCCTTGCCAATTTCTCTTGGAAACCAGGGATGAAAACCTAGCGTTACCGGCAGATCACAACCTGCTGCGTCATAATCTAATGACCATCTAAGGGCATCATCTAAGATTTCAAATTTTTGCGTAACAGATGCGCCATTAAATGGCGATGGCAGCTCTAAGTATTGGGCGCCATTTCCAATATCCTCCCAAGAAGATGAGGCACCAAAACCAATTAAGGCATGTGGTGGATCAACATTATTTGGTAGTTGAAACCCTTCACCCTTTGAATTTCTTATAAGACCATCTCTTATTCGCCCAGCAAAGGGAGCCATAGCAAACCAACCCCAGGTGTAACTTTGTCCTCTAAATGGCAGCACAAACTCCATATCCCGCCATTGAACTGAAGCAAGCCGAGCCCCTTGATCTAAATCAATTGCAATTGATATTTGATCGCCATCAATGTTAAGCACCTTGTAATACTCCTTTATTTAATCTCAGCTTTTGATGGCGGCAGGGCGCCTGTCCTAGATACGGTAATAGCAGCTGCCTTTGCTGCTCGATCTAGCATCACACTCAATCTCATCCCCGTTAACTTATCTAACCCATCCTCAATTATTGCTTCAACTAATATGGCGCCTACGGTATCTCCTGCCCCAACCGTATCTGCCACAACTACTTTTTTAGCATCTACCGCTACCTTTTCATCTTTTCGATATCCAGTTAAGCCCTTATCACCAAATGTAACCACAACTAACTCTGGCCCCATTGAAAGCCATTTATTTGCTACCAGATCTAACTCAACACCAGGGTATAACCAGTAAATATCATCATCACTTACCTTTACCGAAGATGAGATTGATACCCATCTTTCTACCTGTTTTACATACTCAGCCCGATCACTCATTACCGCAGGTCTTATATTTGGATCAAATACAATGGGTGAAACCTTTGCTACCTGTTTAGCCCATTCAAATAAAACGCTCGCTGCCGGCTCTATTGCAGTAACCAATGTGCCGATATGTAATAGAGATGGTTTATTTGCAACTGGATCTGGCAGCCAGGTGGCAGAAAAATCAAAGGTGGCTGTTCCTTCAATAACAAACTCATATGAGGCCCCGCCTGCTTTATTTAAGGAAACAATTGCTAAACAGGTTGGCTTATCGGAAAACTTAACAAAATCAAGAAGTACGCCATCTTTGTGTAATTGCTTAAGAGCCATCTGACCATACTTATCAGTTGAGATGCCATCAATAAATTGGGCATCAATGCCAAGCTTTGCTAATGCCTTTGCAGTATTAGCTGGGCCACCACCAACTACAGCTTTGCGCTCTGTGCCATCTGGAATTAAATCAATTAATACCTCACCACATACCCAAACCTGATCACTCAAAGTAATTCACCCTTGCGAGCTAGAAACTCAGTTAATACCTCAACCCCTAACAAATGATCATCCACCTGCGGCAATCCACTTACTAGCAATACTCCAACGAAGCCCTCACTTTTTGTAATTAACGGCAATCCACCACCATGAACTGCATGGGTCTCATCTAATAAATTATTCTCTTTATGCCAATCAACTCCGCGCTCCTCAGCACTTACCCGTTCATAAATAGTTGAGTGGTGTTTAAGCATCACAACTCTTGCCTTTCGATCAATCCACCATTGATTCTCAGCAGTCGATCCAGGCAGGGATGCGTGATAAATAATCCAATCACCAATTCTTACCTCAACTGCAATTGGCAGGCCTTTCTGGGTGCCAAATGATTTAGCAATCTCACCTATCTCCATAGCATCTGCCACATCTAATTTAGGCAACGTAAGTAGTAGCTCCTCTTGTAATAGCCCAGAGGTAGTAAATCCACCAGTAGTACTCATAGCCCTACTCTAGGTTAGATGAGTTTAAATGTTAAAAAAGGGTTTAGAATTGCTCACAAATGAGGGCTAAAAAAGTATCACTTAATTCACTTACCGGCTTTAGTAAAAACAATCTCCAATTACTAAGACTTCTAATCCAACAGGAGCTAACCTTGCGTTATAAACGAAGTGTGATTGGTATTGGCTGGACCCTACTTAATCCAATGCTAACTAGCTTTGTATTGTGGATAGTCTTCTCATTTTTATTTGTCGGTAAGTTAGAGGCAGGTCAGCAATTTGCCCCCTACCTAATGGCAGGAATTTTGCTAAATACCTTCTTTAGCCAAGGCTTACTTCAAGCTGCAAACTCCATAGCTGCAAATGGTGGGGTATTAACTAAGGTTTCTGTACCACCAAGGATTTTTGCCTTTGCCGCATCTTTAGCAGCCTTTATTAACTTTTTAATTGGCCTAATCCCACTGGCCGCAGTTGTCTATCTCTCAGGCCAAACCCTTACCATAGCCTTTCCGTTGATATTTGTTATTGGTTTGTTTATGGCTTTTTTTACTGCCGGTATTGGCTTAGCACTTTCAGTAATTTTTATTAGATTTGAGGATGCTAAAAACATAATTAATGTGTTGCTATTAATCTTGATTTACCTAACACCTATCTTTTATCCAATTGGAATTTTAAATGATCGAATGCAGCAGATAGTTTCATTTAATCCATTAACAAGTTTTCTAGATGCTTTTAGATGGGCATTCTCTGATAATGCCACCGCTACCTGGCGTGATTTTCTCTATCTAGCCTTAGTAAGTATTGCGACCTTTGCTATTGGTAATCGATTTTTTAAAAGGCGCTGGCCTAAGACGATTGCGATGTTGTAATGAATATAATTGAGGCTAAAAATATTAGCTTTGCCTACCGAGTTTTAAACAAGCACCATACATCCCTTAAAACCTTATTTAGAGATTTTCTCCATGGTCGGGTATCTATTGAGGATTATGTGGCAATCAAGGATCTTTCGTTTGAGATAAAAAAAGGTGAAACAGTTGCAATAATTGGCAAAAATGGTGCTGGAAAATCCACCCTACTTAAAATCTTAGCTCGGGTGATAGAACCAACCACCGGTAGTATTTCAATTACCGGCCAAGTAGCACCAATGATTGAATTAGGTGCCGGCTTTAACGATGAGTTAACTGGTCGAGAAAATATCCTCTTTTACTCATCCCTATTAGATCGAGATATAAGTAAGGTCAAGCCAAGGATTGATGAGATTATCACTTGGGCGGGGATAGCTGATCACTTAGATTATCAACTGCGCACCTACTCTACCGGCATGGTTGCTCGGCTTGCTTTTTCGGTAGCAACAGATGAAATTCCAGATATCTTGCTAATTGATGAGGTATTAAGTGTTGGTGATGGTGAGTTTGCCACTAAGTCAAGGCAACGCTTACTTGAGATTATTAACTCTGGCTGCACAGTAATCATGGTCTCTCATGATCTAGCTACTGTTGCCCAAATTGCCCAAAAGGTTATTTGGATTGAAAAGGGTCAAATCAAAATGGTAGGGCTGCCAACTGGGGTGATAGCGGCGTATCAAGCAAGTGGCAGTTGATATGGTGGTATTACATATCATTGCCAGATTAAATCTAGGTGGCACAGCTAAATACCTAATCACATTAAGTGATGGCTTAGATAAGGTAGGAATCAAATCACTTATTGCAACCGGATATGTTCAGACAGGTGAGATTGAAGATCCCGGCGTAAAAAAACTAAATCCACTTAGGATCAAAAGTCTTGGTAGAAAAATATCACTAATAAATGATTTAAAAGCAGCTAGAGAAATACGAAAAGTTATTATAAAAGTAAGCCCCGATATTATTCACACCCACACCTTTAAAGCAGGACTTTTGGTAAGAGCGCAAAGGAATAGAATTGAAGAAGGCTTAGGAAAAAAGGTAAAGTTTGTTCACACCTTTCATGGCCACCTATTTGATGATCCGGAGTTTAAAGGATTTAAGGCGTTACTCATCAAGTCGGTTGAAAAGAGATTATCCAAAAACAGTGAACAATTAATAACGGTAGGTGAGAATGTAAAGAATGACCTTGATAGCAAGGGTATTTATGGAAATGATAAAACCACCTCAATCCCACCAGCTGTTGCACCACTGAAATTGCAAAACAAAAAAAGTGCTTTAAGAAAGTATGGAGTTAAGGATAAAAATAGAGTTAGGGTGATTTGGCTAGCACGCGTTACTGGGGTAAAAAACCCGCAGAGAGTAATTGAAATAGCAAAGCAATTGCCTGAAATAGATTTTTATATTGCGGGTGGTGGAGATTTATTAGAAAGAATAAAAAAAGAGGCACCAATAAATCTAAAGGTTTTAGGATGGCAAGATGCTAAATCAGTATTACCTATTGCAGATATCTTTTTATCAACTAGTGAGAATGAGGGTATGCCAATTGCATTAATAGAGGCTCAGCTTGCTGCTATTACAGTTGTGGCCACAAATGTTGGATCAGTCCCTGAAGTAGTGCTTCACAATAAAACTGGCATTATTTGTAGTAAATCAAATGATGATTTGATAGTTGCTATAAAAAAGCTAGCTCAAAGTAAAACTCTAAGGGTGAGATTTGGGAAGACTGGCAGAGCTCATGCGTTGAAGAGCTTTTCCGAAAAAAACTTAATCTCTGCCCATAAAAAACTTTACTTAAAGCTAAAGTAATTACTACAGTTGGTAAGCACCTTTAATTGTGTCGGTGCAATCAAAGATAATTGGCGCTGATTTAATCACTTTATCCACCTCTAAATTACTGTGGGCGATAGCAACAACCACTAAATCAAAAGAATCTGAACCAAGAGCCACACTTGTCTTACCTTCAAACTCTTTAACAATCTCATCATGAAAAGATACTTGGGCGCCCTTCTTTTCTAGCTCTTGCCATAAAACAATCGATGGGCTTTGGCGCATATCAGTCACATCTGGCTTGTAAGAGATACCTAAAATACATATCTTTTTACCAGAGATATTGCCATCTAATAAGCCCTCTAATCTTTTTAATACATAAAGAGGCATCTGTAGATTTACTAGATTAGCTTGCCTAATAAATTGCGCTGAAGCACCAACACTTTCAGCCTTTTCAGCTAGATATATTGGGTCAATTGGTATGCAGTGCCCACCAACCCCCAGACTTGGGTTAAATCTCATAAAGCCAAAAGGTTTAGTGGCAGCAGCCTTTATAACCTCATTTGCAGATATTCCTAGCTTTTCTGTTATCTGAGATAACTCATTTACTAGTGCAATATTAACCTGCCTAAAGGTATTTTCAAATAACTTAGCGCTCTCTGCCACCTCAGGGGATGAAACAAGTATTACCTCATCACAGATTGATTTATAAAACTCATAAGCTGCTTTACTTGATTCATCATCAATACCAGCAATCACTCTTGGTGTATTTTTAATACTCCATTTTGAATTTGCCGGATCTATTCTCTCAGGAGCTGCTGCATATAAAAACTTTGCTTTATTACTTTTTTCAATCTTAGTGATTACTACCTCACGTAATGTGCCTGGGTATGAAGTGGATTCATTTATTACCAAAGCACCCTTTGAGGCAGATCTGGCAATAAGTTGAGTAGCATCTATTAGGAAAGATATATCTGGCAGGTTTTTTTGATCTAGTGGGGTAGGAACTGCGATGATGTAAGCATCTTGGTCTTTAACATCAGCTTCACTATTTGTTGGCAGATAATTCTTTAGATCACTTGTTCCCTTTATTTCAGTTATAAGTTTTAGATTTGTATCAAAACCAATTATAGAATGCCCTGCCTTTACGGCAGCAACTGATAATGCGTAGCCAACATATCCTTGGCCGATAATTGCAATCTTCACCTAGGTAGATTACCCAAGTTGTTTAACACCTTGCCAACTATCTGAGATTATTTGGCTCAAATTAGCCTTAGGTGTCCAACCAAGCTCTAGTTTCACCTTATCAATAGAGGCGAGTAAGACTGCTGGATCTCCAGCCCTAGGTAGGGAAATAACTCTATTTAACTTATCCCCCAAAACCTTTTCAATTTCAGTAATTACGTCAAAAACTGAGTAGCCACTACCTGAGCCTAAGTTAAATATATTATTTACACCTTTCTCTAAAGAATCTAGGGCTAAAAGATGAGCGGCAGCTAAATCTGTTACATGTAAGTAATCTCTAATACAGCTGCCATCCTTAGTTGGCCAGTTATCCCCATAAATCTCTACCTGAGTCTTTTCCTTATTTTTAATATAATTTCTCATAATTTTTGGAATTAAATGAGTTTCATTTTTATGATCTTCCATAAATAATTGACCAGCACTGCTTTGATAACTACCTGCAACATTAAAGTATCTAAAAGTAATACCAGCAAAACCATTACTGCAAAACTTTGAAATCAATCTCTCAGCCTCAAATTTACTTTTTCCATAGGGATTAACTGGATTTATTTCACCATTCTCTGCGATTGGTTGGATCTTAGAATCCCCATAAATGGCAGCAGTTGATGAAAATATAATATTTGAAACTTTGGCTTCTTTCATTGCCACCAATAAAACTCTAGTTCCCTCGGTATTTACCTGGTTATATACATCAGGGCTTGATATTGATTCTTCAACCAATGATTTGGCTGCGCAATGAATTACAGTTTTTACACCCACTAATACTTCAACAAGTGCAGATTTATCTAAGATGCTTGCATGAATAAGGCTAGCTCTAGAATCTACTGTCTTGCTATGCCCAGTAGATAGATCATCAATAATCATTACCTCATAACCATGATCTAGTAGGTACGCGGTAAGGACAGAGCCAATAAAACCAGCACCACCTGTAATTAGAAGTCTTTTTTTCATTTAATTACCTACTGCTAAAAAAACACCTATTAGTGCAAGAATTAGGGCAGAGGTTGTAATCAGTCCTAATACCTTACTCTCACTTAAACCTTTATTTAAAAGTAAGTGAGATAGATGATCTCTTCCCCCTTCAAATGGTGATTTACCTCTAATCATCCTGCTTATTACAACCTGTGTTATATCAATTACTGGAATGGCAAAGATAAGCAAGGGAACTAATACCCTGATAATTTCAGTATCAGAATTAACATCCACTCTAATTAAGATAGCAGCAAGTAAAAACCCTAAATACAATGCTCCGGCATCTCCAAGATAAATTGAGGCAGGCCGCCTATTCCAAAATAAAAATCCGATACAAGCAGCAACGAGTGCCATACAAAGTGCTGCAACTAGATACTGACCATTGAGGTAACTTAAAATAAATAGTGAAAATGAAATGACAATAGATAAACTTGTTGCTAGCCCATCCATATTATCCATAAAGTTAAGAGCATTTATTATGGTTATGACCCAAAGAGTTGTTACTAACCCATTGACCCAAGGATTAGCAAATAACTGAACTCCACCATCTGATAGGTAAAGCATTAGTGAGGTAACTACCCCAACCCAACTTTGAGCAATAAATCTGGGCCAGGGTGGTAATTGGTATAGATCATCTAATAGCCCGATAAAGGCAATAGCAAGTGATGGAAGAATTAACCCTAGAAAAAATTGATTCTTAATATCACTTGAGATTGGTGTAAACACTATAAATAGTGAGCCAAGGGTTATTGGGGCGGCAACTGCAAGGCCGCCAAGGTATGCAACAGGGGATGCTTGCAGCTTTCGACCCCCTGGGTAATCTAATAATTTAGCGCCCCTTGCAATCTTTCTAAAAACGGGGGTAACACTAAATGCAACTACAGCCACTACGGCGAATAATAAAAGATATTGAAGTAAATTAAGCGTCATTAGCTCTGAAATAATTTGCGATCTCGATAATTACATCATCTAGACTTTGCTTTGGCTGCCAACCTACTGCTTGTTTTATCTTTGAAACATCAGGAACTCGCCTTTGTGGCTCTTCAAAATTATCCCCAAATACTTCAGAGTGCTTCTTATAAACTAATTTAGATGATGAGTTTGTTAATTTGATAACCTTTTGGGCAAGATCTCTTACTGAGATCTCGATTGGTGAGCCAATGTTAAATGCATGCCCAATACTTTTATCTGAAGCCATCAGCAAATCTATAGCTATAACTACGTCTCTAACAGAGCAAAATGATCTGCTCTGGATGCCATCTCCATAAACAGTAAGTGGCTGATTACTTAATGCTGCCTTAACAAATCTAGGAAGCACCATGCCATAACTGCCAGATTGGCGTGGGCCGACAGTATTAAAAAACCTAGCAATAGTTACTGGAAATGAGTTGAATTTACCTAACTCAAAGGCGTATAACTCATCCATTGCTTTAGCTTCGGAGTAACTCCACCTAGCAATTTGAGGGGATCCTAAAACTCTATCTGATTCCTCATTAAGAGGCATAGTCGGATTTTTTCCATAAACTTCAGAGCTAGATGCAAGTAAAGTTCGAATACCTTGATTTGCCGCAGCCTTTAATACTATTTCACTTCCCTTAAGGTTAACTTCAAAGGATTTCAACGGGTCATTATTTATTTTTTCTACCCCTAAAGCTGCTGCTAAGTGATAACACTGGGTAACACCACTCATTAACTTTGTTACCAATGCTTGATCTAAAATCGAACCTCTTACTATCTCAAGATTAGTTGCGCTATTTAGGCTTGCTAAATTATCACCACCTGATCCACTCAAATCGTCTAAGACAATCACTTGATCACTCTTATCTACCAGGTGGTCCACAAGATGGGAGCCAATAAAACCAGCACCACCTGTAATTAGGGTCTTCATAGATTAATTGTAGGCGCCCTACGGGAAAACTGAATAAACAACCCTATATACCTGTAGTACTTCACAACTTTTACTCTCATACTAAAATTATCTAGCTAAGATTTGGGTTTAAAGGATCTAGTTGTTTCATTACCAAAAGAGCTTGAGCTTTCAAACTTTCACTCACCTTAGGATTCAGCGCCAACTCCTGCCAGGCTTCAAAATTTCTTGGAAACTTCTCAACAGCCTTGGTTGAGATATCTAATGCTTGATCAGGAAAGCCACCCTCACTAAGAATTTTTGCAGCTAAACTCATTCTGATTACACTTTGTGGCCACTTTTCCACAGATTGCTGAATTTTAATAACATCACCAGATTTTACAGTTGACCTAAATTGAATATCAGCTAAAAAAGCCGGCGCAACAATAATTGCCCCTACTACTGTGCCAATTATCGCAACTCCTGCACTGCTTTTGTTTCTTTGAATACTAATTTTAGAGTCAGTGACTCCTGTATTAATCTCATATCCAATAATTGCGCCCATTAAAACCCAACCCCACGTAGCGAGGGCAATTTGATTAATTGATATTAAAGATTGAGCGAGATATGCCAGCCAACAACCAAAAATTCCAGCAAATAGTGGCTCGAAATTATTCATTCTCCGTATGACTTTAACTGCTGAAAATAGAGTGTATAAGATGAGTAATAAGTAAATTATTAGAAGTGGAAATCCTGCACCACTTAAAATATCTAAAAATACATTATGGGCTGAATCTACCATTGCCGTTGAATCACGATTTATTGCTATCTGATCACGATAAAACCGATATTGATCTCGATAGCCATCTAATCCAACCCCAAATAATGGATTATCTAAACTCATCTGCCAACCAGCACGCCAAAAATCTCCCCTAAATGAAATTGACTCTTTATACAGGATTGAAGGCCATGGCGCTTTTTGTAGAATGTCTAGTGCAACTCCAACTCCTCCAATAATCCAAAGCGGAAGGTAGATCTTTCTTAAAATGGAATATCTACTTTGCCTAAGCCAAAGAAAGAAGACTACTGAAATACCAGTTGCAGCCACAAGATAGCCTTGTTGTGATTTTGACTCAAAGATATTATAAAAAGCAAGTGAAATAAAGAAAAAGGCGATAAATCTGATTTTTAGTGATGCCCGCTTTCCTAATACGGTAGCTACTGCTGCAGTTACAGTTATTCCCATAAATGATGCGTGAAAGTTTGGATTACCAAAAAGGCCGAATACTGGGCTGTATGGATTAATCCAATCAAACGGGTCAACTCCAGTGGATTGAATTAAGCCATAACCTGCATTTATGTAACCACTGATCAGTAGTACGATTAAAAGTGAGTTACTAAATTTTATACCACCGCTGACAACGGCTGAAATCATCAGAACTATAAAAGCTAGATAGGTCAATACCCCAGTTTGCCGCCCCGTTACACCAAATGAACTTTCAAGAAGATTTGATTTTGAGAAGAAAAAACTGATCAATATCCAAATAAAAAATGCTGAGGAAAGTTGTATCAAAAACCTATATTGGCTATCCATTAGCCCTCGCCTATTTTGAAACAATAATAACAAAAGTATTGAGGTGCAAATAATTAATATAAAGAATCTTGGAAGATTTATTGGATCATATGAATTTAATGGTGTAACAAAAATAGTAACTACTAGTGGAGTTAAAAAACTTAATTTGATGAGTAAATTCGAAGCAGGCCTCATGCCTAATCTTTGCATAAGCTAACCAGAAAAGGCCGAAAGGGCGGTCCCCCAATTAGGGAGACCGCCCTTTACAGATTTAGAAGTTATTTATCTTTTTAGGATCAACTTCTGTAGTGCCTGGATCTGCTTGTTGATCGAAGCAATTAATGAAACGATCGACTTCAGAACATCAGCATTTGAAACTGAGGTTGTAGCAGACTTAACAGTGAAACCTGCAGTAACTGCAGACTGACCTGTTAGTGCGTCAACATTTACAACCGCATTATATGCGCCTTCAGTTACTCCAACTAGAAGTCGGTATGAAGCGACTCCAAGAGCTGAAGTATCAGCAGAGCTAGAAGCAACTGCAAAGACGCCTCCGCCTGAGCTAACGCTGGATGCGCCAAATGAGCCGCTAGACCAATCGTAGTTATCATTTGCAAGGAAGCCTTTTGAATCTTTGAAAGTTACTTTCAAAGTAGCTACTTCACCAGGTGTGTAAACAGCCTTATCCCATGAAGCAGTATAAGAATCTGCATTACCTGCACATGAAACTTTAGCTGAGTTAGAGGTCGCAATTACTCCGCCGTTATTGACGTATGTAAAAATTGCATTGTCGGTTGAGGCAGAAGAACCACAATTCCAATCAATGTGACCAGTTGTTGAGCTCGTTGGAGTTACTGATAGAACAGGTGTTCTATCTGAAGCAGAACTCACCAATAAGTTAGAAGTTGGATAGTAGGCATCTGACGCTACTGGATAAATAACATTTCCAGCACTATCACTAAATGCGATAGTTGCACCCTTTACACCACTACCAGCAGTAGCTGTTCCACTAAGCTCTTTAATTCTTAGGGCAGCACCAATAGCAATATTGCTAATTGGACCTGTGAATGTGAAAGCTTTTGTTCCAACTAGAACACCGTTGTAAGTCACTGTTACGGTTGTACTAAGTGGAGCAAATGATGGAGCATTTACTACAAGGATTGTGTTATCTGGTGATGCACCTGTGTAGAAAGCTGTTGATGCAGTACCAGGGGTAGTTGTACCAGCAGCTCTAATAGCAACAATTGCGCCATTTGTGGCAGTTGCTTGTAAAAGCCCAGTGGTTGCAGCAATAGCGTTTCCGTATGCATCATCTATATCGAGATTTGCAAGTTGGCTAGTTGGAGATTTAGTTTTCCAAGTACCACTTGTAGCATCTTCAGATAGTCCACCAGTACCATCAGCGGCAAAATAAATTCCGCTCTTAGTAGTAGACATAACACCGGCTGCAGAAGCTGCAGCTATTGTTACAGTGATTTGTCCTGTAAGTGTACCAAGTGAAGGTGCTGCAGCTGCGGTTGCAATAGCAGTTGCATCGGCGGCGGTGTTTGTTACGCCACCATAAGTATCTGAGTTAGCGTGGTATGAGCGAACAGTCATGGTTGTTGCACCAGCGTTTGGCTTTACCGCTACAGACAAAGTAGATGCTCCACCATTTACGGCCACTGTTAGTGCGCTATTTATTTTATCCGCACCTGCAGCTGCTGAAATAGTTCCATTTTCCACAGTGATTGCAGAAATTGTTGTAGTGCCTGTGGAGTTAGCTTCAGTAAAAACTCCTAAAGTACCTGAAGAGAGCAATGTTGCAGTCTGGGATGTTCCAGCCCATCTGTTTCCTGAAATATCACTTACAGTTAGCAAGCCAACTGAAGTGGCATTTGACTCAGTCGTGTCGACTGTTGCTGAACCAGACACAGAGATCTTTGAGGCGATATTTAATGTGCTTACCTCAGATACTGGGTTTGTTGCACCTTCTGATGGGGCAACATTTGTTAGCGCAGCATTAGCTGGAGTGACAGATAAAATACCTGCACCTAGAGCTGTTACTGCAACAAACGCTATGCGCTTGTAAATTGTCTTTGTAGACATTTGTTTCCTTTCGTTAGTCGAGTTAGGGAATTTCCCTATCCCGGCTCGAAGATCTTTCGATCTTCTAATTCCGTCCTCCCTGGCACACACGTGTAATGCCAATGAAGCCGGAAATCTATTTATTCAGTAGGAGCGATCCCACCATCTGTTTGCTCTAGTAC
>Ga0079300_10000668_pt1 | contig 13014 bp, 10 predicted proteins | sample Wag4_2014_7_11_FD_74799 | JGI IMG/M metagenome (GOLD analysis project Ga0079300, IMG submission 74799) | Fresh water microbial communities from Ohio, USA - Utica-2 Time Series HT 2014_7_11 | ecosystem: Environmental > Aquatic > Freshwater > Water tank | place: USA: Ohio | collected 2014-07-11
GCGTTGACCCCGTGCATGTTGAATTCGTCGGTACAGACGGCCTCCAGGGCGGCGATCACCACGGGCAGGTATTCCGGCCGGCAGCCGGCCATTACCGCGTTGATGGCGACCTTCTCGACCGTGGCCGGGGCCATGTTGGGCGGCACAATGGCGACGATGTCCTGCGGGTCACGCGTCGTACCCGTCAGCATACGGATCACCCGCTCGGGCGTTGGCGGGACCAGGGGCAGACCGTCGCTGAAGCCCTGGTCGAACAGGAACTCGTCGATGTCATCGGAAGCGGCGATCTCGATGCGCCGGGCCCGGATCGGGCTGCCCTCGGCCTCGGCCACCAGACGGTCGTGGATGTCGGGATCGAGGTGCTTGGAGCCACAGCCCGGCCGCCAGTCCGGCAGTCCGGTCCAGTCCACCTGGGGCGCCGGCGTCCCGAGCGCTTCGGAAATGCGCGCGGACAGGGCCTGCCACTCGGCCTTGACGAAGCCCTCCATGACCGGGTCGGACGCGCCTTGGGCATCGGTCCAGAAGACTGCCGGGACGCTCTCGAAGTCCCAGGCCAGGGAGGTCCGCAGGGCACCGTCGTCCAGGATGGGCAGGGTCAGGCCATGGCGATCGCGCAGGATCTCGGCCCCGTCACGGGCCTGGGCGACCATCCAGACGTCGGCGTGTTCACCCCAGGTGCAATGGAAGGCCTCCAGCAGGGGCGCAACGAGGTTGCAGGTGGCGCAGTCCTCCTTGGCGAAGCAGATCAGGCTCGGCCGACCCGTGGGATAGCTCCGCGATGTGCCGCCGAGGTCCTGGAGCGTGAAGGCGGGCGGGGTGTCGGTCATGGATCCGTCCTCAGGGTCGCAAGGCTACCGGCCCGCAGGCCGGGCTGGCGGAGGTGGATGGGAATCGAACCCACCACACGCCGGTGAGGCGTGTCACCGGTTTTGAAGACCGGGGAAGCCACCAGACTCCAGTCACCTCCATCGCCCGCAACACTAGAGCGGGATCGGCGGCGTACCGAAGCGCTTTCTTTGGGTGACGACCTGGCGGGAGTCCCCACCCCGGACCGTGTCACCCCGGGAGTCGAGGAACTCCAGGGCCGGCACGATGAACTTACGCGACGTAGAAAGCGCCGCCCGGGCCTCGCCGGTGGTGAACGCCGCCGGCGGCGGGAAGGCCGCCTCCAGGTCCGCAAGGGCGGCGTCCAGGGCCTCCATGTGGAAGACCAGGGTCTGGCGCAGGGCGTGGTTGCGCAGGGAGACCAACCGCCCGGACTCCACCAACAGGCTCAAGAGATCTGAGGAGTCCGCCCCTGAGGCGAAGCTGGCGGCGTCCGGCGGAGACATGCCGCCCTCCCGAAAGGCGGCCTCGATCTCCCCGAGGCGGGATAGCTGGCCTGGCGACAGGGCGGCGAAGGGATCGTGGCCCTTCAGGGCCGCCTGGCCGCGTAGGATCCGGATCCCGCCCTCAGCGGCGAGCCGGCTCTCCACATGGGCGATGAGCTCCCGGGACAGGATTCGCGCCAGGCCGCCCCTGAGCGACCCCAAGGCGACGAAGGATCGGGTGGGTTGTGCACGGTGCGCCTCGGCCAGCCGGTCGAGATAGGCCTGGGCCGCCGCCTCCACGGCGGATTCCTGGGCAAAGAGGCCGTCCTCCAGGCGCACGAGGGTTTGGGCCAGCTGCAACCGGACCTCCTCGGCGGGCGCGCGAGACAGGCGGGCCGCCTCGGCCACGGAGACTGCACCGCCATCCCGCCGGGCGAGGGCCGCGACAATGTCCTCCAGCCTGCCCTGTACGACAGCGAGCAGGAGGTCGCGGCGGGCCTCCAGGGTCCGGGTCCGGAGCAGGGGGGCTGTGGGGTCCAGCACCTGGCCACCCCCCAGGGTCCCGGCGGGCGATGGCCGGCGAAGCAGGAGGCGCTGGCCGGCATGGGCGGGGACGGGGCCGCTAAAGCGGAGCTGGACCAGGCCCGAAGATCCGGGCTCCAGAGGTGCCCCGCCAATGAGGCGCACCCGGGCAAGGTCCTGGCGTGCGCCCCAGAGCACGCGCACCTCGTCCCCGGACCGAAGCGGCCGGGCAGCCTCCGGCGAGAGAGCGACCTCCACATCCACCCTCAGTGTCGGCGGGAAGCTGCCGGGGCTGCAAAGGACCTCGCCGACCCTCACCTCGTCCGGCGCGACCCCGCGCAGGGCCGCCGCGGTCCGGCCGCCGGCGCGTGCCGTCGCGACCGCCTGGCCATGAACCTGCAGCTGGCGCAGGTGGACCGTGCGGCCGGAGGGCTCCAGGACCGCCTCGTCCCCCACTTCGAGGTCACCACCCTGCAGAGAGCCGGTGACCACGGTTCCCGCGCCGGCCAGGCTGAAGACCCGGTCGAGGGGCAGGAAGGCGCCGGGCAGGCGCTCAGGCGGGGGGGTCCGCAGGGCCAGGGCGCGGATCTCGCGGTTGAGGGCCTCAAGCCCCTCCCCGGTCACGGCCGAGCAGAAGACGACGGGTGCCGGGGCCAGGAAGGTCGCCGCCAGCTCCGCCCCGATCCGGGCCTGGAGGTCGGCGCGGGCGTCCGGCGGAACGAGATCGGCCTTGGTGACGGCGACAAGGCCCTGCCGCAGGCCCAGGAGGCCAGCGATCCTGAGGTGCTCGCGGGTCTGTCGGGCGAAGCCTTCAACCGCGGAAACCACCAGCAGGACCGCCCGGGCACCGGCGGCCCCCATGACCATGGCGCGGATGAAGTCCTCGTGGCCGGGGGCATCCAGGAAGTCGACGTCTCCGTCCGGGTCCGCGCAGAAGGCGAAGCCCAGGGCGATGGAGAGGCCCCTCGCCTTCTCTTCCGGCAGGCGGTCGGTCTCCATGCCGGTCAGGGCGCGGACCAGGGCCGTCTTGCCGTGGTTGACGTGCCCGATCACCGCCAGGCCAAGGGGCGGAGGCGGGGCGGCGATCACCGGACAGGTCCCGAACGGAGGCGGCGCATGCGGACTCCCTACGTCGAACCGGAGCCAAGGTCATCCGCCTCGCTTGCCCGCCGTCGCCCCGCCTCCCTATAGTCTGGCCCGGAGAGGGAGACGCGTCGTGACGCTGACCACCCCGAAGGCCGCCCGACCGGACCCCCGCCGCCGCCTCCCGGCCGTGGGTGCCCTCTGTGACGACCCCATCGCCCGGCCACTGAAGGCCCGTTACGGTGCCGCAGCCCTGACCCGGGCCGTCCGCGCGGTATTGGCCGAGGCCCGGGCCCGCCTCGCCGTCGATCCCGATGTCCTTCCCTCGACCGGGGTCCTCCTGGAAGCCGTGGAGACGCGGCTGGCCGAAGGTGTCCGGGAGACCCTCTTTACGGTGATCAACGCGACCGGCGTGGTGATCCACACCAACCTCGGCCGGGCACCCCTGGCGCCGGAGGCGATGGCGGCAGCAGCGGCGGCGGCAGGCTACGCCAACCTCGAGCTGGACCTCGACACTGGCAGGCGGTCCTCACGACAGGCGCACCTCGATCCCCTGATCGCCGAGATGACCGGTGCCGAGGCGGGAATGGCAGTGAACAACTGCGCCGGTGCCGTGCTGCTGGCCCTGGCCGCTGTGGCGGAAGGGGCCCCGGTCATCGTTTCCCGGGGCGAGCTGGTGGAGATTGGCGGCGGCTTCCGCATCCCCGACGTCGTGGCCCAGAGCGGCTCGCGCCTGGTCGAGGTGGGGACCACAAACCGTACCCACCTGCGCGACTACGAGAAGGCCCTGGCCGACCATCCGGAGGCCCGGGTCATCCTCCGGACTCATCCGAGCAACTTCCGCATCTCCGGATTCACCAGCGCACCCTCCCTGGAGAGCCTGGCTCACTTCGCCCATGCCCACGGCCTGCTGCTGATCGAGGACCTGGGCGGCGGCGCCCTCGTGGACCTTTCGCCCTACGGCATTCCGGACGAGCCCACCGTCCAGTCCAGCCTCAGGGCCGGGGTGGACCTGGTGCTCTTCAGCGGGGACAAGCTGCTGGGCGGGCCCCAGGCCGGCCTCGCCGCCGGGCGCCGGGCCCTGGTCGACCAGCTGGAGGCCCACCCGCTGGCCCGGGCCCTGCGGCTGGACAAGCTATCGGTGGCCGCCCTTGCTGCCACCCTGCGGCTCTATCGCCCGCCTTCCGACCCCTTCCACCGGATTCCCGTCCTGCGTCTGCTGGCCCAGCACGCCGAAACGCTGACCGCCCGGGCGAAAGCCCTCAGGGCGCGGGTCGAAGGCCTTGCGGACCTCGAGGCGGAGATCGTCGAGACCGAGGGCTATGCCGGCGGCGGGGCCCTGCCCATGCGGGCCTTGCCTGGCCGGGCCCTCGCCCTCAGCTGCCGGCGGCTCAGCGCCGAGGACCTGGCGTTTCGCCTTCGCACCGGCAGCGTCCGGGTGCTGGGACGGATCGAGCAGGACCGGGTCCTCATCGACCTGAGGACCGTCGACGATGCAGAGGTTCCGGCCCTGGCCGAGGCGATCGGCGCGGCGGCGGCGGGGGAAATGAGCGACCTCTCGCGCCGCTATCCCGAGGCACCCCCTTCCCTCGCCTGAGATGCGGCGACATATGGTCGGCAGGGACCCCGGTCCAGGCCGCTCCGGGCCGATGACGGGATCAGAGGGATGTCGTGACAGAATCCGGGATGTTCCCGCCGACCCGCCAGGCCGCCCTGGAGCGCCTCGCCGGCTTTGTCCCGGGGGCGGGACGCGCCTATGCGGAGGGCCGGAACCTGGACCCGGGACCTGGCGAACCGGGCGCAGTCTCGCGGCTGTCCCCCTACCTTCGCCACCGGGTGATCACAGAGGCCGAGGTGGTCGACGCGGTCCTGCAGGCCCAGGGCCCCGCCGGTGCGGACAAGTTCATCCAGGAGGTCCTCTAGCGCACCTACTGGAAGGGTTGGCTGGAAATTCGCCCTTCCACCTGGTCGCGGTTTCTGGAGTCGCGCGACCGCCAGCGGGATGGCCTGGCGGACTCGCGCGCCCTCGCCGACGCCGAGGCGGGCCGCACCGGCATCGAGGGCTTCGACGACTGGGCCCGCGAACTCGCCCAGACCGGATACCTGCACAACCACGCGCGCATGTGGTTCGCTTCGATCTGGATCTTCACCCTGCGCCTGCCCTGGGCCCTGGGGGCGGATCTCTTCTTGCGCCGGCTCGTCGATGCCGACCCGGCCAGCAACACCCTGTCCTGGCGGTGGGTCGCAGGCCTCCAGACCCCGGGGAAGACCTACCTGGCGACCCGGGAGAATATCGCCCGCTTCACCGGGGGCCGCTTTGCCCCCTCGGGCCTCGCGACGGAGGCCCCTCCCCTGATGGAGCCGGTGCCCGAACCCCCGGCGGACCTTCCTTCCGCCGCGGGCGCTGCGCCTCCGGGACCCTTCCTTCTGCTGGCGACGCCGGAGGACCTGACCCCCGACCTTGGAGGGATCGCCCCGGCGGCCGTTGCCGCAGCGGTCGTCACGGCGGATCCCCGCCTGTCCTTTGGCGAGGCCGCCAGCCGGTTCACTGCCGGCGCGGCGATGGACGCAGCCGATCGCCTGGCCGGGCAAGTGGAGGGGCCGGTAACCCTCCTGGACCGGCTCGACGCCGACTCCCTGGTCGCCGCAGCCCAGGCGGCGCAGGTGCAGACCCTTGTCACGCCCTACGCGCCTGTGGGCCCCACGGCGGACGCCCTGGCGCTGGCCGCGCGGGGACTTGAGGCCGAGGGCCTGCGCCTCATCCTCGTCCGGCGGGAGTGGGACACCCGCTTCTGGCCCCACGCGACGGCGGGCTTCTTCGCCTTCCGCAAGCAGATCCCGGCCTTGCTGGAACAGGAGAGGTCCCGGTGAGCCATCCCCTGCAGGTCGTCTGGTTCAAGCGAGACCTACGCATCGCCGACCACCGTCCCCTGGCCCTCGCCGCCGAAGCCGGGCCGGTGCTGCCCCTCTACATTGTTGAGCCCGGGCTCTGGGCCCAGCCGGACGCCTCAGGAAGGCAGTGGGCCTTTGCAGCGGAATGCCTCGGCGAGTTGGCGGCTTCTCTGGCCCAGCTGGGCCAGCCCCTGCGGGTCGAGGTCGGCGAGGCGCTGGAGGTGCTGAGCCGGATTCACGAGCGTCACGGTATCGCCGGCCTCTGGAGCCACGAAGAGACTGGAAACGGCTGGACCTACGCCCGGGATCTGGCCGTTGGCGCCTGGTCGAAGGCGGCTGGTATCCCCTGGCGCGAGGAACGCCAGTTCGGTGTGATCCGCCGCCTGAAGTCGAGGAATGGCTGGGCCCAGGCCTGGGACCGGAAGGCTTGCAGCCTGAGCGGGACGGTGTGCCGGTCCGGGTTCTGGCCTGCCGTTTCGCCGGGGACGGCCATCGGCTGACGCTGGACCTCGCGGGGGTCCCCGCCCAGCTCCGCTGGAGGGAGGCGCCTCCGGCCCCAGGTGAGATCGTGAATGTCCGTCTGGACCCCGCCGGCGCCGTTGTGTTCGGCGACGCCGGCGAGCCGGAAGTCAGCGCGCGGTATCGCGCAGGTTGATGAAGGGCGCGCCGCCCGAACCCGTTACTTGGGGCAGCTTGCCGTCCCACTTTTCCACGGCCTTCAGGTCAACGTACCGTGGGTTCGCCGCGAGGGCCTCGTTGATGATCCGGATGGACTCCGCCTCGCCACGGGCGGCGGCGATCTGAGCCTCTGCCTGGGCCTGGGCCTTGGCGACCTGGGAGCGCGCGGTCAGGGTCTCCTGGTCGGTTCGGGTCTTGGCCTGGATCGCCTGGAGGATGACGTCCGGGTAGCGGATGGTGCCGATCCAGTCGAGCTGGCTGACCACCACGCCGAACTTGGCCCACTTGGCGGAAACCCGGGCGAGGGCGCGCTGGATCACCACCTGGCGGCCGCCGGAGTAAAGGGCGTCGACATTCACCTTCTCGGCCTCAGCGGCGATGGCCGAGCGCACGTCATTGCGGATCGGCCCGTCCAGCAGCTGGTCGAAGGTCAGGCGGTAGGTCTCGTAAAGCTTCGGCGCCGAACCGCGGGCGACCTGCAGGGTGATGGCCACGTCGGCGGTCATCGGCAGGCCGGTGTTGTCGGCGAAGGCGATCTCTTCATTCTGGGGGCCGCGCTCATCGGGCTCTCGGGTGTAGCTGTAGGTCCGCTGAATCACCGGAAACTCGACGATCCGCTCTCCCACGCTGCGGAAATGCCAGCCCGAGGACAGGGGTTGGGGGTCCACCCCGGCGGAAGGTCCGAGGGTCCGGATCTTCACCCCGGCATTGCCGGGTTCCACGGTCTTGCCCGCGGAGATGACGACTACCAGCACGAGGGCCAGGGCTGCAAGAACGGCGGAAAGCCGGCGGATCATCTGAACGTTAGGAATTGTAGCACCCCATGAGTTTGGCCCCCCTAGATGTGGATCAGAGTCGGCCACGTCAACCCATGCCGCCAGGAGGATCGCCAGCGAAGTCCGCGACGGGCGGATCCCGGGACACCGGGCTATCCTCTGCGACATAGACCGGGGCCGGTCAGGTGCCCGTCTCCATCGGCAGGTCCGGATCGCGGGTCCACTCGGACATGGACCCGTCGTAGACGGCGACAGAGGGATGTCCCAGCCGGGTCAGGGCCTGTCCGAAAGAGGTCTTCACCGCATAGAAAACCAGGAAGGCACCGAGGGTGGCACCGACCACAGTGGCCGCGCCGCCGACCCAGGTCCCGAAAAGGAAGCCGCCGGCCAGGGTCAGGATTGTACCGCCAGGCAGGCTGACGGCGGTGGCCAGGGCGTAGACCGCGATGAAGGCCAGGAGGGCGAGGGGCAGTTGCTGGGCGACGAAGGCGCGGAGCGCGGCCTCATGCGACTGCAGGGCGTCCAGGTTCAGATACTGGCTGGCACCGCTGGCGAAGATGGCGACGGCGCCTGCCAGCAGCAGGAGCAAGGGCGCGAAACGTTTGAGGCGGGCCATCCAGTCTCCGATGCGGCTTGGAAGCACCGTCTTACCGGCGACAAGGCGAACGATCCATGGCCTTGCACCCTCCATGAGGGGATCGGGCGCACCCGGGCCATCAATTCCGCTGGGTCTGGGCTGGCCACTGGTCCATCATGGCGGTCGGGGGAATGCTTCGGAGAGTTCTGTCCATGTCGTCTGAGACCGCCACCCTTTCCGGCCGCACGGGTGCCGCCGTCGAACGCCTCACCCTGCGCCGGCCAGACGACTGGCATGTCCACCTGCGCGACGACGCCATGCTGACCTCGGTGGTCAACTACACGGCCCGGCAGTTCGCCAGGGCGATCGTCATGCCCAACCTCAAGCCGCCAGTGACCACGGTCGCAGCCGCCCGGGCCTACCGCGAGCGCATTCTGGCGGCGGTAGCGCCCGGTCTCGACTTCACGCCCCTGATGACCTGCTACCTGACCGACGGCATGGACCCCACCGAGGTCGAGCGGGGCTTTGCCGAAGGGGTATTCACCGCCTGCAAGCTCTACCCGGCTCACGCCACCACCAACTCCGCTGCCGGCGTCACGGACGTGCGTCACATCCACAGCGTGCTCGAAGCCATGCAGAGGATCGGCATGCCCCTCTTGATCCACGGAGAGGTCACCGACCACGAGGTCGATATCTTCGACCGGGAGGCGGTCTTCATCGACCGGGTCCTCCGTAAGCTTATAGTGGACTTCCCAGCCCTGAAGGTGGTGTTCGAGCACATCACCACGGCCGACGCTGTCGCCTTCGTCGAGGCCTCCGGTCCCAACATCGCGGCGACCATTACGCCGCACCACCTGGCGATCAACCGTAATGCCATGTTCGAGGGCGGGATCCGGCCCCACTTCTACTGCCTGCCCATTGCCAAGCGGGAGACCCACAGGCTCGCCCTTCGCCGGGCGGCGACCTCAGGGTCAGTCAAGTTCTTCCTGGGCACGGACTCTGCCCCGCACCCTGTCGGCGACAAAGAGTCTTCCTGCGGCTGCGCCGGCATCTTCAACGCCCCCAACGCCCTGGAAAGCTACGCCGCCATCTTCGACGAGGACGACGCCCTGGACCGGCTGGAGGCCTTCGCCTCCGAGAACGGGCCGCGCTTCTACGGTCTGCCCCTGAACGCCGGGACCGTGACCCTTGAGCGGCGCACTGCGCCGGTCCCCGAGGTGCTGAGGCTGGAGGCGGCCGACCTTGTCCCCTTCCACGCCGGGGAAGACCTGGGCTGGAGCCTCGTCGACGCCGGTTGAGCGGGTGGACTGCGTGGCTTCCCGGATCGGAGGCGACGCGCCTAGACTCTGGCCAGGACGGCGGCGGCGCGCCCAAGCCCTCATCGGTGACCCGGGCCGACCGGCCGGATCACAGAGGGGGCTCGTCGCGACGAACCTGCTTAGTACTTGATGGAGAAGGCGGCGCCGAAGTAGCGGGGCTCACCGGCAATGAAGGTCGGGATCCCGAACGCACCGCCCGTGTTACCGGCATCCTTGATGTATTCTTGATCCAAAAGGTTCGAGACGAAGCCTTCCACCTTCCAGTTCGCATTGGCCGGCTGGTAGGAAACCCGAAGGTTCACGAGACCGTAGGGATCCTGATATTCATCCTGGACCCTGTCACCTGTGCTCTGAAGCGCCGGAATATCGTTGTCGTTGTCAAAGAAAACCTTTGATTGCCAGGTGTAGGTCGGAAGGAAGACAAGATCACCTTCCAGAATCTGGACACTGTATTTCAGTCCGAACGAGAGAGTATGATCCGGAGAAAGACGGAAGCTGTTGCCCTCGAAGCGCCCATTATCAAACCGGCCATTGTTGAAACCGTAGGTGCCAAAGACCATCAGTTCGCGAACCGGCTTCCAGTTTACCTGACCCTCAAAGCCTGTTGCCGAGGCATCACCAGCACTGATTGTCTGGAACACGCCCGGAGAGACCTGAATGCTCGTCTGGAAGTTCGTATACGAGAACTGATAGATTGACCCCTCAAGGGAGAGGCGACGGTCGAGCCATTGGGTCTTCGCCCCGGCTTCGTAGGAGTCGACGATCTCGGCGGCGACGGGAGTGAAGCGGGCATTGCCTTGCGGCGCCGCCGGCGCCCCCGGCGACAGCACCTCGGGACGCCGACCGCGGGAGTGGGTGACGAACAGGCTGATATCGTCGGACACGGAGTAACGGCCCACGATCCGATAGGTCACGCCCGAGTCGGAGAAGGACTGATACTGGGGAAGGCCCCCCGGCGTGGACTGCAGGAAGATGCCACGGGCCGTGGCCGGATTGGCCGCATTGGCCGCCGAGCCGCTGGTCAGGACAGAGCCGCCGTTGTCGAGTGTACCGCGGTATCCGGACCTCTTTTCGTCGCTGCTGTAACGCACGCCAGCCGAGACCTCGAACTGGTCGGTAAACTTGTACGTGGCATCGGCGAACACATCGTAGGAGGTCGTACGGCCATAGTTCTCGAAGGTCTCGCGATGGACCAGCTTCAGCGTGCTGAGGGCCGCCGCTGAGTTGATGGTGTCGATCGCCGGGACGTTTGGCGGCGTGAAGCCGAGCTGGCCGGCAAGGGCCGGCGTGGTGCGCGCCGCGAACACCCGCTCATTGTACTGAAGCGGCACCGCCTGGGACCCGTCCTCGTGGAAGTATCCGACGCCGGCAAAGGCGCTCAAACGGGTGCCGCTATCGTAGTTGATGCGGAATTCCTGGCTGTACTGGTCGCCCCGAGCGTCCTCCGCGAAGACGAAGAGCGGAAGCGAGAAGCCGTCCGCGTCGAACACTTCCAAAGACTCGAAGCGGCGAAACGCGGTGATGGAAGACAGCCGGAGCGTATCGCTGAACTTGTATCCGACGAGCCCGGTGACGCCCCAGGTTGTCCGCTCCAGGCCGAGATCACGACCACCTTGGAAGCCATCGCTCGAGGCCAGAGCCGCGCCGGAATTCCGGCCCAGATCGCCAAGAACACGACCCGTCAAGGTGTCGGTCGGAAGATAGGTCAGCGACTTGAACGATGTCCCGGTGGGGTTGTTCTCCTCGTAGTTGAGGATCAGGTCTGCATCGAGGCTTTCGCTCGGGCTCCACTTGAGGACCGCACGGTAGGCTGCGGTGTCTGTGGAATTGAAGTCCCGTCCGCCCAGCAGGTTATCGACATATCCGTCGCGCGTCTTGACGCGGCCCGCAAACCGGACCGCGAGGGTCGGGCTCAGCGGGAGATTGACCATCGCTTCGATGCCGCGGAAATCGTAGTTTCCGGCCTCAAACTTGGCGGCAGCGGCGAAGCTGCTGGGATCGGCCTTGTTCTGGACGACGTTGACCGCGCCGAGCAGGGCGCTCCGCCCGAAGAGGGTCGACTGCGGTCCCTTGGCAATTTCAATCCGCGCGTTGTCGAAGAGTTCGATGTACGAGCCGCGGGACTTGGAGATCGACACGCCGTCCTGGAAGACCGAGACGCGAGGCTCCACGGTGGCGCCACCGTCATCGGAGGTGATGCCGCGAATGACAAATCCAGGATTGTTCGGCGACTGGTTCTGGACCTCAAAGCCCGGGACAAAGAGGGACAATTCTTCGAACTCCTGGACACCGATCTCGTCCAGGAAGGTTCCGGTGTAGGCGGTCAAGGCGATCGGGACGTCGAGGGTCCGCTGTTCGCGCTTCTGAGCGGTGACAATCAGTTCCTCAATATAGCTGTCTCCGGGCGCCCGAGCTCCGGCGACCTGCGCATGAGCGCCGGAAAAAGCGAGCAAGGCAGATGTGCACACCGTGCAAAAAACAAGTCCACGAACCGATCGACGCAACATTTTCACCCTCGTGTTTTGTGCTGTACGGGGCGCTAGCGCTTGCACATGTCAGTTCGGCCACGCTTGTATGAACATCATGCGCGGAGGGCCTGCGATCCCGGATTTCACAAAACCTGGGTTCAGGGTGTTGTCGCGTGGGCACACTCGCGTACCCGGCGGTTGCGGCCCCCCAGCCCTGAGAGGTCCTGGCCCTTGAGCCGACCTATCGGCCGCGAGCCGGGCAAAACGCCGGAGCCCGGGGGACGTCGCAGTCCATGACGGACCCTCCCCCATAGTCGTCATCGGGTGCCTTCCGCCGCTCAGGGCGAAGGGACCGAAGGGCCTTGCCCGCTTGGAATCCAGTCGCCTGCTCGCCGCGGCGGCAGCGGCCCCAGGAAGTCACGCTTTCCGATGTCCACCCCGGCCATTCTCAGCAGCGCATAGGCCATGGCGGTGTGGAAGAGGACGTTGGGCAGGGCGAGGTTCAGTGCGTAATCCGGGGCCGGAAAGTGACGGTCCCCCTTGGGGCTGGGCAGGATGATCTCGCGTTCGCCAGCGCCGTCGAAGTCCGCTGGAGCCAAGGTGCCCAGCTCCTGAAGCGCCTGGTTAAGCGCCTTGCGCATGTCCTCCAAGGTGGAGAGCCCGGCCAGGTCATCGGGCGGCAGGCCGCGAAGCCGTCGTGTGGCACCCAGGGCGTTATTGATGGCTGCCTGGATCTGGAACGGAAGGGGATTCATGTCTGGGGCGAGGCGCAGCTCGGTGAGGCCAGACAGCCCCTCGCCGGGACCCGCCGCAGAGAAGTGAGCCTCGGCTTTTTCAAGCAAGCCGAGCAACACGCTCAGCGCGCGCTGAAACCTTGGCACGGAAAGGTCGAACAGATTGAGGGTCATGATGGCGCGAGCCTCCCCAAGTGAGGCGGCATGAGGCCGATTGGTGTCGTGACGGTGACAGGGCTGGAGGGTTTCAACCCGAAGCGGAACCTGACGCCCTCGGGGAGGCTTCGGCTTTACGGCCGCCGTCGTTACTGGGACATTGGGAGATTGACCCCGGAGGGCGCGACATGGCGGCTGGCTTTTCTTCCCTCCTGGCGGCGCTCGCCCTGACGGCGGCGGCGGGGCCCGGGGGCACGGGCCTGCGGGCCGACGACATCCCCGTGGCGCACACGCCGAAAGTCCCCGGCGGATACGGCAAGACCTTCCCGGAGCCGGTCCTGCGCCGATGCACCGAGCCCCTGGCGGCAGGCGCTCCAGACCTGCGCGGGATCTGGCGGATCGTGGAGGTCAACGGCAAGGCATCGGCCCCGGGCGAGCGCATGCACGGCTATGTGGAGCGGATCGAGCAGTGCGGGAACCGCATCGTCGACATGGGGGG
>Ga0079300_10000669_pt1 | contig 13011 bp, 14 predicted proteins | sample Wag4_2014_7_11_FD_74799 | JGI IMG/M metagenome (GOLD analysis project Ga0079300, IMG submission 74799) | Fresh water microbial communities from Ohio, USA - Utica-2 Time Series HT 2014_7_11 | ecosystem: Environmental > Aquatic > Freshwater > Water tank | place: USA: Ohio | collected 2014-07-11
TCGAGCGCCTCCTGGGGCAGCTGCTTCCGGGCGGCAGACGCTTCGGCATGCCCGCGGCCCTCGTTATCACCGCAGTCCTGTTCGGCGTCCTTCTGGTCCTGACCATCGACAATGCGTCCGCCTTCGCCAGCAAGCTGGTGAGCTATGCGCCCCGGCTCAATGACCTGATCTCCCGGCTGGCCGGCGCGCTCCATACGGCATCGGTGCCGACCCTGGATGAGCTCCTGCTGCAGCTGAACCCTGGGGCCTATCTCGCCAGCGCAGCGGGGGTGGTCCGCAACCTGGCCGCCGACACCGTCCTGATCCTCATCTACCTTGGCTTCATCCTCGCCTCCGGCCGGGCGTTCGAGCGCAAGGTCCTGAACCTGTCCACGGAACGCGGTGAACGCCGCACCATGGTCATTGCCTACCGGTCGATCCTCGGGTCTGTGGAGCAGTACCTCTGGGTCCAGACCATCACCGGCCTGATGATTGCGGCGGCCTCCTGGGTGGCCATGACCATGGTCGGCCTGGACGGTGCGACCTTCCTGGCCGTGCTGATCTTCCTGGCCTGCTACATCCCCATCCTTGGCGCCGCCCTCGGTGTGGTGATCGCGCCGGTCTTTGCCCTGATGCAGTTCCCGACTCTCTGGCAGGCGATCTTCCTCTACGCCGTCCTGCAGGGCCTTCACTTCGTGGTGGGCAACATCATTGCGCCGCGGATGCAGGCGCGCAGCCTTAACATGGACCCGCTGGTCGTGCTCTTGTCCCTCGCCTTCTGGGGATGGCTCTGGGGGGTGATCGGCATGTTCCTCTCGACCCCCCTCACGGTCATCGTGATGGTGATCTGCGCCCAGTTCCCGGGATCGCGCTGGGTGGCGGTCCTCCTGTCGGCGGACGGCCGGCCCGGCGGGGTCCAGCCCTCGAAAGCCTGATCAGGCCTGCTCGTCCACCACTTCCTGCTCGTAGGCAGCCAGTGTGGCCATCTGCAGGATCTTGGACACCGAGGCACCGAGGGGCGCGATCTGCACGGACTTCTCCAGACCCAGCAGCAGGGGACCGATGACAGTCGCACCGCCCAGTTCCTGGACCAGAAGGGTGGAGATGGCCGCCGAGTGGATGGCGGGCATGACCAGGACATTTGCCGGCCCGCTGAGCCGCATGAAGGGGTAGTTGCCCCACTTCGAGGTGTCGAGGGCGAGGTCCGGGGGCAACTCGCCCTCGTACTCGAAGTCGACGTCCATCTCGTCCAGCATGGCGACGGCCTCGCGGACCTTCTCCGACCTCTGCCCCATTGGGTTGCCAAAGGTGGAGTAGGACAGGAAGGCGATCCTCGGCGGGTAGCCCAGGGTGCGGACGGCCCGGGCCGCCTCGCAGGCGATCTCGACCAGCTCGTCGGCGTCCGGCATTTCGGTGACATTGGTGTCGGCGATGAACAGGGTCCTGCCCTTGGCGAGCAGGATGCTCATCCCGATCACGCGTCCGTCCGGGGAGGGATCAATTACCCGCAGGATCTCCTCGAGGGCCTGGTCGTAGGACCGGGTGACGCCCGTGACCATGCCGTCGGCATGGCCCAGGGCGACCATGGAGGCGGCGAAGGAGTTCCGGTCCTGGTTGATCAGCCTCAGGACATCGCGCTTCAGGTAACCCTGGCGGGCCAGGCGTGCATACAGGAAGTCCACGAACTCGGGACTGTGCTCGGACAGGCGGGCGTTGACGACCTTGAGGTCGGCCTCGGCAGGGTCCATTCCGGCGAGGCGCATGTTCTCCTCAACCAGGTCCTCGCGGCCGACCAGTATGGCCCGGCCCAGGCCGGCGTTCTGGAAGGCGAAGGCGGCGCGGATGACGCTGGGCTCCTCGCCCTCGGCGAAGACAATGCGCTTTTCCGATGACTTCAGGACCACGCCCTGGATCTTCTGCAGGAAGCCCGCCGTGGGATCGAGGCGCTGGGCCAGGGAGGCGCGGTAGGCCTCCATGTCGGCGATCGGCGTACGCGCTACGCCCGAGTCCATGGCGGCCTGGGCCACAAAGGGCGGGATGTAGGAGATCAGTCGCGGGTCGAAGGGTGAGGGGATGATGTACTCCGGCCCGAACTTGAGCTGCTTGCCGTGATAGGCCGCGGCCACCTCGTCCGGGACGTCCTCCCGGGCGAGCTGGGCCAGGGCGTTGGCGCAGGCGACCTTCATCTCCATGTTGACCCGCCGGGCCCGCACGTCGAGGGCCCCCCGGAAGATGTAGGGGAAGCCCAGGACGTTGTTGACCTGGTTGGGATAGTCGCTTCGGCCCGTGGCCACGATGGCGTCGCTGCGCACGGCGGCGACCTCTTCGGGCGTGATCTCCGGGTCGGGATTGGCCATGGCGAAGATGATCGGGTTGGGGGCCATGGAGGCCACCATCTCGGGTGTCAGGGTGCCCTTCACCGAAAGCCCGAAAAAGACGTCGGCGCCCTTCATGGCGTCGGCCAGGGTGCGGGCGTCGGTCTCCACCGCATGGGCGGACTTCCACTGGTTCATGCCGGTGGTTCGGCCCCGGTAGATAACCCCGGTATTGTCGACGGCGATGCAGTTTTCCGTCCGCACCCCCATGGCCTTGACCAGTTCGAGGGAGGCGATGCCGGCCGCTCCGGCGCCGCAGAGCACCAGCTTGACGTCCTTCAGCTCGCGGCCGGTGATCTTGCAGGCATTGATCAGTCCCGCCGACGAGATGATCGCCGTGCCGTGCTGGTCGTCGTGGAAGACCGGGATATCGAGCAGCTCCTGCAACTCGGTCTCGATCCGGAAGCACTCGGGGCTCTTGATGTCCTCGAGGTTGATGCCCCCGAAGGTCACGCCGATGTTCTTGACGACGGTGATGACCTCGTCCGGGTCGGTGGCCGTCACCTCGATATCGATGGAGTCGACGTCCGCGAACCGCTTGAAGAGGACGCTCTTGCCCTCCATCACCGGCTTGGAGGCGAGGGCGCCCAGGTTGCCCAGCCCCAGGATTGCGGTGCCGTTGGAGATCACCGCTACCAGGTTGCCCTTGGAGGTGTAGTCGTAGGCCGTCTCGGGGTCCTCGGCGATCCGCAGGACCGGTACCGCAACCCCGGGCGAATAGGCCAGGCTGAGGTCCCTCTGGGTGGCCATGGGCTTGGTTGGCGTGATGGCCAGCTTCCCGGGCGTGGGGAATTGGTGGAAGCTCAGGGCTTCCTCGTCGGTGAAGGTGCGCTTCCTGGCGTCGCTCATCTGGGCCGCGTTTCCTTGGAGTAGGGGCCGGACAGGCCCCGAACGGCGGGCAACCTACAGGTGGCCTGCGAACGGGACAACCTCGCAGCGCCCACAGGGCATTGACCCGCAGGACCCCGTCGCGGGACAAGGGGGCTCCGTCAGCGGCCCGGAGGCCCACCTGTGACCCCGTCCGTGACCTCGCCCATCCGCATCGCCGTCGCCGGAGCCCTTGGCCGCATGGGCCTCGCCGTCGCAGAGGCCGTCGAGGCGGCGCCCGATCTCGTCCTCGCCGGCCGCTTCGACCGGCCCGACGCCGTGGACCCCCGGCTTGCCGAACGGGCCTCGGTCCTGCAGGGCGCTGACGTCGTGGTGGACTTTTCCACCCCCGCTGCCTCCGTCGCCCTGGCGGGAGAGGCTGCGGCCCGGGGCGGCCCGGCCCTGGTCATCGGCTCCACGGGCTTCTCCGCAGGCGAGGTCGACGCCCTGGCTGAGGCGGCCCTCCGGGTGCCGATCCTCCGGGCCGGGAACTTCTCCCTCGGGGTCAACATGCTCATGGGCCTGGTGGAGCGCGCGGCAGCTTCCCTGTCCCCCGGCGACTTCGACATCGAGATCCTGGAGGCGCACCACCGCCGGAAGGTCGATGCGCCCTCGGGGACGGCCCTGATGCTCGGCGAGGCGGCGGCCCGGGGCCGGGGCGTGGACCTCGAGGCGGTCTCTGTGCGGGCCCGGGACGGGATCAGCGGCGTCCGTCCGGAGGGCGCGCTGGGCTTCGCCGTCGTCCGCGGCGGGGGCGTGATCGGCGAGCATTCAGTCATCTTCGCGGGGGAGGATGAGATCCTGACCCTCAGCCATTCGGCCCGGGACCGGGGTCTCTTCGCCCGGGGCGCCCTCGCCGCCGCCCGCTGGGTCGTCGCCCGGGAAGCCGGCGCCTACGACATGCAGGACGTCCTCGGCTTCCGTCGCTGACCGGCGCAGCCGGGCCGGGAGATCGCACCTCGTGAGATTGGCGCAGGGTTCTAATGTGGGCGACGGTATGTCAGATAAGTTTGACATGTCAAAAATCTTCGACTAGCTTCCGGAGCGTCAAACCGGAGGCTCTGATGTCGGCACGTGAACTCACCGCTTGGGCCATGGTCTTGCTGTCGGGCGGGATCGGCGCGAGCTGCCTTCTCGCGATCCTCAACGCCGGACTCGATGCGCCGCCCCAGCCCGCTGTACTTGCAGCCGTAAGCGCTGCGATCGTGGGTGTGATCGCCCTGGAGATCCTGCTGTCCATCTTTCTGCCCCGACAGTCGGACGCTGCACCAGATGAACGCGAGCGGATGATTCTCGCCCGGGCAGGCCATTGGTCCGGACTGGTCTTTCTGTTCGGCGTGCTCCCGGCGCTTGGTCACTACGCGATGCATGCCAATGGTAACGTCATGTTCAATGTGATCGTCCTGTCCCTCTGCGTCGCCGCCCTCGTCGAGTACGGGGCCCAGATCGTTCTCTTCCGTCGATAGGGCGCAGGACCGTGCCAAAGGCGCCTCCCATCACCAACAGGGTCAAGGCCTTTCGCGAGGCCGCCGGGGGCCTCAGCCAGGCCGCCCTCGCCGAGGCGATCGGTGTTACGCGCCAGACCATCATCGCGATCGAGCAGGGGCGGTATTCCCCGTCCCTTGAAAGCGCCTTCAGGATCTCACGGGTCTTTGGTGTCGACGTGGAGAGCGTCTTCGGGTGGTCGGCGGACCCTGCGGGTCCCGGGCCAGAGGGGCGCTGAGCCTGCCTCGCCGGATCGGGATCAGCGGATGACGGCGGCCGCGTCCACGTCCTCGAAGAGGGTCATGGCCCCTTCGGCCCAGGCGTGGAACAGGGCGAGGCCCCGGAGGCCTGCAGCCTGCGGCTCAGCCATACCGGCATAGGCACCCTCCGGTGAGGGAAGGCTCCGCCCGACGCCGGGGCCTGTCAAGCCGGGCGGCGGACGTCGTCCAGCAGGTGGGCCCGCTCGTTCAGGCTGACCACGGCTCGCTGGCCACTGCGGGCGGCCAGGAAGCGGTTGAGGCTGGTGTAGTCGGCTTCGAAGAAAACCCGGGGCTCAATGCCCAGCACGTGCGCCGCCCAGACATTGATCACCCCGCCGTGGCAGAAGACCGCCACCTTGCCCCCCGGATGGGCGGCGATGATCTCTTCCATGCCGTCGACCACCATCCTCTGGAACTCGGCCATGTCGACCCCGTGGCCGCCGGTGGCCATGGCCTGCCAGGCCGCGAAGTTCTCTCTCTTGAGCTCCTCGGTGGGGATATAGACGCCGGAATTGCGGTCGAATTCCACAATGCCCGGGTGCTGCTGGACCTCATGGCCCACAAGGCCGGCGAAGGCTTCTGCGGTCTGGACGGCCCGGAGCATGGTCGACGACCAGGTTGCCTCGATGGGCTCCAGGGCCAGCCAGGCCGCGGCCCGGCGCGCCTGTTCCAGGCCGATTTCGTTCAGGTGCGGATCAGAGGTGGTCTCCATGCGGGCGGGGCGCCCGTGCCGGACCAGGATCAACTCCATGCCTGTTCTCCCAGTCTGCGGCTCAGCGGCCGCCCGTGGACCCGAAGCCTCCGGTGCCCCGGTCTGTGGCATCAAGGTTCTCGACCTCGCACCAGGAGGCCTGGACGACGGGGGCGATCACCAGTTGAGCGATCCGGTCGCCCCGACGGATAACGAAGTCTTCCGCCCCGAGATTGATCAGCAGGACCTTCAGCTCACCGCGATAGTCGGCATCGATGGTGCCCGGGGCGTTGGCCACAGTGACGCCAGCCTTGAGGGCCAGGCCGGACCGCGGCCGCACCTGGGCCTCGAAGCCCCCCGGCAGGGCGAAGGCCAGTCCGGTGGGAACTGCAGCCCGGGTCCCGGGGCTCAGCACCAGGGCTTCGTCTCCGGAGACTGCGGCGCGGAGATCCATGCCCGCCGCGCCTGCGGTCTCGTAGGCCGGTAGGGGCAGGTCGGCATTGTGGGGCAGGCGGGCGATGTCCACGACAGGCCTCATGCCGGGCCTCCGTCGAGGGCCGCGGCCATCCGGGCGGCCAGGCGGGCGGCAACCTCGGTCTTGGGGGCCTCCTCCCAGCGCTCGATCCCGGCTGCCGAGACGATCGATACCGTATTGGCCGTGCCCCCCATCACCCCGGGGCGGGAGACATCGTTGGCGACGATCCAGTCGCAGCCCTTGCGCTCGAGCTTGGCCTGGGCGTGAGCTTCTACGGTCTCGGTCTCGGCGGCAAAGCCGACCACCAGGGCGGGGCGGTCCGCCCGTCGCGACAGGGTCGCCAGGATGTCTGGGTTCTCCACCAGCTGGATCCCGGGGGGTGCGGCACCGGCGACCTTCTTGGTCTTGCCCGTCGAAACCTCCGCGGGACGCCAGTCCGCCACGGCGGCGACGCAGACGGCGATGTCCGCCGGCAGGGCCGCTTCGCAGGCTGCCAGCATCTCGCGGGCCGTCTCCACGTCGACCCGCCGAACGCCTGCAGGCGTGGGCTCGGACACCGGGCCTGCCACGAGGACGACCTCGGCGCCCAGGGCGGCCAGGGCCCCGGCGATGGCGAAGCCCTGCTTTCCGCTCGAACGGTTGGTCAGGACCCGGACGGGGTCTATCGGCTCTGCCGTCGGCCCGGCAGTGACAATGGCCCGCCGACCGGCCAGCGGGCCACGGGCGGGGGACAGGGTCTCGAGTATGGCCTCGCAGATGGCGGCGGGCTCGGCCATCCGTCCGGGCCCGGTCTCGCCACAGGCCATGTCGCCGACCTCGGGGCCGACGAACCGGACGCCGTCCGCCCTCAAGGTTGCGAGGTTCCTCTGGGTCGCCGGATGGTTCCACATCCACACATTCATGGAGGGCACCATGAGCACGGGCGTGTCCGTGGCCAGGAGGAGGGTGGTGGCGAGTTCGTTCGCCAGGCCTGCCGCCGCCCGGGCCATCAGGTCCGCCGTCGCCGGGGCCACCACGATGAGGTCCGCAGAGCGGGACAGCCGGATATGCCCCATCTCTGCCTCGTCTGTGAGGGAGAAGAGGTCGGTGTGGACCCTGTCCTCGCACAGGGCGGCAAGGGAGAGGGGGGTGACAAATCTCGACCCGGCGTCGGTAAGGACCGGGCGGACGGCTATGCCACGCCCGCGCAGCAGGCGGACAAGCTCCAGACATTTGTAGGCCGCAATTCCGCCGCCCACGATCAGTAGCACCCGTCTGTCCGACACGGTCCCATCAGCCTCCACAAAAGCCCCGCCTCATACGCCAAAACATCGGGACTCGACAAACCGGACGTAATGTTCCTAATTTGTTCCGGCCTGGGCGGGCGAAACAAGGGAGTTCCCCATGACCGAAGGGTCCGTTCACACCCCAGCCTTCTTTAACTTGGCCTTCCGTAACTTGGCCTTCAGAATTCCGGCCTTCCGTACATCCTCCGCCCTTCTGTCCGGGGGCCTTGTCCTGGCCCTCAGCCTCGCCGCCTGCGAGCGCCCGTCCGCGGTCGCTAGCCGCAGCGCGCCAACTTCCGAGTCCGAGGGGGCCTATGCCGCCGCCGGGTCCCCGGATCCGGGCGGGCGCGACGGGCGTGCCTATGAGGCCGGACCGGTGCCTCGGTCCCAGGACCGGGCCGAGGCCCCTGCGCCCCTGCTGGATGGTCGTCCGATCTGGACCGCTAGCCGCCGTGGTGGCGCGGAGGAGAACGCCCGCAAGGCCTTCGCCCGGAACGGCGAGAGCTTCGGGGCACCGAACCTTGATGCCTATGTCCGCAAGGCCCGGGCCTTTATCGAGGCCCCGCCTTCAGGCGCCCAGCGCCTGACTCGCCGCAATGGCGACGTCCTCATGTACCACCCCGGCTCGAACACCTTTGCGGTCGCCAGCCGGGATGGCACGCCCCGGGCCTTCTTCCAGCCGGACGACGGCCCCGCCTACTGGGAGGTCCAGAAGGCGCGGGAGTCCCAGAGGCGAACCGCCAGCACGGGCACCGCCCGGTCCTCAGACGGCTGATTTCCAGAAGGCCGCCAGCGCTGTCGCCAGGGCGGCTGCCGCCAGCAGGAGGGGCAGGACCTGTCCGCCCCGCCGCTCTGGCGGGGCTGGCGGCGGCGGTGCCTCGGCCAGGGCCGACAGCCGCGACAGCACCCGGCCGGCCTGTTCGCCCAGCCGGGTGATCCGGGCGGCCGGGGAGAGCTCGCGGGTCATCCAGCGCCGCACCACCGGGTCGGCTGCCGCCCAGATATCGAGGTCGGCCCAGATCGAGCGGGCCACGCCCTCCACGGTCATCATGGTCTTCTGAAGAAGCACCAGCTCGGGCCGCAGGTGCATGTCGAACTGGCCGGTGATCTCGAAGAGCTGGATCAGCACCCGGCTCATGGAAACGTCCCTCGCTGACCGGCCGAAGATCGGCTCACCCACGGAACGCAGGGCCTGGGCGAAGTCGCCGACGGCGTGACGGGCGGGCACATAGCCCGCTTCCAGGTGCACCCGGGCCACCCGGTCATAGTCGCGCTGCAGGAAGCCCCACAGGATCTCGGCGAGGTAGCGTCTTTCCCCGGGACTCAGCCGCCCGACGATGCCGAAGTCCACCGCCTCGATCCGGTCGGGCGCGGCGATGAAGAGGTTGCCCTCGTGCAGGTCGGCGTGGAAGACGCCGTGGTCCAGGGCCTGGGCCAGGAAGGCGCGGATCAGGCCTGTCGCGAGGGCCGGACGGTCAAGGCCCGGTATCTCCAGGCTGGCGGGGTCGGACAGGGGTGCCCCCCGGGCCCACTCCAGGGTCAGGATCCGCCGGCCGACGCCGTCCCAGACCACAGCGGGCGCCGACATGTAGCCGTCCCGGGCCATGACCTCGCGCAGCTCGTCGCAGCCGGCCGCCTCGAGGCGCAGGTCCAGCTCGCGGCGCACGGACTCGATAACCGTCGCGGCCAGGGTGCGGGGCTCAAGCCGCCGGGCGCCAGGTGCCAGGGTCTCGGCAAGGGCGGCGGCGAGGGTCATGACCCGGGCGTCCGCTTCCACCCGACTTTCGATCCCCGGTCTCAGCACCTTGACCGCCACCCGCCGTCCGTCCCTCAACCAGGCCTCGTGGGCCTGGGCCAGGGACGCCGCCGCCACGGGCGGGCCGATCCGGGAGAACAGCTGGTCTGCGGGGCGACCCAGGGTCTCGGAGATCTCCCTGAGGGCGACCTCCATGGGGAAGGGTTCCAGCCGGTCCTTCAGCCGCGCCAGGTCGCCGGCGAACTCCACGCCGAAGATATCGGCCCGGGTCGAGAGCAGCTGACCGGTCTTGATCGCCACGGGCCCCAGGCCCTCCAGGCAGAGCGCCAGACGTTCCCCCGGCCGGCCGCGTCGCGCTGACGGACCCGACAGGAGGCCCGCGAGTCTCGACAGTCGAACCAGGCCCGGCGGATAGAGATGCCGAAGTTCCCGGGGCAGAAGGGCGTCAGCCCGGACCAGGCGCCAGCCTGCTCCCGTGAGCCTCGCCGCCGCCGCAAGGCCCGCCAGCATGGTCAGACCGCCCAGCCGTGGTGCAGGGCCGCCACTCCGCCGGTGAAGTTGGTGTAGCCCGCCCGCCGGAATCCTGCGGCCTCGATCAGGGCCTGGAAGGTCTTCTGGTCGGGAAAGCGGCGGATGCTCTCGACCAGGTACTGATAGGACTCCCGGTCCCCGGCGATCTGCTCACCCATGAAGGGAATGGCCCGGAAGGAATAGGCGTCGTAAAGGCGCGCCAGGGCCGGTGCAGGGGGGCGCGAGAATTCCAGGCACAGGAACCGGCCGCCGGGCTTCAGCACCCGCCGGGCCTCACGCAGGGCCGCCGGGATATCGGTGACGTTGCGGATGCCGAAGCTGATCACATAGGCGTCGGCACAGGCGTCGGGCAGGGGCAGGCCCTGGGCGTCGCCGACCGACCAGGCGATCTCGGGCGATAGGCCGCGGCTTCGGCCCGCCGAAATCATCTCAGCATTGTAGTCCACCACCAGGATCCGGGCCTCCTCGCCACCCCGGCGCTGGCGGGCGCGCCGGGCGAGATCGGCAAAGCGGCGGGCCATGTCGCCCGTGCCGCCGGCGCAGTCGATGATGGTCTCGCCAGGCTGTGGATTGAGCCGGGCCGCCGTCGCGTCCTTCCAGAGCCGGTGCACGCCCGCGCTCATCACATCATTCATGAGGTCGTAGCGGCTTGCGACGCGGTCGAACACGCCCCGGACAAGGCCGGGCTTCTCGCGGGGATCGACGTCCTGGAATCCGAAGGTCGCGCTCATGTCGGGCTCTTAGAACGCCAGGAGCCGCCGGGAAAGCGGCTTCGCGCGATTCCGGAAGCGGGCCCCGCCGCCCGGTTGCCCCGCAGGTCACTCCATGCGACGCAGACTCCATGCCTGAACTGCCGGAAGTCGAAACCGTCCGCCGGGGCCTTGCGCCGGTCCTCGAGGGCGCGAGGCTGGTCCATGTGGAGGCCCGCCGGCCCGATCTGCGGTTTCCCTTCCCCGAAGGCTTCGTCCAGCGTCTCGTCGGGGCGAGGGTCACGGGGCTGAGGCGCAGGGCCAAGTACCTGCTCGTGGACCTGGACCGGGGTGAGACCCTGGTCTCCCACCTGGGGATGAGCGGACGGTTCCGGATTGAGGGTCCCGCCGCTGCCGAGCCTGGCCGCTTCCACCGGGCCTCCAGCGACGATCCCCGGCATGACCATGTGGTGTTCGAGACGGGGTCCGGTGGGCGGATCGTCTATCATGATCCCCGTCGGTTCGGCTTCATGGGTCTCATCCCTACAGACCAGCTCGGAACCCATCCCTGGTTCGCCGCCATGGGCCCCGAACCCCTGTCCGGTGACTTTGACGGCGCCCGGCTTGCCGCAGTCTTCCAGGGTCGCCGGCAGGGCCCCAAGACGCTCCTGCTCGACCAGCGCACGGTGGCAGGGCTCGGCAACATCTATGTCTGCGAAGCCCTGCACGCGGCGCGCATCTCGCCCTTCCGCCCTGCCGGTCGCGTGTCCCGGCCGCGGCTGGACCTGCTGGCGGGCACGGTCAAGGCGGTACTGGGACAGGCCATCGAGGCGGGGGGCTCGACCCTGCGGGACTTCGCCGCGGCCGATGGTGCCCTTGGCTACTTCCAGCACAGCTTCCGTGCCTACGACCGGGAGGGCGAGGCCTGCACAAACCCGGGATGCGGCGGAGTGATCCGGCGGCGCATCCAGGCCGGTCGGTCGACCTTCTGGTGTCCCGCCTGCCAGCGGTGAGGCTGCCGGCCCCTTGGCGGTTCGCCCCCATCCCCCTAAAGGACGGCAGGAGACTTGCGGGAGTTCCAGATGGCCTATGAGACCCTGATCCTAGAACAGCACGACGCGGTCGTGTTGATCCGCCTGAACCGGCCAGAGGCCCTCAACGCCCTGAACAACCGCCTCCTTGCCGAGCTGTGCCAGGCCCTGGATGCGGCCGAGGCCGATCCTGAAGTGCGCTGCCTGGTCCTGACCGGGTCCGACAGGGCTTTCGCGGCCGGCGCCGATATCAAAGAGATGTCGGACAAGTCCTATGCCGACATGTTCCTTTCGGACGTCTTCGGCCCGGCAGCGCGGCGGATCGAGGCCCGCCGCAAGCCGATGATCGCCGCCGTCTCCGGTTACGCCCTGGGCGGTGGATGCGAGCTCGCCATGCTCTGCGACTTCATCATCGCCTCGGAGACCGCAAGGTTCGGCCAGCCCGAAATCAACCTGGGCGTCATGCCCGGGATCGGAGGCACCCAGCGGCTCACCCGTCTGGTCGGCAAGTCCAAGGCGATGGACATGATCCTGACGGCCCGGATGATGGACGCCGCCGAGGCCGAGCGCTCGGGCCTGGTGTCCCGTGTGGTCCCCGTCGACCGCCTGGTCCCGGAGGCCCTTGAGGCCGCCACCCGCATCGCCGGACAGTCCCCCCTTGCCGTGATGATGAACAAGGAACTGGTCGACGCGGCTTACGAGACCACGCTCTCTGCGGGTGTGGCCATGGAGCGCCGGTTGTTCCACTCGCTGTTCGCCTTCGAGGATCAGAAGGAGGGCATGGCGGCCTTCATCGAAAAGCGGACGCCGGCATTCCGGCGACGCTGAAGACGCCCCGCGGCGCATTGACCCGCCGGATGCCTTCCCGTATACCCGCGCCTCCAATTTCGGCTGGTGTCCCGGGTGGGGCGCTGGCGAACCGCATTGAGAGCTGAAGCATGGCCAACAATCCCGGCGCCCGGAAGGCAGTCCGCAAAATCGCCCGCCGCACGGAAGTCAACAAGGCGCGCCGGTCGCGTGTCCGTACCTTCCTGCGCAAGTTCGAAGAGGCCATCGCCTCAGGCGACCTGACTGCCGCAAAGACAGCCTTCGTGGCCGCAGAGTCCGAGCTGATGCGGGCGGTGTCCAAGGGCGTTGTCCATCGCAATACGGGCTCGCGCAAGGTGTCCCGACTGGCGGCCCGCCTGCGTAAGGTCGCTGCCGCCTGAGGCTATTGGCCCGTTTCGGGTCGTTTCAAACTAGAACGCTGAATTTATTCAGGAAAAGCCCCGCCCTCGGCGGGGCTTTGTCGTATCGGGACAGGGGGTACACGGACTTGTTACTGCTCCGAAACGTCCCGAAATGGACCGTGAAATCCGCAGGGCCTTAAGGAATTTGGCTTTCTCAGAGTCAACGAAAATATCCGCAGAAGCCGCAAAGAATCTCCGTTGACCGGCCCCTCTCCGGGGCTAGTGTTGGGCTCGTAAAGCGTTTTTCCAAGCGACCTCGAGATCGAAAAAACAGCTGTTGGGACCTCTGTGTTCCGCAGCGCGAGGGCGCTTTTGTGCGGAATTGAAGTGGTTTCCAGCGCTCCGGGCGCGGAAGCCTCCAATGGGTCAGGACGGGCT
>Ga0079300_10000670_pt1 | contig 13008 bp, 10 predicted proteins | sample Wag4_2014_7_11_FD_74799 | JGI IMG/M metagenome (GOLD analysis project Ga0079300, IMG submission 74799) | Fresh water microbial communities from Ohio, USA - Utica-2 Time Series HT 2014_7_11 | ecosystem: Environmental > Aquatic > Freshwater > Water tank | place: USA: Ohio | collected 2014-07-11
GATAAATCAAGATGGTTTAAAAGAATCCGTAAAGGTATTAGTACTTCCACTGCAGACAAGAAAGAAACGCCAGAAGGTTTATGGACGAAGTGTCCAACCTGTAACCATATTTGTACTAGTTCTGAATTGAAAGAAAATTTGTACATCTGTGACAAGTGTAATTACCACCACCGTATTGGTAGTGATGAATATTTTGCCATCTTATTTGATAGCCAAGAATTTATTGTACTTTTTGATGAAATTAAAAGTAAGGATGCACTTAATTTTACCGATCTAAAGAATTACCAAAAACGTTTAGATGAGATCCATTCTAAAACAGATTTAAAAGATTCTATGCGTGTAGGTGTTGGTAAAATGAATGGCGAAGGATACGTGGTTGCATGTATGGATTTTGAATTCATCGGGGGATCATTAGGAAGTGTGATGGGAGAAAAATTCAGTCGTGCGGTAGACTATTGTATTCAACATCGACTCCCCTTTTTAGTGATTAGCAAAAGTGGTGGTGCACGTATGATGGAAAGTGCATTTAGCTTAATGCAATTAGCAAAAACAAGTGGCAAATTATCTCAATTAAGTGATGCTAAATTGCCTTTCATCTCCTTGTTAACAGATCCTACATTTGGTGGAATCTCTGCTAGCTTTGGTATGTTAGGAGATCTAAATATTGCAGAACCAGGTGCTTTGATTGGCTTTGCAGGTCCAAGGGTGATTAAAGAAACCATCAAAAAAGATTTACCTCCCGGTTTCCAACGTTCTGAGTTCTTATTAGAACATGGATTCCTTGATTTTATAGTGGATAGAAAAGAACTGAAGCAAAAATTGTCCGAAGTGGCTTTTATGTTCAGAAGCTAATGCCAAAAAGAAATCAATTTTAAATAGTACTTTTGTATCCCGGTGTAGCACATCGGGATATTTTTTATGGCGAAAGCACCCAAGTCAATAGAATTAAACAATAGGCAGGCCTATTTCAACTACCAGATAGAAGATAAATATGTGGCAGGCATTGTATTGATGGGAACCGAAGTAAAATCGATTCGTGCTGGTAAAGTAAGTTTCAATGATTCATTCTGTTTTTTTGATAAAGGTGAACTTTGGGTGAGGTCATTGTTTATCAATGCCTATACACATGGTAATAAGAACAACCACATAGAAGTACACGATCGAAAATTGTTATTGACAGCAAGAGAACTAAAAAAGATAGAGGCACAAACAAAAGAAAAAGGATTTACCATTGTGCCACTCCGTATTTTTTTCAATGATAAGCATTATGCTAAAATGGAGATTGGAATTGGTCGTGGTAAAAAAGAATACGATAAACGCGAAACCATCAAGAACCGCGACATCGACAAAGACATCAAGCGTATCCTCGCTAAATAATCTTAGACGTACTTCCCTGTGTCTTCTTTCTTGAATTCTATTTGTTCTTTTAAAGACGCGGCATCTGGGCGATGCGTAGTTGCATAAGCTGCAATGAGTAGAATCATTAAAATAAAAACTGCGCCTAGTAATTCTTTAGGCTCTAACCAATACCCTATTACTTGATTGAGTTTTGCATGTTGTGGTGCACTAAGTTCGTACCTAATTTCAATTCTTGAACCAATTTTTGATTGGTAGATGGTTGGATCTATTGCCACTTGATATTGCTTTCCTGATTCTTTGAAAACAGCAAAAATGCCTCCATTTCTCGCTTCAATTAATGCCGGAGTAATGTCACTATCAAAGTAGTCAGGTGTTCTGCTAAAAGGCAGGTAACAAATAAAACATGCAATGAATAATATGAGTACTGATTTAATCAATTATGGTTATTTAAATTAAAAAGCGCCCCCGAAATTACTAACGAGGACGCTAAAGCTATATGATTTGCATTACTGCAATTTAAATTAAACTGTTAGGCTCCTGAAATCTACAGGCACTAATTTACTTACACCCGGCTCTTGCATGGTCACACCATAAATCACATCCACTGCACTCATTGTTTGTTTATTATGCGTTACAATAATGAACTGAGAGTTATCAGAGAACTTCTGAATCATTTGTGTGAACTTTCCAACGTTGGCATCATCCAAAGGTGCATCTACCTCATCCAAGATACAGAATGGAGCTGGCTTAATTAAGTAAATTGCAAACAACATCGCAGTTGCAGTCAATGTACGTTCTCCTCCACTCAACTGTGTGATAGAAGATGGGCGCTTACCCTTAGGCTTAGCCACAATTTCTACAGCAGTTTCTGAAAGGTTCGTTGGGTCTACTAATATTAAGTCACAAGAATCTTCTTCTGTAAATAATGCTTTAAATACTTTTTGGAAATGCTCTCTTGCAGTATTATATGTTTCTAAGAAAGCTTGATTGGCAGTTGCTTCTACTTCTTGAATAGTCAATAACAAGCTCTCCTTCGCTGTGACTAAGTCATTCTTTTGTTCTAAGATAAAATCATAACGCTTTTTCATCTCTGTATAAGCTTCAATCGCTGTTGGATTCACTTCACCCATATTCTCTAAACGCTTCTTCATCTTCTCTACATCTGCTTGAAGTTCTTCAAGTGTTGCCTCAGTTTGTCTTCCTAAATCTAAAATTTCTTCTAATTCCACTTTAAACTCTACACTTAATCTTTCCTTGGTTCCAGCTAATTGAAGTTTTAAATTATTTAATTTATCCTTGATCTCATTGATCAGCTGATCCATTAATTCCTTTGACTTTATCTGAAGTCTTAAACTGCTTTCTTTTTCTTGTAGAGCGGTTCTGAGTGAATAATAGGCTTGATCTGCTTCATTCAATTTCAATTCTTCTGCTTCCTTATTTCTCAATAATTCAACCAAAGCTATTTCAATTGTTGCTAATTCATTATTACTGTCTACAATTGCCGTAGATGCTTCGGTTAACTGAACCGTATTGGATTGAATTTGAGTATGTAAGTCATTCAATTGATTGTCTTTAAACACCACTTCTTGTTGTAAAGCTTCAATTTTACTTTGCTGCTTCGTCAACTGTAAATTCATCTCATTGAATTCGCCAGAAGCTAAATGATAAGCTTGCTCTGCAGCTTGATATGCTAATTCAATATCTTCTAATTGTGCCTGAGTTGCCTGTAATAAAGCATTCAATTCAGTCAATTGTGTTCTTGTATCTGCAATCAAAGCATGTTCTTGTCCAATTTTCTCTGCCAATTCGGCCAACTTAGTCACTGCAGCTACTTGAGCAGATTGTAAGTTTTCCAATCTATTTTTATTGGCAAAAACATCATTGATTAAATGATTCACATTTTGTTCTGTCGTTCTAATTTCTTGTTCTTTCAACAATTCATTATACTGCAAAACCGACTCGTGCTTAACTTGTATTTGTGATTTTAATTCATTCACCACTGTTTCTTGTGATTGAATGTCTTCTAATAATTTTTCTAAATTCTTTGCACGTCCAATTTTCTTTCCTTCAAATAGTCCAACACTACCACCTGTTAAGGTGTACTTTCCTCTTACATATTTCCCGGTCTTTTCTAAAATCATCCCTGTTGTTACCGCTTCTAAAGCAGCTTCATTTTCTGCAATAAATACATTTCCAAGTAAATGATTTGCCAAGGCAGCATATTTAGGATCAATTTCAATAACAGATAAGGCTGCGATGGTATTGGATGGCGCAGCTTCTGCTTTAGCGCTAGCTAGTTGATCTAATAAAAAGAAGTTAGCCTTTCCTTTTTTATTATCATCTAATAACTGTACTGCTTGCATTCCTTCCTTTAAATTATTCACTACGTAATAATTTAAATAGGGTTCTAATACATTTTCAACTGCTGTACGGTAAGCTTCTTGAACATATAAAATGTCAGAAAGAATTGGGGCATTATGATTCCAGCCAGTATTTTTATGTAAGAATTTAACACTCTCTGGATAACCATCCATTGAGTCTACTAAACTTTTTAATAAATCGTATTCGTTTTTCTTAGCGTCTAATATCCTTGCTTGTTCTGCTAATTTTGATCTTAGTTGCTCAAGTTCTTCTTGCGTTTCAAAAATACTTGCTTTAGCTGTTTCATTTTGCGCTAATAAATCAGCTAAATGTGCCTTGTTTGAAGCTAATTCAGCTTCTTTGCTTGCTAATTGTGTTGTGAGTTCTGCAACTTGTTCTGCTCTATGCAATTGCTCCTCATCTAATTGGTGCTGGCTTCTTTGAATGTTTTGAATCGAAGTATCCGACACAGCTACTTTCTTCTCTGCCTCAAATTGATTTCTTTGTATTTGACCAAATTGTTGACGCAATCCATCCAATACACCACGTTGGTCATCGAATTGTACACGTTTATTGGTTAATTCAATATGCGATTGATCTACCCTATTTTTGAAATCATGGTAAATTTTTTCTTCATCAATCACTTGTAATTTGGTGTACTCTATGGAATCTCCAATGGTTTTTAATTGTCCTTCTGCACGCTCTAAGAATTCTTGTAACCCTTTTTCTTTATCATTTAAATAATCCAAACGTTGCGCAGCTAAACTTTTATCATTTTCTTTTATTCTTAGATGCTGCAGCATATCGTTGAACTCGTGTTGCATGCTTTGCAAGTCCTTTTCTTTCTGAATGAACACCAAACGTTCTTTTTCAAGTGCAGCTTCTTCTAATGCGATGGCTGCTTCTAATTGAAATTTCTTGTCTGTTTCGGTTTCTTGTTGCTCTGTTAATTCCTTATAAGTTAAATTGAAACCTTCTAAAGAAGCAATAGCTAATTCAATCGCTGTTTCCTTGTAATCTTTTTTAATCTCAAAATATTTCTCTGCTTTCTTTGCTTGATTTTCTAAAGTCTTTAATTGGTTGTTGATTTCAAACAATAAGTCCTCAATACGCGCTAAGTCTTGCTCTGTTGCATCTAATTTATTCTTCGCTTCTTTTTTTCTTGTTTTATAGATGGTGATCCCAGCTGCTTGTTCTAACATTTTACGACGACTATTATCCTTATCCTTGATAATATCATCTACCATACCCAATTCAATAATAGCATAACTGTCTGTACTCACACCTGTATCCATAAATAAATTATGGATGTCTTTTAATCGACAAGACACATCATTCAAACGGTATTCGCTCTCACCATTTTTATAATAACGACGTGTCACCGTGATGGTGCTAAATTCTGTAGGTAATAAATTTTTGGTATTATCGAAAGTCAAACTCACTTCCGCCATGCTACTTGCATTTCTGGTCTTAGAACCATTGAAAACCAATGAATCTAAATTCTCAGACCTTAATGCTGAAATCTTAGATTCTCCAATCACCCATCTAATACTGTCTATGATATTACTTTTACCACAACCGTTCGGCCCAATAATACCTGTTATACCCTCGTCAAAACTGATAATGGTTTTATCAGCAAAACTCTTGAACCCCTTGATTTCTAATGACTTTAATCTCACTTTTGTAACGCTTTAAATTGTCTGCGAACATATGAAAAATCAGCCAAAAAGTCAAGGGGGATGGGGGTATTTAGATTGAATTGTGGAGAAAATCTATCCCCTTTTCAACCAGTCTGCCTCCGACTGTACTCAGGGTGCGGGCTGGGAACTTGTTTACCACCATATAATCATGGGTCGCCATCAGAATAGCAGTGCCATCTTCTTTAGCTATCTGGAACAATAATTGCATGATTTCGTCACTGGTTTCTGGATCTAAACTACCTGTTGGTTCGTCAGCAAGGATCAGTTTTGGCGAATTGAGTAAGGCTCGAGCGATGTCTATCCTTTGTTGCTCCCCTCCACTCATTTCATAGGTCATTTTGAAGCCTTTATTTTGAAGCCCTACTTTATTTAAAACATCATCCACTTTTTGTTGGATTAATTGTTCGTCTTGCCAGCCAGTCGCTTTAAGCACAAAACTTAGGTTCTCATTTACGTTTCGGTCAGACAACAATTGAAAATCTTGAAAAACAACCCCTAAATTTCTTCTTAAAAAAGGTAATTTTTTCCAGTCCATCTCTTTTAAATTGAATCCAACTACATTCCCAATACCTTCAGTCAAAGTCAATTCACCATATAAGGTTTTCAATAAGCTACTTTTACCTGTGCCTGTTTTACCAACAAGGTAGACAAATTCTCCTTTTTGCACGTTCAAGTTGACATCTTGCAAAATAAGGCTACCACTTTGGTAAATATTTGCATGCTCAATTTGTACAACAATTTCACTCATATGATTTGTGTTAATAGATTAAAATTAATAGCTAAATACTTCCTTTCCAAAACTTCCTTCTAAAACTAATTCCTTTTTTTCTGAAGCTTCCACAAAGCCGACCACTTGTGCGTCTATACCTAATCCTTTTGCAATTGCAATTAAGGTATCAGCAGAAGTAGCATCTGTAAATATTTCTAAGCGATGGCCCATATTAAATACTTGGTACATTTCTTTTGTATTGGCTCCAGAATTCGCTTGTATCAATTTAAAAATGGGTGGCGCATCAAATAAATTATTTTTGACAATACGCATTGTGCCTGGTAAATATTTCATGCACTTTGTTTGACCACCACCACTGCAATGGATCATCCCTTTAACTGCATCAAAATGTTCGGTCAAAATGGCTTTCACTAATGGTGCATAAGTACGTGTTGGACTAAGTAATAATTTACCTACACTAACCTCACCAAACCCTTCTATAGAAAGCATATCCGTCATTCTATTTTTGCCTAAATAAACCACTTCGTATTTTAATGTTGGTTCAAATGATTCTGGAAATGCGGTGGCATAATAATGTGATAATACATCATGTCTAGCACTCGTTAAACCATTGCTACCTAATCCACTATTGTATTCTGTTTCGTAATTTGCTTTTCCAAAACTTGAAAATCCTACAATCACTTGGCCTGGAGCAATTAAGTCGTTGGTGATTAATTTTGATTTAGGCCATCTTGCAGTCATGGTTCCATTGACAGCAATGGTTCTTACCACATCGCCCACATCTGCAGTTTCCCCACCTAAAAAGGCAACCTGAACGCCAAATTCTTTTAAAGTATTAAAAAAAGCTTGGGTACCATTGATCACCTGACTTATCACTTCTCCAGTGATTAATAATTTATTACGATCAATCGTAGATGAAAATAATATTTGATCATAAATACCCACGCACAATAAATCATCTAAGTTCATTGCAATCGCATCCTGCGCAATGCCTTTCCATACAGACACATCTCCAGTTTCTTTCCAATATAAATAAGCTAAAATACTTTTTGTTCCAGCCCCATCCGCATGCATGATATTAATATGGTCTTGACTGCCCCCTAAAAAATCGGCATATAATTTACAAAAAGCATTTGGATACAAGCCTTGGTCTAAATCCTGAATGGCGGCATGAACTTCTTCTTTTTGAGCGGAAACGCCGCGCTGAGTATACAATGACATGGCTATAAATTGATTTTACAACAAAGGTACAATTGTTTTACATTTGTACCTTATTTACAAGATAAAGATGAAGGTTCACTACGATTTAAGTTCCCTACCCCAATTTAAAGACGCCATTGTAACAATGGGCGCTTTTGATGGTGTTCATAAAGGACACCAGCAAATCATTCAAAGGATGAAGCTATTGGCCCAAAAAGTGCAGGGAGAAACCATCATCATTACATTCCATCCGCATCCAAGAAAAGTCATTTCTTCTGTGCCTGGAGAAATCAAGCAACTAACAAGTATCAAAGAAAGGATTCAATTATTAGAAGCTGCCGGGATAGACCATCTAGTGATCATCAATTTTGATTACCAATTCTCCAATTTGACTGCAGCGCAGTATGTAGAAGAATTTTTATACCATTATTTTAAACCAAATACTGTCATTGTAGGCTATGACCACCATTTTGGAAAAGGAAGAAATGGCAATATTGAATTATTGAAAACAATGGGGGCGAGATTAGATTTTCAAGTTGAAGAAATCAACGAACAACTTGTTCAAAATGAAATTATAAGTTCCACATTAATCAGAAATTATATTTCTGAACATGAAATCAAAAAAGCCAATGATTTACTAGGTTATGCTTATCAATTTGAAGGTTTTGTAGTTAGAGGAAATCAATTGGGTAGAACCATTGGGTATCCAACCGCTAATTTACATATCAATGACGAGGAGAAGTTGATCCCTGCAAACGGTGTATATGCTGTGAAAGTGAAGGGGGAATGCACTAACTATGCAATTCTGGATGGGATGATGAATATTGGAATTCGCCCTACAGTGGATGGCCAAAAGAAAGTGATTGAGGTCAATATATTTAATTTCGATCAAGAAATTTACGAACAATATATTACAGTGATGGTCTATGAATTCATTAGAGGGGAAGTTAAATTCGATGGATTAGACGCTTTGAAAAATCAACTTGGTCAAGATAAAATAACCGCTTCAGCAATCTTAGCTAAGTAAGAAGGGACATTTGATTAAGACATTATTTTCACCACCAATTCCTTTAATAAGTCCGCGTCTGTATTACTGGCATCATTGATGCCTAATACCCTAAGATTGTATTCATGAATCAACAATAGTATTTGTTCCACTTTTGCATAATTATAATGCCTAGTTGCTGCCATTGTAGTTTTGATAGAAAAGAAATTCAAACCAACTTCTGCCATGATTCTTTTTTCATCATTGGTTCCCAAACCATAAACTGCATATAGTTTACTAAAAAAACCATAAAGGGTTGGAAGGATCAACTGAATAGGTGCCGCTTTTTGGTTGGATTCAAAATATTGAATCATTTGAATTGCTCTTGAGAATTTTTTATGTGCAATCGCATCCTGAAATTCAAAGGCATTAAATTCTTTACTAATGCCTATATATTTTTCGATATCGTCTTCGGTGATTTTTTTTCGATCCCCTAAATTCACCATTAATTTTTCTAATTCATTTTTAATCCTACTTAAATCATTGCCAATATGATCCACAATTATTTGAACCGCTTTTGGGTTAATTTGGTAACCATTGTCTGCCACCCATTGATTCACCCAATCTGGCAACTTATTGTCATACATTTTTTTTGTACTTACAACAACAGCTTTTGATTTAAGTAATTTAGCCAATGCAGAACGCCCATCTACATTTTTGTCTTTATGGGCAACAATTAGGATCGTAGATGACAAAGGATTATCAATATAGGATACTAATTTCTCCAATGAATTCATGTATTGGGCCTCTTTTAAAATCACCACTTGCTTTTCTGCAAATACAGGATAACGCTTACAAGCATTAACCACCTCCGCCCAATCGGCATCTTTGCCATAAAAAACAGTCAAATTAAAGGCTTGATCTGCCTCGGGTAATAACTTGTGTTCTGCATACTGCACCAACTGATCTATATAAAATGCCTCTTCGCCTTCCAGCCAATAGACTGCGTCGAAGACGTTATTTTTCCAATTCGATAAAATTTTGGAAATAGGCATCCCCAAAGATATACAGGAATCGTGTTTTTTTTATATCTTTGCAAAATAAATAAATAAATACATTTTATTATGAGTAACGAAAATTCAGGGAACGGAGGTAAAATTATCATTGGCGCTTTAGCAGTTGCCCTTATAGGTTCATGGATCTACTTTAGTACTTCTAAGACTGAAATTATCTCTAACTACACGACGCAGGTCAATAACTTAGATAGTGCTAAGAACGCTATTCAGGCTGACTTTATTGCCGTTTCTGCAAAAGCAGATTCTTTAACACAACAAAACACAGCATTACAAGGAGATTTATTGTCTAAGTCAAAAGATATCCAACAATTAAAATCTAATATCAGTACCATCTTACAAAAAAAGAATGCAACGGATAAAGAATTAGCAGAAGCTAAATCTATGATTACAGAATTGAACGGAAAAGTAGCTGGATTATTCTCTGATTTAGCAAAAGCGCAAGAAGAAAATAAAGTTTTGACAGTAAAGAATGAAGTATTAGCCACTGAAAATACCAATCTAAACACGAATTTAACTTCAACAATAAAGGAAAAAGAAAGATTACAAGATTTAGGTTCTACTTTAAATGCATCCGCATTTAGTATCCAAGCTGTTTTAGTTAAAGAGGATGGTACTGAAAAAATAACTACTTCTGCAAAAAAAGCAAATACAATTCGTTTGTCTTTCCAAATTGATAAAAATAAAATCACCCCTTCTGGTTCACAGGATTTATATGTTTGTATCACTGCACCTAATGGTATGAGTTTTAACGAAGGCGGTAAAATCAATACTAGAGAAGACGGCACTAAAGAATATTCAAATAAAATAACAGTCCAATATGTACAAAATGCTATTTTACCAATTAGTTACGACATAAAACAAAGTGCTAAATTGATTGAAGGCGAATACTTAGTAGAAGTATATAACAACGGTTTCAAAATTGGCGAAGGAAAAACTACTTTGAAAAAAGGTGGTTTATTCTAACCCTTCAAAATACCCACAAAAAAGCCACTCAATTTGAGTGGCTTTTTTTTACTTATAACCCATCCATCTTAATAGGTCAATTCTATATTGTTGTCTTGTAATTCACTCCCTACATTTAATAATGAGAAATTATTATAAGACAATGCATAAAACCATAATTGGATTGCTGCAGGAGAAATATTTTCTACGAAAAAATTTACTTTGTTTAGATAAACAAATAGTTTTTCATTTAAAGCAACCTCATTTTCTTCTGCGACCCATTGATTTAATACATTTTTGAAATTAGCCAACTCAAAATCCAATAAATGATCAAATGCATGTAATTGAATCATTTCTGATACAGCATCATACATTAAAGCTTTGTTACTTGTTTTCATAACATAGGGTTTGATTATGAAGCAAAGTTCCAACCCTAATTTAAACTAATTGTTAACTTAAGCTCTGTTTTCCACAATGTGCAAAACTTGCAAAAAAATGTGCTTTATTTGAAAACAATTGCTGCTAAAGGCGGTAATTCAAGCATTATGACTTGCACTTGATTGGTTTCATCAACCCATTTGGCTTGAATTTCTTGATTATATACATCACCTGTTCCCCAAAAAGCTTTAGCATCACTATTAAAGATTTCCTTCCAAATGGTTTTACCTTCCACATGAATTGGAAATTGATGTCTTGGTATTGGTGTCATATTTAAGACCACTAAAATTGTTTGATCTGGATCCTTTCCTTTTCGTTTAAAAGCAATAATACCCTCTTGACGTTGATTCAATTCCACCCATTCAAAACCACCTTCCTCATATTGTAGTTCATACAATGCTGGGTGTGTTTTATACAATGTATTTAATTCCTGCACACAATATTTCATGCCACCATGATTTGGATATTGTAATAAGTCCCATTGTAATTCTGACTTAAAATCCCATTCCTTCGTGGCTGCAAACTCATTCCCCATGAACATTAATTTTGCACCCGGGTGCAAAAACATATAGGCATACAATAATCTAAGGTTTGCAAATTTTTGCCATGCATCACCTGGCATTTTATACAACATGGGACTTTTTCCATGCACTACTTCGTCGTGACTTAAAGGCAACATAAAATGTTCATCATGATAATACATCATGGAAAAACTAAATTTATCCTGGGCACCAGAACGCATGATAGGATCTAATTTAAAATAATCCAAAGTGTCGTGCATCCATCCCATCATCCATTTCATACCAAAACCTAATCCATCCATAAATACTGGCTGACTAATGCCTGGCCAATCCGAAGCTTCTTCTGCAATGGTCTGTATGTATGGAAAATCTCGGTATAATGTAATATTTAAATCTTTGATGAACTCAATCGCTTCTATGTTACCATTTCCTCCAAATTCATTCGGCTCCCATTGACCTTCCTCCCTGCTATAATCCAATCTTAACATAGAACTTACAGCGTCCACTCTTAGCGCATCAATGTGAAATTGATCGCACCAAAACTTTGCGCTACTTATTAAGAAAGATTTTACTTCGCCTCTTTTATAATTAAAAATATAAGAATTCCAGTCTGGATGGTAGCCTTTGCGCATGTCTGCATACTCATAAGTGTTGGCGCCATCGAACATAAATAATCCATGACTATCATAAGGAAAATGCGATGGCACCCAGTCCAAAATCACGCCAATGCTTGCTTGATGAAAAGCATCCACAAAAGCTGCAAAAGCTTGGGGATTACCGAACCTAGAAGTGGGTGCAAAAAAACCTGCTCCCTGATACCCCCAACTTCCATCAAATGGATGTTCCATTACAGGCATGAATTCTACATGCGTGAAACCCATTTCTTTGACATAAGGCACCAATAAGTCTATTAACTGCGTGTAGCTATTGTAACTGTCTGGATTGTTTTTATCGGGTCGCATCCAACTAGCTAAATGCACTTCATATACTGAGTATGGTTGGTCAGTTCTATTTTTAATCTTTCTATCTTCTAACCATTGATGATCCTTCCATGAATAGTCAGTCTGCCAAGTAATAGAAGCTGTTTGTGGCCTTAATTCCCAGAAATGTGCATAAGGATCCCCCTTGTCTAATTTTACCCCTTTATAGCCATGAATATGGTATTTATAGACTTCGCCTTGTCCTATATTTGGTATAAAACCTTCCCAAATGCCAGAAGATTCTAATCTCACTTTTAAAGGATGTGCCTCATTATTCCAATCATTAAAATTGCCTATAACAAATACGGCAGTAGCATTTGGTGCCCATACACTAAAATAAGTTCCCTTCACACCCAATACTTCAATCTGTTTATTGCCAAATAATTGATATAAAGTACTATGAGTACCCTGTTGAAAAGCTTGCACATCTTCGTCAGTAAAGAGCGAATAATTCCATACTGCTTGTGCAGTATCAACAAAATGTATCGCTTCGTATTTAGACATAGTTATTTGGTTAATTCAATGACTTGCATGCTCATTGCAGGAATCGAAAATGTTGCTCTTATTTGATTTCCAGAAATGATATCTTTTCCACCTTTAAAGATATTTGTTCTTTCTTCATATTTAGACATATTAACATCTCTAGCCTTATTATCTGTATTCATGACACACATGATGGTTTGATTATTGTCATATCTAAAATAAACATACAATCC
>Ga0079300_10000676_pt1 | contig 12988 bp, 11 predicted proteins | sample Wag4_2014_7_11_FD_74799 | JGI IMG/M metagenome (GOLD analysis project Ga0079300, IMG submission 74799) | Fresh water microbial communities from Ohio, USA - Utica-2 Time Series HT 2014_7_11 | ecosystem: Environmental > Aquatic > Freshwater > Water tank | place: USA: Ohio | collected 2014-07-11
ATCTTCATCGTAATCCCACTAACTTCACTTGCAGCCGCGCTGATTTGAACATCTCCTGGATGTAATAACATCGACAAACGATCAACAATCGCCCCTTGGCGGATCCGTAATGCACCAATTTCAATGATGCGATCATAACGTGAAGATAACCCTGTACTTTCTAAATCAAAGACAACATAGTCGGTTTTTTGTAATGGCGTTTGACTTGGATTCATGATGTGAGAAATATTTTCATCAATCATGTACAGTTCTGAACCGTATATCATTTTTAGACCATGCTTTTTAGCAGCAGCTTGTGCTTCAGGAAAACCTTGAACCACGCCATGATCGGTAATGGCAATCGCTTCATGACCCATGTGCTTAGCTAAAGCACAATAAGCATCAATATCTCCAACACCATCCATTGTCGACATCTTAGTATGTAAATGCAATTCCACACGTTTTTGTTCACTCAAATCTTCTCGTAAAGGTAGGGGATTCATTTTGACTAATTCTTTAATGAAGATGCGTGGTTCTTGATTGATTTGATCAAGGGCAACGCCACCACGAACCCGAACGCGATCTCCCTCTTGTAAGCTTTGTAATAATGTTGGTTCGATATCGGCATCACGGTCATTGATGGAAGCTAAAATCGCATGCGGACCTTCAGCTAAAACAAATCGAATCACAAGATTGCCATTGAATTCTCTGCGAAATAAATTATAAATAGAACCGATAACTTCAACATGCCCGCTATTGAGTTTAATGTCTTGAATCGCCATTAGGACATGCTCACCCTTTTGCCGAAGTTTCTTTTTCGCTTCCACGTTCACTTGTTGCTTTACATCTTGTTCATAACTAATCGCAAGTTGCGTTTCCGCTTCTTTAATTCTTTCCAAATGCTCGCGAATAGAAAGTTCTTGTTCTTCGTCTTCAATACGAGAGGCTATCACAGCCTTGACTTGTTCTTGTAGTTGATCAACTTTCTCTTGATTGACTTCGGCAACTTTTGGAAGAATTTTGTGTTTAAAAATCAAGGGATAATTTAAGAAAATAAATAAATCATTCAATTGCGTCCACATTGATTTTTCTTGGTCAAAAGCTTCTTGGTTGGGATAGGTAATCGTGATTGAATTTCCATTCATTAATGGTAGGCGACCATATGGTTGGCGAAATTGGACACGATACCAATCCATCATGAGTTGCAACATTGAGGCTAAGGCTGGTGGTTGGCGGTATGTAAAGGTGAAATGTGTCGGGTAATTTAATTGACTAATCCCTGCAAGAAAAGGTTCGAGTAATGCATAGGTCCAAGGTGTATCTTTGGTGACAATCATGTCCCATTGTTGCGTATTTAAAGGGTTCTTTGTGACCGCTTCAAATTGCATATCAAAACGTTCTGGATCGGTTAATCCAATACTTTGTAAAAACCGAACCATTTGCTCTTGCATCTTAAATCACCAATACTAATGCCAAGAGATCTCTAATCAATAAAAACACCATCAAGCTCATTAAAATAAAGAAACCAATCAGTGAAATCGTATTTTTAAACGCCGTAGGAATTTCTTTTTTAAAGATGCCTTCAATGGTAATCACGAGTAAGTGCCATCCATCTAAACCTGGGAAAGGTAATAAATTAAACACGGCTAGATTGACTGAAATAAGTCCCCATATAAAAATATAAGATCCTAATCCTAAATTATTGAGAATGGAGGATGTGGTAGAAAAAATTGCAACAATGCCACCAACTTGATCAAGGTTTTGACCCTGGAATAAATTAACCACCGTACTGATGATCAAGGTGACACCTCGCCACCAGTCACGCCCTGCTTCAGCAAATGCTTCTGTAAAAGTGTAGTCTGTCATCACCACATAAAAACCAATGCCCAATGATTCAAGCGTGAAACCTGTATCGGTTTCGATGGCATCAAGCCTTATCAAAACATTCGCTTCCGTATAGGTCGTGCTATTGGTATAGGTTCTCACTGGCAATGCAAATTCAATAAAGTCGGTTTCAGCATCCACCACATAAGGAACAAAGGCACCATCGACAACCTTTCCAACTTTCAATAGCTCACCCAGGGTATCTTCATACGTTTGAAATTCATTTAAGTATAAAACATACGTTGCTGCACCTTCATCGGTATCAACAGGAATGCTGCCATTGTTTAAATTCGCAAAAACTAAAACTTGGCCCGTCTCTAAACCCGCTTGCTCGGCAACCGAAGATTCTGTAATTACCATTTGATTGGTAAGGGTTCGTTGGGTAAATCCCCAATTTGAAGCAAAGAATAAGACGAAAGCTAAGACGAGATTTAGGATAATACCAGCAGACATCACCATTGCCCGCTTAGGTTTTGAAATACCAAGTAAGCTTCTTTCAAAAGGGATTTTAAGATCAGGGGCCGATACCTCTTCACCCACCATCGCCACATATCCACCAAGTGGGAATGCCTTTAAGGCGTATTTTGTTTCACCTTTGGTCCAAGAAAATATCACGGGCCCAAAGCCAATTGAAAATTCTTTAACATAAACATTAAAAGCCTTCGCCACCAAAAAATGTCCAAGTTCATGAATGAGAATTAATACCCCTAAAGAGATGAGAAATAATAAAGTAGAAATGATGGATTGCATCGTATACCTCCAAGATAGAAAATTCTCTATTATTTTAACAAATTAAACTATGTTAAGGTGAATTTAAATAGGCAAAGCGTAAACAAAATCAAAGATGAAAGAAATGATCAATGTCACGACAAGCACCACCATTGAAAATGAATCCACTCGATCTAAAATTCCACCATGTTCACCCAACATATTGGAGAAGTTTTTAATACCAAATTCTCGCTTGATTAGTGAAAAGGTGAAATCACCTAGGGTTGCAATTAACGGCATACTCAATGATAACAAAACTAACCAATACCACTGGTTGATGGTCAAGAAGGGTAGCAATGGACTGCCAAGCAAATCTGCAATGATCGCAAAACTGAAAGAGACCACAAACGAACTCACAAACCCTCCAAAGAAACCTTCCCAGGTTTTGTTTTTAGATACCCGAATATTCATTTTATGGTTTCCAAAGAATGTACCAACTAAGTAGGCACCAATATCGGTACTAAAGGTCCCAACACCTGCAAATAGTAATAGCAAAGAATTATCGACTAATGATCGAGGTTCATCACCAAAGATAAAGTCAGGAAAGAATCGTAAGAAAAGAAAAGATTGAAAACTGAGTGAAAGTAAAAGTGACATGGTAATTAAATAAGTTGCATCCGGAAGTTTAAATCGAACATCTGTAATGGAAGAAAAGAATAAAGTTAACGTTAATATTGTGAGAATAAGCGTGGGTAATTCAAGCTTATTCAAACCAGTCGCAAAAGACCATTGAGAAAAATCAAAGCCAACATAAATAAAGTTGTTATAAATGAAAACATAATAAATCATCATCACCATCATGACATACACAAAAATTCTTATCGGTAAGGGATACGTTGATTCGGGCTTTACTGAAAGCATTTCCTGGGTTGCAAACACCAATCCTAACAAGGCAAATATGATAATCAACCAGTCACCAAAAATAATGGAAGGAATCGCAATCCCCGCCAAAATAAGGGCAACAATCACACGATTAGAAAAACGTTTTTGAAATTCAGGTTGTACTTGATTCATAAGTGCCCAAACCTTCTTTGTCTTTCTGCATATTGTTTAATTACTTTCAATAATTCCTTTTCAGTAAAGTCGGGCCATGCTTTGTTGACAAAAATCAGCTCAGCATAAGCAAGTTGAAATAACATAAAGTTAGAAATTCTTTGTTCTCCAGAGGTTCGAACCACGCAATCAATCGGCGGTAATGTTGCCGAATCAAGGAATTGATTAAAAGTAATTGGTGTTAATTCCTCTTCTTTAATGACGCCATTTTTAATCGCATGCATTGCTTTTTTGGATGCGCGAATAATTTCATCTTGTCCACCATAGTTCACACAAATATTTAAGGAATAACGGTTGTATGATTTGGTGGCATCCATCGCACGCATCAATAAGTTTTTGGTTAGCGTTGGTAAGGCATCAAGTTGCCCTGAAATTATTAATCGTACTTGATCTTCATGAAGGGTTTTAAGATATTTTTGAACAAATTCATTAAGAAGTTTAAACAACCCATTCACTTCGGCAACAGGTCGTTGCCAATTTTCAGTTGAGAATGCAAACAATGATAAATAAGCAATATTTAATTTTTTTAATGCCTTCGCAATTTCAATCACACGCTTAGCACCTTCTTGATGTCCGCGTAGACGTGGCAATCCTTTTGCCTTAGCCCAACGGCCATTTCCATCCATAATGATGGCAAGATGTTTTAAAGGTATATCCGTAGATTTCATTTGAATTTTTGGCATAAGTAAATTATACAACTTCCCCCAGTTGTGTTGAAATGTTTATGGACTTACAACGTCAAAATTTCTTTTTCTTTAGCAGTAAATGCAGCATCGATTTGGGCAATCATTTGGTCATGAACTTTGGTCATGTCGCCCTCAATACGTTTTTTTAAGTCTTCCGTATATTCGTCGTCCGTAACCATCGCTAAAAAATCTTTTCGAACATTACGAATCGCAACCTTGGCTTCATCGGCCATGCGCTTGGCTTGTTTAGCAAGTTCTTTTCGGCGATCTTCCGTTAATGCAGGAAGGACTAAACGAATACTATCAGCTTCAGCAACAGGATTGATGCCGATTTCAGCTTTATTAATCCCTTCTAAAATCGCTTTTAAATCGCCCTTATCGTAAGGTTTAATGAGCAGTTGTCTTGGTTCAGGAACGGCAATACTCGCAATTTGATTAATCGGAGTTGGCTCACCATAATAATCGACCATAACCCGATCTAAGAGAGCGGCATTCGCCCGACCGGTTCTTAAAGTATTAAATTGTGCCTGTAGTGCAGTGATGGTTTTATCCATCGCCACTTTGGCTTCTAATGCAAGTGCTTCCATCCTAATTTAAACTCCTTTTTTAATGGTGGTGCCAATCGTGTCATCTTTGATTACGTTGACTAAATTAAGCGTATCTTTCATGTCGAAGACGCGAATGACAATTGAAGAATCCTTAATTAAAGAAACGGCTGTTAAGTCCATAACAGCAAGTTTTTTATTCAGCATTTCATCAAAGGTTAAGTGTTTAATGAGTTTGGCATTTCCATTGGTTTTGGGATCTGCATCAAAGACGCCAGCAACCCCGTTTTTTGCCATAAAGATGGTGTCAGCATGAATTTCCATCGCGCGTAATGACGCGGTGGTATCCGTGGAAAAATATGGACTTCCAGTTCCACCTGCAAAAATAACCACACGCCCTTTTTCTAAATGGCGAATAGCGCGACGGCGTATGTAGTTTTCTGCAACTTGTTCGACATGAATCGAAGATAAAACTCGGCATTGAACGCCTTCGTTTTCCAAAGCACTTTGTAAGGCTAAAGAATTAATGATGGTACCCAACATACCCATATAATCAGCGGTCGAGGATTCAATTCCAATCGACGTGGCAAGTTTACCACGCCAAATATTACCAGCACCAATTACTACTGCCACTTCTAGACCTTTTGATTGAATGGTCTTAATGGCTTTTGCAACGGTAGATAAATGTAAGGCTTCAAGAATAGTTTTTTCTTTTGTATCGGCTAAGGCTTCACCGGATAATTTGATAACGATTCGTTTCATATTTCCTCCATTATATGAGAAAAAAACACTCTTAGTGAGTGTTTTTAACTTGCGACATGACTTCACTGGCGAAATCAGCAACTTTTTTCTCAATGCCTTCGCCAACTTTATATCGGGCGAATTGAAGGACTTTGGCTTTATGTTTATCTAAGAACACTTTCGTAGGTTCCTCATTTTCAGCAAACATGAAGGGTTGCATATCTAACGAGGATTCTTTAAACATCGTGTTAACTTTACCTTCTACAATCTTAATTAAGATGGCTTCAGGTTTGTTCGCGTATTTTGGATCTTCTTTAACCAAGGCTTGTTGTTTAGACGTTTCTTCTTTTATGAGATTAAGAGGAACAGAAGTTAAACTTGGGTACAAAGGATTGCGGTCAGTAATGTGCATCGCCAGTTGATCGGCAAATGCTTGCAAACCACCCTCTACCACAGCAAGGGAGGAAACCACACCATTCATATGGACGTATTGTCCAAAGAATTGATTGGGTTGTTTTGACATAAGGGTAAATCTTCTAAGTGATAATTTTTCACCAATCTTAACCGTCGCTTCGGTAAAAAGATTCGCAGTAAGTGCACTTGCTTGTTCAAGTGTTGTTGGTTGATTTTTTAAAAGTATGTCAGCCGTATCATTTAAGAGCTTACGAAAGGAGTCACCGCGAGAAACGAAATCCGTTTCACAGTTAACTTCAAGTAATAATCCTTGTTGTCCATTGATAAACACCAAAGCCAAACCTTCTGCAGCAACGCGATCTGCTTTTTTTGCAGCCTTAAGAACACCTTTTTCATGAAGCCAAGCTTGAGCTTTGGCAACATCCATATTGGACTCAAGCAATGCTTTTTTGCAGTCCATCATTCCAGCGCCAGTGCGTTCTCTTAATTCTTTAATTAACGCAATAATGTCGGCCATGTTTATTCTTCCTTCGCTTCAATTTTTGGTTTACGTGGGGCTCTTGGCTTTTTATCGACAGCTGGAACTGCGGCAACAGGGGCTGCTGGTGCAACTGGGGTTGGGGTTGGTTTGGTTACTGGTACAGTTGTGGCGGGTTGCGAGCTTGGTGTGTAGTTTGAATTGCTAGAACGATATTCTGGACGAGGTCCATAGGTTCTTTCTTGTGGTTTGGTTGCTTCCTTTAAGGCAGCAATCTTAGCAATAAAGTCTTCATCCTTTGTATAGGCGACAACGGTGACACCACCCTTGGCTTCTACAATCGCGTCAGCAATGGTTTGAACGATTAAACGAACAGAACCAATCGCATCGTCGTTTCCAGGAATTGGATAATCGACTAAATCTGGGTCACAGTTCGTATCGGTGATACCAAAAACTGGGATATTTAATTTACGAGCTTCAGCAACTGCGTTGTGGTCAATGGTAGGATCAACGACAAAAACTGCTTTTGGTAAACCACGAATTTCTTTAATCCCTTCGAGGTTCTTTAAAAGTTTTTCTTTCATCTTACGTAAACCATTGGCTTCCTTCTTTGGTAAAAGGTCTAAGGTACCATTGGTTTCTTGAGCTTCTAAATCTTTGAGGTAACGAATCCGTCCTAAGATTGTGCGGAAATTCGTTAAGGTTCCACCTAACCAACGGGTATTAATATAGAAGGAACCTGACCGTAAAGCTTCTTCTTTAATGACAACTTGAATTTGTTTTTTTGTACCAACAAATAAGACGGTGCCTTTATTGGTGACGATTTCCTTTAATTTGTTGTATGCTTCTTCAATTTTTGTAACGGTCTTTTTTAAGTCAACGATGTAAATACCACGGTCTGAAGTATAGATAAACTTCGCCATTTTTGGATTCCACTTACGCATTTGGTGACCATATTGGACACCAGCTGCTGCAAGCTTCTTCATCGAGATAATTGGTTCAGTAGAAGAACGAACGACATCGGCCATTGCGTCTTTGTTTTCGGTGCTATTGACCGTAGGTAAAACGCCTTCCTTTTTTTGTTCACTCATGGGTGAAACCTCCTATTTGTTTTGCCTCCATCACTTCTGACAACCACCCTAACCGTAGTTAGACATGGTAGTTGAATTCATGATGTGTGTTGTCCCTAACTTTCGCTAGAGCAGGGTTATTTTAGCACAATTTAGGTGAATATCAAATAAAGATTACTTCTTTTTAAGGGCGCGAGGATGAGCAGCTCGATACTCTTTTTGTAACGCTTCTTTCGAAACGTGGGTATAAATCTGAGTTGTATTAATCGTCGCGTGTCCCAATAACTCTTGAATGGTTCTTAAATCCGCTCCATTATCGAGTAATTGTGTTGCAAAGGTGTGTCTTAATTGGTGTGGATGAATCTGTAAAGCAATCCCCGATCGTTTTGCCATTTGGGAAAGAATGTACTCCAATCCCCTAACGGTTAGTTTCCTTCCATGGTGATTCAAAAAAACATGATTGGTTAATTGGCTTGCATCCAATGCGTGTATCAAAGTTGGCCTAACATCCTTCAGATAGAGCGATAAACTTTGCTGACAAGGTTTGGTGATGGGTACCAATCTTTGTTTATTACCTTTACCAAGAATTCTTAACATCCGTTGTGGTAAGTTCACATCTTGCATTGTCAGATTAACCACTTCACTCGCCCGTAAGCCTGATCCATATAACAATTCAACTAAGGCTAAATCTCGCATCATCAATCGGGATGCTTCTTCCACAGGATGATTTAACACTTGTTGAACTTGAGGTTCATCTATCGTTGTTGGTAAGGTTTTGGGAACTTTTGGAGTGCGAACCAAGGCAAAAGGGTTGATGGTGATCAACCCTTCATCGACATAAAACTGATAAAAATGTTTGAGTGTTGCCACACGTCTTTTTAAAGTCTTAGGGTTTAAATCTTGTTGCACTTGGTCAGCGAGAAATGCCCTGGCATCCTTTAATTGAATCCGATCAAATAACCAAGATTGTTTTAACAAAAAACGAAAATATAATTCCAAATCATGTTGATAGGCTGTCACGGTTTGTAAGGAAAATTTACGCGTGTGCGTTAGATATTCTAAAAAGTTTTGGATCGGTTGATTCACAACTTCATTATAGAGGATTAAGCTTTTTTAGTTTTTTTAGTTTTAACGACTTTACTGGTTTTGCCAAATTTTTTATTTGGGCGTTCTTTGAGAATAATTTCTGTGCCATCTAAATTTTCTAAATGCCGGCAATCCGGATAACCAGAGCAACCGACGAAAGGTCGCCCACCACGCTTCGCAAATCGCTTCATTAAAGGTTTGCCACATTTTGGGCAATCTTTACCGATAGGTTCTGCAGCGACTTTGGTTGATTTGAAAACTGGTCTTCCATTTTCTTCATCATCTTCCTTATCGCTTGGGTTTTCTTTTTCCCATGGTAAAGGGACATCATTAGAAATAAAATCACACGTTGGATATTGGTCACAACCTAAAAACACACCAAATCTAGAACGGCGAGGAATAATCGTGCCTTGGCGATTATGTTCTTTACACTTTGGGCAGCTGCCATAGAAATGAAGCGCTGGATCATCTTTTGCTAAATCTCCTGCTTGATCATATTGCACTTTGAAATGTTGATAAAAATCATTTAACAAATCGATACGCGTTACTTCCCCATCTTTAACCTCGTCTAATTTTAATTCCATTTCCGAAGTGTAAGTTGGGTTGACTAAATACTGGAAATACGTCATCAAATATTTCATCGCTGCATGCGCTTCAGGATTTGGATAAAGCGTATGACTCTTCACACTAACATAGTGGTGATCTTTTAATCTTGAGATGGTAGCAGCATACGTTGAAGGACGACCGATGCCTCGATATTCCATTTCTTGAATGAGTTTGGCTTCTGAATAACGCGAAGGGCCTGATGTGGTGTGTGATTTTAACTCTTTAAAGGCCAGAGGAAAATTTTGTCCTTTAAATAATTGTGGTAATTGGCTACCTTCATCTTCTTCCACGACGGGATAGGCTTTGGTGTACCCCTCAAATGTCACAACTGAACCTTGAGCCTTGAATGTAAAGTCTTCACCTTGGAAGGTGTAAGTGGTCACATCATACTTTTTTGCAGTCATTAAAGAGGCCAAAGCGCGAGCATAAATTAAGCGATACAGTTTGAGTTGATCGGGTTCAAGGTAAGCTGCCATCATTTCAGGTGTTCTTGATATCGATGTAGGACGAATCGCTTCATGAGCATCCTGGCTTTGTAAAATAGCGGTCTTTGCCTTGGGCTTGTCAGAAAGGTATTCTGGGCCATAGGTCTTGGTAATAAAGTCGGAGGCTTCTGAAACAAAAGCGTCAGATAATCGATCAGAGTCGGTACGAATATAGGTGACTAACCCGACGGTTTCTTCACCAATCGAAACCCCTTCGTATAAAGACTGAGCAACCGATTGGGTCTTTTGTGGAGAAAATCTAAGATCCTTATGACTGCTTGCTTCTTGTTGTAGGGTGGACGTACGGAAGGCTGCTTTCGATTCTTTTTTCTTAGATGTAATCACCACTTCTTTAAGGGTTACTTCCTTTGGTAATTTTTCAATATAACCTTTGGCAATCTCTTCTGTGGAGAGAGGAATAATTTTTCGATAACCATTGGAATCGGTTTTGTCATCCGTATTTTTTAACGATTGATTTTGATATGCAGTTAATTCTAATGGTAACTTTTGTTTGGGGGTGTTGAGTTCGGTTTCAATGGTAAAGTAGGTTTGTGGATTAAACGCGAGTACTTCTAATTCTCTTTCAATGACAAAACGTAAGGCAACTGATTGAACGCGACCACCTGCTGGGGCGTGAACTTTTTTGTTTAAAATCTTCGACAACATAAACCCAACAATTCGATCCAAAATTCTTCTCGCTTCTTGAGATTGAACCATATCCATATTTATTTTTCTTGGATTTTGTAAGGCCGCTAAAATTTTTTCTTTGGTGATTTCAAAGAATTCAATACGTTCCGTTTTTTCAACATCAAGTTTTAATGTGTCAGCTAAGTGCCAAGCAATTGATTCACCTTCGCGATCAGGATCTGTTGCAAGAATGACCTTATCTGCTTTTTTCACTGCAGACTCTAATTCTTTCACAACTTTATCTTTATCTTGTTTTCTTGAAATCCGATAGGTTGGTTTAAAACCATTCTCGATATCGACACCCAATCCACCTTTTCCAGAGGTCGCTAAATCACGAATGTGACCCTTGCTAGAAGCGATAATGTACTTATCTTTTTGATCTTTTAAATATTTGGCAAAACTCTTTTCTTTGGTGGGTGATTCGACAATAATTAAAATATTCATGGTTGCTCCTAAACATAGTTCATTATCTTATGAAAAGTAAAATTGTCAAATCAAAAAACAAATTGAATTACGTTTTCTTTAGAAACTTTAGATAAACTTTTTTTCAGGTGCAGGGGTTTGACGAGTGGCTTTTTCTTTTTCTTGACTGCCTAATAAATGTTCTAAAATATCTTGACCAGATTCTACCAGGACAGCACCATCTTTGATCAATTGATTCGTGGAATTATCCGTATTCGCTTGGTGCGGTAGGACATACACATCTTTACCTAAATACAGCGCGTATCCTACTGTAATTAAGGTACCACTTCTTTTTTTAGCTTCGGCAACAAAAACCCCGCGAGCAAGACCGGCAATCAAACGGTTTCGCCATGGAAAGTGGTCCTTATTGGGTGGTGTTAAATTGGGATACTCACTTAACACCAAATGATGTTTTTTCATCGCTTCATATGTTTCTAGATGTTCTTTGGGGTAACACACATCAATGCCAGAACCTAAAATGGCAATGGTTTTTCCTTGTTGAGCAATGACCGTTTGATGGGCTTTAATATCAACACCATAAGCCAAACCAGAAACCACCATCATCCCTTCTTCTATTAAAGATTTTGTAATGAGTTCCGTCATTTCTAGACCATAAGAGGAGGGATGACGGCTACCAATCACGGCAATGGTTTTCTCTAACATATAAATAAGATTAAGATCCCCATAATAAAACAAGACAAAAGGTGGTTTATATATTTTCTTTAACGATTCTGGGTAGGTTTCATCAATAATCGTAATCACCGAACTCTTGATCGATTGCAATTGAGATTGAACCAAAGCCTCATCGACTAATTCTTTCTGTTTGATTGCCTGATAAATCGCATTCCAATCACCCGCATATTTAATTGCGAGATAAATAATGATCTCCCGTCCTTTTAACATACCTTACCCTCTATCTACCAATAGAGGAAAAAAACGAAAGTTAACTAAAGAATTGATATTGTTGGATTCAAAAACCTTTTAACCGGTCCAAAGGTCGGTCGATGTATTCCTTTAATCGGTCCATACTTTTTTAATAAAGACAAGTGTAGTGGGGTAGGGTAACCCTTATGCGCTGCAAACTGAAAATGCGGATATTGCTTATCTAATGTTTCCATGAATTGATCACGGGTAACTTTGGCAAGAATACTACTCGCTGCAATGGTTTGGGATAATGCATCACCGTGAATTAATGGAAAAACAGGCACCTTTTGTTTTGGTAGTTTCATCGCGTCTGATAGCACCACATCATATGGGACCTTTAACTTTTCTAAACTTAACTGCATAGCTAATCGAGAGGCTTCCAAAATATTGATTTTGGTAATGGTATCGACATCAATGATGCTGATAGCATACCGAATGGCTTTCGATTGGATCACAGAAAATAAATGGTTTCGGGTCGCTTCTCTCGTTTTCTTTGAATCATCTATCTGAGGATCATCAAAATCCTTAGGTAGGATCACGGCGGCAGCGACCACAGGTCCGGCAATCGGACCTCGACCCGCCTCATCACATCCAGCAATGACTTTAAATCCTTGTTGGTAATATGTTAAATCAATATTAACTTTCATGTTAAAAGCATCGGTAAAGAAATAGAACCGAGTTCACCATCTTGGAATCCCTTAATAAAGGATTCATAGACCCTTGGTAAATCAACTTCTGTTTGTTTTTTCCAACCACGTTTCATACCCCACTGGTTAAAAAATTCTTGTCGCGTGAAGGTATTTGTACCGTGTAAACTCTGTAATTGTTTGAGATATTGTTTTTCCATCCAATCAAATAAATGATGCGCGAGTAATTCTTGAGGAAGTTGTTTAAGAGGCATCGAACCAATCAACGCAAGTTGAAAAGACACATCCTTCATTTCAAATTTAGGTGGCAGAATGCCTGGGGTGTCTAATAACATAAACCATGCATCTAATTTTATCCATTGCTGACCGCGAGTCGAACCAGGTCTATTTTCAGTCGCGACGCGATGTTGCTTCGCAAGTAAATTAATGAGACTCGATTTACCAACATTCGGAACACCAAGAATCATCGATTT